>Ga0194123_10000103_pt1 | contig 163455 bp, 154 predicted proteins | sample TA2MahsurfametaG_5_FD_155479 | JGI IMG/M metagenome (GOLD analysis project Ga0194123, IMG submission 155479) | Freshwater microbial communities from Lake Tanganyika, Tanzania - TA2015023 Mahale A surface | ecosystem: Environmental > Aquatic > Freshwater > Lake | place: Tanzania: Lake...
ACGGCACGCTGTTGCTGGCGGCCACTTGCACTACAAGTGTGTGGTTAATAGACAGCTCTATGGCTTCCGGCCTCGCCGCTGGGAGTGTTGCCGCCCTCACATTCGGCGGAAAAATTGTCACATTTGGAGTTGGTATTGCGGGGATTGGAATTTCCCAGGCAGTGATGCCAGTTGCAGTGGAGCTTGCCGCACATAACCATTGGTGGCGGATGCGTCATCTGATTCTGCGCTACAGTCTGATTCTGGGCTGCGGCAGCTGCACTGCAACCGTTGTGCTCATGACCGCCAGTGAAGAAATTACACGTCTTCTCTACGAGCGAGGAGCGTTCGGAGAGAAGGCGACTCAAACGGTAGCTGCGGTACAATTTGCACTCGCAGCGCAAATCCCTTTTCACGTGCTCGGGGTGCTGTTTGTACGCATGCTGTCTGTTCTTCAGGAAAACCGCAAAGTGCTTGTCATTGCAGCTTTGGGCACCGTGCTCAATATAGGTCTCAATCTGGTTTTGATGCCGCGGTGGGGGGTGGTTGGCATCGCAGCCGCCACTTCGGTAATGTTCGCTGCAACCTGCGTGGCGTCAGGATGGTGCCTGAGAGCCCGCATGGAACATCTCTTGGCTACCGCGCCATGACTAGGCGGATCAACCAATCGCTCATCTGGGATCATTTTCAGACCGAGGGAGTTGCTAGCTTTCAGAACAGCGGGGCAAGAATGCGTGCCTTGGCGGCACGGCTCCAACGGGGGCAACGCGTGCTCAACATCGGCGTGGGCGCGGGCTTCCTTGAATCGTTTGCAGTGGCGCGAGGTGTCGATGTGCATGCGCTTGACCCATCGAAGGCGGCGATTGAGGGGCTGCAGAATCGCTTGCAGCTTGCAGAACGAGCGGTTGTAGCGGGAGCGGATTCCATCCCATTTCAGTCCAAATATTTTGACGTGGTTGTCATGTCCGAGGTCCTGGAACATCTTGACGACGATACCCTGCATCGTGCGCTGACGGAGATTCAGCGCATCCTTCGCCCGGATGGGAAACTACTAATCACAGTGCCTTATGCCGAAGTGCTCTCTCAAGGTGAGGCAGTCTGCCCCTGCTGCGGGCAGAGATTTCACCGGTGGGGACACCTGCGCAGTTTTACTCGCGAGAGCTTGGCTACAACACTGCGGGGCCACGGGTTTCAGTGTACCAAACTGAGTCTGGAGGCATTCCCGGACTGGCGCCGATCCGGGCTTCTAAATTTTGCCAAGTCACTTTCACGGTTTGTCATGGCCAAGCTGGGGATGGGCATTGCTCAGCCGTGCATATATGCCGAAGCGACTGTCACAAAGTCATGAAAAATACCGCCTGAACCACGTGGATAACCAACAAGTATGTGCGGCATAGCGGGTTCGCTGCAGAGCGGGACGGAATCGGATTTGGTAGCCGTCACCGCGTCGATGATGCAGGCCTTCCACCACCGCGGCCCGGACGCGGGCGATGTCTGGGTCGATCAGGACGCCGGCATCGCCCTCGGCCACCGTCGTCTCTCCATCCTCGACCTTTCGCCCGCAGGCGCTCAGCCCATGCATTCCAGCTGCGGGCGCTGGGTGCTGGTCTTCAATGGCGAAATCTACAACTTCCAGTCCTTGCGCAAGGATCTGGAAGCCTTGGGTGCCGCATTCCGAGGCCACTCCGACACGGAGGTACTGCTCGCGGGTGTCGTGCACTGGGGGCTCGAGGAAACCCTGCGTCGCGCCAACGGTATGTTCGCCATTGGCCTGTGGGATCGGGCCGAGCGCAAGCTCCATCTCGCGCGAGACCGCTTTGGTGAGAAACCGCTCTATTACGGTTGGCATGGCGGCGTGTTCCTCTTCGCCTCCGAGCTCAAGGCTTTTCATGCGTGGAGGGGTTTCAAGCCCACGGTGAACAGGGCGGCCCTGCCGCTCTATCTCCGGCACAACTACATTCCGGAGCCGCACAGCATCTATGAGGGGATCCTCAAGCTCGTGCCAGGGACGGTGCTTTCGATCTCGGCCACCGAGCGCAATCAATATCCCGAGCCCCGGCCGTTTTTTTCACTCACCCAACTCATCGCCCACGGCAGATCAAACCCGGTTCAGGGCTCACCGGAGGACGGTGTGCACCTGCTGGAGCAGGCGCTCTCGCACTCCGTGGGCCTGCGCATGGTGGCGGATGTCCCCCTGGGAGCCTTTCTTTCAGGCGGAATCGACTCCTCCACCGTGGTCGCATTGATGCAGGCCCAGAGCACGAGGCCCATCAAAACCTTCAGCATTGGCTTTACCGAGGCTGGCTACGATGAAGCCCCCCATGCGCGCGCGGTGGCCAGGCATCTGGGCACTGAGCATTCCGAACTCTACGTCACGCCAGAGGAAGCGCGTGCCGTCATCCCCTTGCTGCCTGAGATGTATGACGAGCCTTTCGCGGATTCCTCGCAGATTCCGACCTACCTCGTCTCGAAGCTTGCGCGACAACAGGTGACGGTTGCGATGTCTGGCGACGCCGGGGATGAACTCTTCGCGGGTTACTCGCGCTACAGCATCGGGGCCGATCTCTGGCGTCGGCAGTCTTCCCTGCCGCATCCCCTGCGCAAGGCTCTCGCAGGCTTGCTGACCACGGTAGCGCCGAGACATTGGGATCGCATTTTCTCTCTGCTCGGCCCCGTGCTGCCCGCCAAGCTGCGTCAACCCATGGCAGGCGACAAGCTCCACAAATTCGCTGGCCTGCTAGGAATCGACGATCCGATGGCCATGTATCTGCAGCTCATCTCGCTGTGGAAACATCCCCTTGAGGTGGTACCCGGAATGACCGACACCTCGGATATCGTGGCGCGCGCCGCGGCGCTGCCCGCCAGTCTCAATACCGTCGAACGCATGATGGCGATCGACGCCGCGCATTATCTGCCGGGCGACATTCTCACCAAGGTGGACAGGGCCAGCATGGCGGTGAGTCTGGAAGCCCGCGTGCCGCTGCTGGACAACGAGGTGGTCGAGCTTGCGTGGCGGATGCCGTATGCCTGGAAGGTCAGGAACGGGCAGGGCAAATGGGTGCTGCGCGAGGTGCTCGCGAAGCACGTGCCGCGCGAGATTTTCGAGCGGCCCAAGATGGGTTTCGGTGTGCCTATCGATGCCTGGCTGCGGGGCCCGCTCAAATCGTGGGCCGAGGAGCTGCTGTCCGAAGAGCGCCTCCGACGAGCGGGATATTTCGACCCGGCACCCATACGCACCGCATGGAAAGCCCATCTCGCGGGCGGCCAGAACCTGCAGTATCAGCTCTGGGGTGTGCTCTGTTTCGAAGCCTGGCGCGAGCGCTGGGGCCACTGACGCGCTCTTGGCCCCGCCTCGTGAGAGCAAAACTTCGGCAATGCCTTTCCGGAGTCGCAAAAAAAGCCGCCGCAGCGCCCGTGAAGAGGCGCAACAAGCCTCAATCCCGATGTATTCCGGGCTTCAACCTGATTATTCTGTGACCTGAAACCGGCGCCCGCTGTGGGGTCGGATACGTCCGAAGCAATCTGCCGGAGGCTCTTTTGCTCACTTACAACAAACCCACCACCGTGGATGAAGCGGTCATCCTCCTGCAGCAACCGCAGCACGCCGCCCGCGCGCTGGCAGGCGGGACGGATCTGCTGGTAGAGCTGCGCAGCGGACGTCTAGCGGCGCAAGGCATCGTCGATCTGAAACGCATCCCGGAATTGCGCGCGCTGCGTGCAGAGCAGGATGGCTTTCGCATTGGTGCCGCCGTTTCCGGCGCAGAGCTGGGCGAACACGCCACGCTCAAGGCCATGTGGCCCGGTGTGGTGGAGGCTGCCAATCTCATTGGCTCCACCCAAATTCAGGGGCGGGCGAGTCTCGGAGGCAATCTCTGCAATGCCTCGCCTGCTGCGGACAGCGTGCCCGCCCTCATCGCGGCTGGCGCTCGCTGCACGGTGGCCGGACCCGGCGGGCGGCGCGAAGTGCCGGTGGAGAGCATCGTCACCGGGCCTGGCAAGACCAGCCTCGTCTCAGGCGAATTCGTCGTCGATTTCGTGCTGCCCGCACAGGCAGCGCGCGGTGGAGATGCTTATCTCCGTTTCATTCCGCGCACGGAAATGGATATCGCGGTGGTTGGCGTGGCGGTGAATCTGACGCTGGACGCAGCAGGAGTCTGCACGACGGCCCGCGTGGCGGTGGGCGCCGTGGCGCCAACGGCGCGACTTGTGGACGCGGCCGGTGCGGCGCTGGTGGGTACTACCGTTGATGAGACGGCACTCAACGCCCTGATGGCCGCGGTGCGCGCGGCCTGCGCGCCCATCAACGACAAACGCGGCACCATCGAATTCCGTACCCATGTGGCAGGCGTTCTTGCCGGACGTGCCGCGAAGATTGCGCTTGATCGCGCGAGGAGTCGGGCATGAGCAAGCATCATATTTCCACCACCATCAACGGCGAACCCGTCGAGTTCCTGTGTGACACCGCCCAAACTCTCCTCGATGTCCTGCGCGACGAACTGGGTCTGACCGGATCCAAGGAAGGCTGTGGTTCGGGGGATTGCGGCGCATGCAGCGTGCTCGTCGAAGGGCGTCTCGTGTGCGCCTGCCTCGTGCTCGCGGCCGAGGTGGATCGCTGCGCAGTGGAGACCATTGAAGGTGTCGCCCAAGGTAATGCCCTGCATCCGCTGCAGCAGGTATTCCTGAACGAAGCCGCCCTGCAATGTGGCATCTGTACCCCCGGCATCATCGTGGCTGCCAAGGCGCTGCTCGAGAAGAACCCGGATCCGGATGAGGAAGAGATCCGCTTCTGGCTGGCGGGCAACCTCTGCCGGTGCACGGGCTACGACAAGATCGTCCGCGCGGTCCAGCAGGCCGCGCTCGTCATGAGGAGTGCATGAACCATGGGCAATGAAGAACAGCAATTCAAATGGGTAGGTACCCGGCAGGTTCGCCCGGATGGCGTGACAAGGTCACGGGGCAGGCCAACTACGGTGCGGATTTCAGCCTGCCCGGCATGATCACCGGGCGCGTGCTGAGGAGCCCTCATGCCCACGCGCGCATCGTTTCGATAGACACCACCGAGGCCGGCAAGCTGGCTGGTGTGCGTGCCGTGGTGACCGCCGCGGATTTTCCCGATCTGCCTTCGGAAGTCGTTGCCGGCGGCGAGTCGCCCGTGAATTACCGCTACATCTCCTGCAACGCGATCGCGCGCGACAAGGTTCTCTATGAAGGGCACGCGGTGGCGGCGGTCGCTGCCATCAGTGCCGGCGTCGCCGAGCAGGCGTTGAAGCTGATTCGCGTCGAGTACGAAGTCCTGCCGCATGTGATCGATGTACGCGATGCGATGCGGGACGACGCACCGTTGCTGCATGACAACCTCTACACGGAGGGCGTCGATCCCAAACCCACCAAGCCCTCCAACATCGCCAAGCGCACCGAATTCCTGCTGGGCGATCCGGCGGCAGGTTTTGCGGAATCTGAAATCATTCTCGAGCGCAGCTACACCACCCAGCCTGTGCATCAGGGCTATATCGAACCCCATGCCTGTGTCGCCAGTGTCGCCGCCGATGGCATGACCACGGTCTGGTCCAGCAGCCAAGGTCAATTCATGGTGCGGGAGTTCTGCGCCAAGCTGCTGAAGATCGCGGACTCCGACATCCGCGTTCTCCCGGCTGAAATCGGGGGCGGTTTCGGCGGCAAGACCACCGTCTATCTGGAACCTCTCGCCATCGCCCTGTCGCGCAAGTCGGGTCGGCCCGTGAAGATGGTCATGAGCCGTGAAGAAGTGTTCAAGGCCTCCGGCCCCACGTCTGGTGGCGTCCTGCAGGTGAAGCTCGGTGCGCGGCGTGATGGCACCTTGGTGGCTGCGGAATGCGAGCTTGCTTATCAGGCCGGCGCGTTTCCGGGCTCGCCCGCGATTCCCGGGTGCATGACGGCCTTTGCCTGCTACGACATCCCCAATGCCAGGACCGTGGGTTATGACGTGGTGTCGAATCGCCCCAAGTGCGCGGCCTATCGCGCGCCCGGCGCTCCCATGGCGGCGTTTGCAGTGGAGTCGGCACTGGATGAACTTGCGCTCGAGCTCGGCATGGATCCTGTTGAACTGCGCCTCAAGAATGCGGCGAAGGAAGGCACGCGCGCGCTCTATGGTCCGAAGATGCCAGTGATCGGCTTCGTAGAGACCCTGGAAGCAGCTCGCGCGCACGCCCACTACAACACACCGCTCAAGGCCAATCAGGGCCGCGGTATCGCCTCGGGCTTCTGGTTCAACATCGGAGGCCAATCCAGCGCAGCCGTCCATATCAACGAGGATGGTACCGCCGAGGTAGTCACCGGCAACCCGGATATCGGGGGTTCACGTGCGTCCATGGCCATCATGGCGGCAGAAGTTCTTGGCATCGACTACGCCAAGGTGAAACCGCTCATTGGCGACACGGCGTCCGTTGGCTACTGCTTTCTCACAGGTGGCAGCCGCGTGACCTTCGCCACCGGCAAGGCGGTGGTGGAAGCCGCCAACGATGTGGTGCAGCAGTTGCGGGCACGCGCGGCCAAGATCTGGAAGTGCGAGGTGGATGAGGTCATCTGGAAAGACGGTGTAGCCCACCCTGCCCAAGGCCAGACCGATACCCGCACCCAGCTCTCACTCGCGGAAATCGCGGCCAGTGCAGCACGCACCGGGGGCCCCATCAGCGGCAAGGCCTCACTCAATGTGGGTGGCGCTGGTCCGGGTTTCGGGACCCATTTGTGTGATGTGGAAGTGGATCCGGAAACCGGGCGGGTGACGGTGCTCCGCTATACCGTGATTCAGGATGTGGGACGCGCCATCCATCCCGGTTACGTGGAAGGCCAGATGCAGGGCGGTGCCGCCCAAGGCATTGGCTGGGCCCTGAACGAAGAGTATGTGTACGACGATCAGGGCAGGCTGCAGAACTCGGGCTTCCTGGATTACCGCATGCCGGTGGCCTCCGACCTGCCGATGATCGACGCTGTATTGGTGGAGGTCCCGAATCCCGCGCATCCCTTCGGTGTGCGCGGTGTGGGGGAGGTGCCCATCGTGCCGCCACTCGCCGCGGTCGCGAATGCCGTGGCGCGGGCCTCCGGTGTCCGGGTGAATGATCTGCCCATCTCACCACCCCGCCTGCTGGCGGCCCTGATGAAATGAGCGCGCAGTGCCCGGTGGTCTTCCCATCGGGCACCCGCTCCCATGGCTACCGTCCTGCTCCAACCTGAATTCGCGCGTCGTAATACGGCGGGTCAGCGTTTGGTCGAGGTCGACGCCGATACCTGCCAGGCGCTTATCGAACGGATGGATGAACGCTTCCCGGGATTCGCGGACGCGATAGCCACGGGGGTGGCCGTAGCCATCGATGGCCAGATTTACCCAGACCCGCTGCAACAGGACCTGCGGCCCGACAGTGAGGTCTGCTTCCTGCCGGCGTTGGAGGGGGGATGATCGCAATGTCTCGGGAGAGCGCTGTGGGTAGCGGTTCTCGCGAAATTTCTGTCTGGTGAGTTTCAGCGCACCTCTGCAGGCGCCGACTCCAATCTTGGCCGAGCCCTCCCTATCCCCCCTTCCTGCAGGATAGCGCGGGGGATGGTGCCCTTCACATGGCTGAGCAGTCCCAGCTTTTCCATGGCCAGCAATGACCAATACACCACGTCGATCTCATACCAGGCGAAGCCCGCGCGGGCAGCGGCGCCATAGCGGTGATGGTTGTTGTGCCAACCCGCGCCCAACATGAGGAGTGCGAGCAGCGGGCGGTTCACTGATCGATCCTTCAAATTCGGGTAGCGCCGATAACCGCCCGGAATCTGCGGCATGTGCCCGATGGAATTGACCAGCGAAGTCATGTGCAAGGCGAGTGTCGTCGGCAGGTATCCGCCCCAGAGCAGTGCTGACCAGCCATTGATGCTCGAGCCAAACCAGCCGGCGTCACCCGCCAGCCACAGGGCCGGCACCATGAGGTACAGCGGGACCCAGTAATACTTGTTGAGCCACCGCAGTTCCGGGTAGCGCGCGTAATCGGCAACCACATCCAGATCCGTGTTGAGCTGGCTGGCATCGGTGAGCCAGCGCGCATGCGCGTGCCAGAATCCCTTGTACACCGGGGTATGGGGATCCTGCTCCGTATCGGCAAAGCGATGATGGGTGCGATGGGTCGCCGCCCACCACAGCGGACCGCGCTGCCCGCATTGGGTGCCGATCAGGGCCAGCAGGAATTGCATCAGCCGTCCTGCGCGGTAGGCGGCATGCGCGAAGTAACGGTGATACACCGCCTCCATCGCCCAGATGCGGATGAGATAACTCACCAGCAAGAGCGTGAGCAATGGCCAGGTGGGCGGGAAGAGCACGAGCGCCGCGATCGCTCCTATGTGTCGTCCGCCTACGCGAAGGAAAGCCAGCCACACCGGATCTCCGGTCTGGAGACCCAGGCGTGGCTGGTTTCGGGGTCTGTTGGACCTGACCGCGCCTAAGAACCTTACCCGCGCGGACATTCCCGCCCGAGCCCCAAGCTTGGGTAGTGCTTTTGGGGTTGGGCCACCGTTGCAAATCACCTGCGCTCACAGGGATTTGTGAATTGCGACTAGAATCCTTTCACGACCAACGACTTGGAATACGCATGCCAGCACCAGATCCCCGCGCTGTGGACGAAGCCATCACCTCCCGCCGCTCCGTGCGGGCCTTCCTGCCGACCGAGGTTCCCCTGGAAACCGTGCGGGAAATCCTGACCGTGGCTGCCCGTTCGGCTTCTGGTACCAACATCCAGCCCTGGCAGGTCCACGTGGTGACCGGCGCGGCGAAGGCGAACCTCTCCCGCGAGATCCTCACCGTCTTCAATGACCCCGCGGCACTTGCCCAACATGAGGGTGAATTCCCCATCTACCCCAGTGAATGGAAGTCCCCATTCATCGATCGTCGCCGCAAGGTGGGCTGGGATCTGTATGGCCTGCTCGGCATCGGCAAGGGCGATCGGGAACGGACCCACACCCAGCATGCGCGCAACTTCCAGTTCTTCGACGCACCGGTCGGCATGATCTTCACCATTGACCGCAGTCTGGGCTACGCCGCCTGGGTGGACTACGGCATGTTCATGGCCAATCTGATGACGGCCGCGCGGGGACGCGGCCTGCACACCTGCCCGCAGTTCGCCTTCGTGCAATTCCAGCGCGTGATCGCGCCCTGCCTCGGTCTGCCGGACAATGAGCGCGTGTTGTGTGGCATGTCGCTGGGCTACGAGGATACCTCCGCGATTGAGAACTCCCTGCGCACCGAGCGCGACCCACTCGACGAGTGGACCACCTTTCACTCCTGAGGATCTTGTCCATGGAACCCATGCGCGGTATTCGCATCATCGATGTCACGTCGAACGCCTCTGGCCCCATGGCTACGGGCATGCTGGCCGATCAGGGCGCGGATGTGATCCGCCTGGAGCCGGTGGGTGCAGGCGATCCGTCCCGTCATGTGGGCGGCAGTCGAGGGGGGGTCTCCGCGTACAACGCCTACATGAACCGCAACAAGCGTTCGATGGCCGTAGATTTCAAGAACGACGCCCTCAAGCCCTGGCTCTACAAGCTCATCGAAACAGCGGATGTATTCGTGCAGAACTCGCGCCCCGGCGCGCTCGATCGCAGTGGCTTCGGCTTCGAGGATCTGCACCGGATCAATCCGTCGCTCATCTACGTTTCCATCTCGGGCTTCGGGCCGGTCGGGCCGGGTGCCAATGCGCGGGTCTATGACCCTGTCATCCAGAGCGTGGCGGGTTTTGCCGCAGCCCAGGGGGTGGGCGGCGCGCCTGCGCTCATGAAGACCATCGCCAGCGACAAGGTGGCGGCCGTCACCGCCTCGCAAGCCATCAGTGCCGCCCTGTTTGCGCGGGAACGGGGCAATGCCGGGGGGCATCACGTGGAGCTCTCCATGCTCGATGCGAGCCTCGCCTTCCTGTGGCCGGAGGTTTACTGGAACCACAGTTTCGTCGGCGACGAGGGCGTCTCGAAGAAGCCGCTGATTGCCGAGTTCTATCGCCTGCTGAAGACCCGCGACGGCCACGTCAACATGATCATCGTGGGTGACGGCGAGTTTCAGGGCGCCTGCCGTGCCATGGGCGTCGATGCGCTGATGCATGATCCGCGCTTCCAGACGCTCAGTGATCGTTTCGCCAACTACAGCCTGATGCTCGCGGAGTTCGAGAAAGTCGCCCCCGGCTTCGATAGCGATACCCTGGTGGCCCGCCTGGAAGCAGAGGACGTGCCTTGTGCCAAGGTGAACACCTTCGACGAAGTCCTGCAGGATCCGCGCGTGGCAGCGCGCCAGGGCATCATCGAGTACGACCATCCCAAGGGCGGGCGGATGCGACAGGCGCGTGCACCGGCAATCTTTGGAGGTGAGCCCTGCCCTGTGCGCTTGCCGGCACCCGATCTCGGGCAGCACACGGCAGTCCTGCTGGCTGAAGTCGGCGCCTCTGCCGCAGACATCGAATCACTCAGGAGCTCCGGCGCCATCGGCTGAACTGGTCACGCATTACGGCGCCTATCTCGGCGCCAATCTGTCCGTCAGGTCTGGCTGCGCGCGAGCGGCAGGCGATGTTCAAAGCCAGCGGGCAGCCATTCCTCCAGAGTCGCCAGAAATTCTTGCGCCGAGCTGAATCGATCCGCCGGATCCTTGGCCAGCAGCAGATCGATGACGGGTTGCAGCGCCGCCAGTGCCTCCGGCATCCGGGGGATGCTGGCATGCAGATGCTGGTAGACGAGTCCAGCAGCGCTGTCCGCCTTGTAGGGTTTGCGCCCGGTGAGCAGCTCGAAAAAAATCACGCCGGCGCTGTACAGATCCGCCCGGAAATCAATCTGCGTGCCCATGGCCTGTTCGGGACTGAGATAACTCGGCGTGCCCAACACACCTGAGGTGGCGGGCAGATCCTGGGTCTCGTTCAAGCGCTTGGCGATGCCGAAGTCCGCGAGGGCGAGACTGCCGTCCGTGCGGAACATTATGTTCCCGGGTTTCAGATCGCGGTGAATCACGCCGCGCGCGTGGATGGCACTCAGGCCGCGCGCGATGCTGCGCATATAGGCGACAGCCTGCGCCGGCTCCACGCCGCGCTCGATACGCCGCTTGAGATCTCCCTGCTGGAAAAATTCCATGGAGATGTAGCCATAGTCCGGTGTGAAGCCTTGGTCGAACACCCGCACCACATGGGGATCGTCGAGTCCCGCAATGATCTCCGCCTCGCGGATGAAGCGCTGGACCACCAGAGGGTCACTGATCTGATCGGTATCGATAATCTTGAGCACCAGCTGCTCATGATCGCTCTCACGCTCTGCGAGATAGACGCGCGAAAACCCTCCCTGCCCGATGAGACGCACAAAACGGTGCCCGTGCCCGGAAGCTGCAGGCAAGTCGGCGTGCGTGTGGTCCTCCAGGGCCGCCTTGACCTGGGGCTCAAGCCCGCGCGTATCGCCTTCGTTGCCCTTGGACAATGCGAGCACGATGTCGATGAGACGCGGGCCTGGCACATCCTCGCGCCTGAGGTAATCCCGCGCGCCGGCCCGGATGGCTTCGATCGCCAGATATTCATCACCGCCTGCGGACACCAGCACCGCCGGCGGAAAGTCGGGTCGGGAGAACAGGCGCCGGATCCACGCCAGCCCGCTGCGACCCTCGCCGAGCTCTTCGCTGATCAGCGCAAAGTCGTAGAGATCCCAGCGGAAATCCGCTGCGGGCGTGCCTTGCTGCTCCGCATCGTATTCCGTGATTTCGACCGCCGGCAGGCTGGCCGCGAGATATTGACGGACCTCGGAGAGGAAGGTCTTCGAGGTATCCACCAGGATGATTTTCATGCTCATGAACAGCGGCCGCGTGTCGGGAAAATTGAGGCCCCTCGGGCCCTTGCGGCCAGGGGCTTCCGGCAGCGCGAAAAGAGCTTATATTCGGGCTCTGTCCTGACAAGCAATACCCGGGGAGAAAAACCATGGCCAGTCCGCAAGCCGCCGCCATCGACCAGTTGTTCGATCACATCGTCGCCGCATTCACCGCCAACCCGCAGATGCCGCTCGATGAGATGCGAGACCTGTTGGAGAAGTGCGGGGATCTGGCGCGTGACCCGGGTGGTGTGGACTATCTGGAGGCAGATGCCAAGGGTACGCCCTGCCTGTGGGCCGTGCCGCGCGGTTGCCGCGAGGACCGCGTGCTGCTGGCCCTGCATGGTGGAGGCTGCGTCACGGGCTCCCGTTTCTCCCATCGCAAGATGTTCGCGCACATCGCCAAGGCCACGGGATGCCGTGCCCTGATCGTCGACTACGGGCGGGCGCCGGAGCATACCCACCCCTCGCAGGTCGATGAATGCCTGAAGGTCTATGAGTGGCTGCTGGGTCAGGGCATTAAGCCCAATCACATCGCGACCGTCGGTGATTCTGCCGGCGGCAATCTGTGTACTGCGGTGGTGCTGGCCGCGCGCGACAAGGGACTGCCGCTGCCCGCGGCCGTGATGCCACTGTCGCCCTGGTATGACATGGAAGCCACAGCGGCGTCCTTCGAAACCAATGCCAAGGTCGAGCGGCTCATCTCCCGGGACATGTCGCTCGCGATGTCCGGCATTTTCCTGGGTGGCGCCTCGGCCCGGGATCCGCTGGCCAATCCACTGCATGCCGATTTCAAGGGCTACCCCCCGACCTATATCCAGGTGGGTGGCTATGAGGCCATTCTGGATGATTCGCTGCGCGCGGCCGAGAAGATGAAGACCGCCGGCGTGGAAGTGCGCTGCGATGTGTTTCCCGAGATGCAGCATGTATTCCAGTTCATGGCGGGCAAGGCTCCCGAGGCGGATGACGCAGTCCAGCGTCTGGCGACCTGGGTCAAACCCAAGCTCGGCCTCGCCTGAGGCAGGAGCCACGGCCATGCGCTTTCATCACATGGCGATCTTCGTCACCGATATCCAGAAAGCCATGGCCTTGTGGCGAGACCTGCTCGGGTTCCGGGTCATCACCGATCGCATGCTTCCGGATGGTCCTGCCCCCGGCCCCGGTGTGTACATGTACCCGGCCCTGCTGGACGACATCTTCAAGGTCGAGGATGCCCGTTCGAACATGGTCCTGCTCATCTCGGATGAAGGCGCCATCATCGAATTGCAGCAGTGCGAGAACCCGCCCATTCAGGCCACCCCGCGCGAAAATCTGCGCTACGGGCACAGTGGCTTTCATGAACTCGGCCTGCTGGTCACGGATATCGACGAGTGGTTCCGGAAGATTCGCGCCGCCGGCTACGAAACGCAGACCGAATATGTGTGGCCCTGTGCGGGCATCGGGCGGTCTTTCCTGTTCTACGACCATGACGGCAACATGATTCAGCTCTGGGAACACAACCCGGTGCCCGCCAGCAGTCACTGATTTCCTGGCGCTCGATCTTCAACGCAGTTCGCGTGGACACCCTGCATGACTGATGAAATCCAGCCGATAGACCTTGCCAGTGTCGATCACGTGTTGAAGACCACCCGCAGCGTGCGCAAGCGGCTGGACTTCGAGCGGCCGGTGCCGATGGCCCTGATTCGCGAGGCACTGGATATCGCCCTCCAGGCGCCCACGGGCGCGAACACCCAGACCTGGCGTTTCATGGTGGTGACAGACCCTGCGGCGCGCGAGGCCATTGCGGACTGTTATCGCAAGGCGGCTGCCGCCTATGTCGAGGGTCGCACGGCCTTGAGCCGCACGGGCGTGACCATGATGCGGGAATATGAGGCGGAAGATCTGCGTCAGCAGCAGCGCGCAGCGCTCATGAAATCGGGCGGCTACCTCATTCAGCATCTGCACAAGGCGCCGGTCATGATCATTCCCTGCATCGAAGGGCGTTTCGAGCGTGATGATGTCTTCACTCAGGCCTCCATGTGGGGCTCCATCCTGCCTGCGACCTGGTCTCTGATGCTTGCGCTGCGGGCGCGGCGGCTCGCCTCGGCGTGGACCACACTGCATCTGCAGTACGAGCGGGAAATCAGCGCGCTGCTCGGCATTCCGGACGACTACACCCAGGCCGCGCTGTTGCCGGTTGCCTGGCTCACGGGAGGCGATCTGAAACCCGCCGCCCGCCTGCCGCTCGCTGAAGTCGCGTTTCAGAATCGATGGGAGCAGCATCTGGACTGAACGTTCCCCGGCGCCATCGTCAACACCAAGCCGCAAGGCTGCCGCTGAAGCCAGAGCACTGCTCAGTTGCTGAGGCGCTTGAGAGCCCGATAAAAATTCTCGTGAGGACCGACCATCAGCAACTTGATGGTCTCGGGTTCCACTACCCGGTAGGCAACCAGGCACAGCTGGTTGAGCATCTTGAACCTGTGGACCTGGACCCCGGCCAGATCCCCCACCTTGGCCTCACCGATATCGGGGTCACTGGCGATCGCCCGCACCGCCTCGTCGAGCGCAGCCTTCTGCCTGGCATGCAGTTTCCCGCTGGTGCGCTCGAACGTCGGTGTGACCAGAAAACGCATCAGCCGAACCGGTATTCGCCCGATGCCTCCTCCTGATCAGCGATCAGGATGTCGCGAATCACGCTGAACGGTAGATCCGGATTCTCGGCGGCAATCTTGCCGATCTGTGACCAGTACTCTATCTGCTTGGGGACAGATCGATGCTCGATGGCCGCATGGTGCTTGGCGCTTTCTACCAGTTTTTCCGGAAGCTTGACGTTGATGGCCATAGGACCTCCTGTATGGGTTCCATTCTAGATCCTCACGGACCAAAAACGACCATCTTGCCGCTCCGCCTCAACGCCCGCCTGACACGTCGATGAAGTTCGCGATGCAGTAAGACGCCGCTGGCGACAGCAACCAGAGGATTGCCTCGGCGACTTCCTCGGCGGTGCCGCCGCGCTGCATGGGAACATTGCCTTGCAGGCGCTCCACCCGGGTAGGGTCCCCATAGCTTTCGTGAATGTCCGTGTAGATGAGGCCGGGCCGCACCGCGTTCACCCGAATGCCCTCCACAGCCACTTCCTTGGCAAGGCCCGGGGTAAAAGTGTCGAGCCCACCCTTGGAGGCGGCCGAGGAGACATTCACGATGCCGCCCCCCCTTGCCACCCAGTCGGGTGGACATGCGCTTCACCGCCTCCCGTGCGCACAGCATGCTGCCTATGAGATTGGTGTCGAACACCCGACGGAGTCGCGCCAGATCCATCTCCACCAGACGCTGCTGTCGCTCCGCGATGCCTGCGTTGTTGACCAAGCCTTTCAGGGTGCCCAGTCGATCGACTTCCGAAAACAGCCGCAGGATGTCGCTTTCCTGCGCGACATCCGATTGAAAGGCATGCGCTTCACCGCCGCTTGCTGCGACTTCCGCGCACAAGGCCTCCGCCGCATCGCGCGCCTGGTGATAGCTGAACACCACTGCCTGTCCCGCACGGGCGGCAAGCTTTACGGTCGCGGCGCCGATGCCGCGACTGCCGCTAGTCACCAGCAGAATTTCGCGCATGAGAGTCTCCCGTTGGGGTTGCCCAATCGACACTGTTGTTCAAAGTGCTATCTTTCGCGAGAAAAGCGGAGTAGTCTCCGCCAATCCCGTCTGGTGATGCATTGACATCACACCAAGCAGACGGCATCTGATTAAGCCCGCCTCTGTCCGCTCTCGTCCATGCGCTCTTCATCAGTCCAAAGAATCCGCCGGCTTTCCGGCTGATGGGCGCCTGCATTACTTGTGCCGCTGGCTGCAGGTGTCCGAATCACGGACAACGCACGCTTCATTTTTTTGTGAGATTTGCATGAATATTTATGTTGGAAACCTGGCTTATGGCGTCACTGATGCCGACCTCCGCGACGCTTTCTCCGCCTCTGGCGAAGTGACCAGCGCCTCGGTCATCACTGACAAGTTCTCGGGCCAGTCGAAGGGATTCGGTTTTGTCGAAATGCCCAACAAGGCTCAGGGCGAAGCTGCCATCAAGGCGCTGAATGACCAGCCTCTCAAGGGCCGTAACGTGCGGGTGAACGAGTCGCGTCCGCGCGAGAGCAGCCCGCCGCGCCGCAACTCTTACTGAGTTTCGGCCTTCTCCGGGGATCTGACGATCTCCGGAGAAGGATTCTTTCTCTGCGCGCGGCTCAGCCTACGTGCAGCATCAGCTTGCCGGTGTGGTCGCCGGTATAGAGCCTGCGCAGTGTCTTGACGGCACTCTCCATCCCTTCGTACATGTCCACCTTGAACTTCAGCTTGCCTTCCTGCATCCACTGGCCAAGCGCCATGATGGCTTCCGGGTAGCGATGCGCGAAATCCAGCACGATGAAGCCCTGCACCTTCAGGCGCTGCATCAAGATCATCGGATAGTTGCGCGGCCCCGGAACTTCTCCGGTCGCGTTGTACTGTGAGATGAGTCCACAGGTGGGAATGCGCCCGCCCAGATTCATCTGCTTGAAGCAGGCATCCAGGATATCCCCGCCGACATTGTCGAAGTAGACATCGATGCCCTTCGGGCAGGCACGCTTGAGTGCCTCAGCCACATTTTCCTTCTTGTAGTTGATGGCGGCGTCGAAGCCGAGCTCCTCCACGATCCATTTGCACTTGGCATTAGTGCCGGCCAGTCCTACCGCGCGGCAACCCTTGATGCGCGCAATCTGGCCGACGATCGAACCGACCGCTCCGGCGGCGGCAGACACCACCACCGTTTCGCCGGCCTTGGGTTCACTCAGATCGAGCAGGCCAAAGTAGGCCGTCGGGCCCACCACTGCAAAGAGCCCGAAGGCATCCGCCACGGAAACGCCCGGCGGCGTCTGCATCTTGCCCATGGTGGCTGGCGTACCCAGCTGGTAATCGGCCCACACACCAAGCCCGCTCACCACATCCCCCGCCGCGAAATCCGGGTGCCTGGACTTCACCACCGTGCCACACACCACGCCCCGCATGGGATCGTTGAGTGCGACGGGCGGCATGTATTGGTCCATGTCACTCATCCAGATGCGGTTGGTGGGGTCCAGCGACAGATAATTCATGCGGAACAGGAACTGGCCTTCCGCAGGCTCGGGAACCGTTTCCTTTTCCAGACTCAGCACGTCGTCCGCAATTTCGCCGACGGGACGCTTGCGCAATCTCCATACCTGATTGACGTCACTCACGATCGATGTCTCCTCATTGATGATTGCTCGGAATGTTCCGTGAATGCGCACGGCCGTACTCAGAGATATTGGGCAAACAATTCCAGAGTTCGCTGGCGGGCCAGCGTGGCGCTGGCTGCATCGTAGCTGGCACGCGTATCGCAATTGAAGCCATGGTCGGCGGCATACACATGCACTGGAATTCCGGGGTGGGCCTTCTGCAGCGCCTCGACCTCGCTCATGGGAATGTGCATGTCGCGCTCGCCAAAATGCAGGATGATGGGGCAACACGGCTTGCGGTCCAGCTGCCTGGCGATGCCGCCGCCATAGTAGGAGGAAGCAGCCGCCACGCCCTCCAGCGCACAGGCTGACAACCAGGTCAGCAGGCCGCCGAAGCAGTAACCCACCACGCCGACCTTGCCATACGCGCTGGCCGCAGTGACGGTGGCCTGCAGATCCCGCAGGGCATCTTCGAGGCGTAAGTCCTGAAAAGCGAGCCGGATGCCTTTCTGGAATTCATCCTGATCGGTGTATCCAAGCTCGACATTGCGCTCCACGCGATCGAACAGGGCAGGGGCGAGCGCGGCGTACCCCTCGCGGGCATAGCCCTCGGCCACGCTGCGGATGTGCGCGTTGACGCCAAATATCTCCTGGATCACGACGACAGCGCCCTTGGGGCGTCCGGCCGGCAGGGCCTCCCAGGCGCTGAAAGTGAATCCGTCTGCAGCGGTGATCTGGCGCATGCCCATGGCTGGTCCTCCCCGGTTGATGACCGACCGGAGCATAAGCGTTGCCTCCGGTGCGCGGGAAGCACCGGCTGTGACATAGTGGCGCACCATGAATACCTCACTCGATTCCCGGTTACCCGTATTGGTCGGTGTCGGCCAGTGCGTCCAACGCGATCTGGCCGCGCAAACGACTCTGCTGTCTCCCATTGAACTTGCCGCTACCGCAGGCCACCAGGCGCTGGCAGACACCGGTGCCCGGGAAAAACTTTCCCCGCTCATCGACGTGCTTGCCATGGTCCGTCTGTTTGAGCATTCGGTGGGTGACCGCGGCATGTGGGCCAATCCCTTCGGCTCGTCCAACAATGTTCCGCGTTCAGTGGCGCGTCGGCTCGGGCTGGCTCCAACCCACGCCATCTACGCCGAGGTGGGAGGGCAGTCGCCCCAACGTCTGGTGAACACGCTCTCGGCCCGTCTGCATGCGGGGGAAATCCGCGCCGCCCTGCTCACCGGGGCAGAGGCCATCGCGACCATCCGTTACGCTTCAAAGCAGGGGCTGGCGCTCAATTGGGCCGAGGAAATCGAGGGCAGCTGTGAAGATCGCTGGCCCGGCAAACCGTTCGTCACGCCCTATGAACAGCAGCACGGCATTGCCTGGCCCATCCATGTCTATGCCCTGTTCGAGCAGGTAAGGCGCGCCCGCAAGAAGCTTTCACTCGCCCGCTATCGGGCCGAGATGGCGGCCCTGCTCGCGCCTTTCAGCGAGATTGCCGCGGCCAATCCCTTTGCCCAATTCCCCGTGGCGCGCACGGCGGAGTACCTCGCCACGCCCTCGGTTGAGAACTATCGCCTGTGCGAACCCTATACCCGCTGGATGGTGGCCCAAGATGGCGTGAACCAGTCCGCCGCCGTAATCCTGACCACCGTGGGTGTCGCGCGGGAGGCCGGCATCCCACCCTCGAAATGGATCCATCTGCACGGACACGCGGATCTGGATGAAGCGAATGTGCTGAGGCGCGCAAGGCTGGACGCTTCGGAGGCGCAGAACCGCGCCGTGCAGCTGGCACTGGCTGCCAGCGATCTCACGATCGAGCAGATTGGTCCGCTCGACTGCTACAGCTGTTTTCCGATCGCGGTCAGCAGCATTGCCGAGCCGCTCGGCCTGCCGCTGGACGGTTGCCGCCCGCTAACCGTGACCGGTGGCCTGCCGTTCTTTGGCGGCCCCGGCAACAACTACAGCATGCATGCGCTGGCGAGTCTGGTGGAGCGACTGCGCGCGCAACCGGCGGCCAAAGGCCTGCTGGTGGCGAACGGCGGCTATCTCTCCAAGCATTCCGCGGGTGTCTACAGCGCCACCCCGCCACTTCACTGGCAGCCGGTGGATGCGAGCGCCGAACAACGCGCCGTGCAATCCTTGGCGAATATCGTGGTGGATGAGAAGGCCGAGGGGCGGGCGAACATCGAGACCTGTGCCGCGATTTACCGCAAAGAGCTGGCTGCCGAGGGTTTCGTCGTCGCTCGACTGCGCGAGGGGGGTGGCCGCTGCCTCGCGCGAGCCATGCCCGGTGATGCCGCGGCACTGGCCTGCCTGTTTGAAGAAGAAGTCATCGGCCGCGAGATCGTGATCTCACGGCACGAAGGTTTGCATCACTTCCGTCTGGTCTGACGCGTCCGCTTCAAAGCGACCGCGCGCGGGCTACGATGTCCGCGCATTTCTCCAGCCAGGAGAAGCCTGCGCCGTTCGAGATCTCCTCCGACATGCTGATCGAGAACAGCACGATACGGTTGGCACCGGCCGCCTTGTAGGCGCGGAGCTCCGAGTCGGAGAGCTGGCCGTCGGCGGGATCGACGAATGGGCTCAGGATCAGTTGGGCGGGGTTGCGGCCCTGTGCCGCGAACATCTCTTTCAGCTCGCGCGCCTCCTGCGCGAAGCTGCCTGCATCCGGCACGATGGGGCACCATCCATCGTAGCTGCGGGCCACGCGTTGCAGGGCTTTCTCCCCATGACCACCCAGCAGGAAGGGCGGGCCTCCTGCCTGATACGGTTTCGGTTCGCAACGAACGGGGGGAAAGCTCACCTGCTTGCCGGCATAGGAAGCCAATGCTTCCGTCCACAGCACGCGCATGGCTTCCGTCATCTCCCGCATGCGTTGCCAGCGGGTGAGAAAGTTCGCGCCGAAGAGTTCGGTTTCCTCTCTCAGCCAACCGGCGCCTATGCCGAGCATCACGCGTCCTCGCGAGTAGTAGTCGAGACTCGCAATTGCCTTGGCCGTGACCAGCGTCTCGCGCTCTGGCAACAGGCAGATGCCGGTGGCCAGTTTGAGTCGAGTGGTGACGGCGGCGGCCATGCTGAGTGCGATGAGCGGATCCGTCCAGCGACCATAGTGCTCCGGCAACTCGCCCCCCAGCAGGTAAGGGGTCTTGCGTTCCAGCGGAATCACGGGGTGTTCAGGTATCCAGAGCGAATCAAAGCCAATCTCTTCGGCCCGGCGTGCTATCGCCGTGATGTCGCCGGATTGCTGGGTCGCGATATGCAGAAACCCGATCTCCATGAACGTCTCCCCGTGCGGTCGTGATTGATCTTGTGGCCGCAATATCCTCCGGCAGAGGGCTGGCGTAAAGTGCAGGGAAGCTGCTGAATGGACCGCCCACATGCCCGCTCGTCTCGGAGTCGTTCTCTCCACAGTCACGGACGCCTCGCTCGCTTCGCAGGTCGACTTGGGACAACTCGCGGAAGCCCATGGCTATGAAGCCGTGCTGGTGAACGAAGGCCGGGGAGATGCGCTGGCCGTGTGCCAGGCCATCGCCCACGCCACGCAGCGCATTACTGTCGGCACCAACATCGCGAACATCTATTTCCGTCATCCCTTTCTGGCTGCCGCAACGGCGCGCACGATTGCCGAACTCGCAGGCGGACGACTGCTGCTGGGGCTCGGCATGAGCCACAGCGGGCTGCTGGCTAAGCTCGGCATCGACATGGGCAATGCGCGTGAGCGCCTCGGCGAATACACGGCTTACGTGCGCAGTGCGCTGGCGGGCAAGGTCGGTGAGGGCTTTCTGGTCCCTCCACCGAGCCTCCATCACATTCCGGTGCATGTGGCCGGCAATACCGTGGAGAGTGCGGCCGTGGCGGGTGCGCTGGGTGATGGGCTCATGCCTTTTCTCTCACCACGTACCTACCTGCCCGTACTGCTGGGAGCCGCGCATGCTGCGCGCGCCGAGTCGGCCTTGGCGGATGAGCCATTCGAATGCTGCCTGAGTTTCCCGACCTTTTTATCGGAGGACGAAGACGCAGCCCGTGCCGCCGCGCGCTACAACCTCGCCTTTTTTGCCCAGCTGCCGAATTACCGGCGCCAATGGTGCAGGGCAGGGTTTGGCACGGCGATGGACGCGCTCAAAGTGGCCTGGGAGACAGGCAATCGTCGGAGCGCAGCCCTGCAGGTGCCGGATGAATTGGTGGAAGAGGTCTGCGTCTTCGGCAACGTCGCGCAGTGCCGTGCGCGCATCGAGCGCTTCCGGGAAGCCGGCGTCGATTTGCCCGTGCTGGCGGTCAGTCCCGTGAACGAGGACAGGGTCACGGCCACGCGGCGTGCGCTGGCCTTGCTGGCGCCGGAATGATGCTGAAAAGCTGCGCTGCGGCATTTTTTATCTCAAGGTCACTGCAACCCGACGGCGTTGACCACTGCGGAGAGCGGCTTCTATAGTCGTGACGCGCGCGCGTTGCGCGAACTCAAGGGTCACCGGAGTCCAGTCATGCCTGCCCAAGCCCGACTCGCCCACCTCGTGCTCATGACCCGGCAATTGCCGCGGATGCGGGAGTGGTACTGCAAGGTCCTCGGCGCCCACGTCGTCTACGAGAATCCTGTGCTGTGTTTCCTCACTTTCGATGAGGAACACCATCGGCTCGCCCTGCTGTCTCCGCCCGGCGCTCCCCTGGTGGAACGCACACCCCTGACGGTGGGCATGCACCACAGTGCCTACACCTTTGCCTCATTGGGCGATCTGCTGGACCGCCACGCAGCACTTGCCGCGGACGGCATAGAGCCACTCACGCCCATCCAGCATGGCGTGACCACTTCGCTCTACTACCGCGATCCGGATGGCAACATGGTGGAATTGCAGATCGACAATTTTGCATCGGCTGATGCGGCCACCGCCTACATGCTGGGGCCCGAGTTTGCCGCCGACCCTATCGGTCCGGCTTTCGATCCGCGGCACATGCGGCAAGCGCTGCTGGCGGGTACTCCGGTGTCCGAGCTCACAACGCGCGCGTGGGCTTTGGCAGGCCCGAGCATGCCGGATCCGATGATGCGCATGATGAGCCCGCCGCAGCCATGAAATCAGGCGTCCTTGGCACTTCTGACGTATCCGGGGATTTCCCGAAATGAGCGCGCAAAAGGTCCCGGTACTCATCATTGGCGGCGGCGCCTGCGGGCTCACCACCTCGATTCTGTTGTCGGACATGGGCATCGATCACCTGCTGATTGAACGCCACCCCACCACCTCCCATCTGCCGAAAGCGCATTACCTGAACCAGCGCACGATGGAAATCTTTCGTCAGCATGGCCTGGCCGATTCCGTCTACGCAGTGGGTACACCCATGGCGCACATGGGTAAGGTGCGGTGGCGGACAACCCTCGGCGGAGATGGCCCGCTGGACGCCCGGACCTTTCAGGAACTCGATGCCTTCGGGGGCGGGGAACTCGCTGCCACCTATGCCAAGGACAGTCCCTGTCCTTCCACCAACTATCCGCAGATACGCCTGGAACCCCTGCTGCGCCAGCATGCCGAGGCGCGCGGGCCAGGACGCGTTCGCTTTCACCATGAGCTGGTGGACCTCAGGCAGGATGAAAATGGCGTGACTGCCACCATCCGCGATGTCGCCCAAGGTCAGGTTTATGAAGTGAGGGCGGATTACGTCGTCGCAGCGGATGGGGGCAAGACCGTGGGCCCTATGCTCGGTATCCAGATGGAGGGTCCCACCAATCTCGGGCGCATTGTCACCTCGCATGTGTCGGCCGATCTGTCGCAGTGGTGGGACGATGCCTGCCTCATCACCTGGTTCATCAATCCGCACAACAGCGGCGTCTTTGGTAGCGGCGCCATGGTGCCCATGGGCCCGACCTGGGGACGGCATTCCGAGGAATGGGTCATCCATTTCAGCCATGCGCCGGTCGATCCCGATCACTACGACGAGACCGCGGTGCTGCCTCGCTTGCGTTCGCTGCTGCAGCTCCCCGATCTGGAATTGACGGTGCACAAGGTCAGCAACTGGGTGCTGGATGCCGTGCTCGCTGCGCGCTACCAGGAAGGCCGCATCTTCCTGGCGGGCGACGCCGCCCATCGACATCCCCCAACCACGGGGCTTGGTCTGAATACCGCCGTGGGTGATGCGCACAATCTGGCTTGGAAGCTGGCGGCGGTTCTGCACGGCCGCGCCCATGCGACCCTGCTCGACACGTATGCCAGTGAACGCCGCCCGGTCGGGATGCGCAATGTGGACTGGGCCATGTTCACGGCCATGAACCACGCCGTCTGCGATGCTGGCATGGGTTTCTCACCCCTGCATCCCCCGGCGGCGCGGAAAGCCAATTTCGAGCTGTTCTTTGCCGAGACTCCGATGGGCGAGACACGTCGGGCGCGGGCGGCTGCGGTATTCGATACCCAGCGCGCCGAATTTCAGGCGCATGATCTGGAGCTCGGCTACGCCTACGCGGAAGGCGCCCTCCTGCCGGATGGCAGCCCACCCCCCCGCGCGCGATCCCATGGGCAAGCGCTACCTGCCTGTGGCGCGCCCTGGCCATCGTCTGCCGCATGCCTGGTTACAGCAGCAGGAAGCTCGACTCTCAACGCATGATCTGGTCGGCAACATGGGACAGCCCTTGCTCATCACTGGAAATAAAGGTGAGGCTTGGGTTGCCGCTGCATCCGCCGTGTCGGAATCCCAAGGGTATGCGCTGCGCACGATGAGCCTCAATGCCGACGAAGGTCCGGCAGATGTGCAGGGCCTCTGGGCCGCTGAGCGCGGCCTCACACCCGAGGGCGCGCTGCTGGTGCGCCCCGATAATCATGTCGCCTGGCGCAGCGCAGGCCGCAGCCCGGACCCTCGTGCGGCGCTGCTCGATGCTCTGCATGCGCTGCATTTCAAAGTTCTCTGAGCAGCAATCCAATAAAAAACCGCCCGGTAAACTCAAGGAGCCCCAAGATGGCCGCCAATCCTGCCGCAATCAACACTTCCGTACTCGGCAATCTCGATTTCAACCTGGAGGAATTGCGTGCCCGCTATGCGGAGGAGCGCAACAAGCGCCTGCGCACGGATGGCAACGATCAGTATGTGGAAGTTGCGGGTGAGTTGGCGGCCATTGCCGATGATCCCTATGTACAGCGTGTAGAGCGCGCACCCCTCCGGGAAAAAGTGGAAGTCCTCATCATCGGCGGTGGCTTCGGTGGCCTCATCTCCGCGGCACGACTCGCGCAGGCCGGCATCACGGATGTGCGTATCGTCGAGCGCGGCGGGGACTTCGGCGGGACCTGGTACTGGAACCGCTATCCCGGTGCCCAGTGCGATATCGAGTCCTACATCTATCTCCCGTTGCTGGAGGAAACCGGCTACATCCCACGGGAAAAATACTCCTATGCGCCGGAGATTCTGGAGCACGCCCAGCGCATCGGTCGCCATTTCAAGCTGTATGAGCGGGCACTGTTCCAGACCCTCACCCGCAGCCTGCGGTGGGATGAAGCGCGGAATGCGTGGCAGGTGGAGACGGATCGCGGAGACCATATCGAGGCCTCGTTCGTCATTCTCTCCAGTGGTCCTTTGAACCGGCCCAAGCTTCCTGGCATTCCCGGCCTGTCCACATTCAAGGGTCACATGTTCCACACCAGCCGCTGGGATTACGACTACACCGGCGGTGATTCCACCGGCGGATTGCACAAGCTTGCGGACAAGCGGGTGGGCGTAATCGGCACGGGCGCCACCGCCATCCAGTGCGTGCCCTACGTGGCCAAGCATGCCGGCCACCTCTGCGTGTTCCAGCGCACGCCATCCGCCATCGACGTACGAGGCAACAAGCCGACTGATCCGGACTGGGCCGGGAGCCTGAAGCCCGGCTGGCAGCGTGTGCGCAACCATAATTTCGCGGCGATCCTGAGCGCCATCCCCCAGGCCGAAGACATGGTCAAGGACGGTTGGACAGATCTCTTCAAGGCCCTGGGGGAACTGCTGAACAAGCCGGCTGAAACGGGCATGAAGCCCGAGGACTTCGCGCTCCTTGCGGAGATCGCCGATTTCCGCAAGATGAACCAGATTCGGCATCGCGTGGATGAGGTGGTCAAGGATCCTGCGACGGCATCCGCGCTCAAGCCCTGGTACAAGCAGTGGTGCAAGCGCCCGACCTTCAACGATGAATTCCTGCCGGCTTTCAATCGTCCCAATGTCACCCTGGTGGATACCCAAGGCAAAGGCGTGGAGCGCATCACGGCGCATGGTGCCGTGGTCAATGGCGTGGAGTACCCACTCGATTGCCTCATCTTCGCCACCGGCTTCGAGGTGGGCACGGCCTATACGCGACGCTCGGAGTTCGAGGTCCATGGCCGCAATGGTGTCTCTCTTTCGGAGTACTGGGCGCGCGGCATGCGCACCTACCACGGCTTCTACAGCAGTGGCTTCCCCAACTGTTTTCACCTCGGTCTGACCCAGACCGGCCTCGCGCCCAATTTCACCTATATGCTGAACGAGCAGGCACTGCACGTGGCTTGGGTGATAGACGCAGTCAGGTCCCGCGGCGCCAAGCGCTTTGAAGCCCTTCCCGAGGCGGAAGCCGCCTGGGTGCAAACGGTCTCGAAACCGGGCTTCATGTCCGAGTACCAGACAACCTGCACCCCGGGTTATTACAACGCGGAGGGCAAGAGCGGGCAGGGCGAAGGCTTTCTCGAAGGGCAGTACGGTGAGGGGCCGGTGCAGTTCTACACCTTGATGGAGAAATGGCGGGAACAGAGCGATCTGGCCGGGCTAGTCATTTCCTGACCATCAGGGCGCTGCCGCCGCGCCTCCTGGATACTCAAGATGGGATCCGGGAGGCACACCTCTGCCCTCAAGCTGAACAGTCAAATCCAGGACGCTGCCCCAAATGCTCTCCGACCTGCTCGGTCTCGCCCGTCCACTAGAAATATTGGACATCGGGGCCAATCCCATTGACGCCGATCGGCCCTACGCCCCTCTACTGGAAGCCGGGCTTGGCCGGCTGACCGGCTTCGAGCCGCAGGCCGATATCTGCGCGCAACTCCAGCGTGATGCCGGAAGTCATGAGCGTTATCTCCCCTATGCTATCGGCGATGGGTCGGTGCGCACATTCCGCCAGACCCACTTCTCGGGCTTGTCGAGTTTCCTTCGGCCTGATCCTCGCGCCCTGGATACCTTCGAGACGTTTCGGGACAACGCGCGTGTGGTCGCGGAAATCGAGATGCCCACCGTTCGCCTCGATGATCTTCCGGAAATCGAGCACGTCGATTTCCTCAAGATCGATGTCCAGGGGGCCGAGCTTGCGGTGCTGGAGTCTGCCGCGATAAAGCTTGCCGGAGCGGTAGCCATCCAGACCGAACTTTCGTTTGTCTCGCTCTACGAGGGCCAGCCCGGGTTGGGCGAACTCGATACCTGTCTGAGGCGCATGGGCTTCATCCCGCACTGTTTCATCGCCATCAAGAACTGCATCGTCTCTCCTCTGGTGCTCAACAACGACGCCCGCTACGCGCTACGCCAGTTGCTGGAAGCGGACATCGTGTACGTCCGGGACTTCATCCGCCCCGAAACCCTCACCGATAACCAGTTGCGTGCCCTCGCGGTCGTCATGGATTACTGCTACCAGTCGGTAGATCTGTCACTGCGTTGCGTATACGTGCTGGAGTCCCGGGGTGCTGTGGCGAAGGGGGCAAGCGAGGCTTACCTCGAACATCTCAACCGCCATGTCCTGCCCGGCTTCACGACACCCCCCCTACCAATCGACGACTCCGCTGGGGATGGCTGACGCGGATCCCGCCGGATCTGGGACGCGACTTGTTGGCGGTTGACCCGCCCTCAGTATCAAGAAAATCCAAGAACTGCCGCCAAGGACAGCACAGGCCCATGGGGCTGCAAGGAGGCTGTCCATGATCCCATGTCCCCTTTGCCGCGGAGCTGCCGACCAGCAGCTCGGCCAGATGGCGCTCTCGCGTATTGGTGAAGTCGAGATCAGACGCTGCGCGAAGTGCAGTGTGATGTTCTCGCATCCGTTGCCGAGTCCGGAGGCACTGCGCCAGTGCTATGCCAGCGAATATCTGGATGCCAAGGGCAAGCCCGCTGGCTACTTCAATTACGTACGTGATATCGGGCCCGCCCGCCTGCGCGATGGTCGTGAGCTTGGTGCCACCTTGAGTTTCGTGCCCGGCCGGCTACTCGAGATTGGCTGCTGCACCGGGCACTTCATCAAGGGTGTGGCAGACGCCTCCAATTGGGAAGTCCATGGGCTGGAGATCTCTGAAGAAGCAGCCGAGTACGGGCGTACCAGACTGGGTGTGGAGATCGCCGTCGGAAACATCGAGGGAGTGGATCTGGCGGACAGTCACTACGACATCATCTGCGTGAATGATGTGCTCCAGCATCTCGTCGCCCCCCAGGCCGCGCTGGCAAAACTGTACCTAGCCCTGAAACCCGGCGGCAAGATTCAGCTCGTGATGCCGGACGGGAGTTTCGATGTGCTGCCTTTTGTGCGCGAAGCCAAAGCGGGTGGCACTCTGGTCTCTCCACACTGGCATCTCTTCTTCTTTCCCCAGGCAGCCATTCGCAGGACGCTGGCAGAGACGGGCTTTCGCGTGATGAGTGCTGAACGCAGCATGGCCCTCTCGGCGCTGGTGGATCTCGGCTTGTTCAAGCCGGCACGCGGGGAATTCGATCGAAAATCACGGGGTCTGCTGGCCCACCCGCGCCGCCGCAGCCGCGTCATGCGGGCCTTGCTGGACCTCCTGGAGCGCGTTCTTCCCAGTCTGGGACTAGGTCACGAGTCCGGATCTGGGCCAGCAAATAGCCGTTCAGCTGAGCTGTGATGATGGCCGGCACGCTGCCAACTGGTGGTACTCAGGCGAAGAGGAAGCCCTCGTACCCTTTTGCGGCAATTTCGGCACAAAGTTTACGGTAGGTGCCAAACCCTCCTATGTAAGGCATGAATACCCGGGGTTTGCCCGGGATGTTGGCGCCCATGTACCAGGAGTCTGTCTGCGGAAACAACGTGGCGTCGGCGAGTTCCTTCACATGCGCCCCCCATTGCGCCTCCGCTTCGGAGGCGGGCTCGATAAGCTCCTTGCCCGACTGCTTCATGTGCAGAAGGCAGTCACAGATCCAGTCCACATGCTGTTCGATGGAGGTCGGCATGTTGCCTAGGACGGAAGGGCTGCCCGGCCCCGTGATCATGAAGAGGTTGGGAAAGCCTCGCGTGGCGAGGCCCAGATAGGTTTGTGGCCCTTCGGCCCACTTCTGCTGCAGAGTCTGGCCATCCCGACCCCGAATGCCGAGACGGGTGAGTGGGCCGGTGAGCGCATCAAAGCCGGTGGCGAACACCAGCGTATCCAGAGCATGGACATCGGCGCTGGTCTTCACGCCCTCGGCCACGATGCGCTCGATAGGGGTCTCCCGCAAATCCACCAGCGAGACGTTCTCGCGATTGAAAGTCTCGAAGTAGCCTGAATCGAGCGGCAGGCGCTTGGTGCCTATGGGGTAGCCCTGCGGGATGAGTTTGCGGGCCACCACCGGATCCTTCACCGTGGCGCGGATCTTCTCGCGCACGAATTCGGCCGCAATCTCGTTGGCCTCCCTGTCCGTGAGCAGATCCTTGAAGCTGCCAAACATCCACTCGAAGCCACCCTTCTGCCAGTCGGCTTCCAGCTGTGCCAGAAACTCCTCCCGTCGCAGCTTCAGGGCCTCCTGATCGCGCCAGTCATAGGGCTGGCCAATGGTGGACCAGCGGCAGGTTTCACGGATTTTCCTGATGTTGCGCTTGAGTTCCACGATGCGTTCCGCAGACAGGGGTGCGTTGCGCGCAGGCACGCTGAAATTAGGCGTGCGCTGGAAGACGGTGAGGTGTTGGGCTTGGCGGGCGATGACCGGAATGGACTGGATGCCCGACGATCCGGTGCCGATGACCCCGACGCGTTTGCCGCTGAAATCCACTGGCTCGTGAGGCCACTCACCCGTGTGGTACCAGTCGCCCTTGAAGTCCTCCAGGCCCGGGATTGCGGGTACCTGCGCGGCCGACAGGCAGCCCGCTGCGGTAATGAGAAACCGTGCTTGGACTTCTTCTCCTTGGGCGGTTTGAACCCGCCAGCGGCGCGCGGCCTCATCCCAACGGGCTTCCACCACCTTGGTGTTGAAATCAAAACAGGACTTGAGATCGAAGCGGTCAGCCACATGTTCCAGATAGCGGAGGATCTCCGGCTGTTCTGGAAACCGGCAGCTCCAAGTCCACTCCTGCTCAAGCTCGGGCGAGAACGTGAAGGAGTAGACCCAGCTTTCGGAATCTGAACTCGCCCCGGGGTATCGGTTCCAGTACCAGGTGCCGCCGACCCCACTCCCTTGTTCGAAGGCGCGGTGGGGCAGCCCCATTTCGCGCAGACGGTAAACAGCATAAAGGCCGGAGAAACCGGCACCGATGACTACCGCGTCCACGTCTGCGGGTTGGTCGTCGGATGAGGGTATGGTGCTAGGCATGGCTGTCTCTCCTGGAATGGTGCCGGAGTGGTCCCGAGATGGACCCGGAGTCGCCTTGATTCTAGCGGCAGGTTTCAGACCGTCCCAAGTGCACGGTCGCGTGCACGGGATGCTGGAAATCCTCCCCGAACACCGGCGAACACTGGTATAAAGGCGCGGCACGATGATTCACACAACTCTCTTGCAAGCAGGTTCGACTATGCGGATGACCCACACGACAGCTCTGACCTTGACTCTCTTGCTGACCCTCTTCGTGGCGGCAGGTCCGGCGAATGCCCAGGCGCCGGAAAAACGCTGCCTGCTGAGCGGCTCGTACATCAAGGTCTATGGCGATACCGAAGACGACAAGCGCGAGACCTGCCTGCGCCAAGGTGGGGACTACACCGATTATGTGCCGCCACGCCCCAATGCGCAGCCCAATGGGCCACGCGAGGGCTTCAAGGCGATGATGGGCAACCGGGGCAGCGGCACTCGCTGAGGCAGACCTTGAAAGACATCACCGAATTCACCTGCATCGAGTACGAGGTTCCGGAGCCCGGCATCGCCCGGCTCTGGCTCAATCGACCGGCCACCGCCAACGCCCAGGACACGCGTCTCCTCTACGAGCTGAATACCGCGTTTGATCGCGCCGCGCACGATGATGACATCCGCGTCATCATCCTGGCTGCGCGCGGAAAGCACTTCTCCTCCGGCCACGATCTGGGTGAGAAGGAATGGTATGAGACCATGCACGACTACCGTACCGTGGCTCCGGTGTGCGGTTTCGCCTGTGCCGGGGCCGAGCGCCAGATGGCGCGCGAAGAAGAGATTTATCTCGGTTTCAGCGAACGCTGGCGCAACATCCCCAAGCCGACGATTGCCGCTGTCCAGGGCAAATGCATTGCCGGTGGCCTGATGCTCGCTTGGCCCTGTGATCTCATCATCGCGAGTGACGATGCGAGCTTCAGCGACCCCACCGTAAGTTTCGGCGTGAACGGGGTTGAGTTCTTCAACCACCTCTGGGAAGTGGGCGCCCGCAAGGCGAAGGAAATGCTGTTCACCTCGGACGCCTTGAGCGCCGAGGAAGCGCAGCGCCTCGGCATGGTCAATCAGGTCGTCCTCCGGGCTGAACTCGAGGAAGCCACGCTCGTCATGGCGCGCAAGATCGCGAGCAAGTCGCGCTTTGCGCTCAAGATGGCCAAGAAGGCCGTCAACGGGGCCCAGGATGCACAGGGTCGGGATGTGGCCATGCAGAATGCTTTCCATCTCCATCAGCTGGCCCACACCCACTGGTTGAAGCTCCACGATCTTCTGGTGGACCCGAACGGCCTGCCTGAGGCCACTCGCAAGGCACTGGGTCTGGACCGCGACAAGAGCTGAACACGCCATGTACTTTCTGGATGCGCTGGATGCCGCGGACCGGGCTTTCCATCAGGAAGTGCTGGCCTTCCTGGAGCGGGAGCTGGACCCCGCACTCGCCGCTGCAGATGACGACCAGCGGACCTTCGTCGCGGATCATCATCGCGGCAATGCGTGGCTGAAGAAATTGCGCCCCCGCCGCTGGCATGCGGGCCATTGGCCTGCGTCCGCCGGAGGCGCGGGCTTGTCACCGGTACAAAACTATCTGCTCCTGTATGCGCTCGGCTATGCCGGTGCGCCCGCGCCACCGCCCATGGGCCTCATTTACGTGGGCCCGACGATTGTCCGTTTTGGTACCCCGGCGCAACACGAGACCTACCTGCCGCCACTGCTCGATGGCACGGATGAATGGTGTCAGGGCTTTTCCGAACCCGGCGCAGGATCTGATCTGGCGGGTCTCAGTACGTTCGCCGAGCGGCGCGGCGACCGCTATGTCATCAACGGCTCCAAGATCTGGACGACCGACGCGCATCATGCCAATCGCATCTTCGTGTTGTTGCGCACGGCGCGGGAAAATACGCGCGCGGCGATGAGCTTTCTGCTGGTGGATATGAACACGCCCGGCGTGAGCGTACGGCCGATTCGCATGCTCTCCGGGGATCACGAATTCAACCAGGTATTCTTCGACAATGTCGAAGTGAGCACGGCTTGCCGTCTGGGTGAGGAAGGACAGGGGTGGGAGATTGCGCGCTACCTGTTGGAGATAGAGCGCGGCTCCTTCGTCTTTGGTGGACGACTGCGACGACGCCTGGAGAAACTGATCGAACGGATCAGGGCGGCCAATCGTCTCTCTCCCCGCATCGCCGCGGCGCTCGCGCAGCTTGATTGCGATCTGCTGGCTTACGAGAGCATGGAATTCCGCATGGGTGCGCTGGGTGCCGGCGGGGCCATGCGCGCGGCGAGCGCCAACCTCATCAAGATTGAATGGACCGAACTGCTGCAACGTATCGATGATCTGGCGCTGGAGACAGGCGATGCCTCCATGCTGTTCGGGCCGCCCGACAGCGCGCCGGACGGCGGTCTGCCCATGGCGCCAGCACTTGCTTCCTGCTTCAACAATCTCGCCGCCACCATTTACGGCGGTTCAAACGAGATTCAGCGCGACCTCGTGATGCGCGCCCTGCGCCAGGTGTGGGGATGAGCAGGCTGCTGCCGGGGGACGCTCCCGAGACACAGGCACTGGCCGACAGTGCGCGCAAGGTATTGTCGGATCTCTATCCGGACCAGATGACGCAGGAAACTCCGGCTGCGCACTGGCCCCTGTTCGCTGAACTCGGCTGGCTGGGTGCATGCCTGCCGGAGGCCGTGGGCGGCTCGGGCTTGCCGCTCTCCGCATGGAGCGTGCTGGCGGAGACCTTGTCGCCGTCCTTGATGGTGGAGCCGCTGCTGAGTCAGTTGGCACTCAGCGGCCATCTGTTGAGTCGTGCAAATGGGGATGACGTGCGTGATTCGCTGCTCGGCCGCTGGATGGCTGGAGAAAGTCGTCCTGCGCTGGTTTTCAACGAGGCGGATTCTCTTGCTCCTGAACATGGCGGCTGGTCTCTGCGCTGCGAGAGCAGCGGTGACGGCTTCTCGCTGCATGGCACCTGTTCTGGTGTCGCTGATGTCGCGGGCTGTGATGCCTTGCTGGTGGTCGCACAGGAAGCCGGGACTCCGGGGCTCTTCCTGCTGCCAGCCCAGACAGCGGGAGTACGGCTTCATGCCCATGCAGCCATTGATGGCAGGTCACATTGGGACGTGGAACTCGTGGCCGCCAAACCGGACACCAGACTCGAATTCTCCGGCACGCTGTCTGATGCGCTCGCAGAGTCCGCTGCCCTGCATGCGCTGCTGCTTGCCAGTGAGAGCCTGGGCCTGATGCGCGAACTCACGCGCCGGACCCAGCAGTATCTGCTCCAGCGGCAGCAGTTCGGTCGCCCGCTCATCGAGTTCCAGGCCCTGCAGCATCGTTTGGTGGACATGCTGCTAAAGGTCACGCGTGTGGAAGGACTGCTCGAGGTGGCTCGTCTGCGAGTGGACATCGCAGGCCTTGCGACGGCTGCCCCTTTCATCGCGGCGGCGAAGGCCAGCGCGGGCGAAGAAGGTCGCCGGCTGGGGCGCGAGGCAGTGCAATTGCATGGCGCAATCGGCGTGACCGATGAACTCATCATCGGGCGGATGCTGAAACGTCTGGTCAGTAATGAGCTGATTGGAGGCACCACAGCTGCACATGCCGCCCAGTGGGAGCGCCACCGGATTCCTCTCTAGATCGCCCTGACAGCGTCTTCTGTGACGCGCCTCTGAACTCTATCCTTCCATCGAGCCCAGCCCCGGAGACAGACCCCGTGCTGAACAAGAGCAGTGTGACCAACCTTGTCGCCCTCATCGTCTGGGTGGGCGGGTACTTCATCCCCAACCATGGCCATTTTGTCACTGCGATGGGAGCCTTTGCCCTGTCCGGGGCCATCACGAACTGGATCGCGATTCACATGCTCTTCGAGCGCGTGCCTGGCCTTTACGGCTCCGGCGTCATCCAGATTCGCTTCGAGGAATTCAAGGCCGGCATCAAGCAGCTCATCGTGCGCGAATTCTTCTCGCGCGAGCACATAGAACGCTTCCTTGCCATGCAAGGCTCGAACGTGGCCGGCGCAGTGACGGATCGCATCGACTTTGACCGCGTGTTCGAGCATCTGACGGATGCCATCACCGAATCCCCCATGGGGGGAATGCTCAACATGATGGGGGGACGCAAGGCGCTCTTGCCACTCAAGGATCCCATCATCGCCAAGCTGAAGGGCATCGTGACCGAGCTGGCAGACAATCAGGGAGACTCCGACAAGAGTGCCAGCTTCACGGATTCTCTGGTGGCCCAGGTGGAGCAAATCATCGACCGTCGCCTGGCAGAGCTCACGCCCGGCAAGGTCAAGCAGATCGTCGAGGACATGATCCGCGAACATCTCGGATGGCTGGTGGTGTGGGGCGGCGTGTTCGGTGGGCTCATCGGACTGGTCGTGTCCCTGCTGGAGCGAAGCTGACCGGATTCGGCCTGCGTCCGATATGCTTGGAAATCCCGAGTGGCGGGTGAAGTACTGACAGGTGCCGTGAACGTGGGTGTTGGCATCGTGGAAGTGCTGACCTCTCCCCTGACCAAGGACTGATCGCAAAAAGATTCGATTCGGAGAAGAACAGCGTGAGCAGAGAAGGAAAGACGGACTATCGCATCCTCATCATCGGTGCCGGACCGGGCGGGATGTGCACGGCCATCAAGCTGCAGGAGGCCGGTATCACGGATTTCCTCATCCTGGAGAAAGCCGGAGGTGTGGGGGGCACGTGGTGGCACAACCGGTATCCGGGAGCCGAGTGCGATGTGAAGTCGCACCTCTACTCTTTCTCCTTCGAGCTCAAGCGTGACTGGTCGCGTCCCTTCGCCGGCCAGGCTGAGATTCTGGAATACTTGGAGCAGGTGGCGACCAAGTACAAGGTATTGCCTTTCGTGCGCTTCCATACCGAAGTGCGTGCGACCCACTGGCAGGATGATGCTTCCCGATGGGAGGTGAGCACGGCCGATTGCACCACTTACCGGGCGTCGATCGTGATCAGCGGCATGGGAATGTTCAATGATCTCGCTTGGCCCGAGATCGAGGGCTTAAGCGAGTTTGGCGGCACGATGTTCCATTCGGCCCGCTGGAACCAGCAGCATGATCTCACCGGCAAGCGGGTGGCGGTGATCGGCAGTGCGGCGAGCGCCGTGCAATTCATCCCTGAAATTGCGGAGAAGACATCCCGCCTGCATGTATTCCAGCGAACGGCCAACTGGGTTGCACCCAAGGATGATGCTCCCTACACGGAGGAACAGCTCAAGCATTTGCGTGAAGATCCGAACGCCATTCACGAATCCCGTGCGAAGATTTACCGTGAACTGAACGAATTCATGCTCTTCGACAACCCGAAGCTGCAGGCGGATCTCACCGGCTATGCGAGGCGGAATCTCGAAGTGGTGAAAGATCCGGAGCTGCGCAAAAAGCTTACGCCCACCCATCCTTTTGGCTGCAAGCGCCCACTCTTCTCCAACCGCTACTATCCGGTGTTCAATCTACCGCAGGTGGAGCTGGTGACGGATAGCATCGCGCGAATCACGCAAGGTGGCATCGTGACTACCGACGGCCGCGAGCGCGAAATTGACACGCTTATCATTGCCACCGGCTTCCAGGTATCCAAATATCTTTCAGCGATAGAAGTTACGGGCCGCGAGGGACGCAAACTGGAAGATGCCTGGAGTGATGGCGCCCAGGCCTATCTCGGGGTTGCCACCAGTGGCTTCCCGAATCTCTACATGCTTTATGGGCCCAACACCAACAATGGGTCGATCATCGCGATGATCGAAATCCAGGTGGGCTGGATAGTGCAGCAGATCGAGCGCATGCAGCGCGAGGATTTGGTCAGCCTTGATGTGCGTCCCGAAGTCGAGGCGCGCTACAACGAGGACATCCAGCAAGCCATCCGCAAGGTCGAAGTGTGGCAGGCGAGCTGTGGCAACTACTACAGCGTGGGTTCAGGACGCATGGTCACCCAGTGGCCACACACCATCGACGACTTCGCCCGTTGCCTGGCCGCACCGGATCCGGCGGCCTTTGATCAGGTACCAGCCACCGCCTGACCGAGATCCCGCAGAGGATGCGCTTCCGCAGTCCAGGGGCTGCGGAAGTAGCCCTCCACCCAGGCGCCGTCCACCGCGCCTGTGCTGGCCGGCGACCATCGAGGTTTGCGATCCTTGTCTATGAGCAAGGCGCGTATGCCTTCTGCAAGATCGGGCCTGGCCGCACACGTGAGTGCTGCCACCAGTTCGGCCCGGAACACCTCGACCAGCGAGCAGCGCTTGAGACGCCGTTGAAGGGCAATGGAAAGCAGGGCGGTGCTGGGCGAGCCCGCCTCCAGGGTTGCCACCCCGCGCGCAAACCATTCACTGGTGTCCTTGAGAGCCCTTGTGGCTGCTATGAGCGTCTGCGGATCAGGGGCGCTGCACGCAGCGTTGATGAGATCCAGATGCTCGCGCAGAGGACCGGGCGCTTCGCTCGATGCCGCGTGATCCGACAGCAAACTTGAGAGCTGCTGCCGACTGGACAGGGAATCTTCGGGCCAAGTCTGGGCCAGTATGGCCTGCAAGACTTCCGCCTTACGCGCATGCGGGATGCAGACATCCGCCAGGCCGGCAAAAATGGCATCACCCGCGCCCAGCTGGCAGGCGGTGAGGGCAAGGAAGATTCCAGTGTGGCCGGGCGCGCGCGCCAGGAACCAGCTGCCACCCACATCCGGAAACAACCCGATATTGATCTCCGGCATCGCGAGTCTCAGCTGGTCGGTGACCACTCGATGGCTGCAGCCGGCCATGAGGCCCATGCCGCCACCCATCACCACTCCTTGGCCCCAGCACAACAAGGGCTTGGGAAAGGTATGCAGCAGATAGTCGAGCCGGTATTCGCGTGAGAAGAAATCGAGCGCGTAAGTGTTGGCGCGGATGTCATCGCGCTCGGCGGACGCATGATGCGCGAGGCATGCCGCATGCAGACGGGTGAGATCTGCACCGGCACAGAAAGCGCGGTCGCCGGCGCCTTCCAGCATCACGAGTGCAATGCCGGGATCCCGAGCCCAAGCGTTCATCTGCTGCCAAAGCAGATCGATCATTTCCAGAGTGAGGGAATTGAGGGATTTCTCGGCATTGAGGCAAGCGATGCCGAGCCGCGATCCCCCGGCGGTAGGCAGCTCACGAAACAGCACAGGGGCGTTGGCTGCAGAAATCTCGTTGGTCATGAAGACGTGCCTGCTTGAAATGACGCCGGATTATCCGCCTTCGAAGCTCTGGATGTAATCAAGCCAGGCACCTTTGAAGACGGTCTGGCCGACGTGCTCGGTGGGAGTCACGACTTCGGCCCAGATTTCCCCTCCACAGCCCTTGGTCCAGCGTCGGCAGAAGGAGAGATCTTCTCCAAGATGCAGGCCGCGTGCGGGATCGATGATTGGATTGAAGAAGCCCCAGTTGTGCTCGGGTAAAGGCAGGTTTTCGTCCTCGTTCGGAAACCCTGCGCCCGCAAGTTCGGGGTGTGCCCCTGAGAGCCGTGCAAACACCTCGCGCCGAATCATGAGTGCGCCGCCGCCGACACCCGTTGCGCGCACCATGCCATTGACCACCTGCACGTTGCCGGTGGCGTCCGACAGAGGATTGCCCACGAAGCGCGTGGCCTGAATGCGGGCCTTGTCGATATCAAGCGACCCACCCTCTCGCCGGACGTTGTCCCAGAAGAAGTTGCGTCGAGGATAGAACGCCCCGATCACTGGATGCCCGGACTCCAGCATCCGCAGCACTGCAGGAACCGGTATCCCCTGGTCAGCATCCAGCATGAACAGCACATCATGGTCGCTCGCCAGGAAATGCGCGGCGATGAGGTTGCGGAGATCACTGATGACCGAGGCGCTGTGAAAGCGCACCTGCACCTCCCAGCGTCCGCGCAGGGCCGTCTGGAGGTCGAGCAAGGTCACCGCGGTCTGGACGCTGATGGTGCGGCTATGGGTGGGGACGGCGATGGAGAGGGAGGGCATGGGGATGGCTTTGGATCACTTGGGGAGGCCCATCATGAACATCTCGCGCATCAAGATAAATCTCGAACACAGGGCTGTGCCGCAGTTCCGAGGCCGGCAACGGTCGCGCTCATGGCGCGCGGCACCAGTCCATCCCCTGGCGGCTAGTGGTGCGCAGATTCTGCCGGGTCACTTCACCGGAACATCCATCTGGCCAGTCCTTGAGCTTGAAAAAGGCAGAGCTCTCTCTTACGGTTCGTCTATCGATAAATAAAAGGTAATGATATGGGCCAGACAGCGACGCTCTCGTCCAAATTCCAGATATCCATACCCAAGGCTATCCGCGAGGCACAGCACTGGCAGGCAGGGGTCACCTTTGCCTTCATTCCAAAAGGCACGGGAGTGCTCCTGGTACCTGTGCCCAAACGTGAATCGCTCAGCGGAATCGCCCGGGGAGCTTCAACCGGGGACTACCGCGATCGGTCGGACCGGGTTTGATGACGCTTGTCGACACTTCGGCCTGGATCGAGTGGCTGGTCGGGTCAGCGACCGGGGGACGGTTGGTTCAACACCTGCCCGAACAGTCCAACTGGTTGGTACCGACGATGGTTCAATTCGAGTTGACGAAATGGCTGGTGAGGGAGGTGGGGGAAGAACGTGCAGATCAGGTGATTGCGTTCACGCAAGTCTGTCGCGTCGTTCCCCTCGATACGGAAATAGCGCTTGCAGCGGCAGAGGTCAGCCGCGCGCAGAAACTGGCAATGGCAGACGCCATCATCTTCGCGACGGCGCAGAAAGAGGGCGCGCAATTGCTCACCTGTGACAAGCATTACTCGGGGCTGTCCGGGGTCCTGCTAATCGAGAAAACCTGAACGGCCGGGGGTCTGGCTCCGCAAGCGCGGAGGAGCGTCAGCGGTCGGCCGACAGTTACCGAGTCCTCCGATTTCCCTCTCGTTAACTCAAATTTTCTTTGAATTGTCCCTTTTTGGGAAATATGATACACCTCTGACCGTGAACACGGGTTCCTGCATGCGAATTCTGGGTTTGCCCATCCTCGAGGCGTTCAAAAAAGACCATGCAGCCTCGCGTGGCCCACTGGGCGCATGGCAGATGGATGTCGAGCGTGAGAACTGGAAAACGTCGCATGACATCAAGCGCAGATACAGAAGAGCGGATTTCTTGGCCGACAACAGAGTCATCTTTGACATCAAGGGCAACTCATATCGGCTTGTAGTCAAGGTGCGATATCAGAACGGACTGGTGGTGGTGGAGTGGGTCGGGACCCATGCCGAGTACGACAAGAAAAAGTTCTAGGTATACGTGTGTGAGGCAAGCAAACGACAGGTGGAGATGGCAGTGAATGTGAAGATCATCAAGAGTGATGAAGACTATGAAGCAGCGATGGCGCGCCTGTCTGCTCTCATGTCGCTCGATCCCAAGACCAACTCCAAGGAAGAAAACGAGCTCGAGTTGCTGGCCTTGGTCATTCAGGACTTTGAACGCCAAACTGTTCCCCCGGTCAAGGTAGACCCGATTGAGTCGATTCTTTTCCGGATGGACCAGATGCAGCTATCCCGAAAAGACCTTATCCCTTACATCGGCTCGATCTCCAAGATCTCTGAGGTTCTGTCGCGCAAGCGCCCGCTGTCGCTGCCCATGATCCGCCGACTCAACCAGGGCTTGGGCATCCCTGCCGATATCCTGATCGAAGAGGTGGAAACGGACAGCACGGTGGTGGATAAAGAGCCGGAGATGGATTTCACTCGTTTCCCGCTCAGGGAAATGCTGGAGCGAGGCTGCTTCGGAGATTTTGAAGGGAATGCACAGCGCCTCAAAGAATACGCCGAAGATCTGATCCGAAAATTCATGAGTGACTTGTTGCCCGAGCAAGTCAACCAGGCTTTTCTGCGCGCACCGATGCACCAGCGCGGGGATCGCCAAGCCGATGAGACGGCTCTCTTGGCTTGGCGTATGTGCGTTTTACGGCAAGCGCGAGCCGTTAACGTGGTCAGAGAGTACAAGCATGGAACTATCACTCCGGCCTGGTTGCGTGACCTCGCCAAGCTGTCCATATTCGATGAGGGACCAAAACTTGCACGCGAGTACCTTGCGCGCCACGGCATCACCCTCGTCATCGAAAAGCACTTTAAACGCACCTTCCTGGATGGCGCTGCCATGCTCGATAACGACCGACCGGTCGTCGCACTGACATTGCGACACGATCGACTCGACAACTTCTGGTTTGCCTTGTTCCACGAATTGGCGCACGTTGCCCGGCATCTGACAGCCGAGACCCCCGTATTCATCGATGATCTGGATCGCAGCAACCCTCAAAAGGTCGAAGCGGAAGCCGATGCCATGGCCAAGGAAGCATTGATCCCCGAAAAGAGCTGGCGCACCGCCAAAGTGCGGACAACAATTCTATCCGAAGACGCTATCGCTCTCGCCGATGAGATCGGCGTGCATCCAGCCATCGTGGCAGGACGCCTACGTCACGAAGAGAAGAACTTCCGTTTGCTCTCGCGCCTCATCGGCAAGACAGCCCGGGTGAGCCAGATACTGGATCAATGAACGATAACTCCAAAGAGGAAATACGCTCTCTGCACTTTCCCTTTTCTGGGAACATCGTGGAGTACGTTTGCAAGCAAGGCCACCCAATCGGGACATCGCGGTATGCTCGTCCGGATGCGCGATGTTGAAGAGATTTTCTTGCATGGGTGCTTACATGGCTCGACGAAGGCGAAGTGCCTCGTCTGGAATTTTCATGTAGGTATTTAATTTGATTGGTGGCCAGGGGCAGAATCGAACTGCCGACACGCGGATTTTCAATCCGCTGCTCTACCAACTGAGCTACCTGGCCGCGGGATCCTGCAGTCATTCGGGGGTGGCCCCCCCGCGGGGAGGGCGTATTAAATCGGCTGCGCCCGGCATCGTCAACCTTGATGGTCCGCCTCGGGACACACCCTCGCGACCCTCTCCATTTCGCGCTGAAGCCCCCGTCGATTCGGCAACCCCGGTGGCTTGCAGCCGGCCAGCTGCTATCCTCTACCTGCATGCTCACTCTCGATGAAATCCGCCTCGCCTCCAGTCGGGTCCAGCTGGATCACCGGGTCTTCGAGCCCCATCCACGTCAGGCAGCCGTTGCGATGATCCTCGCCGAGGGGCGCTCGCAACTCGAGGTCTGTTTCATCCGCCGCGCCGAGCGCCAAGGTGACCCTTGGTCCGGGCAGGTAGCTTTCCCGGGAGGTCGGGCCAGCCAGAGTGATGCCGACGCCTGTGCCGTGGCGGAGCGCGAGACCTTGGAGGAAATCGGCTTGCCGCTCAGGCCGCAGCATCGCGTCGGCCCCTTGCCCATGCGTCTGGTGGAAAACAACGCCAGTCGCGCTGCCCTCACCTTATGGCCCCACCTTTACCGTGTGAGTGCGGCAGAGCGAGCGCTCGCCGGTCCGCGCATCCCGCAGGAAGTGGCAGACGTCTTCTGGGTGCCCCTCGGTCATCTGTTCGATGAGGCTCGGGTGATCGAATACGAATATCCCGGCATCACGGCTTCCGTGTCTCCGGGAATCCAGTTCGGTGAGCATGTGATCTGGGGTTTGACCCTGCGCGTGCTGGCGAGCTTTGCGGAAGTGATGCAGCGTCGCCTGCCCGCGCTGGATGGGCGCTGAGGGCAGCCCGACTCGCCAAGGCAAAACCTCAGGTCTTCGGCGTGAACTGCTCGGGCGCCGCGGACCCTTCGCCGAAGAAATATTTCTCCATTTCACCTTCCAGGAACTTGCGATCCTTCGCTTCGATGGGTGTGAGGCGATATTCGTTGATGAGCATGGTCTGATGCTTCAGCCATGCCGTCCAAGCCTCACGGGACACCTGTTCCAGGATGCGCTTGCCGAGTTCCCCCGGGTAGGGCGCGCGCGGCAGACCTTCGGCTTCGCGGCCGAGCTTCACGCAATTCACCATTCGCGTCATGGCAGGGATCTCCGAAACAAGAAAGGGGCGCCAGCTTATACCAGAGCCCGGGTGGCGTGACCCCGGCAGATTTAAACGCAAGTCAGGCGCACTCAGGACGGCTCATCGGCAACCAGCGCGGCCAGCAAGCGGCTCACCGGCGCGGCCAGCCCGATATCGGCAGGCGCCTCCGGTGAATACCAGCAAAGGCCGGCATCCTCCCGCAGCATCTGCTCCGAGGCCTGTACCACGCCCTTGAGGGGTTCGATGCTCAGCCTGAAATGCGTGAAGGTGTGCGAGATCGCAGGTAACGCCTTCAGGCCCCCTTGCAGTTCCAGTCCTTGCATGCGCGCCCAGGTCGCAGCCTCGTGTTCCTTTTCGAGCTCGGGAAAGCTCCACAGTCCTCCCCAGATGCCGCGTGGGGGACGCCGCTCCAGGAGCCATCGACCGTCTCCGTCGCTCAGCACCAGGAAGCGCGTTGATTTCTCCGGCAGTGCCTTGCGTGGCCTTGGCGTGGGCAGCTCACCCGTACGTCCTTGGGCTTTCGCGAGGCAAGATTCAGCCACCGGACACCGCGTGCAAAGGGGACTGCCGCGCGTACAGAGCGTGGCCCCCAAATCCATGATGGCCTGGGTGTAGACCGCCACGTCGGTCGTCGGAGTCAGGGTCTCTGCGAGCACCCACAGCTTCTTCTGCACGGCGGGGGCTTCCGGCCAGCCTTCGACCGCAAAATGTCGCGTGAGCACGCGCTTCACGTTGCCATCGAGGATCGGGTGTCGTGCGTTCCGGCTGAGTGCAAGGATGGCTCCCGCGGTCGAGCGACCGATTCCCGGCAAGGCCACCACCGCCTCGATGTCCTCGGGAAACTCGCCTTGATGCGAAGCAACCAGAATCTGTGCCGCGCGATGCAGGTTGCGACCGCGTGCGTAATAACCGAGGCCCGACCAGTGATGCAGCACTTCATCCACGTCGGCAGCAGCGAGCGTGAAGACATCCGGAAAGCGCTGCATGAAGCGTTCGAAATACGGGATGACCGTGGCCACCTGCGTCTGCTGCAGCATGATTTCGGATACCCACACCCGATACGGCGTGCGTGCTGTCTGCCAAGGCAGGCTGTGCCGCCCCTCCGCCGCATGCCAGGCAACGAGGCGCGCGCTGAACTGCGCCGCTTGCATCAGAATTCCAGCAGCTTCTTGATGGCCTTGCCGGCGCCGCCGGCCTTTTCCTCAATGAGTTTTTCCACGCCCTTCTGCAGCGCCTGGCCCGTCGCCTTGCCGGCGAGTCCGGCAAGATCCGGGGTGCAGCTCTTCACGGCGAGCGGGCCGCGACAGCGAATCGGGATCTCGTAATCCCCCAGATTGTAGCGGTGGCCCTGCGTCTCACCGCTCGCTGGTGGCACGCGCAAACGCGCGACATAGTCCATCTGCGTGCGCGGCAGATCCGCCAATACACCTTCACCCGTGATCTGGAAGCCTTCACCTTCCATCAGGAGATCCCGGTTCCGCACCACACCCTTCTCGACGTTTAAGGATCCGGTGACGGAGCGGAAACGCGTGCTGCCCCCGGTCGGTGGCAGCTGGGGACGTTTGCTTTCCAGGGTGATCTCCGCCGCCCGCAGCACCGCAGGCAAGTCCAGCCCGCGCAATTCGCCGTCCGTGATGGCAAAGGAGGCCGGACCGTTGAGGCTTGCCAGCTGTTGCCGGGTATCGTTGCCGCGCATGGAGAGTCGGGCTTCAAAGTTCAGCACACCAGCGAGATCCTTGCTGTCCGCAACGTCCGTGAGCAAGGGCTCCAGATTGATCTTGGCGAGCGTCGTGTTGCTGTCGAGGATGGGCGTCTCGTCACGCACATCGAGCAGGAATTCTCCCTGGTAACGGCCACCGTAGAGCTGGGCCTTGACCGGTGCCAGGGCAAGCTTGCCAGCCTCCGCCTTCAGGCGGAGGTCGAGATCCGAAAGTCGCGCGCCGGCATACTGCAGGGTGCCGCAGTTGGCCTGGCCGTTGATATGCAGGGCGCGCAAACGCGCTTTTGGCAAACGCATCGCGCCGAGCGCGACAACCTCCGGAGTGATAACGTCCGCCTTGCCCTCTTTGTTCGCGCCGAGATACCGGTCGGCATCCAGCTTGTCGACTGACAGCGTGAAATCGATTCCGGGCGTGGCACCGGTCTCGAGCATCAGGTCCGCTTTCATCGTGGTCTCATCGATCGTCAGCACCATGCCTTTGAGCGCGTGCCGGACGGCATCGCCCTCCGTCCGCGCCTGCAGGCCTACCTTCGTCAACGCACGGGCATCACGCGTCTCTGGTGCAGGCTGCCCCAAAGTCATCAGCAAGCGTCGCAGATTGAATGGCGGAAGTTTCAGGTTGGACTCATAACCGGGCTCGCCGCCGGCGCGCGCGAACCTGCGAAAGCCGCCCGTGCCGGAAAGGCCGGGACCGGCCAGCACAATCTGGTCGAGGGTGAAGGTGCCGGTCTCCAGATTGGCGCTACCCTTGCCGCTGGACAACGACAGCTCAGCTGGTGCGGAATCGCCCAATGGATGCAGCTTCACGCGCAGTGCCGAGGGCGCGAGAGTCAGGGCGCGCGTCGAACCGTCCACCGCCGCCTCCAGGCTGAGAGTGTCGACACGCCCGGCGAACAACGGATAGTCCAGTGCGGCAAACAGGGGCTGCAGATCCTGTCCCTCGAGTGCGAGCTTGCCTTTGACCTTGCCGGCGCCATCGACGCCCGGGTTGGTCATTTGAAATTGCGCATTCAGGGACAGGCCAAAAGCGCTGGCACGAAGCGGCGCGAGCTCCAGCCTGCGCGCCGACGGGTCACGCTTCAGCCGCAGCTCTGTGGTGAAGGATTGATCCTTGGCCGTGGCGAGTCGGCGGGCTGTCTCAATCGCGGCAGGTGAGGCGCTGAGCGCACCCACGAGACCGAGCAGCGCAGGTAGATCCGGCCCTTGCAGCGAGAGATCTCCACTCAGCCCGGAAGCGGAAGCTACCGCCAGACCACCTTGCAACTGATTGCCAAGCACACTGCCTTGCAGGGCCTGCAACTGCAGATGTCGTTCGAAGAGATCGAGACCCAGCGCCGTCGTGAGTTCGTAGGCTCTGGACTTGCGTCCCGCCATGAGCGCTGCCAGAGCACCAAGGGAATCTTCATCCAGCCCCTGCAGGCTGCCACCAGCCAACACCAACGGCGTGAGGTCCCGTCCGCGCGAATCCAGCGTTCCCTGCAGGGTGGTCACCGCTTGCGGTGAGGGCAGATCGTCTCCCGTTGAAAGCCTTGTCGTTGTGCCGAACGCCTCCAAGGTAAGTTGTGGAAGCTTCAGCTCGTTGTTGCCGAGATCGCCCTTTAAGCGGGTCTTCAATGCGAAACGCCGATCTCCAGCCTTGCCCATGGCCTTGGCCAACGCACCGCGCGTCGGGGCCGTAGGATTCCGCAACTGGTTGAGAACCAGAATGAGGCCGGGAAGATCGTTGCCGCTGAGCTCCATCGCGCCTTCGAAGCGCGCCCGATCGCCGTCCAGCTCTGCCGCCTCTCCTTGCGCGGAGATCTGCACACCCAGTAATTGTCCTTTCAGGGACGTGAGCGACAGCGCGCCAGCGGCGGGCTCGAATTTGAACTCGCTGTCGATGTTGCTTGTCCGGCTTGCGAGCGATGCCACCCGCTCCGCGACCGGGAGCTCCAGCACACGCAGCAGACTCGCGAGATCCTGTCCGCGCAGCGCGAGCTTTCCCTCGATCGCGGGAAAGCCAGCACGAGGGAGGTCGAACGCCAAGGTGCCGGTGAGGCTGTGTCCCAGCCCTTCGAGGCTCAGGGCATCGACCAGCAATCGTTGCCGGCCGGGATCGAGCTTCACCTTGCTGCTGCCTTTCAGTGTAGCGCGCCCACCCGGCAGTTTCTTGCCACTGAGGCGGGCCTCGAAACCGAGAGGGGTTACCGAGTACCGGCGCTTCACCGGGTCGTACAGAGCAGTGCCACGCATCTCGACCGGCCCGCTGAGCGCAGGTTGACTGGCTGCAAGCTCGCCCTTGAGGGAAAACTCGACCGGCTCACCAAAGGCGAGGGGGGCTGATTGCAGGCTCGCTGCCGTGAGATGAGCCTCGCGGCCCGCCAGGCCATCTATCCAGTGGAGTTCGGTACCGGTGATATCCACCCCACCCAGCGCAAGCGCGGCCAGTTTGCCGAGGGCGTCGTTCTCCCCGGGAGTCTTCTTCTGTGCGACCAGGTCATCCCAGTTGGTGGAGCCATCGTTCCTGCGTTCGAGATTCACGGTGAGGCCACTTAGCCTGAGCGTGTCGAGCTCGAGTTCTCCGCGCAGCAGCGGAAATATCCCAACCGCCACTTCCAGCGTGTCCAGCGCCAGCATCGGTCGCGCATCGAAGCCCGGTGCATTTTCGAGCTCGAGTTGTTCCACCCTGAGCGAGAGCTTGGGCCAGTAGGCCAGCTGCAGGTCGCCGGCTATGGTCAGCGTGCGTCCTGTGGCCGCTTTAACACGCGCGACCGCCGCAGCCTTCAAGGTCTGGGGATCGAGATTCACGACCACCAACCAGGTCCCCGTCAGCACCGCGCCCAGCAGGATGAACGCATGCAGCAGGCGTGGGCGGTAACGCATGGGAGCCGGGCCTCAGCGGAGCGCAGACAACCGTTGTCGCGCCCGGACACACGCCTTACGCACTTGGCGTGGCGCCGTGCCGCCGAGATGGTCTCGCGCGGCCACCACGTTCGCGATGTCGAGCACCGGATAGACCGCCTCGGTGATCTGCGGATGCAGGGCCTGGAAATCGCCGAGCGGGAGCGCTTCCAGGCGGCATCGCCGCTCGATGGCGAGCTTCACGGCTGTCCCCACGATGGCATGGGCATCACGGAAGGGCACGCCAATACGCACCAGATAGTCGGCAAAATCCGTGGCATTGGTAAAACCTGCTTCGGCCGCCTCACGCATGCGCTCGCGCCGCACCTCAAGGCTGGGGATGAGATCGCCAAACGCCCGCAGGCAGGCCTGCAAGGTATCCACCGTATCGAACAGGGGTTCCTTGTCTTCCTGATTGTCCTTGTTGTAGGCGAGGGGCTGACTCTTCATCAGCGTGATGAGTGACATCAAATGCCCCACCACGCGGCCACTCTTGCCACGCACGAGCTCGGGCACATCAGGGTTCTTTTTCTGCGGCATCATGCTTGAGCCGGTGCAGAAGGCATCGGCCAGATCGATGAAGCCGAACTGCTGCGAATTCCACAGCACGAGTTCCTCGGACATGCGTGAGAGATGCACCATGATGAGGGCGCCTGCCGCGGTGAACTCGATCGCAAAATCGCGATCGGAAACAGCATCCAGCGAATTCTCCGCCACGGCCGCAAACCCCAGCAGCTCTGCGGTCAGCTCGCGCCGGATGGGAAAGCTGGTGCCGGCCAGCGCGCCCGCGCCCAGCGGCAGCACGTTGATCCTGCGCCGTGCGTCCTGCAGACGTTCGCGATCCCGGAGCAGCATCTCGAACCAGGCGAGCATGTGATGGCCGAAAGTGATCGGCTGCGCTGCCTGCAGATGCGTGAAGCCCGGCATCACGGTCGCGGCCTCGCGTTCGGCGAGATCGATGAGCGCGGCGAGCAAGGTATCGAGGCGTGCGCAGAGGCTGTCCACCTGGTCGCGCAGGTATAGCCGAATATCGGTCGCGACCTGATCGTTGCGTGAACGTGCGGTATGCAGCTTCTTGCCGACGGCACCGATGCGAGCCACCAGCGCACTCTCGATGTTCATGTGGACATCCTCCAGTGCCACCGACCACTGGAACTTCCCGGCTTCGCATTCGGCGAGGATGTCGGTGAGACCGGCGACTATCGCCGCGCACTCCTCCGCGCTCAGGATCCCGCTGGCAGCCAGCATGCTCGCGTGTGCAATGGAGCCCTTGATGTCCTGCGCGTAGAGTCGTTGGTCGAAACCCACGGAGGCGGTGAATTCGGCGACGAACGCATCGGTGGGGCCTTCGAAGCGACCGCCCCAGGCCGAGTTGGCGCCGCTGGGAGCTCCGGAGAGGCTGGCCTCCGGGGCCTTGCTCGATGAGGGATGGGAGGAATCTGTCACGCTGGCAATCGCTTGGGTGAATCGAACTCCAGTATATCCTAGTGATCCATGACCACCCGGTAGCCGTCCGGGACCACGCGGGACTCCCTCCGGACCACCCGGGATGGCCGGTCCCATGATGCCCGGAAGGGAAACAGCGCGTGGTCGCACGGATGAAAGGGAGCAGACGCATGGATCTCACAAAGCGCAGTCAAACCGAGAGCTTTCTGCCCGATCTGTGCGGCACCCGCGCGCTGTTCGTGGTGGTGATGGTGTCCGAACTGCTGGTATTCGTGCTCGTGGTGGCCGATAGCGGGCTCACGCTCGCGGCCCTGCCGGATCTCGCCCTGCTCTCGCTTTACGTGCAGCTGCTGACGCTTTCCGCGGCAGCCATCCTGTGTCTTGCGCGGCCCCACCTCGGTCGTCTTCCGCCAGCCCGGGGTGCCGCCTTCGGCTACCTGCTGGTGCTTTGCCTGGTGTGCGAGGCTGCGTGGTGGGCCCTCAGTCCCGTACCCGGGGAGCTCAGCCTGATCGAGCTTTCACACCCCCAGTTCTTCGGTCGCACCCTGGTGGTGGGAGCCATCGTGAGTGCGCTAATCCTGCGGTTCTTCCACGTGCAGCACCGTTGGGAACGACAGGTGGCGGCAGAGGCCAGGGCCCGGCTCTGTGCCTTGCAGGCGCGTATCCGCCCGCATTTCCTGTTCAACTGCATGAATTCCATCGCCAGCCTCACCCGCAGCAATCCGGCGGCAGCGGAGCAGGCGGTGGAAAATCTGGCGGATCTGTTTCGCGCCAGCCTGAAGGAGGGCTCTGGCCTCGTGACGGTGGCGGAGGAATGCGAGCTCGCCTCGCGTTATCTCGACATCGAAGCCCTCCGGCTGGGTGATCGGCTGCGACTCAGTTGGGATGTCACGGCCCTGCCGCGCGACGCCGTGCTACCGCAGTTCACCCTGCAGCCCTTGCTCGAAAACGCGGTCCTGCGCGGCATCGAGCCGCTGCCCGCCGGGGGTGCCATTTCCATTGTCGGCCGGCGCGACCGCAGTGGCTGCCTGGCGCTTGCAGTCCACAATCCGCGTGACGCGACATTCACTCGCACCGAGGGTCACCAGCTTGCACAGGAGAACGTCAGGCAGAGACTGGAAGCCTGCTTCGGTTCACGCGGCCGCCTGACCCTCGAAGAAACGCCAACCAGCTACACCGTGACCGTGCAGTTTCCCGCCATGAGCCGCGAGGCACTGGGGTGAGAATCCTCATCGTCGATGACGAACCGCTGGCGCGCAGCCGTCTCCGCGCACAATTGGCCGAACTGGGCGTGGGTGAAGTCGTGGGGGAGGCCGGGGATGGCGCTGATGCGCTCGCCAAAATCGCGGCACTCGCGCCGGAAGTGTTGCTGCTGGATATCCGCATGCCGGTCATGGACGGACTTGAGCTGGTGCGCCATCTGGCCGGCCTGCCGCAGAGACCGGCCATCATCTTCACGACCGCGCATGATGAACATGCACTTGCCGCCTTCGAGGCGAATGCAATCGACTACCTGCTGAAGCCCGTGCGTGCCAGCCGCCTGCGCGAGGCCCTCGACCGTGCGGCCCTGTTCAACACAGCGCGTTGGCGGGCGCTCGATGCAGTTGGCGATGCGGTGGCCCGCACGCATCTCAGTGCGCTCAGCAAAGGCGGCCTGCGCGTGGTATCCGTACGCGAAGTCCGCTATTTCCAGGCCGATCAAGGTTACGTGGCGGTGCGGTATCCCGAGGGAGAACTGCTCATCGAAGATTCGCTGCGCGTGCTGGAACAGGAATTCGGCAGCCTGTTTCTGCGGATACACCGCAATACGTTGGCAGCGCTCGCCTGGATTACCGCACTGGAGCGTGATGCGGGAGGCAACCATTTCATCCGCGTGAGGGATGTGCCGGACAGCCTGCCGGTCAGTCGGCGCCTGTTGGGCGAGGTGAGGCGCCGCCTGCGCCATCTCGTGCTGCCCTGAAGGTCACGCGCCTCACTGCGAGAGGTCTCCCGCCACAGACTGCAGCACCGAGAGCGCAACCAGCGCCGCGGTTTCCGTGCGCAGTATGCGGGGACCGAGGCGTACCCCGCGACAACCGGCGGCTATCAGGCGTTCAATTTCCAGTGGATCGAGGCCGCCCTCGGGGCCAATCACGAGACTGACGGACACCTTGCCCACCACCGCACTGGCAAGAGTCTCCCGAGCAACCGGTGTGAGAGTCAGCTTGAGTGCCGCGCTATCACCTGTCATGAACTCCTGCAGTGACTGAATCTCTTCCAGCACCGGCAGGCGATCGCGCCCCGATTGTTCGCAGGCGTGGGTGATGATGCCCTGCCAATGCGCCAGACGGCGTGCGGCGCGCTCGCCGTCCAGCTTGACCTGGCTGCGGGCGCTGGCGAGCGGGACGATGCGGGTAACCCCCAGCTCAACGGCTTTCTGCAGGGTGTAATCCATGCGCTCACCGCGCGAGATCCCCTGGGCGAGTGTTATCTGCAAGGGGGATTCGCGGACGACTTCCGCCCACTCGCCAAGCACCACTTCGACGCGATCCCGCTGACAGGCTTCCAGCACGCCCGGGTATTCGCCGCCCCGACCATCAAAGAGGGTGAGCGTGCTGCCAACACGGGCGCGCAGGACCTCGCGCACCTTGTGCGCGGCGCCCTCCGGCAGGATCACGCGGGTCTGCGGACTGAGTGCGACGGGAACGAAGAGGCGGGGCATGTGGTCCCGGCTCAGGGAGATTCAGGGTGATTCAAGCCGATTCGGGGCAATTGCGGCAGATGCAGGCCGATTCAGGCGGCGCTGGCGGTTCCCGGCACCTCGCCCAGCATGGCGATGATCAGGACGTCCTCGAGCTCGATGCGGTTGGAAAGGTTTTCAGCCAGACGCGACAGATCCTGCGCGAGGTGATCATTCAGCAATTGCGGCGGGGCAGACTCATAGCGCTCGCTGAAGCCGACGGCGCCGTCCGTGATGGCGGCGATTCGGGGGTAGATTTCCCGCGCAGCCTCCACCACCGGCTGGCGACGCTCCGTACCTTCGGCGAGACGCTGGTAAAGCCCGAAATGCCCCGCCGCGATGTAATCGACCAGGATGCTGAGGAATTCATCCAGCGTGTTGCGCACCCGCTCATCCACGTTGTGCAGGTTGAGCTTGATGAGATCGGCCAGCAGGCTCAGCACCTGTCGACCTTCCCGCAGCAGATCCTGGATGAGTTTGCGGGTTGCCGGCCGCGCATAGGCGGGATCCTTGGTCTGCTTGTCCATCCGAGTTCTCCGGTGCTGGGGAAATTCCGCCCTCACACGCAGGCGGACATGGCGGCTTCAAATCGCCCGCTACTGTAGCCAAAGGCGTCGTCGAACGCACGCCCGCAAGGCCGTGGCTATAATGCGGCGCATGGATATCGCGGGCTACACGATCACGCGCTGCATCGCGCAGGGCGGCATGGCCGCGGCCTATCTCGCGGAGCAGAAATCGCTGGCCCGCGCGGTCGTACTGAAGGTCCTCGATACCCGCACCAATACTTCTCCGGTCGCACTCCAGCGCTTCCTGAGCGAAGGGCGGCTGCTGGCGGCCTTGCAACATCCCCACGTGATCACCCTCTACGACATTGGTGCCGTGGATGATTTCGCCTATCTCTCCATGGAATACGTGCCGGGGGGCGATCTCAAGGAGCGCCTCGGGGCCGGCCCTCTGGCTCCCGAGGAGGCGCTCACCATTCTGGAGCAGGTTGCACGCGGGTTGGGTGCCGCACACGCTCGCGGCATCGTGCATCGGGACGTGAAGCCCGGGAACATCCTGTTCCGTGCCGACGGCACGGCGGTACTCAGCGACTTCGGCATCGCCAAATCGCTTACCGGCAACACCAACGTCACTTCCAGCGGGGCCTTCGTCGGCAGCCCCAACTACATGGCTCCCGAACAGGCCAGGCAGGTGGAGATCGATCACCGCGTGGACATCTACGCGCTCGGCGTGATCTTTCACGAGATGCTCACCGGCCGGAAACCCTATGCGGCGGACTCGATTGTGGAAGTGATACACCGGCATGCGCATGCGCTGTTGCCGCGCCTTCCGGCCGATCTGGCGCTCTTTCAGGAACTGCTGGATCGGATGCTCGCGAAAGATCGCACCCAGCGCTTTGGCGATGTGCCGGCGCTGCTCCATTCCCTGGCTTCCACCCGCAGTGCGTGGCGACTGCACTTGGCGCAAGGTCAGGGCGAACCGCTGCATGGCAGACCCGTGCGGGTTACACAGCCGGCTGTCGGTGTGCCGCGCGAGCGACGTCTGCGCCGTTGGCTCCACGGCGTGCTCGCACTCACGCTTTGCGCACACGCCGTGCTCTATGTGCTCGGGGAACGTCTGATGGCACCCTCCAGCCCATTGCCTGCCACCGCGAGCAACAGCCCGAGCGATCCAGGATCGCCGCAACAGCTGGCTGCGGTGCAGGCCTTGCTGGTGCAGGCTCCACCAGCCCAGCTGCGTCAAGGCGATGAACTCGAGCGTGCAGGAATGATCAAGGCGCTGCTCTGGCTGGCAGCCCAGGCTCTTGCCGAAGGAAGGCTCACCCTGCCGGCCCCTGGCAGTGCGCTGTACTACTACGCGCGAGCGTTGCAGCTGGATGCAAGGAATTTGGCTGCAGCGCGTGGCATTGCGGCGATTGCCGCGCGCTACGGGCAACTCGCAGAGCACGCGACGCGGGCCGGTGATTCGGTGCTGGCCGAGGCCTACAGGCGCCTGGCCCGCCGGATTGAAGGCATGGCCGGTTGAACCCGCCCGTGAGCCGGTACTTGCAAAGCGCCGAGGCTAGCGCTTCCCGGTAGGCTCAGGAGGTTCCAGGTGCACCAGCAGCGGTGCCGGTCCACTCTCGATGCGATGAATGAGTTCCGTCTGCCGGTTGATCCCGGTCTTGTGGAAGATGTGCTTGAGATGGGTGCGCGCGGTGTTGACCGAAATCTGCAGCTCGTCTGCCGCGTCGTCCAGGGTCATCCCGTTGGTCATGAACTGCACCAGCTTCGCCTCGGTGTGGGTGAGGCCGTAGAGGCTCGTCAGCACGTCGAACGAGATCTGGCGCTGGGCGCCACTGTCGAACACGTATACCAGCACCATCGCAGGTTGCTCGCCCTCTGCCGGCGCAGGGACGGGCGCGATCATCAATTCCAGATTTGCGCTCGCGCTCGATGAGCGCACCAGCATCACGCCGCTCGCCTTGTCCTCACCGGCCTGCGCCCGCTGCAGTGCAAGTTCCACGAGCTCGCGAAAGCGTTGGTCCTGTGCCTTGTCCGTGATACTCAGGATCTCATTGCGCAGCTCCAGGCCACGCTGCCGGGTGAGGGTATCGCGGGCACTGCGATTGCCATACTGCAGGCGTCTGGCGGCATCGAGCACCAGTACGCCGTGCGGCACGGCATCCAGCGCCTTCAACAGCGCGCGATCGAGCCCGGAACGCTCGGGGGCGCGTCGCGTGCGCGCGGCAGCCAGGCGCAGCGCCAGTCCATAAGTCTGGCCCCGTGCATCCCGCAAAGGGGTGAGCGTGTCAGTGCATGATTCTGCGGGGCCCGAGCGCCCGCTGCGGGTGCGGACGAGCACTTCCTCCTGCCCGGTATTGATCACACGCATCACGGCATCCGCCGCAGCTTCCATCGACAGATCGTGGAGGCTTGCCAGCAGCTCGGCGAGCGGTCTGCCCACCCACTGCCTGCGCGGGATACCGGTCAGGTATTCAGCAGCCGCGTTGGCAAAACCGACCCGGCCTTCGTTGTCGGCCGTGATGACCCCCTCCTGATCCCGCTCATCTTGGGCCTGGGGGCCCGGTTCGCCGGGCGCGCCCGCGGGCCTGGCATGATTGAGCGCCAGATCGACGGCCGTGAGGAGATCCTTGGTGGTGAACGGTTTGTTGATGAACCCGGCGGGACGTGTGGCCCGGGCGCGCTCCAGCAGCTGCGCATCGACATGGGCCGACACATAGATCAACGGGAGATCCGGGTGATGTTCGCGAATGCGGTGGGCCGCTTCGATGCCATCCATGCCTTCGCCGAGTCGTACATCCATGAGGACGAGATCCGGCTTGAGCTCGATCACCTGTTCCAGCGCTTCGAAGCCATCCCGGGCGATTCCGGAGACGTCATAGCCAAGTCCGCGCAGGCGCAGTTTCAGCGCGCCTGCCACGGCGCGCTGGTCTTACACGATCAGGATTTTTTCATTGGCCAAACGGGATGACCCGTCGTGCACACACCTAGTGGTCGTCCCTGAACTGCCGCTGCAGCAGTTCGCGGCGCTCCTGTGCGTCCACGGTCAGCGTTGCGATGGGGCGTGCCTCGAGGCGGCCGAGGCCGATCTCCTCGCCCGTCTCTTCGCAATAGCCATACGAGCCGTCTTCGATACGTTTCAGCGCCTGCTCTATCTTGCTCAGGAGCTTTCGGTACCGGTCGCGCGTGCGCAGCTCGAGAATGTTGTCACTCTCGCGGCTCGCACGCTCGGCTTCGTCACCCACATCACGCGTTTCAGTGCGTAGATGTTCGAGGGTTTCCTGCGACTCGTTGATCAGATCCTGCCGCCAGTTTTCCAGTTTCTGCTTGAAGTACGCCAAGTGCTGGGCACTCATGTACTCCTCGCCGGGGGAGGGCCGATAGCCCTCGGGAAGTTTTATCTCGTCCAGATTGATGACCTTGCGAACAATACTCACCGGCTTCGCTTCAGGCCTGGCGGGGGCCTTGCGGACCGGTTCTGATTTCAGTTTCCTGTCGGGGGTCGCCGGTGTCTTGGCGGCCACTACTTCGGGTTTTGCGGCCGCAGCCTTGGGGGCTTGCGGCAGGGCGGTTGGCTTTGAGACCGCAGCCTTGGCCGGGCTCGCGGGTACCGCCTGGGGTTTTGCATTCGGGGCCGCCACCTTGGCGGGTGTAGCCTTCGTTGCCGGAGCCTTGGCCGCCGCCGTCTTCACGGGCGCGGATTTGGCCGCAGGTCCTGTCGCTGCCTTGACCGGTGAAGCTTTGGCCGCCGATGCCTTGGGTGCAGCCGCCTTCGCAGGCACGGTTTTGACTGCAGGTTTGGCGGCAGGCTTTTTGGCCGGAGTCTTCGCTGGAGCTTTGGCCGCCGGCGCCTTCGCAGGCTTGGCAGCGGCTTTGGGCACTGCCTTGGCGACAGGCTTGGCAGCGGCTTTGGGCACCGCCTTGGCGACAGGCTTGGAAGCGGCTTTGGGCACCGCCCTGGCGACAGGCTTGGAAGCGGCTTTGGGCACTGCCTTGGCGACAGGCTTGGCAGCAGCTTTGGCCACCGGCTTGGCCGCTAGCTTCTTCGCGACCGCCTTTGGTGCGGCCTTGGCCGGGGCTTTCTTCGCCGGTGCAGGTTTTGCCGACTTGGCGGCAGGTTTGGGAGCAACCTTGGCAGCGGCCTTGGCTGCCGGGACTTTCTTCGCGGGTTTGGCGGCTGCGCTGGGCTTGGCCGGCGCCTTGCGGGCGGCCGAAGCAGATTTCTTGCTGGCCGGGGCCTTGGCTTTCGATGTTGCCACGCGCTTCCTCCGATCCGTTTCGAGATTCGCGGCAACTGCCGCCACGTTCCGAGTGACTGCCATATTCAGCGGCGGCACCTTAATCATTTTCCCATGACAGCGCAACGACGCGGGTCGCGCGCTGGCTTTCACTCCCCCAACGCCTTTTAGTAGTATGCCGGCTGCTCTGGAGACCTTCGTTGGGGGACGATCTCCGGACTTACTCTTCAGGATCAGACGAACTTCACGCGCCTCGGCCAGAACGAGCGAGCGAGCGCCGAGTTCGAGGAGCGATTGAATGAACAAGCGTTACATCCCGGGACTGCTCTCCAGTCTGCTCATCGCCCATGCCGGTTCGGTCATGGCGCAGGGCGCCTCAGCCGAGGGCGACGTGGTGGCTGGCCGCCTCGCCGCAGAAACCTGTCTCGGCTGCCATGCAGTCGAGGGCTACTTCAATGTGTATCCGTCCTACAAGGTGCCCAAACTCGGAGGACAGCAGGCCGGTTACATCGCGTCAGCCCTCAAGGTCTACAAGGACGGGTCGCGCAAGCACGACACGATGCACGCCAACGCGGTTGCTCTCAGCGATGAGGCCATCGCCAACATCGCCGCCTATTTCGCCAGCCAGGGCAAGTGAGCGGCAGCTGTCCGCACCGCTGCCAAGAATCCGGAGTATCCCAGCATGATTTCACTGCGCCCCATCGTCCTTGCCGCCGGCCTCGCACTCTCAGTCCCCGCCCTGGCGACAGGAGAGGCAGCCGAAGGACCCGCCTTTGACCAGAAGCTCGCCGCTTGCGCCGCCTGTCATGGCGAGAATGGCGCCAAGCCCATCATGGCCGAATACCCGATTATCGCCGGTCAGTATGCCGACTATCTGGCGTCTGCACTGCGTGCCTACCGGGATGGTCGTCGCAACAACGCAGTGATGGCCTCGCAGCTGCTGGCACTGCAGCTCAGTGATTCCGATATCGACCGTCTCGCCGATCACTTCTCCAAACAGGCGAGCCCGTTGGCGGTACTCAAGGCTCGTTGAGCCATCCGTGATCTCCCCCATCAGCGGCATTCGCTGATGGGGGTCCTCTCCGCGTCGCAGCGGCGGCAAGTGGCGCGTGGCCGGGCACTCCGGCCGCATTTCAGTCGACCACTTCTTCCAGGAAATTGAGCAGGCTCTGCCAAGATCGCCTGTCCGCTGTCTCGCTGTAGGCATTGCCGGTCTCCGGCTGGCGCGCTTCCGGATTGGTGAAGGCGTGCAGCGTCCGGCCATAGGCATGCAGCTGCCAGTCCGCATCGGCACGGGTCATTTCCTGCGCAAAAGCCACCACCTTCTCTGGTGGACAAAGCGGATCTTCGTGTCCGTGCAGGGCGAGCACCTTGGCCCGGATGCTTTTGCCGGCAGGCAGGTTGTCCGGTGCATCGAGCAGCCCGTGGAAGCTCACCACGCCCTGTACCGCAGCCCCGCTGCGTGCCATGTCGAGCACGCCTAGGCCGCCAAAGCAGAATCCGATGGCCACGATGCGGCGGGGATCCACGCCCGGCTGGCGCGCAAAACAGGTGAGCGCAGCCTTGAGGCAATCTTGGAGTTTCGCCCTGTCATCCAGAAAAGGCTGCATGAGCGCGGCATTCTCTGCCGGCCCGGTGCCGAGCACGCCGCGGCCGTAGAGATCCGCGGCAAACGCGGCGTAACCCCTGGCTGCCAGCGCGCGGGCACGGTTGCATTCAAAGGCGGAACGGCCAGCCCAGGCGTGGACGATGAGCACGCCGGGCAATGGTCCCTGCCGGTTTTCCGGAGCGCAGAGCAAGCCCTCGAGAAGAGTCTCCTCGTGGGTGTATTCAAGCAGCTTTTCCAGCATTCCCTTTGTCCTCGCAACAAGCCCCGGGGCGACGAAGTCTGCAGGATCCCGAGGAGACAGAGAAGCCGACAATCAACTGCGGGTTGACGCTCCCTCCTGCATCACCAATGCTCGGCAGCATGCACCGTGCTCATCGTCTTTTGCTGTCTGGCCTGCTGCTCGTGTGGGTGGCTGCGCCACTGGGTGCACCCGTCACGCACAAGATCACGCTGGAAGAGCCCGCCCCCGGCCTCTTCGTCCATCAGGGGCAGTCGGTGGATACCGACAGTCCCGCCCGCGCCGACATGGCGAATATCGGATTCATCGTCGGCCGGAAATGCGTGGCCGTGATCGACACGGGGGGCAGTGTCGCAGTGGGCACCGCCTTGCGCGCACAGATCAGGCAACACACGGCCTTGCCCGTCTGCTTCGTCATCAATACCCATGGACACTTTGATCACGCACTTGGCAACGCGGCCTTCGCGGAAGATCGTCCCGAGTACATCGGGCACGCCGAACTCGCGACGATGCTGGGCGGCAGCGAGGCTTTTTTTCATGAGCACTTCGCGGACGAACTGCGGGGTGTGCCTGAGCCCGCGATTGTCCTGCCCACGCGCACGGTGGAGGGGACACTGGAGCTCGATCTGGGTGAACGCGTGCTGCGCCTGCGGGCGCAGCCTGTTGCCCACAGCATGGCTGATCTGACCGTGGAAGACGTGACCACCGCGACCCTGTGGACGGGTGATCTGTTGTTCAACGGGCGCCTGCCGGTCCTCGATGGCAGTCTCCGTGGCTGGCAGGCCTGGATGCGGACGAATGCCTCAGCCGAGCACCCGCTCGTGATTCCCGGCCATGGGCCACTCATCCACGATTGGCCGGCGCCACTGCGGCTACAGCAGGTCTATCTGGATGAACTGGAGCGCACGGTCCGTACGGCCATCGCCGAAGGTCTCTTTCTGGAAGATCTGCTCGCGGCGGCATCCAACACCGCACCTGCAGGCTGGCAGATTGTTCGCCCGCATGCGCGCAATCTCGGCCGCGCCTGGCGGGAACTCGAGTGGGAGTGAGAGCAGACGGGGCGCAGTGCGCTCAGAATCTGGCGCCCAGGCTGCTGCACAGAAAGCGCATCAGCGGTGTCGCCGAGGCATAGGTTTCCAGCGCGAAATCGAGCATCCCGGCATCGAACAGCAGGCCTTCCTCGAAGTGTCGCAGCACGATGAAATCCTTGCGCTTCAGATCTTCCTGCCACGGGTGCCCCTCGGGGATGGGCAGATCAACCGGCAGGCGTTTCAACGCCTCGCCGTGAAAGCCGAAACCGCCCGCGCGCGTGAGTGCGCGTCGCACAGTGCCCCAGGCGCGCGGTTTTTCCACGATGGCCGAGCGCATGCGATTGAGTGCGGGACGTTCCGGATGCCACACGCCGCAGGCCAGGAAGCATTCGTCCACGCCGATGTGCAGGTAATACCCGGGCGCGTGGACATCGAAGTTCGAGTCGTGCCTGAAGTGAATGCCGATATTGGTCTTGTAGGGGCGCTTGTCATGCGCGAAACGGGTGTCCCTCTGGATCCGGAACAGCGAACCGCCCACCCGTTTCGGGATGCACAGGAAATGGGGTGAGATGCCGGCAAGGGGCGCTGCCATGCACTCGATGAAGTCGAGTGCCTTGGCGACCACTTCCTCCTCGAAGCGACTCTTGTTGGCCGCAAACCAGTCCCGGTTGTTGTTTTGCGCGAGCTGGTGCAGGAATTCCAGCATGGCCGGGGTAAAGCCCTTGAACGTGGGCACGCTGCGGGCAACGACTTTCTTTTTCATGGAGGAAGATCCGCTCAGGAATGCTGCCAATGTCCGGCACGACCGACGGCCTCGTGCCAGCGTGAGATCAACGGCGCCCACACTGCACCCGCTTCAGTGACAGGGCGGTATTCGCGCACGCCTTGGCCCAGCAGGTTTGCAAGCTGCGCGGTATCCGACCACAGTCCGCAGCCGATGCCCGCCATGGCCGCGGCGCCGCGCGCAGTCGTTTCGAGATCCGCAGGCTGACGCAGCGTGCAGCCGAGCACATCGGCCTGCATCTGCATGAGCAAGGCATTGGCCGAGGCGCCACCATCCACCTTGAGTGTGGACAGCGCAACACCGGTGTCGCGTGTCATGGCGCTGAGCACATCGTGGATCTGCAGCGCGATCGCCTCGAGTGCGGCCCGCGCGAGGTGAGCGCGCCCGGTGCCGCGGGTGAGGCCGATGATGAGGCCACGCGCTTCTGCATCCCACCACGGCGCACCGAGCCCCGTGAAGGCTGGCACCAGCACCACGCCGTCGCTGTCCTTCACCGAGGCCGCGAGGGCTTCGATGGCAGCTGCACTGTCGATGATGCCGAGGCCGTCCCGCAACCATTGCACCAAGGCGCCACCCATGAACACGCTGCCTTCGAGAGCGAATTCGCGCTCGCCTGCGCGTGACCAGGCCACCGTGGTGAGCAGCCGGTTGGCCGAGCATGGGATATTGCGCCCGGTGTGCTGAAGAATGAAACAACCCGTGCCATAGGTGCACTTGGCCTCACCCGGGCTGAAGCAGCCTTGACCGAAGAGTGCCGCCTGCTGATCCCCGGCAAGGCCCGCCAACGGTGCATCCACGCCCGGGAGCGCGGTGATCGTAGCGATTGTGCCGATGGAATCGGTGATTTCGGGCAAGACTTCCACAGGAATGTTCCACCAGCGCAGCAATTCGGGATCCCAGCTGCCTGTGTGCAGGTTGTAGAGCTGGGTCCTGGAGGCATTGCTGGCATCGGTGATGTGCGTGCGCCTGCCGGACAACTGCCAGATGAGCCAGGTGTCGATGGTGCCTGCGGCAAGTTCACCGCGCGCCGCGCGCGCCCTGGCACCCGGGCAGTGATCGAGCAACCAGGCGAGCTTGCTGGCACTGAAGTAGGGATCGATCACGAGGCCCGAACGGGCCTGAATCTCCGCTTCCAGTCCTTCCGCCCGCAAGCGTTGACAGGCATCCGCGGTGCGGCGGTCCTGCCACACCAAGGCCCGGTGCAGCGGCTCGCCGGTACGGCGATCCCACAGCACCAGCGTTTCCCGTTGGTTGGTGATCCCCACGGCCTCGATGCTGGAGGCCGGAATTCCAGCATTCGCAATCGCGGCCATAGCCACGTCACGCTGATCCTGCCAAAGGCCGAGCGCGTCCTGCTCCACATGCCCGGGCTCGGGAAAATATTGCGCAAGCGGCTTCGCCGCGTGTCCACGCACGGTCAGTGTCTCGTCGTAGACGATGGCCCGGGAACTGGTGGTGCCCTGGTCCAGGGCGAGCAGGAATGGCATGTCGGCAGTATAGGACTTCAGGCCTCTTCGCTCGAACCGGCACTAACCCATTCAGGCGATGACCGCAGCGTGCGACCGCCGCCTAGACTGCAGGCGCCCGGCGGAGGGGAATGCGGCAGGTCATTGCTGCATTGCCGTCGGGTACCGGTTCCTCGCGGAATCGGGGTGGAAACCGTATCTCCGCATCGGCTTCGTGCCGGCGTGGAGAGACCGGACCACAGGCCCTTTCACTGCCTGACCTTGGCGCCCGGGGGTCATACCCCGGGCGCAATTTTTCAATTCTCCTTTACCTCCCCGACAGGACGCCTGTGGCATGCGCCCGGGTGTCAGCCCGGCACGTGCATGCCTACAATCGACCGCACAAGAATGCAGATACAGGCCGCAGGAACCGGGGGGCAGAACCGATGGGATTGATGACCGCCGCGCACTACCGCGCTTCGCTGGATGATGGACGGGTGATTCATTGGGGGGGCGAGAAGATTGCAAAGCCATCCACGCATCCGCGCTTTCGCGTGCCCCTGGAAGTGGCGGCCCGGGACTATGCCTACGATGACCCGACGCTGCGTGATCTGCTGGTCTACGAGACCGAGGAAAACCAGCTCGCCAACCGCATCTTCCAGGTCCCTCGTACGCCGGAGGAGCTGTCGCTGCGACTCGCGCTCGGCAAGCACATGAGCATCGTGGGCGGCGTGACCGGCGTATACATGGCCCTGCTGCAGATCCGGGAGAAGGTGGCCGCCGTCAATCCGCTCTACGGGGAGAACATCGAGCGCGTCTACCGCAACGCCCGCCAGCATGATCTGCGTGCCGCGGAGGTCATCACGGACGCCAAGGGAGATCGTTCAAAAAAGGCCCACGAGCAACTGGACCCGGATCTGTATCTGCGCATCGTGGAACGCCGGCCGGAGGGCATCGTGGTGCGTGGCGCCAAGCTCCACATCACGGGCGCCGCACTGGTGCACGAGCTGGTCGTGATGCCGACCAAGGCGATGCGTGCCGAGGAAGCGGACTATGCGGTGGCTTTCTGCATCCCGGTCAATACGCCCGGCGTGCGCATCATCAATCGCAGTTTCGCGCCCGCTGATCTGAACGAATTCGACTATCCGGCCAGCGCACACCACAGCATTCCCGAAGGCTTCGTGGTCTTTGATGATGTGCTGGTGCCGTGGGATCGCGTGTTGCTTGCCGGTGAATACCAGCTCGCGGGAGCTTTCGCGGCGGCGCTCGGCCTGTGGGAGCGCACCTTGGGTCTCGTGCTCGCCGAACGTGAGGCCGAAATCATGGTGGGCCTGGCCGATCTCGTCACCGAACAGCAGGGCAAGGAACGCGATCCGCATGTGCAGGATGCGCTGGCGGAACTCATGTGCTATGCGGAAACCATCCGCATGGGCCTTGATCACGCAGTTCGCCATTACGAGAGCACGGCGAGCGGCATGCTGCATCCCAATACGCTCAGCATCAACGTCACCAAGTATTACTACGCCTCGCACTTCCACCAGATGGTGGGCAAGCTGCACGACGTGGCGGGCGGACTCACCATCACCTTGCCGGAGGAAGCGGACCTCAGGGATCCGGAGTCAGGCCCGTACCTGCGCAAATACCTGGCGGCCAAACCGGGCACGGACATCGAGCAACGCATGCGGGTGTACACACTGATCCGCGATCTCACGGCGGATGCCTATGGCGGCTGGAATCTCGTCACCGCCCTGCAGGCGGGAGGCGGACTCAAGGCCCAGCGCATCATGATGGCCCGCACCTACGACATGCCGCGTGCCCGCAGATCCGCGCTTGCTGCCGCGGGCGCACTCAAGGACCACTGATCATCATCCCTCAACCGCCCGCTGTCGTGAGGTTCCTGGGATGGCGGGTGGTGGCCGCCGCCTTCGCGGTGATGTTCTTCGCCTATGGCCTGCAATTCAGCTTCGGGGTGATAGCCACCGGCATGGGTGAGGATCTCGGCTGGAGTCGTGCGCAGACGGCCCTGCCATATTCGGTCTATGTGTTCCTGTACAGCGCCTTGTCGGCAGTGACCGGCCACGCCACCGATCGCTTCGGCCCGCGTGCGGTGATCGGGGCCGGCGCACTCATCATCGGCATCGGCTGGGGCGGAAGTGCCCTCGTCACCCAGCCCTGGCACCTGATGGCGAGCCTCGGTGTCATCGCTGCAATTGGCATGAGCGTGGCATGGGTGCCCTGCAACGCCACGGTTGCACGCTGGTTCACGCGTCGGCGCGGGACGGCTGTCGCCATCGCTTCCACTGGCGCCAGCCTCGGCAATTTCCTGGGGCCCGCGCTGACGGCCTTGATGATGCAGGCTTGGGGGTGGCGCATCGCGCTCGCGGCACTTGCCCTCGTGAGTGCTGTTGCAATCCTCATCGCCTCCCGTTTCATGCTGCGTGATCCGGAATCCTTCGGGCAGTGGCCCGATGGGGATGAGGTCTCGCCCGCGCCCCACCTGCTGGGTGCCGGGTTGCGCGTCCGCGAGCTGTGGAAAGATCTGCGTTTCCTCCTCGTGATCATCATCTATTTCTTCACCTGGCTCGCGATCTTCGTGCCCTTCATGCACGCCCCCGCCCACGCCGGGGATCTGGGTTTGGGCGATCTGGTTGGCGCCTCGCTCCTGAGCGCCATCGGGATTGGCGGCATGGTGGGGCGTCTTTTCACCGGCTCAGTCTCCGACCGCTTCGGTCGCGCGCCCACATTGCTCTCCATCTGCCTCCTGCAGGCGTTGAGCTTCCTGCTCTTTGCCGTCCTTCAGGATGTCGCCGGCCTTTGGCTCGCGGCGCTGGTATTCGGCGTGTCCTATGGTGGGGGTGTGGTTCTGCTGCCGGCGCTTTGCGGAGATCTCTTCGGCCGCGCGCATGTGGCGAGCGTCGTCGGGGTGATCTTCGCGGTGGCGGGCGCGCCCGCCGCTTTCGGGCCATGGTTCGCGGGTTGGCTGTATGACATCAGTGGGCATTATCAGGGGGCATTCCTGTTCTCTGCCGCAATGAATGCCTGCGCGTTCCTTTTCACCCTGCTGCTTGCCTGGCATCTGCACCGTCGCGCCCGGCGTGAAGCCGGCACATGATTCAATCCCGCTACTGTCCTGCCTACTGACTGTCCGGCAGACTGAAATGGAAGGGGCCATCCAGCGCCTCCAGCACCTTTGCGTCCCGCCGATAGACATCGTCGCGAAAGTTCACGGCGTTCTCCGCATCCACATAGGCGGTGAGATACAGCAACAGGATGGGTAAAGGGTCGCGCAAGGCGATGGGCGTGCGCACGCCGCTGTCGAGCGTCGCCTGCACCTTCTCCGGTGGCCAGGCCGGATCTCCAGCCAGCAACAGATGCGCGAGTTCGAAAGGTCGCTCCAGACGGATGCAGCCGGAACTGAATACCCGGGACTCCTGTGCGAAGAGATCGCGCGCCGGGGTGTCGTGCAGGTACACGGTGTACGGATTGGGGAACAGGAATTTGATGCGCCCCAGGGAGTTGTCGTCTCCCGGAGGCTGTCTCAGCACGTAGGGGAAAGCGCCGGTTGCGAGTGTGGTCCAGTCCAGCGTGGCGGGATCGACCGGCGCGCCTGTCCGATCGAATACCTGCAAACCCTTCGCCTGCAGGTAAGCCGGATCGCGCCTCAGTGCGGGCAACACATCCTGCCTGAGGATGCCGGGTGGCACCGTCCAGGTGGGATTGATTTCGAGTGAGGTGATTTGCGCGCGAAAGACCGGAGTCTGGCGATAGGGCCTGCCCACTATCGTGCGGGCTCGCCAGAGAAGCTTGCCGTCGGCAATGAGGCCGGCTTCGAATGCTGCGATATTCACGGCCAGGAAACGCGCTGGAAGGTCGCGTGCTATCCAGCGCAGACGCTCCAGGTTCACACGCAACTGATCAATCCGGCGCGCGCGCGGCACATTGAGCGCGGCGCGCGTGCGCGGACCTACCACGCCATCGACGCTGAGGCCATGCGTGGCCTGGAACGCCCGGACCTGCGCTTCCAGCGCCGCGTCGTAGAGTGTGAAAGGTGTCTGCTGCTGCGGCTTTGTCCGCCCATCCGCCGCGAGGCGCAGCCTCAACGTGGCAACCGCGGGATTCTCCTCACCCGGACGCAGTGAAGGCCCATCCTCCAGTTGTGGCCCTTCGGGCTACCGTGCCTCTGCGAGCAGGGTGGCGTGGGCCTCGCGCAGGATGTGATACCAGGAAGCATCGGGACGCAGGGCAGACAAGGCCTCGGTCACCCTGCCGGTACGCAGGGTCTGCACCAGCCAGTCCGCCGCCTGCTCCCGACCCAGATGACGCGGGTAATTCCAGGTGCGACTGAGTTCGCGCGGATCAGTGCGCCCGAAGCGCAGGCTGTAAGCGAGCCTCAGCAGGCTTTCACTGGAAACGATTTCCCGGGCAGCACACGCCGATGAGCCGGGCTCCTGCGTAAGCCCCGGGAGCGGATAATCTCGAGGACGCAGACCATCGTTGACGCTGTCGGCAATGGCGGCCACCAGTTGAGCGTTGGTATCGGGGCTCCACAGCGGCTGGTAATCGATGCGGGCGTAGATCTGCTCAAGCAGGGTGCGCGCCTTGATTTCAACACCTTCGACGCTGAGCGATGCGACGGGCGAAGCCAGCTGGCGGCGCAACTCGGCCGCGCAGGGCTCGTGCCACTCCTGACTTGGACTGGCCTGTCCGGGCGCCACGCCCGGACCTGGCAGGAAAATGACCAGCAATGCGAAGCGACCGCGCACCGTCAGAGTTCCCTTGTGGGTGGCATGGCCCGGAATTGTGCACTTATACTGAAGACCCATCCTCCCGGACTCCTCAGGTTTGCATGATGCAGGCATCTCCGTCGCGCGGAACTTCGCGCAGGAATTTCCTTCGCCTCTCGGGGCTTCTCTGTGCGACTGCCACCACGCGCGCCCTGGCCATGGCGGCCCCCGCACGTGATCTTGCCTTCGCCCATACCCATACCAGCGAGACGCTTGCGGTGACGTACTGGCGCGGTGGTGCCTACGATCGTCCCGCGCTCGCCTCCATCAATCATCTGCTGCGCGACTTCCGTACGGGACAGGTCCACGCCATCGAACCAAATCTGCTGGACTACCTTCACGCCGTGCGCTGCGTGCTCGATTGCGATGCCCCGTTTGAAGTGATTTCCGGCTTCCGCAGTCCGGCCACCAACGAGATGCTGCAACAACGCAGCGGTGGCGTCGCCACCTACAGCCTGCACATGGAGGGGCGCGCCATCGACGTGCGCGTGCCGGGCGTTCCCACCTCACGCCTGCGAGATGCCGCCGCCAGCCTCAAGCTGGGTGGCGTGGGGTATTACGCGTCCTCCGGTTTTGTGCATCTGGATACCGGGCGTTTCCGTCAGTGGTGATCGGCGCAGTGCGCGCCCGCGCTCTGCTGCTGCTTCTGGTGCTCGCGCTGTTAAGTGCTTGCAGTACCGTTCGTCTCACCTATAACCAGGCACCTACGCTCGCCTGGTGGTGGATGGATGGCTATCTCGATTTCAACGAAGTGCAGGCGGTCACGGCGCGACAGGGCTTGCAGGACTGGTTCGCCTGGCATCGCCGGTATGAGCTGCCGGCGTATGCGGATCTCCTCGTCGAAATACGCGAGGGGCTCAAGGGTGAAGTGGACGGCGCGAAAGTGTGCGCCTGGCGCTCCGCACTCACCGCGCATCTCCTCACCGCCTTCGAGGCCGGTGTACCGCCCTTGTCCCGTCTTGCGGCCACCTTCGAACCTGCGCAGGTCGCTCACCTGGAAGAACGCTTCCGCACCTCCAACGAAGAATTGCAGAAGGAGTATGGCAGCGGGTCACTGGAAGCGCGGACCGCACGCTCGCGCAAGCGGACCGAAGGTTTTCTGAAGCGCCTGTATGGCCGGCTGGACACCCCGCAGCGGGAGCATATTCTCCGGCACACGCGAGAGACGTCCTTTGATCCTGTGCGCTGGCTGGATGAACGTGCCCATCGCCAGGCCTTCGTGCTGTCGGAGCTGCGTGCAGTGGTGGCGATGAAAGGGAAGAGTGCCGAGGCCGCGCCGCTTGCCAGGGCGGAGCAGATGCTGCGCGCCTATGCGGCGCTTTATGCGGAGTCCCCGCGGGCCGACTACCAGACTTACCGCGAGCAGCTCATCGAGCGTAACTGCGCGCTGTTTGCAGAAGTCCATGCCATGGCGAGTCCACGGCAACGCCAACGCGCAGAGAAGACGCTGCGCGGATGGGAGAAGGATCTGCGCCTGCTTGCCAGCCAGTCCGCCGCCGTCCCGGCTGATTGAGGCTCAGCGCTCCCTGCGCCCCGCCGGACGTCGCGCCGGCTGGATATCCACCGATCCCAGGCGAGGCTCGAAGACTATCTCGGCCTCACCCCGCTCAAGCTGCGCCAGCACGTGATCCACTTTTTCGGCCAAGGTGAATTCGTGCGCACCGTAATCGGTGCCCTCGCGCAGCACTAAAGCCTCCACCACGCCGCGCAGGGCTTCATTCGTGAGTGCGGTCCACGGCACGAGGACCGGACTGTCATCGATGTCCTCAGTCACATTGATGAATCTCGGCGGTCACATGCGCAATCTCGTCATGAATACGCAGGCGCTGGCGGATGATCTCCGCGGTGAGCGTGCGCTCGTGCGTCACCACGCTGACGGCCACGGCATAAGCTCGCTTGCCCACACGCCAGACATGCAGATCGGTAATGCGGGTATCACCCTGATCGGCTCCGGTCTCCACGGCCTCCCGGATTTCCGCCACCACCGGATCATCCATCTCGCGGTCGAGCAGCACCCGGCTGGATTGCCGAATGGGGCCCAGCGCCCACACCGAAACCACCACCGCACCCACGAGCCCCATCACCGGGTCCAGCCACTGCCAGCCGAACAGGGCGCCACCGGTCAACGCAAGCATGGCGAGAATGGAGGTGGCCGCATCGGCCAGCACATGCAGATAGGCGGCGCGGAGATTGAGATCCGCGTGATGCCCGGCGTGTGTGTCGCCGTGGTCGTGATCATGGTGATGATGGTGGGCGTAGTCGTGGTGATGGGCGAGGCCAAGAATGCGTGCGCACAGCAGATTGACCACAAAGCCTGCGGCCGCCACCCACAGCGCGGGGCCGTAATCGATGGCCTGTGGCGCGAGCAGGCGATGGATGGCGCCGGCCGCCATCAGGGCTGCCATCACCAGCAGCAGCACGGCGCTGGTATAGGCACCCAGGATTTCGATCTTCCAGGTTCCAAAGGCATAACGGGGATCTGCGGCGAGGCGACGGGCTGCCACATAGGCAAAGGCCGTGAGCCCGATGGCAAAAGCATGCGAACCCATGTGAATGCCGTCGGCGAGCAAGGCCATGGAGTTGAACCACCAGCCGGCGACGATTTCGACCACCATCATGGCCAGCGTAATGGCGGCGACCAGACGGGTGCCGCGCTCGGCAGCGGCCGTCGCCGAGTGAAAATGATGCTCGTGAGTCCACGGCGAAAGGTCATGGGTGTGCATGGGGGAGACCTGATGATGGGGCGTGGGCCGATCCTAGCAGCTGACCGTCCCTACGCCCGAATTGAATGCGAGTTGCGGTCACGGCCAACCCTGACTGCCCCGGGGCTTTCTGCCACAATCGGCAATCACTCCGTCGCAGGCCCGCATCCCCATGGTTTGCCCAAGCACGTCCCGGCTCCCGTCTCCGTACAGGTTCGTCCTTCCTGCGGCGCTGGCATCGCTGTTCTCCCTTGGCGTGCAGGGCGCGTTCGCCGCCGATGCGCCTGCCGCCGCGCCGCCGCCCGCGGTCACGGTGGCTAAGCCCGCGTTCAAGGAAGTCACCGAATGGGACGAATACACGGGCCGCTTCGTCGCCCAGCAGCGTGTGGATGTGAGGGCTCGTGTCTCGGGCTATCTGCAGGAAGTGGTGCTCTCCGAGGGCCACATGGTGGAAGAAGGGCAGGTGCTTTTCCGGATCGATCCCGAACCCTTTGAAGCCGAAGTGGCGCGGGCCGAGGCCAAGGTCGCGCGAGCGAGCACTACGTTGAAAGTGGCCGAGCTCGAGTTCGAACGTGGTGAGCGGCTGGCGTCCTCCAAGGCCATGAGTCGCGAGACCATGGAAGAACGCAGGGCCAACCGGGACGCGGCCAAGGCCGACGTGGAAGCCGCCAGGGCGGAGCTGCGCCTCGCCCGGCTCAATCTCGACTACACCGAAGTGCGGGCCCCGATCTCCGGCCTCGCCTCCGATGTGCGTGTGGATCGCGGCAATCTCATCTCCGGTGGCAGCGCCGATTCCACCGTACTCACGACCATCCTGAAGCTGGACCCCATCGAACTCGAGATTGAGGCCTCGGAGAGCGAGTTTCTGCGCTATTCACGCCTCGAAACTGCGGGCACCCGGCAATCCTCGCGCAACATCGCCAATCCCGTGGAAGCCATGCTGATCGACGAGGACGAGTGGGCGCACAAGGGCCAGATGACCTTTGTCGACAACGAAATCGATGTGAACACCGCGACCATGCGTGGCCGGGCGACCTTCGCCAATCCGGGGCATGTACTGCTGCCCGGCATGTTTGCCCGGGTGCGCCTGCTCGGTGCTGGCGCACATGAGGCGATACTGGTGCCGGAAGAGGCCATCGTTGCCGATCAGGCCCGCAAGCTCCTCATGGTGGTGGGCAAGGACAACATCATCGAGGCCCGCCCCGTGGTTCTGGGACCGATGATTGATGGCCTGCGCCTGATCCGGGAGGGCTTGGCGCCCGAGGAGAGCATCGTGGTCAATGGAGTCCAGCGCGCCCACCCCGGCAAGCCGGTCACTCCCCAAGAAGCTTCGGCGCCGCGCTAGCCGGCGGCTCCCGCATGCGGATTTCCCACTTCTTCATCGAGCGGCCAATCTTTGCGGCGGTGATCTCCATCGTGATCACCCTGACCGGGGCCATCGCCTATCTCTCGCTGCCGGTCTCGCAATATCCGGAAATCGTGCCACCGACGATCGACGTCACCGCCACCTACCCGGGTGCCGGTTCGGAGACGGTTGCAGCCACTGTGGCCACTCCCATCGAGCAGGAGATCAACGGCGTCGATGACATGCTCTTCATGCAGTCCTCGGCCACCAACGACGGACGGCTGCAGATCCGCGTGACCTTCGAACTGGGTACCAACCTCGATCTCGCCCAGGTGCTGGTGCAGAACCGGGTTGCGATCGCCTTGCCGCGTCTGCCCGAGGAAGTCCGGCGACTGGGCGTGAACGTGGCGAAGAATTCGCCGGACATGCTGCTGTCGATGCACATCTACTCACCCGACCGCTCGCGGGATGGCGCCTACCTCTCCAATTTCGCCCGCACCCAGGTCGTTGATCGCATCGCGCGCCTGAAAGGCGTGGGCCAGCTCGCGATTTTCGCCGAGCGCGCCTATTCCATGCGGATCTGGATTGATCCCGAGCGGGCGGCAGCGCGCGATCTCACGGCGACCGAAGTGGTGGATGCCGTGCGCCAGAACAATGTGCAGGTGGCCTCTGGCGCCCTGAACCAGCTACCGGTGCCCAACGCGCCTTCCTTCGAAGTGCCAATCGAATCGCAAGGGCGTTTCATCGAGCCGGAGCAGTTCGGCGATATCGTGGTGAAGCGCGGTGCCGGTGGGCGCGTGACCCGGCTGAAGGATGTGGCGCGCGTGGAACTGGGTGCCCAGGATTACTCGACAGTGGGCTACCTCGATGGCAAGCCGGCGCTGCCCATCCCCACCTTCCAGCGCCCCGGCTCCAATGCGCTCGAGACACTCGCGGCGATCAAGCGGGAACTCGAACTGATCCGGGCCGAGATGCCGCCGGGGGTGGCCGCGGAAATCGCCTTCAATCCCACCCAGTTCATCGCGGAATCCGTGCAGGAAGTGTATTTCACGATCTTCGAGGCCGTGCTGCTGGTGGTCGTGGTGATCCTGCTGTTCCTGCAGTCCTGGCGCGCAGCCATCATTCCCATCGTGGCCATTCCCATCTCGCTCATCGGCACCTTTGCGGTGATGCAGGTGTTCGGCTTTTCCATCAACAACCTCACCTTGTTCGGGCTGGTGCTGGCGGTGGGTATCGCGGTGGACGACGCCATCGTGGTGGTGGAGAACATCGCCCGCTACCTGGGGGCGGGACTCGCGCCGCGCGAAGCCGCCCACAAGACCATGGATGAAGTGGGCGGGGCGCTCATTGCCATTGCGCTTGTGTTGTGTGCGGTGTTCGTGCCGGCGGCCTTCATCACCGGTATCTCCGGTGCTTTCTACCGCCAGTTCGCGCTGACCGTCGCGAGCGCCACCGTGATCTCGGCCATCGTGTCCCTCACCCTCTCCCCTGCGTTGGGGGCGTTGCTGCTGCGCCCGCACGGCGAGGCCGTGGCAGCCCATGCCCGCAAGCCGCACCCGTTGATGCTGCCATTCGCGATGATCGGGCGAGGCTTCAACCTCGGTTTCACGCGTTTCGCCCATCGCTACTCCTGGCTCACCGCCCGGGTGCTGCGCATGGCGAGCTTCATGCTCATCCTCTATGCGGGCCTCGTGCTGCTTACCGGCGTGAGTTTCACGGCCACGCCCACCGGCTTCATCCCGCAGCAGGATCAGGGCTACATCATCACCACCTACCAGCTGCCGCCGGGCGCTTCCGTCGCGCGCACTGATGCCGTCGTGCGGCATGCGGTGAAGCTCCTCATGGACATGCCGGAAGTGGAGCACACGGCCGGGTTTGCCGGGTTTGATGGCGCCACTCGCACCAATGCGCCCAACGCCGGGGCCATCTTCACGCCACTCAAGCCTTACGCCGAGAGGCGCCGGCTGGGTATCACTTTTGAAGAGACGGTAGCGGAGGCACAGAAGCGCCTCGGCACCATCAAGGAAGCCAACGCCTTCGTGGTCCCGCCTCCGCCTGTGCGCGGCATTGGCACCAGTGGCGGATGGAAGCTCTTCATCCAGAATCGGGTCGGGCACCCCATCGGCGATCTGGAAAAAGTGACCCAGGCGTTCATCGAGCGTTGCGCCACGGAGCCTGCGATCACGCGGGTCTTCACCTCATTCAATACCAAGACACCCAAGGTGTTTGCAGACATCGATCGCACCCGTGCAGAAAAGCTCGATGTGCCTGCCGAGCGCGTGCTCGATACCCTCGAGATCTACCTCGGCTCGGCGTATGTGAATGACTTCAATTTCCTTGGCCGAACCTACCGCGTCACGGCACAAGCCGAAGGTGGCTATCGTGATCAGCGCGAGGATCTGATGAAACTGCGCACGCGATCCGAGCGCGGCGCGATGGTGCCGCTGGGCTCGCTCACCACCTTGCGCGACATCACGGGCCCGCATCGCGTCTCCCGCCACAATCTCTACACGGCCGTTGAAGTGCAGGGCGTGGCAGCGCCGGGGTATTCCACCGGGCAGGCCATTGCCGCGGTTGAACGCATCGCGGCCGAGGTCCTCCCGGAAGGCTACGGTTATGAATGGACCGATCTCGCCTTGCAGGAGAAGATGGCGGGCAACACCGCCCCCATCGCCTTCGGTCTCGCGGTGGTGTTCGTGTTCCTCGTGCTTGCCGCGCTCTATGAGTCCTGGATGATGCCGCTCGCGGTGGTGCTCATCGTACCCATGTGCCTGCTGGCGTCCCTCATCGGTATCAATCTGCGCGGCATGGACAACAACATCCTGGTGCAGGTGGGGCTGGTGGTGCTCATCGGGCTTGCCGCCAAGAACGCCATTCTGATCGTGGAATTTGCACGTCAGGCCGAGAAGTCGGGGATGGATCGCCGCGCGGCAGCCCAGCGCGCCGCCGAAACACGCCTGCGACCCATCGTCATGACTTCCATCGCCTTCATCATGGGCGTGCTGCCCTTGATGACCGCCACGGGCGCGGGTGCCGAGATGCGCCAGTCGCTGGGCACGGCCGTCTTCTCGGGCATGCTGGGCGTGACCCTGTTTGGGCTGGTGTTCACGCCCATCTTCTATCTGGTCTGTGGCGCAGCAGGAGAGCACTTCTCACGCGGGCGGCGCAAGCGCGGAGAAACGACGTGAGGCATCGCGGTAACGGCCGGTTGCTGAGTTTGATGATCTTCGCCGGACTCGCTGGTTGCCAGGCGGTTGGACCCGATTACGAAGGCGCACCTGCCGGCACCGCGGCCGGAGTGTCACGCTACCCGTCTGCCGGGACTGCGCCCACCGCGGTTGCACCCACAAGCATTCGGGCAGACGCGGCTGCCGTCGAGGTGCGCACCGAAGCCCCGGCAGCGAGCTGGTGGCAGGAACTCCACGATCCGGAGCTCGACGCGCTGATCGAGAACGCCCGCAGCGTGAACTACGACCTGCGCGTGGCGGCGGCCAATGTGGAAGCGGCCCGCGCGACGCTGGCCCAGACACTCACCCGCCGCCTGCCCACGCTGGATGCCAACGCCTCGGTGACCGAGCGCCGCAATTCCTCGGCCTTGTTCCCCATTGGGAGCCGGGCCGAAAATCCGCTGCCGACACTGCTCGGCGGCACCTTCGGCTTCGATCTGACTTGGGAGATAGATCTCTTCGGTCGCGTGCAGCGGAGCATCGAAGCAGCCAGCGCGGATCTCGGCACGGTCGAGGCACTGCGTGAGGATGTGATGGTGTCCGTGCTCGCCGGCGTCGCGCGGGCCTACATCGATTTGCGCGGCAGCCAGACGCGCCTCGATGTGGCGGCACGCAATGTCACCGTGCAACGCCAGACCCTCGAGCTGGTGGATCTGTTGTATCGCGAGGGCGTGGCCACCGAGCTGGATGTCGCCCGCGCACGCACGCAGCTCCTGGCGAGCGAAGCGACTATCCCGCCACTGGAAGCTGCGGTGACCGCGGCGCTGAACCGGCTCACCACGTTCACGGCGCAGGCGCCCGGCGCTTTGGCCTCGCGCCTCGGAACGGCGAAGCCGCTGCCAGCGATGCCGCCCTTCGTCGCGGTGGGGGAACCTGTCGATCTCCTGCGGCGCAGGCCTGATATCCGTGCCGCTGAACAAGCCTTGGCGGGCGCCACCGCGCGTGTGGGTGTGGCAACCGCCGATCTCTTTCCCACCGTGCGCTTCGGGGCGCTCGGAGGGGTGGGGGCTGTCAAGCTCTCCAATCTCACCTCCCCGGGTGCGCCTTTCCTCACGGTGGGCCCGGCGCTGACGTGGAATCTGTTCGACCGCGGTGCAATCCGTGCCCGCATCCGCGCCGCGGATGCCTCTACCGAGGCCGCCCTCGCGAGCTACGAGGCAACCGTCACGCGTGCCCTGGAAGAAGTCGACAGCGCACTCAGTGCCTACCGCAACGAACAGCAGCGCGCCACCCGGCTGGAAGCGGCACTGGGCGCCAGTCGGGAGGCCTCGGCCCTCGCCAATCTGCGCTATCGCGAAGGCGTGGAGGATTTCCTGACGGTGCTGGATGCCGAACGCAGCCTGCTCGATGTGGAAGATCAGCTGGCCCAGTCACGGGTGGCGGTCGCGCAGTTCCTCATCGACATCCATCTCGCACTCGGGGGTGGTTGGCAGGCCGAGCCCTGATCTGCACCCGGGGTGCGTGAGCCTGCTAAGCTCCGGGAACCCGGGGGCGGTGCAATTCGTCCCCTCCACCCCGACGCGTGAGGAAACCCGATGAACGAACAACAGCTGCAGGACCTCGAGGACATTCGCCAACTGAAGTCGCGCTACTTCCGACTCATGGATACCCAGCAGTGGGAGCCTTGGAAGGAATGTTTCACCGAGGACATCTCCGCCCGCTACGAAGGAGCGCCACGGGCCCGGCCGGACATGAGCACGGACATCGGCTGCGAAGGCCGCGCGGCGCTGTACGACGGCGTGAAAGGCCTGCTCACTGGCGCTGTGTCCATGCATCAGGGCTTCATGCCCGAGATCACGCTCACCAGTGCCACCACCGCACGCGCCATCTGGGCGATGTTCGACTACGTGCGCCTGCCCACCTGTCACTTCAAGGGCTGGGGCCATTACCACGAGGAATACGTGAAAGAGGCGAGCGGCTGGAAAATCCGCCGCATCCATCTCACCCGCCTGCACACCGAGGAAATCTGGGTCTGAGCACCAGCCCTCAGGTGCCGTGGCAGGGCATCGTCAAAGCCGCTCTCATCGGCATCGCCTTCGCCGCCAATTCCACGCTTGCTGCTGCCGCCTGCGCAGGCGGCAGCAATCCCTTCACGGTACTGGTGCTGCGTGCGGGTGTGGCGTTTCTCACGCTTTACCTCCTGCTGGCCCGACGCGGTATTCCGCGCCACCTGCCGGTGCCCCAGCGTTGGCAGGCCATCGGGCTCGGGGTCTTGTTCGGCTCCTACTCCTGGGCCGTGTTGCAGGCCTTTGCCTACATGCCGGTCGCTCTCGTCGTGGTGACCTTCTACACCTATCCGCTGATGGTGGCGGGTTATGCGTGGTGGCGGGGCTGGGAGCGGTTTTCCCTGGCAACCGGATTAGCCTTCATGACGGCCTTCGCCGGCATCATGCTGGCGCTGGATGTTTTCGGCGCACATCCGGATCCGCGCGGGGTGATCATGGTGCTGGTTTCCGCAGTGGTGGTGACCATCGTGCTGACCCTGAGCCCGCGCGTGCGCGGCCAAGGGGACTCCCGTCCGGTCACGCTGCACATGCTGGGCACCGCCTGCGGTCTCTTCATGCTGGGACTCATCACCAGCAGCGAATTTTCACTGCCGGTGACGACGCTCGGCTGGTTCGGATTGATCGGTGCGCCGGTCTTCTACACCTGGGCCGTGATCGCGCTGTTCGAGGTTCTGGCGGTGATCGGTCCGTTCAGGATGTCACTGGTGATGAACGTCGAGCCCGTTGCCTCGGTGCTGTTGAGCTTTCTGCTCCTCGGCGAGCAGCTGCGCCAGTTGCAGTTGGTGGGCGTGGCACTGGTGGTGGCTGCGGTGGTCCTGCTCGAAGGCTCGCGTTTGCGCCGCGCCCGCGCGGAGGCTTGAACCCGGGATCCCGGCCTTTGCCAGGCAGTGGTTCAATGTGCCAGTAACACATTGCAGTCCTCCCGGTTGATGAAACGACGCGTGAAGCCGCCGAAGAAGATCTCCTGCAAGCGAGGCATGGAGTACGCGCCCATCACCAGCAGATCCGCGCCGGTCTCACGATAAAACCCTTGCAGCTGGTCTGCCGGACTGTCGGCGGCTCGCAGACCCACCGCTTCCACGCGCACGTTGTGGGCCTCCATCAGGTGCTCTGCCATCTCCTGCGCCGTGGGAAGGTTCTTTTCTCCGTGCTCCTCGATGGCCACAAGGTAGACCTGGCGTGCCCGACTGAGCATGTCGAGCCCGCGGTCGAGCGCACGTCTCGCAGCCGGCGAGGGTTTCCACGCGACCACCAAGGTGCTGTCTTCCAGTCGCGCCCGTGCGGGCGCGGTCGCGATGAGCGCCACCGGCGTACCGGTGCCCATGAGCACGCATTTTTGCACCAGCTCGCGCACGCCGCGATTCAAGGCAAAGCCGGCCATGAGCAGGTCCCGGCGGTAGGCGAGCGAATCGAGTACTTCTGCGGCATTGCAGCCGAGATCCAGTGGCTTGCCCCAAGCGAGATGACGACTGGCCGGGGAGCCACGGAAGTCTTGCGCGGCTTGCCCGGCATCTTCCGCGAGTTCCTTGCGAAAGGTTTCCGCCAGATATCGGTGAGCATGGTCCCAGCCACCGAGTTCCAGCAGATTGCGGTATTGCGCCCGCTGCTCCTCATCCAGCACGCCGAGCGGATCGCGGGCATAGCGCACCTCCACACGCGCCTCCAGACTGGCCCCGAGCCAAGCCGCGTAATCAAGCGCAGCTTGCTCGGCCGATGTTCCGCCCTAGAGCAGTGAGATATTTGCCGGCACGACACTTCCCCCTTGGACTGTGCACATCTGGCCCCATCCTACCCCGCCCGGGCTTGACCAGCTTGATCGAGAACAAGGCACGAGCCGGCGCGTGTCCGGTCGGTGCTGGGTGATTTATGCTCCCACGGTTTCCGCCCCAAGCATCCGCTCATGCAAAAGCCTGCCAGATTCGGCCATACCAAGATTCTCTGCACCCTCGGGCCCGCCAGTGCGGGTGTGGCCCGCATCCGTCAGCTGATCGACGCCGGCATGGACGTCGCCCGCCTCAATTTTTCGCACGGCAGTCATGAGGCGCATCGCGACACGCTGACGAATCTGCGGACTGCGGCCGCCGCCAGCGGGGAGGCAATCGCCGTGCTTCAGGATTTGAGCGGTCCGAAGATCCGTATCGGTGAGGTTCAGGGCGGATCCGTCGAACTCGAAGAAGGGCAGAAGCTCGTCATCACCACCGCGGAGGTGATGGGCACCCGGCATCGGGTCTCGACGGTCTACACCGCGCTTCCCTCGGATGTGGTCGCAGGCGACACCATCCTTCTCGATGACGGCAAGATTCGTCTGAGGGTGGAGGGCATCGAGAACGACGAAGTCATCACCACCGTCATGAACGGCGGGCCGCTGTCTTCGCACAAGGGCATGAATCTCCCCGGTGTGAAAATCAGCGCCCCCGCGCTGACTGACAAGGACGTCGAAGATCTGCGCTTCGGCCTCGCCAACGGTGTGGACTATGTCGCGCTGTCCTTCGTGCGGGCGGCGGAGGACGTGCGTCACCTGCGCGCGGTGATTGCGCGGGAGAGCCCTGATGGGCGACGCGTCCCGATCGTCGCCAAGATCGAGAAAGGCGAAGCGCTCGAGGATATCGACAGCATCATCGAGGCCGCGGACGCCATCATGGTGGCGCGCGGTGATCTCGGCGTGGAAATGCCGCCGGAGGATGTGCCTCTGCTGCAGAAGATGATCGTGCGCAAGTGCAATGACGCCGGCAAGCCCGTGATCATCGCGACCCAGATGCTGGAATCCATGATCCTGAATCCAAGACCGACGCGGGCTGAGGCCAGCGACGTGGCCAACGCCGTGCTCGATGGCGCCGATGCCGTGATGTTGAGCGCCGAGACTTCGGTCGGTGCGTGGCCGGTGGAAGCGGTACAGACCATGGACAACATCATCTGTCGCGCGGAGCAGAACAGGGTTGATCGCCTGGGGACCGCGCCTCAAGCCGCGGATGCCGCGCCCGATCTGTCCGATGCGGTGGCGCGGGCAGCCTGCATCCTCGCGCGCCAGCTGCGGCCCGCCGCCATCGTCACCATCACTCACTCGGGGGTCACCGCCCAGCAGCTCGCACGCTATCGGCCGCTGTGTCGAATCATCGGTGTGACACGGCATGCAGACACCTTGCGCCGGTTGAACCTGGTGTGGGGTGTACGCGGATTGTTGGTACCGGATCTGTCAGATGAGATCGATCACGCTTACCAACAGGTGCAGGATGCCATGGTCGCGCAAGGCCTGGTCGGTGCGGGAGATCAAGTGGTCTATACCGCCGGCTTGCCGCTCAGCGGCAAAGGTGTCACCAACTCGCTGAAGATCGCCCATATCGACTGAGTCAGTGCGGCGGGGGAGAGGCTTCAGTCTGGTGCGTGGCGATGGCCCAGCGACCGGTCAGCCACAGGAATACCGCGCACAGCAGATAGGCTAGAGCCCAGGACCAACCCGCGCCGGGCGCGATGACGTAAGTGGCACCTGCTGCGCCGAGTGTGCCGGCGTGCATGAAGCCGAAGAATGAAAGCGCCGCACCCACCAGCATGAAGCCCGCGGCTGCGTTGAAGCGCCGATCGATGAGCAGCGCGCTGCTGGCGGCCCATACTAGGCACGTCAGCATGAAACCTTGCGACAGCGCGACGAGCCCATCCAGATGGGCGCCGGTGGCAAGGAATGCTGCAGGATTGGCGAGGGTGCGGTCTGCGAGTGAGGCATCTCCGGCCACGATGCCCGCCGCATTGAGCGCCTGGGTCAGGACCAGCGTGCCCCAGGCGGCGATGGCTGGAAAAAGTCCCAAGGCCACGGCCGGCGCGTGACGGGCAGGTGTTGCGACGAAAGCCTGGGCCGTGATGACGATGCCAATCCACAGGATGATCGCCATCCCCGCCTCAACCGGAATCAGCGCGCTCACCGCAGAAGACAGTCCGAAGAAGGCAATCACGGCGAAGAACACGCCGGTGAAGCTGGAGTAGGCGGCGCGCGCGCCCAAGGCCTTCCAGCCCGGATGGCCGATGTAGATGGTGGTGGGGAAGCAGGAGCCGAATCCCGCGGCTGCGAGTGAGCCGAGGCCATTCACCAGCATGCAGGGCGTGGAGGGATAGCGGTCGCCGGCAGCTTCTGCGGATTCCAGATTCTGCAGCGAACCCAGTACGTTGAAGAGCCCCATCGGGAGGATTACGGGAATGAGGAAATCCCGGGTCATGGGGTGCATGAGTCCGGCCCACAGATCTCCCAGCACCGGCACCGGCGGGCAAAAACCCACCTGCGCAAAAGCGCCCGGCACCGCGGACGCCGCGACCGGTGTGCCGGACTCCGGCCAGAGTGTCATCACCCAAGCAGCCAATGTGCCGAGCAGGAGTGCCCAGGCGCCGCCCGGGATCCGCCAAGGCAATCGCACCCCTGAGAAGTAGGTCACCAGCAGCACCGCAAGCGGCAGCATCGCGATCAAGGGCCGCTCGAAGGTGCGCACCGCGAAGTCAATCGCGATGAAGCTGATGGCGATACCGCTGAGCGTTGCTAGCAGCGCAGCGCGTGGCGTGTGCCGACGAATCCAGTCCGCGCAGGGAGCGCCGAGAATTTCGATCACCGCGGAGCAGAAGCAGGCAGCGAGGCCCACCTGCCAGGCAAGCCGGGCGGCCTCCTCGGCACTCGCACCACCGGCTTCCGCCGTGAGCTTGGCGGGCAACATGACGAGGAAGATGAAGGCGAACAGGGAAACGGTATTGATGCCGTAGGGCAGGGCGGTGACATCCTCGCGCCCGGAACGCTCGGCCAGCTGCCGCGCGAGTCGCGCGTAGTAGAGGTTGCCCACCAGAATCGACAGTGCGGCGGCGGGCAGCACCTGCCCTAGCAGCAGGCTGGTGGGAAAACCCAGCACTCCGCCGCACAGGCCGAGAATCAGCAGAAACTGGATGAGATTGTCGACCGCGAGGCCGAAGAAACCGTCGATGTCTCCCGCATGTACCTTCATCAACCCTCTCCCCCGGGGCCCGGCAAGCCCCCGGCTGCCCGGCCCCATTAACTTAAAGGCCTTGATAACCTAAACGAGAATTCTTATCATTCACCCAGACTTGGAGGTCTGGACCATGATCGTCTGCGTTTGCCATCGCGTCAGTCATAAAACCATCGAGCAATGCGCTCGGGCCGGCGCCCACTTCGATGACATCCGCGCCGAGCACAAGCTTGGCTCCCAGTGTGGTCAGTGCGAGCATACCGCGCGACGCATCTGGGACTCTGCCTACGGCTGCACGGAGGCGAAATCTGAGGCGGTGAGAACAAACCAGCCCACCCGAGCACTGATCCGGACCACGACTTGCGGAGCCCAGTCTCCCGCATCCGCCTTGCATCCCTGACGACCTCGGCCACGTCGAGGTTTACAACCAGCGCCTGATCCCTGATCGTTCGCCCCATTGCGCAGGGTGGCGCTTGCCGTCACGCGCGCTCCCGAATTTTGGCTAACGTCAGGAAGGTATCCCATGAAAGGCGACCCTCAGGTCATCACGCACCTGCAGGCCCAGCTCAAGAACGAGCTCACGGCCATCAACCAGTATTTTCTGCATTACCGCATCCTGAAGCATTGGGGCCTCGACAAGCTCGCCAAGAAGGAACACGAGGAGTCCATGGGCGAGATGCGGCATGCCGACAAGCTCATGGACCGTATCCTCATGCTGGACGGGCTGCCTAACTTGCAGGATCTCGGCAAGCTCGCCATCGGCGAAGACGTGCAGGAAATCCTGACTTGCGATCTGTCTGCCGAGCGCACGGCCCAGGCGACCATCAAGGAAGGTATCGCGCACTGCGAAAGCGCGCGTGACTACGTCTCACGGGATCTGCTGCTCGAGATCCTCAACGACACCGAGGAGCACATCGACTTCCTCGAAACACAGCTCGAACTCGTGGCCAAGGTTGGCCTGCAGAATTACCACCAGAGCATGATGGGCGAGATGGCCTGAAGCGCTCAGAGAGGAATCAGACCCATGCCACTGAACATCAAGAAAGGCATCAAGCAACTGGTCGCCGAGGCCAATGCAGAAATCGAAACCTTGACCGTCGACCAAGCCAAGACGCTACACGGCCGTGACGATGTGACCTTCATAGACTTGCGGGATCCGCGCGAACTCTGGCGCGATGGCGGTGTGCCGGACGCGGTCAATGTGACGCGCGGGATGCTGGAATTCTGGATCGATCCGGAGAGCCCCTACTACAAGGAGTTCTTCGCCTCCGGCAACAAATTCGTGTTCTTTTGCGCGGGCGGCATGCGCTCGGCGCTCGCCGCCAAGACCGCCCAGGACATGGGGCTCACGCCGGTGTGCCACATCGAAGGTGGCTTCGGCGCCTGGAAGAAGTCCGGCGCGCCCGTGGTTCCGGTCGAACCGAAATCCTGAGTCTCTCTGTGAACGCGCGGCGTCACTGGGCGCCGCGCCGCTCAGCGCTTGGCGAAGATGTAGTTGTTCATGCTCACCAAGTGACTGCGCAGCCACATCCCTAACTGGGTTGCCGGCCGGATGAGGGGCACGTCCCCATGCTTGTCGTAGTAATACGAGCGCGATGAAGCGCAGTTGCCAAAGAACATCACCTGATTCCGGCGACGTTTCATCACATGCTCGAAGTCGTCCTCGAACGCCTGTTGCTTCACTTCGATGAAATTGGCGTTCTGCTCTCGCGCGGCCCGCAGGCAGCGACTCATGTGCCGTACCTGGGTGTCGATCATCCCGAACCATGACGCACTGGCCGCTGAATACGGCCCGAAGATCATGAAGTAATTGGGATAGCCCGGCACCGTGATCCCCTGGAAGGCGCGAAAGCGGTTCTCGTTCCAGTAGTCACCAATCTCGACGCCGTTCAGTCCGTAAGTGCTGAAAGCCGGCACGATGCCCTTCTCAAACACGCTATAGCCGGTGGCGCAGATGAGCACATCGATGGGACGCTCGACGCCTCCTGCCACCACCCCGCCCGGCGTGATCCGCTCAATGGCCTCCGTTACCAGGGTCACATCCGGCCGGTTGAACACCGGGAAGTAGACATTGGAGAAGCTCGGCCGCTTGCAGAAGAAGCTGTACTTGGGTGTGAGCTTCTGCTGCAGCACAGGGTCATGCACCTGTTTGCGGATATGCTCCACGCCGAGCTTCTCCAGCCAGCGGAAGATCCACGGTACCTGGCGGAAGTGGGAGAAGCCAATCCCGAACAGAATCTCGTTAAGCGTGTGTGTGACAAGGCGCGTCGCGCGCTGCGCCAGCGGGAAGCGGCGAAACAACTGCCTCACCCGCTCGCTCATCGCGAAATCGGGCTTGGGCAGCAACCAGATGGCCGTGCGCTGGTAGACATCCAGATGTTCAACCTTCTCCACAATCTCGGGGATCACCTGGATGGCCGTGGCGCCCGTGCCGATGACTGCAACCCGCTTGCCTGTGAGGTCGAAGCCGTGGTCCCAGTGGCCGGTATGCATGACCTTGCCTGCGAAGGATTCCACGCCCGCGATATCCGGCAGCTTCGGCGGACCGAACAGCCCGGTGGCGCTCACATAATAACGCGCGGTGTGCGTGGCGCCCGAGTCGAGCTTCAGGGTCCACAGATTGTCCTCTGCGCAATAGCGCGCTTCCTGCACCCGTTGACCGTAGCGCAGGTGTGGCAGCACGCCATATTTGCCCGCGCAGTGATCCGCATAAGCCTTCACCTCGCTCCCCGGAGCATAAAGCCTGGACCAGTCGGGATTCGGTTCAAAGCCGTAGGAATAGGAGGTGGAGGCCACGTCCACCGTGAGCCCGGGGTAGGTGTTGTCGCGCCAGGTACCGCCGAGGTCATCCGCTGCTTCCAGGATCACGAAATCGTGGATGCCGATGCGCTTGAGCTCGATGCCGGCGCCCAGCCCGGAGAACCCGGCGCCCACGATGATCACTTCAAAATCCGGTCGCTGCGCCATGTGCGGAAAACCCCAAGCCCTGCTGAACACTGGCCCGGAGTATAGGCAAGGTACAAGCCTTTTTCGACGCAGAGTCGTAGCGTAGTCAGCGGGCCCACGACGGATGCGACACGCAGTCGCCCGCTTATAATGAGCGGCTGAAAACACGCACGAATACCCACTGATCCGGAGCACCGCGCATGCCATTCGATCCCTCGCCCAAGGTCCAGGAACTCCAGGCCCGCCTCAATGCGTTCATGGATGAGCACATCTATCCCAACGAAAAACGCCATGTGGAAGAAGCGGAGAAGCTCGGGCCCTGGGCAGTCCTGCCGCTGATCGATGAACTCAAACCACTCGCGCGCGAACAGGGGTTGTGGAACCTCTTCCTGCCGGAATCAGAACATGGCGCGGGTCTCACCAATCTGGAATACGCGCCCCTGTGCGAAATCATGGGCCGGTCCTTGCTGGCGCCGGAAGTCTTCAACTGCTCCGCGCCGGACACCGGCAACATGGAAGTGCTGGCGCGCTATGCCTCGCCCGAGCACCAGGAGCGCTGGCTGAAGCCGCTGCTGGATGGCGAGATTCGTTCATGCTTTGCGATGACCGAGCCGGATGTGGCGTCCAGTGACGCCACCAATATCCAGTCGTCCATCGTGCGCGATGGCGATGAGTACGTCATCAACGGCCACAAGTGGTACACCACCAATGCCACGGATCCCCGCTGCAAGATCTGCATCTTCATGGGCAAGACCGATCCGGAAAATCCCAACCGCCATCGCCAGCAGTCGATGATCCTGGTGCCCATGGATACCCCCGGCATCGAGGTGCTGCGCTCCATTCCCGTGTTTGGTTTCTATGGCATGCCGGACCGCGCCTCGGAAGTCATCTTCCGCAACGTGCGCGTGCCGGCGGAAAACATGCTGCTGGGTGAAGGCCGCGGCTTCGAGATCGCCCAGGGTCGTCTGGGACCGGGCCGCATCCACCACTGCATGCGCGAGATAGGCCGCGCCGAGCGTGCACTGGAACTCATGTGCCGGCGCGCGCTCAGTCGCGTGGCCTTCGGCAAGCCCATTGCCGAGAACGGCGTGACCATGGAGCGCATCGCGGAAGCCCGCATCCTCATCGAACAGGCGCGTCTGCTCACACTGAATGCCGCGCATCGCATGGATACGGTGGGCAACAAGGTCGCCAAGGCGGAGATTGCGATGATCAAGGTGGCGGTACCCAACATGACTGGCAAGGTCATCGACTGGGCCATCCAGGCCCACGGTGGCGGCGGTACCAGCAATGACTTCGGCCTCGCCGCGGCTTATGCCATGTCGCGCGTGCTGCGACTTGCCGATGGCCCGGATGAAGTCCATCGCCAGCAACTGGCGAAGATGGAACTGCGCAAGTACCAGTAAGCCCCCCGCTCTCCGGGGTGCCTCATGCCGAGGCGCCCCGGCCCGTCATTTATTCATCATCAAATCTTCATGTGACCTTCACGGTCACGTCACGGCCGATGCGGTGGCGTGGGCGCGCACCGGTAAGGACGTTGCCTGAGAGACTTCGGGGTGGCGCAGCCGCGTTTGGTGTTGGACACGAATCTGGTGCTTTCGGCACTGGTGTGCAGTTCCGAGCGCGCGGCGCGCTGGCGGATGATGTGGCAACGCAGGCTCATCCTGCCCTTGGTATCGCAGGCCACTGCCGCGGAGCTCATGCGGGCTTTGGCGTATCCCAAGTTCAAGCTCGGCAGCGCGGAGCAGGAGGAATTGCTGGCCGACTATCTGCCCAGCTGTGAGGTGGTGTCTGTGCCGCAGCCGCCCCCGGTCACGCCACCCTGCAGAGATCCAGCCGATACCGCATTTCTGATCCTGGCGTTGGCCGGGAAGGCAGATGCAATCGTCACCGGTGACAAGGACTGGCTTGCCTTGGCTGGTATTTTCGCATGCCCAATCTTGACCACCGAGGCGGGCCTGCAGGTCTCCGAAAAATGGGTGACAGTTACCTGATTTCTGGAAATAGGGTAACTGTCACTAATTTATGTCACCAATTTATCTGGGGTGCTGGCGGTGCCAGTGGGTCGCCCGCTGGAAGGCCCAGCCCGCGCGGACCAGCAGCGATTCTTCGAAGTTGGGCGCCACGAACTGAATGGCGACTGGAATGCCTTCCGGGTTCACGCCACCCGGCAGGGTGAGTGTGGGGCTGCCAGAGGAATCAAACGGGCAGGTGTAGCGCAGCGCGCCCGCAAGCAGGGCGGCATCTTCGCCCAAGGTCGCCATCATCGCGTGCGTGGGAGCCGCAAAAGGCATGGCCGGGATGAGTAACAGATCGACGTCCTGCCACAGCGCATTCACGCGCCCGGTGAAGTCCGCTCGCCGCAGCGCGAGACGCTGGTAGTCCATCGCACTCATCGACCGCCCGAGCTCGATGAGCCCACTCAATCCCGGACCATATTCCGCCTTGCGCGCAGGAAAGGTGTCTGCATGCGCCACTGCGGTTTCCACTGCACACAACGGCACCCAATCCGCAACGGTCTGCGTGGTGTCCGGCATGGAGATGTCCTTCAGCTCCGCGCCCAATGACTGCACAACCTGCATCGCCTCCAGCAAGGCCTTGCGCGTGGGCTCATCCACAAAATCCACGGTCCACGCACGAGCGACACCCACGCGCAAACCCTTGAGGCCCCGGGTCATCAGCGAGAGATAGTCTGGCACGGGGATTTGTGACGCGGTGGGATCAAGCACATCAGCGCCAGCGATGGCGGCGAGCATCGCCCCGGCGTCCGCGGCGCTGCGCGTCATTGGGCCAATGTGATCGAGTGATGCGGCAAGTTCGAACGCCCCATAGCGGCTCACGCGCCCCCAGGTAGGCTTGAGTCCGGTGATGCCGTTCGCTGCGGAAGGAAAGCGGATGGAGCCGCCCGTGTCCGTGCCGAGCGACCCAAAGCAGAGTCCGGCGGCCGTGGCCACGCCCGAACCACTGGAAGACGCACCGGACCACAGGCCCTGGCCCCACGGGTTGCGCGGCGCTTTCACCTGCGGGTGATGATCCGCAAAGGCGCCTTCCGTCTGCTGCAGCTTGCCGAGGATGACCGCGCCCGCCTCACGCAGGCGGCGCACGGTGGTCGCATCTTCCTTGGGCCGAAAATCCTTGTGGATAGGCATGCCGTGACCAGTTGGCACGCCGGCCGTCCACAGCAAATCCTTGACCGCCACCGGCACGCCATGCAGCGGGCCGCGCGCGTTGCCTGCCGCCATCTCCTGATCCGCGCGCCGCGCATCCGAAAGGGCTTGTTCTGCCATGAGGGTGACGAAGCTGCCGAGCGCCGGCTCTTTCTCTTCGATGCGTGCGAGCTGGGCCTTGGTAACTTCCTCCGAAGAGATCGCGCGGGTCTGGATCAATCGACCCACTTCCAGCAGTTCAAGGTAATGAAGATCTGAATCAGCCATCTCGCCCTCCGGCAGGTTTTGGGTGTAGGTGGCGCCAAGCAGCGCCAGTGAAATACTCGCTGTTATTCGTATGGTGGCTGCAATATACCTGCTGCGTCTGCCGTTCAGGTGTAAGTCACAATCGCGTAACGGATGTTTGAAGTGTGACCAAGGCTACGGGCTGCCGTCCATCGGCGCGAGGCCTGTTCGGCTCGCGCTGAACGACAAGCACAGGCGATGGGTTACGTTCCATCAGCGCCGGGAGCATCAAGTCCGCGTCTGACCAAAAGCTCATGCAAACGGACTGCTCTCGTCCTCCGCGCGCTCCGCCTTCCGCCAGGACAAACGCGGCCGCCACACGCCCACCACGATGTTTGCGACAGACAAGGCCACGATCATCCACACGCCTGCGCGCTCATGCCGCAGCAGCTCTGCAAGCGCAGCGGGATCTCCCTTACCCGACAAAGCCGTCGCCGCAAGCTCGGCGCCCCGTCGTGCGTTGGACTGCACTGCGAGCAGCGTCCCCTCAAACATCGCAAGCCCCATCAGCGCCTTGAGCCACGGCCAGCCGAGGTTCATGAATGGACGATGCACGGCGATGGATAAGAGCCCACTCACCAATGCGAGCAGCAGCGAGGGCAAGATGAGCCATTCGGCGACGAGATGGATGCCCCGACGGATGGCGGCGAATTCGGCAGGCGATTCGCCGGGTGCCAGCATAGCGAGCACCAGATAGGTCGCCAGCCCTCCTAGCAGGCCGGCGCTCGCGACCAGATGCAGGAACTTGAGGGTTTTCTTCATGCAACGAGTGCTCCACTCCGCGCTCAAGCTGAGCCGTGCACAACCACTCCGTCAAGCATCGTCATCTCCACCTTGAGATCCTTGATGGCCTCCTCGGCACAGGTCATGGGGTCGCCCTCCAGCATCACCATGTCCGCGCGCTTGCCGGGTTCCAGCGAACCTATCTCATGCTCCATCCGCAGCGCCCATGCGCCATTCCAGGTGAAACAGCGCAGTGCCTCTTCCCGGGTGATGCGCTGCTCCGGCCCAATCATCTCGCCCGTAAGTCCCGCCTGTCTTGCAAGGGATTGCCAGACGGTGAAGAGACCTTCGTGCGGTCCCCAGTCCGTGCTCTGCGAGACGGGCACGCCTCCATCCAGCCAGTCGCGCAGTGGAATGGCGACCTTGGCATACGCGTCGCCGAGGCGTCGTTTGTAGACCTCCTCGCCCTTGCCCCAGATGAAGTTGGTGCTGGTGGTAGGCGCCACACCCAGCCGGGCGCACAGCGCAATCTGCTCGCGGGTAGGGAACTCGCAATGCTCCAGCACATAGCGCTTGTCGCGCACGGGCGTTTCCCGATTGATCTCTTCAAACGCCGCGAGTGCGATGCCGATGGAGCCGCGCCCCGCCGCCTCGGCGTGAATGCGGAAATTCAGCCTTGCAGCGAGACGAAGGATCTCCAGGTAGTGCTCGCGGGGAATGAGCGGTCCGGGATTCACGATATCGCCGAATGGGCCGGGATAAGGGGCGTCGTTGCAGGCCGCACCATGCCAGTAAGGCCCATCCAGACCCACCGAGCATCCAATCACCTTGAGCTGCGCATTGCCAAAGCCCCCGTTTGCGGCAAAGCGGATGGTCTTGAGATACGCCTCGATCTCACTCAGCGACTGCCGGCCATCAATCTCGAAAGTGTAGAACACGCGTACCGGCAGCCTGCCTTCGCCCAACAGCTCTGCATAGGCACGCAGCTCCTGCGGATCTGTGAGGTGCGCTTCCAGCAGGGTGGTGGTGCCGTGCGCCGCAAACTTGGGCGCGAGCAGGGCAATGCCTTCCCGCACATCCTCATAAGTAATCTGCGGAGCTGCGCGCTCCACGCATTGATAGAGCGGATCCAGGTTGTAGATGGGCTGCATTGCGCCCTGGACGATGCCAGTGGGACGGCCATTGGTATCGAGCTCCACCTGCGTATGTGGCGAGAGCGCACAACCAGCGCCTATGCCGGCCGCACGCATGGCGGCGCTGTTCAGCACGGCGAAATTCGGCACCCGGTTGGTGGGCGCCTGGATGTAGACGGGATGATCAGGTGCCAGCGCATCCAGTTCGGCGAGGTTTGGCACCGCCCCCGCAGCGCGCAGCGCCTCGGCATTGAGAAAGTAGGGCGGATCACCGATGGGCATGGCAACCACCCACGATCCTTTTGGCGTGGCGGCTATACGTTTCTGCAAACGGCCCAGTATCTCCGCGCGACTGGTGGCGCCTGTGAGCGAAACCTTGTGCTCATCCAGACCAAACAGCGCCACGTGGCCATGGGTATCGACAAAACCCGGGATGAGGGTACGCCCTGCGAGATCCACCTCGCGCGCGCCGGGGCCCTTGAAGCGCCGGATCTCCTGCGTGCTCCCCACGGCGAGAATCCGATCCCCCTGCACTGCCAGTGCCTCGGCGCGGCTGAACTGCCGGTCCACCGTCAGCACATTGCCGTTCACGAAAAGCGTTACCCCGGTCATCGAGCCCCCTGTTCAAGAACGCCGACATTGGTGGCCAGAGCATACCCCCGGCCAGCAACCAACCGCCATTGCAAAAGACTTGAAGCGACGCAGCGTGGCCATTAGTCTCCAAGGCTCTCCACCACGGTGCGGTGACAACGATGACTGCGCAGGTGATCGCTGGTCGGGCAAAGCCCAGGGGACGTTACCCGCATTTCCGGCGGGCGGGCGACTACCTCTACGTCTCTGGCGCGAGCTCGCGACAGCCGGACAATTCCTTTCTCGGCGCCTCTGTGGATGCGGCCGGCACTGCCACGTTCGACATCGCCGCCCAGACCCGCGCGGTCATCCGCAATATCGAGGCTATCCTGGTCGCCGCGGGGGCCACCCTCGCTGATGTCGTCGATGTCACGACCTATCTTGTCGACATGGCGGACTTTGGTGGCTACAACGAAGCCTACGCCGAATTCTTCGACTACGACGGGCCGGCACGTACGACTGTGGCGGTGCATCAGTTGCCGCACCCGCTCATCCGCATCGAGATGAAATGCGTGGCCTATCGGCCAGCGGGCGCCACCCCATGAGCACGCAGGGACAGATCCTCGCCGGCTTTCTCGCGCCGCATCCGCCGCACCTCGTTTACGGCGAAAATCCGCCGCAGAATGAACCTCGTTCGCGTGGTGGTTGGGAAAACCTGCGCTGGGCTTATGAGCGGGCGCGTCGCAGTCTCGAGCGCCTGAAGCCCGATGTGCTGCTGGTGCATTCCCCGCATTGGATGACTCAGGTCGGCCATCACTTCCTGGGCGTGCGCCATCTGGCGGGAAAATCTGTCGATCCTATTTTCCCCAATCTGTTCCGCTACAACTTCGAGCTCGAAGTGGATGTGGAACTGGCGGAAGCCTGCTGCGCGGAAGCGCGCGAGGTGGGACTGGTGGGCAAGATGATGCGCAACCCGAACTTTCGCGTGGATTACGGCACCATCACCACCCTGCACATGATTCGGCCGCAGTGGGACATTCCGGTGGTTGGCATCTCCGCCAACAACTCGCCGTATTACCTCAGCACGGAGGAAGGTCTGGAGGAGATGGACCGGCTGGGCAAGGCTACCCGGCGCGCCATCGAAAAACTCGGTCGCCGCGCGGTGCTGCTTGCTTCCAACACGCTCTGCCATTGGCATTTTCACGAGGAGCCCGAGATCCCCGAGGACATGTCCCGCGAGCATCCGCAGAATTACGAAGGCTATCTGTGGGACATGCGCATCATCGAGCTGTTGCGGCAAGGCAAGACGCGTGAGGTCTTTGAACTGCTCCCCACCTTCATCCAGGAGGCGTTTGCCGAAGTCAAATCGGGCGCCTTCACATGGATGTTCTCCGCCATGGGCTATCCCGAACTCCCGGGTGAATTGCATGGCTATGGCACTGTCATCGGCACAGGCAATGCCGTGATGGAATGGGATCTCACGGCCCGGGCCTGAGGGCTCGGTTGCCCGTGCACAGGAATCACTGAGATGCCTCTGGTAGCCGCCATGCTTGTGCCGGGATCGCCGCTGCCCATGCTGCGACCGGACAATCCGCCTTGGCAGCCTTTGGTCCAAGGCTTTGCGCAGGCACGCGAAAGACTCGCGGCAAGCCAGCCCGAAGTGCTGCTGCTCTATTCCACGCAATGGATCGCGGTGCTCGATCAACTCTGGCAGACCCGCGCGCATCTCCAGGGGCTGCATGTGGACGAGAACTGGTATGAGTTTGGCGATCTGCCGTTTGATCTCCGGGTGGATACCGCGCTGGCGGAGGCCTGCGTGGAGGGCACTCGCGCGCTGGGCGTGAACGCCAAGGGCGTGGACTACGACGGCTTTCCGCTCGATACCGGCACCATCGTGGCCTGTCGCATGCTCGATCCGGAAGGGCGACTCCCCATCGTGCTTGCGGCCAACAATCTCTATCACGACTGGGCCCAGACCAAGCGGTTGGGAGCGATGGCTGCAGAGCAGGCAGAACGGGCAGGCAAGCGCTATGCGGTGATCGGTATCGGTGGCCTGTCCGGCACGGTATTCCGGCACGAGATAAGCATCGAGGATGACCACTTCGCAACGCCGGCGGACGATGCACTCAACCAGCAGTTGTTTGCGGCACTCGCGCGCGGCAATGAATCGGGTCTGGAGGCAGAGTGTGCTGCTTATGCCGGCGCGGCGCGGGCGGACATGGGCCTCAAGCATCTGGCCTTTGTGCTCGGTGCGATGGGCAATCGCGGATTTGGCACCGAAGTGCTGGGCTATGGACCGGTGTGGGGCAGTGGAGCCGCGGTGATCGACTTCACGGGGGCGGGCCTTGCTCAAGGAATATGAAGATCTCGATGCAATAGGACTGACCGAGTGGATACGCTCGGGTGAGGTGAGCGCGGCGGAAGTGCTGGAAGAAGCGATCCGGCGCGCGGAGGCGGCCAATGTCTCGCTCAATTTCATCGCCCACCGCGCCTATGACGAGGCGCGCAAGCGTGTAGGCGATGGCACTTTGCCACGCGGTCCGCTGCACGGCGTGCCGTGGTTGGTGAAGGAGCTCGCCACGCTCTGGCAAGGCCAACCTTTCACCAACGCCCTGCCGTGGATGCGCGGGGTGGTGGCGCCCTGCGATTCTGAAATCCTCTCCCGGCTCAAGCATGCAGGCATGGTGCCGTTCGCCAAATCCACCGCACCCGAAAACGGCTGGATGCTGGCAACAGAGTCATCTCTGCACGGCATCACCCGCAATCCTTTCAATCTGGACAGAACACCCGGCGGATCGAGCGGCGGCTCTGCCGCAGCGGTTGCGGCGCGCGTGGTGCCGATGGCGGAAGCCTCGGACGCCGGGGGATCGATTCGGGGGCCCGCTGCAAACTGCGGCCTGGTTGGCCTCAAACCCGCGCGCGGACGCGTGAGCTTGGCGCCCGCCCTGGGTGATTTCTGGCATGGCGGCGCAACGATTCTTGGCGTTACCCGCACCGTGCGCGACACCGCCCTACTGCTGGATGTGACACAAGGGCAGTTGCCCGGAGATCCTTACCAGTTGCCGCCTCCTGCGCGGCCCTATCTCGAAGAAGTCGGGATCCCGCCGGGCAAGCTGCGCATCGCCATCGTCACGAATACGCCCGCGGGTGGCACGCCACTCGATCCACAAATCGCTGCGGCCGTTGTGGCCACCGGTGCCTTGCTGGAAAGTCTGGGTCACCTGGTGGAGCCGCAGGTGGTGCCGTATGACTATCCGCGTCTGCTGGAGACCTATACCGCCATCGCCGCCACGGAGACAGCGGCTTTCTTCGAGGCCGTCATTCCCATGGTCGGAAGATCTGCGGAGCGCGCGGACATGGCGCCGATGTACTGGTCCATGTGTGAGAAGGGTCGGGCCACCACCGGCGTACAGCACGCGGCGAATATCGAAGCCATGCGGCAGATCGCGCGCGACATCATGGGCCGCATGAACACCTACGATGCGTGGTTGATGCCTGTGCTACCGATGCTGCCGCGTGCGCACGGCTATTACGACATGTCCCGCGACGTGGACTATTACAACCGCGAGCTGCTGGGGCCGGACTGCTGCTACACGATGCCCTTCAACGTGAGCGGCGCACCGGCCATCGCCATGCCCGCCGGCTTCTCACGCGACGGGCTGCCGATAGGCGTTCAATTCGTGGGCCGGGATTGTGACGAAGCCACCCTCATCCGGCTGGCCGCGCAGCTCGAGCGCGCCCGGCAATAGGAAAATTGGTGGGAAATTGGTGACAGTTACCCCATTTCGGAATTCGTGACAGTTACCTCATTTCGGAATTCGTGACAGTTACCTCATTTCCGCAAATAGGGTGACTGTCACGGTATGTACGTCACGGTACCGCCACTGGCTGGGGAAATAGGGTAACTGTCACCCATTTCCCAAGCCTAAGGAGTCACGACCATGCATGATCTCGTCCTGCGTAACGGTTTGGTAGTGACGCCCGCGGGCAGCTGTGGGGAGGAGTCGCAGTAGACGGCGAGCGCATCACACGGGTGGGCGCCGATGCGGAGCTTCGACAAGGGCGCCGGGAAATCGACCTCAACGAACGCATCCTGCTACCAGGCGTATTCGATCCTCATATTCATTTTGAGGTTGGAGAGCGCTTCGGTGACGAAGCGATGGCGGAAGATTTCCGACACGACAGCAGGGACTGCCTGATTGGGGGCGTGACCTCCATTGCCACTACAACCGTTCTGGGGCGCGACCCCTTGCCTGAACTGGTGGCGCGCGGAATCAAGGCGGGCACGGGCCAGGCTTGGTGTGACTTCAAATTCACCGGCGTTGTGATGACGCGCGAACACGTTCGCGAGATCGAGGCTGCCGCACACGCTGGAGCCACTTCATTCAAATTCTTCACCGGCTATGTGGGAGAGCAGGCAGAGGGCTTCGGGATGTCCAAGGAAGGGATACCACCGGACATGTTCTACGAGGCCTGCGAGGCGCTGGCGCGCTGCGAGCGCCCGGTATTCGCCAAGATTCATGCTGAGGATCCATACGTTCGCGGGCTGCTGGTTGACCGACTGCGACGCAGTGGCCGCGCCGATCAGCTTGTTGCCTGGGCCGAATCCACCCCGGAATGGGCCGAAGCCGTCCAGATCTTCACCTATGGCTGCATCGCGCATGATTTCCGTATCCCACTTTACCCGGTGCACATCAGTGCCGCGTACACGGTGCGCTTTCTTGAGTACTTCATGCAGCAGGGCGTGAACGTGGTACCCGAGACTGTGACGAGTTTCCTCGCCACCACGGCGCATCAGATGGATGCGCACGGCATGGGATGTAAGGCCAAGATTCAGCCGCCGATTCGCTTTGCCGAGGACAAGGAGCGACTGTGGCGTGGCGTGCGTGAAGGTGTCATCAAGGTCGTCGGCACCGACAGCATTCCTTATTCCAGTGGCTTCAAGGAAGGAGCCGATTTCTGGGAATGTCGCGTCGGCTTAAACCTCCAGATGGCGGACACACTGCCCCTCTTGTTTGATGAAGGAATCAACCAACGTCGCATAGACCTCAACCGTCTGGCGGAGATTACCTCTACCAACGCGGCGAAACTCTATGGGCTCTATCCCAAAAAGGGCGCGATTGCCCCGGGGAGTGATGCGGATCTGGTAGTCGTCGATCCCGAGCGCACCGCGGTGCTGGGCGTCAACAGAATGCGTTCCCGTGCCGACTACTCGATGTGGCACGACCGTCGCCTCAAAGGCATTCCGGTAATCACCGTCCTGCGTGGCCGGGTTGTGATGGAGGATGGTGAGATCGTGGCCAATGAACCAACCGGCCGTTTCATCCACTGAGACCGTCAAGATCCGGGTCCATCGGCAAAGGCTCTTCTATGACCTCTGACAGCACGCGCAAGCTTTACCGCGAAGCCAGCATCGGGCACGTATTGGGATTTGTCAACGCCCGGCCCTGATCGTCGTGGACATGCAGTACGGATTCACGGACCCCGCACGTTCGTCACTGGCCGCGGATTGTTCGCGCGAGATACCGCAGATGAACGCGCTGGTGGATGCGATGCGCTCCCGTGGCGCCCCTATTTTCTGGTCCGTGATTGCCTATCGCGACAGCGAGGTGCGTGATGCGCGCCTGTGGTCACGCAAGGCCCCCCCTTGGGCGTGCTGGTCGAGAACACAGCGATGACGGAGATCGATGCCCGCATGCACTTTGCCCCTGAAGACTTCCTCATCGTGAAGAAGCATGCATCGGCCTTCTTTGGCACCCCCTTGGCTTCCATGCTCACGGCCAGCACAGTCGACACCACTGTGGTGGTTGGTTGCACGACCAGTGGCTGCGTACGGGCAACGGTCACGGATGCAATCGCGCATGGTTTTCGACCCATCGTCCCGCGGGAGGCGGTTGCAGACCGGGCGCCTGAACCGCATCTGGCGAGTCTTTTCGACATGGGCGCGAAATATGCCGATGTGATGACGGTGGAAGAGACCCTCCAGGCCATTTGCGCCTGCCCGCATACGCATCCCGGAAATTAGTGACAGTTACCCTATTTCCTGAAATAGGGTAACTGTCACCAATTCCCAAAAAATGGGGTAACTGTCACCAATTTCTCATGGCCAGTGACGCGTAGGCACTCCGAATGGTGCGCGCAGTTGCTGCAGGTAACTCACCAGCTGCCAGATGGAGTTCTCAGGCAGGAGTTCGCCGTAGGCGGGCATGCCATGCGGGCGTCCATTGGCGATGGAGTGGAACAGCGCGTCAGCATCTCCGCCAAAGCGCCAGCGCCCGTCAGCGAGGCTGGGGCCGACCCAACCCGATCCCCCTCCGCCGTGGCAGCCGTCGCAGTTCATGCTGGAGAAGAGTGCTTCGCCAGCAGCCACTGCACCGGGCTCCCCCGCGAGCGGATTGCCGGCGGGCGCTTCATCTGCGATGACCGTAAAAGCAGCCACTGCCACCGCCATCGCGCAGACCACCGAAGACCAGAGCCTCACAGCGCAAACACCCACACCATGCCACCTTGGCTGGTGTACCGCGCGAGATCGGGCGCGAAATCGGTGGGCGGTCGCACATCAGCCGGATCTGCCGAATTCACGTCACCCGCCACCAGTGACCAGTCGCCGCCGATCCCGGAGTACACCGCGATGTACTGTCGTCCATCAGGTCCGCGATAACTGATGGGTGCACCGATCACCCCCGACCCCACCTTGAACTTCCACAGTGGCTTGCCGGTGTTGGCATCAATCGCCTTGAACCAGCCATCGAGCGTGCCGTAGAACGCCACGTCACCGGCCGTGACCAAGCTGCCGCTCCACACAGGGAAGCGCTCGTTTACTTCCCACTTCTTGCGGCCGGCCGCTGCATCCCAGGCCATGAACCCTCCCAGATGAGGGCCTGCACCCGGATGATAGGGAATGGTGGCGCCGACATACGGCGTGCCTTTGACGTAAATCGCGTCAGCCGATTGCCAGTCCATGCAGAGATTTAGCGTGGGTACATAGAAGAGCTTGGTGCGCGGAGACCAGGCAGCGGGCGCAGATGGCCCTTTGCCGCCTTCGAGCGTCGGGCAGATGTTCTTTACCAGACCGTGCGATTTGCCGGTCAATTTTTCCGGCACCACCAGCGGTCGGCCCGTGGTCTTGTCGACACCCGTCGCCCAGTTCACCGGCACATAAGGCTCGGCGACCAGCACCTCGCCAGTCGCGCGATCGAGTGCGTAGGCAAAGCCGTTCTTGTCGAAATGCACCAAGGCCTTACGCACCCGGCCATCAATCTCCAGATCGACCAGGATGTTCTCCGCCGTCGCGTCGTAATCCCAGTTGTCGAAGGGCGTGAACTGATAAGCCCACACCAGCGAGCCGTCACCCGGCTTGCGGGCCATCACGCTCGCACTCCACTTGTTGTCGCCGAGACGCTGTTCCGCGTTGTAGGGGCCGGGGTTGCCGGTGCCGTAGTACACGAGATCAAGCGCCGGGTCATACGACAGCCAGCCCCATACCGGCGCACCACCGCGCTCCCAGCTTTCTTCGGCCCAAGTGTCCGTGCCGGCGTTCGGTGCTGGCGGGTAGGAAGGTTTGAAAGTTTCCTGCTTTACGCCCATTCCGGTATCAGGCCCCAGATTGCGCATCTGCCAGACAATCGCGCCAGTTTCCAGATCAAGCGCCTTCAATGAGCCGCGAATCCCGAACTCCCCGCCGGAGGGCCCCACCAGCACGCGGTTTCCCGCCACCAGCGGCGCCATGGTCAGGGTTTCGCCGCTGGCGAGATCCGCGACAGTGGTCTTCCAGAGTTCCTGCCCGGTTTTCGCGTCCACCGCCACCGTGCGGCCATCGAGCAGGTTGTAAACGATCTTGCCGTCGGCATGCACGGCCCCGCGATTCACGGCATCACAACAGGCGATACCAATCGCGGCGGGATTGGCATCCGGCCGGTACTTGAACCGCAGGGGATAGTCTTCCTGAGTCAGATCGAAGGCATACAGCACATTGGGCCACGGCGTGACGACATAGAGCGTGTCATCCACCACCAAAGGCTGGCCCTCATGTCCGCCCAGCACGCCGGTGGAGAAATTCCAAACCATGCGCAGCTTGCCGGCGTTCTCGGGCGTGATCTCGGCCAGCTCGCTGTAGCGCGTGCCGGCCATGTCCCCACCGGGCTGCGTCCACTCCTCACCCGCACCCGCCTGAACCTCGCCGGCGCCTAACAGCAGCCCCACCAGAAAAATGGGTGACAGTAACCCTATTTCCCGGAATCGGATGGCTGTCGCGGTTTTTCCAGGCATGGGGTGGCTTTCGGAAATGGGGTAACTGTCACGAATTTCCGTCACGAATTTCCGGTGAGCGCGGAAATAGGGTAACTGTCACCCATTTATTTCGCAGCCGGGCAGGTCTCCGGCTGCGCGCCACCCGCGCAGGATGTCGAAAAACCGGAGCGGTCCTCCGCCATAGGAATAGGCGAAGAAACTGTTGCGGTTACCCGTGCGGCCCTCGTTGTTGTAGTAGCCCGGTGTGCACTCCTGCCGGAACTGCTCACCCATGCTGGCCTTGCTCTCCATCTCCGCCACCCAGGCGGCTTCGCCTTCCTCGGTGGCTTCCACCTTGCTGGCACCCCGCTGCCGCAACTCATTCAAGATATAGGTCACGTGTCGCGCCTGTTCATCCAGCGTCTGCGGCACGTTCACCGTCACGGCACTCTGCGTGAAGCCGAGGAAAAAGCAGTTAGGAAAACCGTGCGTCTGCAACCCGTGCAGGGTGCGCAGGCCCTCGGCCCATTTCTGGCTCAAGCGGCGTCCATTGCGCCCGACGATGTCATAACCGGCGCGACGGGTGTATCCGGTGCCCACCTCGAAACCGGTCGCGAAGATGAGGCAGTCGAGTGCGTACTCCTGACCATCCACCACCACCCCGTGTTCGGTGATCCGCTCCACGCCTTTGCCGGCAGTGTCGATCAGATGCACATTTGGGCGATTGAAGGTGGGCAGATAATCGTCGTGAAAACACGGGCGTTTGCAGAACTGGCGATACCAAGGCTTCAGCTTCTCGGCGGTGGCCGCATCCTGCACGATGGATTCCGCGCGAGCGCGCACGGCATTCATCTTCTGGTAGTCCGCGATCTCCATCAGCAGATCGCGCTCTTCGCCGGTGAGTCGGCGGCCAATCTTGCGTGAGGCGGTCTTGGCTGCGATGGCGGTGAGGTTGCGGAAGATGTCCGTCCAGCCATCGGAGACGAGATCGACTTCCTGATCTCCACCGGAAACCAGAATGTTGAAATTCTCCATGCGGCGATACTGCCAGCCGGGCTCGAGCGAGGCGGCCCATTCGGGATCCGTCTCGCGATTGTTGCGGACATCAATGGAGCTGGGCGTGCGCTGGAATACATGGAGCGATTTGGCCGAGGCGCCGAGATGTGGGATGCACTGCACGGCCGTCGCACCGGTGCCGATGATGCCGACGCGCTTGTCCTTGAGCCCATGTAGATTGCCAGTGCTGTCGCCACCGGTGTACGCATAATCCCAGCGACTGGTGTGGAAGGTATGGCCCTTGAAGCGGTCGATGCCGGGTATTCCCGGCAGTTTGGGACGGCTGAGCGGCCCGTTGGCCATGGCGACGAAACGCGCCCGCATCTTGTCGCCGCGATCGGTCTCGATGATCCAGTAGCCGGATGCCTCATTCCAGTTCATGGCGGTCACCGAGGTCTGCAGCAACGCATCGTCATACAGACGGTAGAGACGAGCGATGTTGCGGGAATGCTCGAGGATCTCCGGCGCGTACGAATATTTATGCTTGGGGATGTAGTTCAGCTCCTCCAGCAGCGGCAGGTAGCAGTAGGACTCCACATCGCACATCGCGCCCGGGTAGCGGTTCCAGTACCAGGTCCCGCCAAAGTCGCCGCCTTGTTCGATGACGCGGATGCTCTCGAAGCCGGCCTCGCGCAGTCGCCCGCCCATCAAGAGGCCACCAAATCCGCCACCGATGATGACCACCTCCACCGTGTCGTTCACCGGTGCGCGCTCGATGCGCGGCGTATAGGGATCATCGATGTAGTTGGAGAAGTCGCCTTTGACCTCCAAGTATTGGTCGTTGGCGTCCTCGCGCAGCCGGCGGTCGCGTTCGGCGAGATAGCGGGCCTTGAGCGCCTGCGGGTCGAAATCGATTTCGCCAAGCACCTGGCGGATGACGTGCATTGCCTCGGACATGGAACAAGCCCTGCGGAAAGGGTCGACGACCCGGACGGGCCATCATACCCCGAGGCCGGGGTCTCGATCGCCGCCGCCGCAGCCACCTGCGGCAGACTGGCCTTGCAGACCCGGTGCGGGATGCATAGTGAATGCGCTGCAGCATCTCTTTGCTGAGGTGTGCAACGCTTGACGAGTCCTTCGCAAACCGCGATACGAGCCGAGGAGACCACACAAGCACCGGCGCGGGGTCGCACTTCGCGCACATGAGCCTAAAAAGGAAGCCACCATGCGCTTTGGACTGCTCTACCCGCCCACGTTCGACGCCGCCACGCACTGCGACTCCGCCACCCTCTACCAACAGATCTGCGAGCAGGTGGAACTGGGCGAAACCTTGGGCTACGGGGCGGTGTGGCTGGCGGAACATCACTTCACGCCCTATGGCGGCGACATACCCAACCCGCCGCTGCTGCTGGCTGCGCTCGCGCAGAGAACGAGAAAGATGCGCCTTGGCACGGCCGGCGTCGCGCTTCCACTCAACCGCGCACTGAACATTTCGTAGCAACTCGCGATGGTTGATGCCCTCTCGGGGGGACGCCTTGATATCGGCGTGGTGCGAGCATTCCTCGATTTCGAATTTGAGGCGCTGCAGGTGGACATGGGCGAGTCCCGCGATCGCTTCAACGAGGCGGTCGAGATTCTGCTCGGCACTTGGGCGAACGAACGCTTCAGTTATCAGGGCCGCCATAACCGGTTTGAGAACGTGATGATGCGGCCCCGTCCTGTCCAGCGTCGGCCGCGGATCATCGTCGGCACGGTGCTGAGCCCTGAGTCCGCGCGCTACGCCGGGCTGAACGGCTTTGGTCTCATGGTGATTCCCTACGCGGTGACGCTGGAGGGCGTGAAACAGAGCGTCAAGATCTACCACGAGGCATTGCTTGGGGCTGGGCACAACATTGAAGACCACACGGTGCAGGCCACTTTCCATCTCTACGCCGCCTCCACTGAAGCTGAGGCGAAGGCCGCCGCGCGCGAGCCGATGGAACGTTATGTGCAGTATTTCGCGGATGCGATCGCGGGTGATCGCTGGTCCAAGGATTACGTGGGCTACCAGGGGATGGCAGAGAAGGTCCTGGGCCTCAAGAACTTTGATGTGCTCTACGACGGTCGCGTGATGATCGGCGATCCGCCACGGCTGCACGCAATGATGGAGCGGGCTCTGGAAGCCGGCATCGGGGAACTGTCATTCATCACCATGCTGCCCGGCCTGGAACAGGCAAAAGTGCTGGATTGCCTGCGGCTCTTTGCTGAAGAAATCATGCCGCGCTATCGGTAAGCCGCGACACTCGTGAAAGTCGTCGGTGGGATGTGCAAGGCCGTAGCAGTGTTCGCGATTCAACAAGGCCATGGTGTCCTGGGCGCCGAGCCCCGAATCCCCGCAGCTCCGGGCAATTGGTGACGGAAATTGGTGACAGTTACCCTATTTCCGGAAATGAGGTAACTGTCACCAATTTGGGGGTGCTACCTAATCTTCCGAAATGGGGTAACTGTCACGAATTATCATGCGGTCAGGCGTACCAGCACTCGGAAAGCACGCGATTGGGATGCATCAGGCTATTGGGCTGGTCCAGTGGGTGGGGGAAAACCCGCGCCGGTCGGCTTTGCGTGATGCGATCCCGGCGCAGCAGCGTGAACTCCATCGCACGCGATACGGCGTAACCGGCCACGTGTGAGATGGGCGAATGATTGTTGGGATGAATGTGAACCACCGCGAAATCATCGAGCAGAGGCTCGATGCAGCGGGGGATGCGTCTGTTCACCACGCCGCCGTTCAAGTTGGTCAGCTGGTCGAGCTGATGCAGCTCCATGACGATGATGCGGAAGCGCTTGAACAAGGACGGGTCCGTCGCAGCCAGCACCGGGTACTCGGCACCCTCGATGTCCATCTGCAGCAGGAGATCGTTGTCCCCGGGTGCGGCATGCCGGTTCACCCAATCGGCGAGCGACACCACCCCGTCGCCAGTCTGCGCGCCCAGATTCAACTTCTCGAAGGTCATCAGCGAATGCGTGAAGGAGGGGCCCTCCACCGTGCCATCGGCGAGGTGACACGGGATCCCCCGTTCCAGCAGGGAGTTCTCGAACGCCGAAGTGGGACCCACGCCGGGAGAGAAACAGCGCTGGATTCCTGCGAGGTCGTCCGGGACGAGATAGCCGCCGTCGCCGTCTCCCCCGAGGCGGATGAGCTTGTGCTCGGTTTCCACCGGCTTCAGGCGTTGGATGAATGGCCCGAGCAACAGCGGTACCAGCAGGCGGCGCAGAATGCGCTCGCCCAGGGGCAGCTTCTCGCGGAACCGCTTGCGGTTGACCTTTCCGGTCTTGGGATTGCCAGACATACCCGGATAGCGGCGATTCCAAGCATTCTCTTGAAGAGATTCCGGGCTCCTCACCGGTAGGTCGCCCGCTGCGGGTGCGAAGGGGCGGAAGTGAGCAAACTGTCACACAAACTTCACTTGCAACGCGTGTTCACCCGTGGTCTCATCCCCAGCATTTGAAAGCGCGCCTTGGCGCCGGGAAACCATGCCCAAATTGACCTTCACCGAAACCAGGCTGTCTCTGTCGCGGACCTACGCGCTCCCTGAGAGAGAAGACGCGCCAACGACAGCCCCGGTAGCGCTCACCCCGGTTGGCTACGAGCACCTGTCCCTGTTGCCCGAGGCTCTGGAACCGGCGATGGAGGTTCCCTCCTCAGAGGACCCTCCGCCAGCCGATAGCCGCCTGGCCAATCCCAATCCCTACGGATTCACGCCATCGCTGCCGGAAATCTTCTACGCACAGGAACCCATCCTTGCGGAAGACGGCACAGTCATCGGTTACCTCGATACCTGCACTTGGCAACAGGACGGATACACCTCCACCTTCGTAGTCGAGTACGACGCTGACTTCAATGTGGTGAGCACGCTCTACTACGACAGCGCGGGATATTCGTCCTACAGCCTGTTCTACGCCGTCGTCGATGAGGAAGGCAACATCACGGGCTACGAAAACTTCTCTTCCTGGACAGATGGCACCGGAGCATGGGGCGAGTCGGTGAACGTGTACGACGCGTCTTGGCAGTTCCTCGGCAGTGAATATCGTGACTCCTGGGGCAATATCGTCAATACCGTCTACTTCTATGCGGAAGACGGCAGCCGGGCAGGCCAAGAGGTCCGCGCGAGCTGGACGGACGCCGAGGGCGGCGTGACGGAAACCACCACTGTCTACGACGCCAACTGGCAGTGCATCTATACCGAATCCCGGGACAGCTGGGGTACCACGGTCACCACGCAGTACATCTACGGCGAAACTGGAGAACTGGTGGCGCTGGAGATTACCGCCTCAGGCGTGGACGAGAACGGAGAAGCCTGGAGCAGCTACACCTGGCAGCCAATGGTTGAGGTGGATACGGGTGGAATCGACTGGGTCGATTTGCTGCCTGTCACGGAGGTGCCGCCGGAGGAGCCGCGGCCGGAGGAAATCCCGCAGATCATCATCTGTGAATTCCTGGTGCCTCATCCGGAGACTATCGACCTCGACCTTCAACCCCCGGAAGCCATCGAACCGATTCCGGTCGAGTGGCTGCGCCCTGCAGAGCTCGTCGGCGTACCCGGAAATTGGTGAAAGTTACCCTATTTCTTCGTTGATCGGCAGAAATTGGTGACAGTTACCCTATTTCTTTGAGCAGAGCCCCGCTCAGTATCCCCAACCGGTCCCGGTCCCGGCCCCTTCGCCTCATTGCCACGTCCAGTGGCATGCAAGCCATCAACACTCACCGTCGAAAACAGCCTTTCGGTGCGCTGCAGTGCGAGGTGCGTCTGTAACGCTTTGATGTCAGGATTCCGGGACAAAGAGCGAACGGCGAGGATCAGAATCCCATGGGACGCATGCCACCAGAAGTAATGATGAGCGAGCTCAGTCTGCTGTGGCAGAACGTGTTCAGCTGGGTAAGTTGGGGCTTGGTCTTGATCATGCTTCTGGTAGCGTTCGTTCTGGGCCGTCGCCACCGCACGCCTTTTTATGTATTCGCGATCATTGCTGCAGGCATGGGAGCCTGGGCTGAGCCCTTGTACGACGTTGCTTTCGATTTGTGGTTTCACGACGTGCATGACGGTCAACCCGGTGCGATGTTTTCGCATTTCACGGCATTTGGTGTGGTTCAACCGTACTGGTCCCACAGCGGTTACATCATCTTGTATGCCGCGGCATGCCTCTACGCGGGCAAGAGGATGTATGACGGCGGAATTTCGCCGACTCTGTTGGGGGTGATCTGGGTGGCCGAAATCTTCGCGTCCTGTCTCTTCGAAGTAATAGGCACGAGCACCGGGGTATATACCTACTACGGGCCCTACGTGATGCGACTGTGGAATTACCCGTTTGTCATCGGGGTGCTGGAGGGCACACAGACCACGCTCTTCACGGTTCTGGCGGTGCTCTGGTGGCGCAAAGCCACACGGCCCATCGAGCTCGCGGGCCTCATCCTCTTGTTCCCTGTGACCATGCTGGGCGCGAATTTCGGGCTGGGCTGGCCGATCATCATCGCCCTGCATCTCGCGGAGCCTACCTTCAGCCCAGCCTTGGTCTGGCTGGGCACGCTCTTGAGCATCGCACTATGTTCACTGGCGGTTCTCTGCATCAGCCGATTTCTACCCCGCGCTGGTGACGCAGCACTCCCGGCGAGGGGATGACCGTCCCCGTTTTTCAGGGATTCCCCAGAACTTTCCACCCCTGACAACACCCGAGGCTCACCTCCGGCCACGGTGATACGCTATCACCTCGCGGGACCCGGCCGACAAGGCCGGCCACTGAGTCTACGTCGGCGGCACGGGCCGCGTCGGAGGTGTGCTGGTCAATGTGATCGAGCAACATCTGGCCGAAGTCGCCGAGCTATGTAGACGCGCAGGTGCACGAAGGCTTGATGTGTTCGGCCCAGCTGCGCGGGGAGAATTCGACCCGTCGGCCAGTGATCTCGACTTCGTCGTCGAGTTCGATGAGCTTCCGCCAGCACGCTATGCCGACGCCTTCTTTGCTCTTAAAGAGGGCCTGGAGGCACTTTTCGGTCTACCGGTCGATCTCGTTACCGAGGCCAGCTTTGCCAACCCGCACTTCCGCGAACGGGTATATGCCGAGAAGCGCGCGGTCTATGCACGCTGACAGCCGCAAACTGCTCTGGGATGCACTGAGAGCAGCCGAGCGCGTACGCCGTTTCACCCAAGGCAAAACCTTCGAGCACTATCAGACCGATGACTTGCTGAGCTCAGCCGTGGAACGGCAACTCGGGATTGTGGGTGAGGCTCTGAGCCAGCTCCGGCGCATTGACCCGGAGAGTGCCAACCGGATTGAAGGGCTGTCCCGCGCAGTCGGTTTTCGAAACGTTCTGGTCCATGGATATCAGGCTGTGGATAACCGCCTGGTATGGGGTGTCGTCGATGGCAGTCTGGGCGACCTGATGACATCGCTAGCCGCGCTGCTGAAAGTTCCCCGAGGTTCAGGGCCGCACCGGCAGCACGAATCGCAAGGTATGTCGCCACGAGTCATCTCCCAGATGCTCGGTCAGTGCCGAGCCGGTCGCGCCGGAGAACCTGCCCGAGCCGCCGATGATGGGACGCACCAGGTCGAGGCCGCCGGCAATCGTGCCCTGCCGCCGAGGGTAGAAGCCGCTCCCGCTGACGAAGATCTGGTCAGGCGAGCCCGCCAGGGTGCCACTGCTGTCGCCAAACACGAAGTTGAGCGTCGTCATTCGCACTTCATCCCCTGAAGCGGGATAGTCGACGCTGGTGGTGAGCAATTGCGCATCCAGTCGGCCTACCTCACGCGCCCGCCGATCAAAGATGGGTGTTGCCGTGAGCACGCGCTGGTCGCCCAACTGATGCCCATCAGACCCTGGTGTGGTCAGCTGCGTTGCCACGGGACCATGGGTCACAACCAAAACCTTGGTCGCGCCATTCGCTTCCCGCCCGGTCGGCTTGTCGCCGGCAGCCAGCACCGTAATGGCGGCGAGCAATCCGGAAACCAGCGTCAGCCAGTAAACGACATGTCTCGTCCCAATGCTTGTCTGGGGCATGCCGGCATCTCCACAATCTTGCAGACTGCGACCATAGCCGAGGCCTCATGGGCTCTCCAGATCCACGGCCGACCAATCTCGGAAAATGCCAACTGGCGCACGCCCCTGAAATGGGCGACGGGAAAGTGGTGGGGAAATTGGTGACAGTTACCCTATTTCCGGAAATAGGGTAACTGTCACCAATTACGGACGTCACCAATTACGGACTGTCACCGATATCGCCGATGGGATCAGCCTTCCCGCTCCGTGGCGCGCTTGAGTGTGTCTCCGTCGCGGAGCCGCGCGGCTTCTTCCTCGTATTCATTGGCCTCGACCTTCAGCTGGAAGAGATGCCAAGCAAGCCACAGCACGCCGGCCACCACCACCATGAAGAGTTCGCTGCCCACGAAAGGGTAGAGCGGTCCGATGTCGGTGATTGTGCCGCTCCAGGATTGAACAGTAGCCATGTCGATTCTCCTTCGGTTGCTCGGGGATCAGGCGTGCGCTGCGGGTGCTGCAGCGATTTGCTCTGCGACGTCTTTCCTGATTTCCGTCGCATCGACTTCTCTCTGCAATTCCAGTGACAGGTCCAGGCCGGCGAGTTCGACCTCGCGCGGGATGCGCAGCAATCCCAGACGATCAAGAATCTTTGCGGCGACATATCCGGGCAGCAGGCCGAGCCCACCGAACATGATCACGGCGCCGATGAAGTTCCCCCAAGGCGTGATCGGCGCGTATCCCTCGGTCGGCGACGAGGGGTAGCCCCACAGCATGAATCCCGCGATCACGACACCCAGGAACCCAGCATAGCCGTGGACCGCCACTGCGCCCACCGCACTGTCGAGCTTGAAGCGTCGCTCCGCGTAGTAATGAAGCTTGTAGGCGATAACCGGGACGATTGCGCCGATCAGGAATGCCTGAAGTGGGTGATAGAGGTCATTCCCGGCTGAAGCTGCGATGACCCCCGCCAAGCCACCCGAGTAAGTCCAGAACGCATCGCCCTTGGAGACCAGATAAGTGGCGAGCATCCCGCCGGAAAGCGCCATCAGGAAATTGAATGTGATGGCCGAAAGGGAGGTGGGCGTCAGGTAGATTGTCGTCGCCGAGAAGAACACGCCATCGCCGGCCTGCACATCGAACATCGGAATATTGCAGGCTGCGTAGAACCCCCAGAAACCGGTGTAGATCAGGAATATCCCGATAGTCACCAGCCAGGGATTGTGGGGGTGGATGTTGCGAGGACTGCCGTCCGGGCGGAATTTGCCGATGCGCGGTCCGAGCACGGCGAGGATCCCGAGCGTGAATCCTCCGGCAACGGCATGCACCACGCCTGAGGCGTAAGCATCGTGGTAGCCCAGCTTGGCAACCATCCAGCCCGCGGGGTGCCATCCCCATGCAGCGTCCACGACCCACAGCACGGAGCCGATGAGGACGGCCAGGATCCAGAACGCGCCAGACCGGATCCGCTCGATGCAATCACCGGAAACGATGGAGGCAGTGGTCCAAGAGAACAGAAGGAATGCAGCGAAGAACACGCCATTAAGCCGCGACCAGAGCGCGGTGTCGGCTGCCGTCAGTTCGCTGCTGACCGGTGTACCGCCCATGTGGGCGGACATAAGCTCGCTCCAGGGCAAGGCAAATGGTGCCGGGATGAGGCCCCCGGTAACCCCGGGTCCGTTCGGCATCGCGGAATAGATCCACCACCCGAACAGGTAGAAGCTGATTCCGACCGTGGGTATGACCATGGTGTTTTTCATCAGCGTGTGCATGTGATTCTTGCGTCGGGACGCACCCACCTCGTACATGCAGAAGCCAACGTGAATCAGGAACATGAAGACCACCGTCACCCAGTAGTAGAACTCGGTGAAAATGACCACCAGTGCCGAGAGATCCTTGTCCATCCGCCCCCCCATTCGTTGGTTGATGTCGCCAACGGCCAGAGCCGGGAGATTCCCCGGAGGACCGCCGCGACGCTATCGAGGGGGGAGCAAGAACCGTACCTTTGTGGAGCGCGAATCGCTGGTACGTCCGGGACACCCGCAAAGCAGGCCCGAAAACTTCCCCAAGCTCCTGATCTGCCTCGGACGCTGTCAGGCAAGAGCACGCGTCGGCAGAGCTGCCGACGGTACTACCTGAGCCGCAGTTGCACTGATATCGCCCGGCTGGTCACTGGCGCGCCTCAATTGCGGGCGCCCCACGGCTGACTCCGGGGCCTGCGCCCACCTCAGCGCCGCTGTGGGCCCGGCTGCGCTGCCTTCAGCTCCGCGGCCTTGGCCCGTGCGAGCGCTTCGTCCCCGTATACGAGATCCTCGAACAACTGCACCGGCACGACGGGATCGGCACAAAGCTGGCCGACGGCGAAACGCCCGGGGGACGCCTCCACGATCACGTAGAAACCTGCGACCGGGCCCGGCCTGTGACCGTTGAGCGCATAAAGAATCTTCGCGAGATCCGCATACGCATGACCGTCGTCGATGCCTGCCTCGCCGGAGGCCGCAGGCGCATCCGAACGCACCCACCGGTGGGGCAGTGTGCCGAGCCCCGTTCCCTCGAGCGGCAGAGTCTGCCCGCCCCGAAACGCCGGGTGCAGCCACCAGCCCTCATCACGCGCGAGGGGCACATCGGAAGCCTTGCCGCGGCGACTCAAGGCAGGGGCCCCGGTTTCAGGAATCCGTCCAGCGCGTTCTTCATCAGTCGCGAGACATTGTTGTCGTAGCCGTTGTGCGACAGTGAGCCGCACCAGGACATGGAACCGACCGAGAACACCGCGCCATCATTTGGCGTCTTGTAATAGACGATATCGGCCCGCGTGCGCGGGTTGTTGTCGCCCAAGCTGCCGGGAATGATCCCGCGGGCGTTGAAGGTCGATTCTTCGGTGACCGAGACGAACATGTCCGAATGGCCTTCCGAGTGCGCCAGCAGGTAGGCCCGATGCGGCGTGCCAAGCTCGAGATCGTAGCGATCAAGTTCCAGCCCGGCAGCGCCACCCCCGACAAGCCCGAAATTGCCAATCGGCTCGTTGCGCCCGATACCTTTGAACATCCAGCGGCACTCCGGTAGTTCGCTGTCCGGCGCGCGGCGATAGTAGGACGAGTAAGTCAGCCCGAAGGCAGTGAAAGTCACCCCGAGCAGCTTGCTCATGACCCGCCCGCGGACCCGCCAGAGACCCCCGTGCTTGCCGTCGAATGCGTTGCAGTACTCGCCCGGCGAGATGGTCCAGGCGCGCGTCCCGTTGTCGCCCTTGCGAACCTCGACGATGTTCGGATTGTCCGGGTGGGGCTGGCAGATCCAGTAAAAGCCATTAGCGGCCAGATACATGAAGCGCCCGCCCTGATGCTGGTAGTCGTGATAGGCCTGCATCTGCTGTTCGGACATGTATTCCGGGTGATGCCCGGTCAGCACCACCGGATATTGCTTCAGCAGTGCGACACCCTCGCGCTGCACATCCTCGTCGACGAGGATGTCGACGTCGTATCCCATCTCGAACAGCCAGTCCACCAGATGCAGATCCGCGTTGAACTGCCACAGCGACGGTGACAGCACATGGATGTACTTCGGACGCATGTTGAGAATGGGCCGCAACCGCGACGAGATGTTCACACCCCAGCCGTCGCGGTAGCTGGTGTAGGTACCCAGTCCATAGCCGCGCTCCTTGTTGAGCAGCAGATCACCGGGCTGCAATAACGGCACCTGACCAGTCAGCAGCTGCGCGATCACGGAATTGACGCTGAGGTTGTCATTCGCGTACGCGAGATAGCTATGCATCGCAACGACGAAGGCAATTTTGGCCGTGGGTCCGTCCGCCGGCGGTCGCACGAAGAACGGGATGTAGTCTTCACAGTCGGGGTCTGATGATCCATTGACTCGAAGGCGGGCAGCGTAGACCCCGCTCTTCATGGAGGCCGGAATCTTCAACCGGAAGGAAGGCTCCCAACGCGCGTCGTCCACGGATTCATCGTGGAAGTGAATCGCACCATACTCCTGGGGCGCGTGCCGGAAGCTCATGTAATCCGACGACCAGTTGAAGCCCGTCACGCCGCGCACCGGCATATTGACGGCAATGCCATGGAGTCCATGCGGGCCGGCATCCACGATATGGGTGGACGCGGCATTCTCAGCGATATTCGCACTGAAATCCCACGCGCCGACGATCGCCTCACGCAGCTCACCCGGCAGCTGCTGCACACTGGAGGCGGCAAGCAGCAATTCCACCTCGGCCGCAGACAGTGCGCGATTCGCGACACGCGGCCGCTCGATGCGGCCGTTGTACTTGTGGGTGTGCTCCGGCAACTCAACCGGTGCGGCCAGTTGTGCGTAGTGTGCGCCCTGGACGCTGCGCCCGGATTTGGGCACGAGCGTGCTTGCCGCCATCAGGAAGGGCGCATCGGTCGCGCGCGGCGGACCCAAGGACGAGCGGTAGCGAACGCTGGCGGCGGTGTCCTCGTGCGGATGGAGCATGCTCATGCCGTGTCCGCCGTTCGTGATGGTGACGTGCGGGATCTGCCAGATCCGGACTTCACCACTCGTCGCGTCGTAGGATGCGCCGACCCGATACCACACCTTGCGGAACAGCGGTTTGCGGGTGGAGTACTCGACCAGGCGGCGGCGTCCGCGCCCGATGCGCAAGGTGAGCTCGCCGGCCTCGTTGATGAACAGGCCGTATCCGGTGTCGGTTTTCGCGTTCCACTTCGTCAAAAGCGCCTGCATGCCGACAGGCACGTATTCGCAGTCGACAGTCGGTGTTGTCGGGTAGGCGTAGGCGCAGAGGGTGAAGCTCTCCACATCGAGCCGGGAATCGGCGGGCACCATGAGATAGCTCCCCGCGTGCACTGGCTGATGTTGGCCCCGGTAGCGCCCGTTGACCGGGGTGCGCACCACTTTCTCCTTGAACCCCGGCCCCTCCGGATTCGTGTCGCCGTGAATCAGCCGCACGATGTCGACCTGATAGGGCTCCTCGAATTCGCTGTGGACATGGAAGCCGATCTCGTCACCGGGCCGCACCGAGCAGCGGTCCGTGTAACCGGTAATCCTGAGCATCATTTGCTGGGTCGTCATGCAGGGGTCCTTTCTCAGTACGCGAGACCGTAGCGGTCCATCAGTGCGCGCAGGCGGTGGAGAAAAATGGCGTGCTCGGCGTCTTCACGGGTGGCATGGCGTTCCCGTGTGATCTTGACGACTCCACCGCGTCGTCCCGGCAGGATGCCGATGGCGTATTCCTGCCAAGGTATGGTCTCCACAATCGTGTGCTTGCCGGCCTGCGGCACCACCCGCAAGCGGTCAATCAGACGCTTCAAATCCGGGCTGTGGTTGGGCGGGGGACTGCCCGGCTGGGACGCCGCACCACGTGGATGGGCGCGATGCTCGGCGATGAGTTCGGCGCGCCGCACCGGGTCGCGGAGCGCAGGCAGGATATAGGTCCGGATGTCATAGTCGTCCACGGTGGTGTAGCCGTAGTCGCGGGCCAGCGCGGTGTCAGGCCCCGTTTTACGTCGTGTCGCCATCATGTTCCCCGTCTGTCGGGTTGTGCGGCGCAGCCACGCCGCGATGTCATGGGTAGCCCTTGCGGGCCTTCTCACAAGCTGCGCGCAGGGGGCCTTTCGCCTCGTTCCTCGCGCAGGCGCTCGGCGGCGCGTTGCGCCGCCACGGGATCATCGTATTCCATTGTCTCGTAAAGCACGACCGGACGCGCCCGGTCCGCACTCAGTTGCCCCACGCACCACCGCGCGCCTGGTTGGGTGCAAACCACGACGTAAGCCCCCGGGATGGGGCCGAAGCGTCGGTTGTTCAGTGTAAACAGACATTCGGTGAGCTGGTTGACGCGGTCAGGGTCCAGATCTCCAAACACCGTGCTCTCCAGCGAGCTCGGTCCGCCCTCGAGTGCCGGCATCACGTGCTTGCCCGTCGGCGGCGCCACCGGTTTTGCGGCCGACGGTTGCGCTGAGGCGCGTCTCATGGCAGCGGGCCCGGCTTCAGGAAGCCGTCAAGGACGTTTTTCATGAGCCGTGACACGTTGTTCCGGTAGGCATTGTGCGAAAGGGCACCGCACCACGCGAGCGACCCGGGCGCGAACACCGCGCCGTCGCCCGGTGTCTTGTAGTAGATCATGTCGGCCCGGATCATCGGGTTCTCGTCGCCACCGCCGTAGTAGCCGCGCACCGTGAAATGGATTTCCTCGTTCACCTGCATCATCAGATCCGTGTGTCCTTCCGAGCGCGCGAGCAGGAAGGCGTTATGAGGGGTGCCGAACTCGAGGTCGTAGCGATCGATCTCGAGACCGGCGGCGCCGCCGCCCACCAGCCCGAAGTCACCGATGATTTCGTCCTTTCCGATGCCTTTGAACATCCATGCGCACTCCGGCCGCAGGCTGTCCGCTTCGCGCCGATAGTAGGTCGAGACATCAAAACCATAGCCGGTGAAGGTCAGGCCGCAGACCTTGCTTGGAATTCGGCCGCGGGCGCGCCACATGCCGCCGAATTTGCCATCAAAGGCGTTGTTGTATTCGCCGGGATTGGCGGTCCACGCCCGCGTGCCGGCTTCGCCCTTTCGCACCTCGATGAGGTTGCTGTTATCGGGGTGGTACTGGCTGCACCAGTAAAAACCGTTCGCGCCGAGGTACAGCCAGCGGCCGCCGCCCGCCTGGTAAGCCTCGTAGGCATCAAGCATCTTTTCCGAGGAGTACTCCGGATGGCTGCCCGTCAGCACCATACGGTAGCGGTTCAACAGGTCGACGCCCTCGCGGTCCAGATCTTCATCGGTGTGGACATCGAAGGTGTAGCCCATCTGCTCCAGCCAGTCCGTCAAGTGCAGGTCGGCATTGAACTGCCACAGGGAGGGCGAGAGCCAATGGCGGTACTTCGGGCGCATGTTGAGAATGGGGCGCAGCCGTGAGCTGTAACAGACGCCGCTGCCGTCAGAATGACACGAGTACGTGGAAAGTCCGTACTCGCGGTGTTCGTTCAGGTAGAGATCCGAGGCATTCATGATGGGCACGCGGCCCGCGAGCAACTGGGCCACGACCGAGTTCGTTGCGAGGTTGTCGTTCGAGTACGCCATGTAGCTGTTGGTCGGTGCGATGAAGGCAATCTTGGCGGTGGCTTTTCCGCGCGGCGGGCGCACGAAGAAGGGGATGTAGTCCTCGGTCTCAGGCGAACTCTTGCCGCCGATGCGCAGACGCGCCGCATACACGCCGCTCCGCAGCTTGGCCGGGATCGTCCAGCGGAAATCGACCTCCCAGCGCGCATCATCGATGTCATCGTCGTGGAAGTGGATCGCGCCGTATTCCTGCGGTGCGTGATGGTAGACGATGTCGTCACCGGTCCAGTTGTAGCCCGTCATGCCCCTGACCGGAAGATTGATCGCAAATCCGTTCAGGCGCGCCGGCGAGACGTCCAGAATCTGGCAGGACGCGATGTTTCGAGTGATGTTGGCGTGGAAGTCCCAAGCCCCAATCACTTTCGCGCGCAGCGCGGCGCTGCAACCCTCGTAGCCCCGCGCGAGCGCATCAATCTCGGCTTTCGACAACGCTGACCCGGAAACCCGCGGGCGATCGATCTTGCCGTTGTAGCACCAGGTCTGCTCGGGAAGGGCCACTGGCTCTTTCGCTTCCCGGTAATGTCCGCCGTGGATCGAGCGGCCAGTGTTGGCCTGTGCCGTCGCGGCCGCGAACAGCAAAGGAGCCTCGTTGGCCGCGGGGCGATGTGCACTTTTTGCCTTCACTGTAGCGCTCGTTTCGCTCGCCGGGTGCAGCAGTGCCATGCCCAGCCCACCGTTGGTCGATGACACGACCGGCTCCTGATACAGCACTACCTGCCCGCTTTTTGCGTCGTAACTCGCGGCGACGAGATACCAGACCTTGCGCAGCAGCGGCTTGCCGCTGGTGACGGTCGTCAGCTTGCCCCGAGCGCCGCCAATCATCACGGCGAGGCAGCCGGCCGCATCAACGAACAGGCCGTAGCCGGTCTTTTTGTCGACGTCCCATTTGGTGACGATGCCCTGCATGCCTTTGTCGTGACAGTAACCATGCGGGCCGGGACCTGGTGTCGTTGGGAAAATGAAGGCCTGCAAGGTGAAGCTCGCGCAGTCGAGTCGCCGATCGTCCGGCACCACCACGTAGGAGCCGCCGTGAATGCGCTGGGGCCTGCCCTTCATCCGTGTGTTGCACTCCGCTGCGATCTCCTCCTCCTTGAAGCCCGGTCCCTCCGGATTGGTGTCGCCGTGGATCAGGCGGACGATCTGCACGTCATAGCGTTCGCCCTGCTCCGAGTTCACGTGAAAACTCAGCGTGTCGCCGGGACACGCGGAATAGCGGTCGCTGTAGCCGGTAATACGTAGCATGGGGTCCCCCGCAGTGATTGAGTGGGCGCGTCGACGGGTAAAAAAAACCGCGCAATGCGCGGTCAGTATCCGTAGGTTGCGAGCAGGTCCCGCACCCGCCTGACGAAAATCGCGTGTTCGCACGCGTCCTCGCTTGGATATCTATGCTCGAGTATCTGCACGGGTTTGCCGCGCACCCCGGAAGCGATTCCGATGCGATAGTCCGTGTGGGGTGCCACGCAGATTCTCACGTATTTGCCTGCCATCGGCGCGCGCCTGAGCTTGTCGATAACACGCGCCAGATCATCGCTGTGCTGGACGCCGCGGCGGCCCGCCTGACCGGGTTTACCGATAGGGTTGTCGCGATGCTCCGCGATGAGCCGATCCCGGGATGCCGGGTCGACAAGCAGCGGCAGAATGTGGGTGCGGGTGATGAAATCGTCAGTCGCGGAATGGCCGCGGTTGGCCTGGACACCGGTGAGCTTTCTGGCCATGAACTCTCCCCCTTGGGCAATTACTCGCCAAGTTGGTATAACAAGTCCACCAATAGCGGGGAACAGCTATGAGCAGGCACAACCCATGACCCCACACACCGCCCCCATCGTGCCCCGTCAATGGCAGGTCGACAGTCCCGGCGAGCTTGCCGACTTGTTTGCGCGCGAACGCATTGAGTTGGTGCACGCGGGGCTTTTCGATACCGAAGGTGTGTTCCGGGAGAAACGGTTGCCGGCGAAGCTCGCGCTGCACTATGCGAAAGAGGGCTGGTCCTTCATCGATGCGCTGCCGTTCTGGGGGCCAAACGATGCGGTGCGTGCAGACCGGGCCTACCACAGCGAACCCTGCGCCATAGACTGTGCCAGTGTGCGGCCCTATCCGTTTGAAGCCAGCGCGGCGCTGCTGGTTGCGGACTACTGCGGCAACAGCGCCAATCTGTCGCCGCGCACGCTGCTCTCACGTCAGTTGGCGCGCGCGCAGGGAATGGGTTTCCAGGCACTGGGGGCCTCGGAATTCGAATTCATCCTGCTGGCCGAAACACCCGCCACGGTGGCGGCGAAGGACTACCAGAGTCTGACCACTCACGCGCAGGAAAACCGCTGCTGGTCAGGCCTCTACCCGGCGACCGGGGCCGCCTTCCTGCGCGACTATGACCAATGCCTGCGCAGCGGCGACATCCCGCTGCACCACCTCTGTGCGGAATTGGGCCCGGGTTGTCTGGAAGCGTCCTTGCCGGTGCGGCCACTGCTCACCGCCGCCGACGATGCGGCACTGTTCAAACTCCACACCAAGGCCTTTGCGATCGAGCGTGGTCACATCGCCTCCTTCATGGCCCAGCTGTCTGATCAGCATCCCGGGCTTGGGGGTCACCCGATCCTTTCGCTACGCAGCACGGCGGATGGCACGGCGAGCTTCCACGATGCCGCCGACCCGCTCGGGATTTCCGCGACCTGTCGCCAGTTCATCGCAGGGGTGCTGCATGCATTGCCCGACCTGATGCCCATGTTCGCCGGGACCGTCAACGCCTACCGGCGCTACGTTCCGGGCAATTGGGCGCCGCGCACCGCAACCTGGGGCATCGACAACTACACCTGCGCCATCCGTGTTGTCGCGGGCGCGCCGGACGATTGCCGTATCGAATTTCGCCTGCCGGGGGCGGACACCAACGCCCATCTGGCGTTCGCCATGTTGCTTGGGGCCGGACTCGACGGCATCGAGCGTCGCCTGGAGGCTCCGCCAGCCACCACAACCCTCGGGCGCGAGCTCGTGCACCCCGGGATCGGTCCGCTGCCGCGCACCCTCCTGGAAGCTGCGGAGCGCATGGCCGCGAGCCCGCTGGCGCGGCGTTTTTTCGGTGATGCCTTCGTCGACCACTACACGGCGTCCTGCATCCAGGAGGATCACCTCATGCGTCGCCACGTGCCGGCGTTCGAGCGGGCACGGTACCTGCATCACGTTTGATTTGGTTTGCCCGTTCCAACCACGCTCAAACGCCCGGAGGCCCCCAGATGACAGCCTTGGAAACCTATGTGAAGGACGCCCAACGGATGGAGGGCGTGAAGAAAGTACGCGCGCTCATCAATTCGCTCGGTATCGAATACATCTACTACCAGTTCGTGTCGGTGACCGGTCGCATCGTCGGCAAGGGAGCACCGGCCGACCACTGGGAACGGCTGGCGACCAAGGGCTTCCAGCTCGTTTACGGCTCCACGGCCAACCTTTTCATCAGTCGCAAGGGTCGCTACCTGGGCTACGGGCCCGAGGCCAGCGAACTGGTGGGTATAGCCGACCCCGAGACGTTCGTGCAGTTGCCTTGGGAGCCGCGCGTCGCGCGCGTGTTCTGCACACTGTTCCGCAACCGCGAGGAGCCTGTCTACCCGGGTGGTTTCCTCACGTCCGACTGTCGCGGCAACCTGAAACGTATGCACGCCGCGTTCGAAAAGAAGCATGGCCTGCGCCTGCGGCTGGGCACCGAGCCAGAAATGATGTGGCTGAAGAAGGGCCCGGACGGCAAACCGGACGGTGGCGTGACCCGCCCGTACTGTTACCACATCGATCAGTTCGAGGAGCTGCGCCCGCTGACTCTCAAGGTCAACGAGTACTGCCGCAAGATGGGACTCGACATGATTCAGGGCGACCACGAGGATGCGCCCGGCCAGCTCGAACTCAATTGGGCTTTCGATGATGTGCTGCGCACCTCGGATCGCCTCACCACCTATCGCCAGATCTGCGCGCAGGTGGCCCGCGAATTCAATGTCATCGCCTGCTTCATGACCAAGCCGTTCATGCGCCTGTCGGCCAACGGCTGCCATCACAATTTTTCGCTGTGGAAGGGTGGCAAGGATGTGGTGAACCACTTCGGTGGCCTGTCCAAACACGGGATGTCGGATGTCTACACCTACGTGACAGGGGGGCAGAACAAATTTGATCCGGAGGGAGACGATCCGCGCATGCCGGGCCAAATCGGGGTGCGGGCTGCTGGCGGCATCGTGCGTCACCTGCCGGCCCTCACAGCACTCGGTGCCTCGACAGTCAACTCCTATCGACGCCTGCTCGATCAGGGATATTGGGCGCCGGTCTACAACAATTGGGGTTACCAGAACCGCACCTGTGCGTTGCGCGTTTCAGCGCCGGGCCGCTTCGAATATCGCGCGGTCGACTCGATGGTCAATCCTTACCTGCTGAACTCCGCACTGCTGGCGGTGATGGATGAGGGGATCTCGAAAAAGCTCGACCCTGGTCCGCTGGAGCAGCGCAACATCTACGAGCTCGAGCTCGCCGGCAAGAAAGTGGTGAAGCTGCCGTCGAACCTCGGTGCCGCGCTCGATGCGATGGAGGCTGACTCCCTTGTGCGCAGTGCGCTGCCCGGCGAGATGTGGGATGTCTTCATCGACTACAAGCGCGACGAGTGGGACAAATTCATGGCCACAGTCACGCAATGGGACCACGATACCTACATGGACTGTCTGCCCTGACGCGGAGGGGAACGACGATGAAGGAATTCGAGATCAGCGACAACCAGGTTGAGGACTTCGAACGCGACGGCTTCATCGTCGTTGACCGCATCATCAGCGACGAAGAGGTCGCCTTGCTGCGTGAGCGCTACGATCTCCTGTTCAAAGGGCAATGGGAAACAGGCCTCGTGCCGGACGAGGTCAACTGGCAGGAGGGGCGCGATCCCCCAGACAGCACGCGCCAGATCTGCAACGGTTGGAAGTCTGATCGTTATGTGGCGGGTGTGATCCTCCAGGAGTCAATCGGGCGCGCCTGTGCAAAGCTCGGCCGCTGGCCCGGCACCCGCCTCAGCCAGGACAACATTCTGTGGAAGCCACCCGGCGGCAAGCCGCTGGGTTTCCATCAGGATTCCTCTTATGAGCTCTGGACCACGCTCCCGGACTGGGTGAGTTGCTGGATTGCGCTGGACGACACCACCGCCGAGGGTGGCACCGTTGAATACGTGCGTGGTTCGAATCATTGGGGCCGCTCGGGCATGATTGAGCAGTTCCACGCGCCCGAAAACCCCGTGAAGGATCTCGACAAGGCGGCGGCCGCAGCGGGCGTGAAGACGATTGAGCGCGTGCCCATCGTGGTGAAGGCCGGAGGCGGTGCGTTCCACGGCGGATGGACCTGGCACGGATCCGACATCAATCGGCGCGATGTACCGCGCCGCGCGATAGTGGCGCACTGCATGTCGAGCGAGACGCGCTTCCACCCCACCTACGTTGGCTACATCTACAGCCGCTACAAGCGGTTCGGCGATGACACGATGGACGAGTCCTTCTTCCCGGTGACGTGGCGGCAGGATGGCTATCGATCGCCTTTCATAGATCCCTATTCCGCGCGACGCATCACCTGGGGCGAAGCGCTACCAACATGAGGCCGCCCCGACTGGGCTTGCTCGCTTGCGACAGGCTGTGGGAGCCACTGCGCTCGGCCCACGGCGACTACGCCGAGATGTATTCCGCACTGTTGCGCGCCGCCGGTGCCGAGTTCGAGCTGGTATCGTGGGCGGTATATGCCGGCGAACTTCCTGCCAGCAGCGAGGCGTGTGATGCTTGGCTCGTCTCCGGATCACGTGCATCGGCCTTCGAAGATCGACCGTGGATCGCTCCGCTGTTGGAGTTTGTGCGCGCCACCCACGCGACCGGCGTGCGTCAGGTGGGGATCTGCTTCGGTCACCAGGTGCTGGCCCACGCCCTTGGCGGCCGGGTCGAGCGTGCAGCGGGTGGCTGGGGGCTTGGCAATATCGAACTCACGCTGCGCGATCGCGCGGGCGTTCCCTCGAATGTTCCGGATCGTCCGCAGCTGTTCATGGCGCATCAGGATCAGGTGGTGAAACTCCCGCCGGGTGCCATGTGGCTCGCCGAGGCACCGCACTGTCCCCATGCGATGTTTGCACTGGGCGGATCCACGCTCGGCATCCAGCCACATCCCGAATTCTCGGCCGCCTTCATGCGCGACATGACTCTGGACCAGTCCCTCAACCTTCCGGAGCCGCTGCGGGCGCAGGCGCTTGCGAGCTATGCGGCGCCGGTCGACAGCCTGGTGGTCGGGCGCTGGATCGCGCAATTCCTCGGCTTGCAGCGGGCCTGAGTCGAATGCACACCGGGGATGGGGCCGGGCGACCTTTCCGACGGCAAGGCCGGGCGCCGTGGTCCTGCGTGCCGGGACGTCTCTCAGCGCTTGAGCGTGGACAGTGCCTCGAGCAGCCGGTCGATCTCGGTCGGGGTGTTGTAGAGCGACACGCCAGTGCGCAGCAGGCCTCCGCGATCGACAAGTTGCAGCGACTCCAAGACCGCCATGGCGTAGAAGTGTCCGTGCCAGACCTGGATGCCGCGGCCAGCGATCTGCGCGGCGGCATCTGCGGCAGTGATGCCATCAATCGTGACCGACACCGTGGGCGCGCGCGTGACTTCCGCGCCCGGCCCCCACACGGTGATGGCGGGCAGCGTGGCGAGCCCCGCCAGATAGCGCTGCGCGAGGGTGTGTTCATAAGCAGCCAGCCCCTGCATGGTGTTTCGCAGACGCTCGCGCCGGCTTCCCCCGGGTGACAGACCGGCCAGATAGTCCACTGCTGCGCGCACGCCCATCAGGGCCGGATGATTCGGGGTGCCGGTCTCGATTCGATGGGGCGCCGTGCTGTACTGGGCGCGCAGACGGTCTGTCTCCAGCTCATCCAGCAGTCCCGGCTTTGCATACAGCACGCCGATATGCGGGCCATGGAATTTGTAGGCCGAACACAGCAGAAACTCGCAGTCGATGGCTTGCACATCGACAGGAAAATGCGCGGCATAGTGCACGGCGTCGCATACCAGCCACGCGCCCACCGCACGCGTCAGCGCGCGAATCTCTGCGATCTCCGGCACCGTTCCCAGCGCATTCGAGGCGAGCGTCGTCGCCACCAGTTTGACGCGCGGGGTGAGCTTCGCGCGGAAGTCTTCCATGTCGAGCGAACCAGCACTGGTGATCGCCACCTCCTTCACCAGCACTCCATGCGCTGCCAAGGTCTGCCACGGACCGCGATTCGCTTCGTGATCAAGCCGCGTGATAAGCACTTCATCACCGGCCTTGAAGCGCCGCGCAAACGCCCGCGCGAGCGCAAAGTTGAAGCTCGTCATATTCGCGCCGAACGAGATGCAGGACGGGCTCTCCGCGCCCAGGAAATCCGCCATCGCGGCACGTGCCGCCTCGACCTCCAATCCGACTTCCCGCGAACTGGCGAAGGCACCGCCCGCATTCACATTGCAGCGGTGATAGCCATCGGTCATGGCGTCAAGCACGGCCTGCGGCACCTGCGTGCCACCGGGTCCGTCGAGAAAGGCCAGCGGTTGCCCCTCGTGCTGGCGCAGCAGAGCGGGGAAATCGATGCGCGCGCGTTCGGCATCAGCGACGGTAAAGGGCATCAGGCTTGCTCCTGCGAACTGGCAGTGGTTTTGGTCGAGTGAAGTAGCGGCCTCGCTGCGATTTGCGTTGGCGACCCCCGTTCCCAGCCATATACTCAACTGGCCCATCCAAACGCAAGGGGACGGTCATGAGCTCGATTCAGGACGGCAGCGTTGGTCAGGTCGATTTCATCACCCGCCATGGGCTCTACTCCGATGAGCAACGCGAGGCCATTTCCCGCCTCAAGGCCGAGATCGAGCGTCTCGGGCTGCGCACCATCCGCATCGCCTGGTGCGATCAGCACGGACTGGTGCGCGGCAAGCATGTGATGGCGCACGACTTCCTGCTGGCACTGCGCAACGGCATCGACTTCCAGACCGCCACGCTCTTCATGGACACCACCAACAATCTGGCCGTACCGATGTTTGCAAAACAGGGCGGTGGAATCGGTGTCGCTTCGCTCTGCGGTGGGCCGGACGCCATCCTTGTGCCGGATCCGCTCACCTTTCAGGTGCTGCCCTGGGCGAAGAGCACCGGTTGGATACTGTCAGAGATGTATCTTAACAGCGGCGAGCCCATGCCCTTCGACACGCGCGCGCTTTTCAAGCGTCTGCTTGCGCAGAACCGCGCCAAAGGCTACGACTGGATTGGCGGTCTCGAGGTAGAGTTCTACATCTGCAAGCTCGAGGATCGCATGCTGCAGCCCGAGCAATCAGGCTGGCCGCCGGATCCACCGAAAGTCTCGGCGATTGCCCATGGCTTCCAGTACCTCACCGAAGAGCGGCAGGACGAAATCGATCCCATCCTGCAGATGCTGCACGACAACCTCTCACAGCTTGGCCTGCCGCTGCGCACGATGGAGGACGAATGGGGTCCGGGCCAGTGCGAGTTCACTTTTGATCCCACGCGAGGGGTCACCAGCGCAGACCAGATGGTGCTGTTTCGCACGGCCACCAAACAGTTGTGCCGTCGGCACGGCTATCACGCCACCTTCATGACCCGTCCGGGTCTGCCCAATTTCTTCTCCAGCGGCTGGCATTTGCATCAGTCGCTGTGCGATGTGAACAGCGGCGCCAACCTCTTTGCCAACATGGGCGACAGTGATGAGGTGCTCTCGCCGCTTGGCCGGCATTTTGTGGGCGGCCTGCTGGCGCACGCGGCGCCGGGTTGTGTGTTCTCGACACCCACCATCAACGGCTACAAGCGTTATCGCCCCAATTCCTTCGCCCCGGATCGCATCACCTGGGCCAGTGAAAATCGTGCGGCGATGATTCGCGTGCTTGGTGGGCCCGGCGATCGTGCTTCGCATATCGAGAATCGCGCCGGCGAACCCTGCGCCAATCCCTATCTCTACATGGGCTCGCAGCTGGTGGCCGGCATGGACGGCGTGGCGCGCAAGCTCGACCCCGGCCCGCTGGAAGAAACGCCCTACGAATCGGCCAACGCCAAGCTGCCGCGCAGTCTCATGGAAGCCACTGCCGCGCTACGCGAGAGCAAGGTGTTTCGCGAGGGCTTTGGCGATGCCTTCGTTGACTACATGTTGTTGTTGAAGCAGAGCGAGATCGATCGCTTCCTGCAGCATGTGACCGACTGGGAGCATCGCGAATATTTTGAAATGTTCTAGGCCGCCGCGTGATCCGGAGGACACGACATGAGCAATTGGCGAGGCAATAAATTCGGTGGTCTGTCGCCGAGTGAATTGGATGAATTTCTCCAAGGTCCGTGGCTGGCGCGACTCGCCTGCCTCAAGCCCGACGGTTGGCCGTATGTGGTGCCGGTGTGGTACCACTGGGACGGTGCGGCCTTCTGGGTGGTTGGACGCGCGCGATCCGAGTGGTGTCTTTACATGGCGAAGGACGCGCGGGTCTCGCTGGTGGTGGATGAACCGACACCCCCCATCCGCAAGGTCATCTGCGAGGGGCTCGCGGAGGTGGTGGAGGAATCCGTCGGACCTTATCTGCCGTCCGGCGAGAAATCCTTGTGGAACAAGCTGGGTGAAGAACACACCGGCCCGCGCTATCTCGGTGAGCGCGCGCAGGAATATCGCGGATCAGTGAACGTGGAACCCTGCTGGACCTTCCGCATCGTGCCGCAGAAGCTGACCACCTGGCAGGGCTTCGGCTGGCACACCCGCTACAAGCACCCCGAACTCCACCCCTAACCGGAAATTAGTGACAGTTACCCTATTTCCCGTAATTGGTGACAGTTACCTGATTAACGGAAATAGGGTTACTGTCACCAATTCTTGCACCTATTCCCCGGGGGAGTGCCGGAGTGCCTGAGCAGTCAACCGCGTGGGCGCAAGACACACCGCCTTCGCTGGAGGCAGCTCTGCGCCGTATCGATGCCATCCGGCCGGGCGACTACGCGCGCACGCGCAATCATCTGCAGGGCGCGGTCACGGGCTTGTCTCCGTATGTCACCCACGGGCTCATCACCCTCCGAGATGTGCTGGAGCGGGTGAATCAGAAGACCGCGCTCGCGGTCGGCCACAAGCTCGTCTATGAATTCGGCTGGCGGGAATATTTCCGGCATGTGTGGGCCTGTGAGTCGGACGGGATTTTTTCATCGTTTCACGAGGGGCCATGTACGGAGCGGGACTATGCGCGCGATCTGCCGGCTGACATCCGGGAGGCCCGCACGGGCGTGCCTGCGATCGATCAGGCCGTGCGGACGCTTTATGCGAGTGGCACCCTTCACAACCACGCCCGCATGTGGCTCGCAAGCTATGTGGTCCATCTCCGCCATGTGCACTGGCGCGCCGGAGCGGACTGGATGGTTGCGCACCTGCTGGATGGTGACTTGGCGAGCAATCATCTCAGCTGGCAGTGGGTGGCGGGCACAGCAAGCCACAAACCCTATCTCTTCAATGCCGAGAATGTCGCGCGCTATGCACCGGCCTTCTGGCATAGCCCGGGCTCAGTGATTGATCAGTCTTACGCCGTTTTGGATGCAGTAGCCCGCGGGGCGCGCACGCCGGAGATGCGTGCAGGTGATGTGGTGGCGCAATCCTGCTTTGAAGTGGGCTTTGGTCTCGAGCCCATGCTGCAAGGGCAGCCCCCGGCTGGCCTTGGGCCTGCCACAGAAGTGCTGTCAGACACTGAGCGTTTCGCCGGAAGGGAGGTGTGGCTGGTCCATCCCTGGGCGCTGCGCGCTCCACCTGCTTCCCTCGCTTCCGATGCCGTGGTGCTCGGAATCTACTTGCAGGAATATCACGCAACTTGGCCGTGGCCGGAGTCGCGCTGGCGCTGGGTGGCTGCGGCGATGGCTGCCGTCACGCCGCAGCGCTGGTTCGTCAATGCAAACGTGCTGGCGAGTGCATTGGCTGGCGCCGCCTGCGTGAGGACGGTCTCGGATCCGCATATCGACCGTTGGCTTGAACCGTTTGTGCAGCTGGACCCACCAACGCGACTATTCCCCGTCGTCAACCGCCGCTGCACCAGCTTTTCGCAGTGGTGGACGCGAGCGACGCGCGGACTGGAGCGCGCAGAGGAGTTGCTGTGAGCAAAGCACGCGAGGACGAACAGCTGACAGTGTTGTATGACGGGGCCTGTCCCTTGTGCCGCCGGGAGATCTTGCATGTGAAAAACCTGGCGCAGCACCGGCCCGAGAGTGGGCTCTGCTTTCTTGATCTGAGTAGGATGGATGCAGAGCCGTTGCTGCCTTCAACAGAGCGCAGCATGCTGCTCGCGCGCTTCCACGTGCAGCGCCCGGACGGGTCGAAAATCTCCGGCGCTGCGGCCTTTGTTGCGATGTGGCGGCGACTGCCCGGCTGGCGCTGGTTGGCGAAACTGTCCGATCTCCCGGGCATGCTGGTGCTGATGGAATGGGTCTACCGAGCATTCCTGCGGGTGCGTCCAGCATTGCAGGCCATCGCTCGTCGGCTGGACAAGTCCAAGTAGAAATGAGTGACGGGAAATGGGTGACAGTTACCCTATTTCCGTTAATTAGGTAACTGTCACCCATTACGGGAAATAGGGTAACTGCCACCCATTTCCGGTACCGATAGTTTTGGGAGGGGCGCGTCATGATTCGGAGCCTTTTGGCATTGTCACTGACGGCGTGGGCCGCGTTTGCTGCGGCGGAGTCTATCGACGATCTGCGCGCCCGTGCCGAGCAGGGCAGCAGCTACGCACAAGTGCTCATGGGCGTGAAGTATCACAAGGGCGATGGCGTGCCGCAGGATATGGCAGAGGCAGCGCGCTGGTCTCGGATGGCGGCGGAGCAGGGTGATTCCCGCGGGCAGTACAACCTGGGCGCCATGTACGATTCCGGCGATGGCGTCTCCCAAGACTTTGCCGAGGCCGCCGCATGGTACCGAAAAGCGGCTGAGCAGGGAGATTCACGCGGACAATACAGTCTTGGCGACATGTACCAGCTTGGCCAAGGTGTGGATCAGAGCGATGTCGAAGCGTATCGCTGGTTCAGCCTCGCCGCAGTGAGCGGAAACGATGACGCCATCCCCGCGATGCAACGTCTGGCACCGCAGATGACTGCTGAAGAAATCGCTGAAGCCGAGCGCCTGGCACAGGCATGGCAGCCGTTGAGGCGCGACCAAAAAAATCGGTGACAAAAATCGGTGACAGTTACCCTATTTCAGGCCGGCAGCCTTGGGGCCGAGAAATGAACAAAAGCAGTTCGTCTGGAGAACAACGAGTTCGGATTCAAGGGCCAGACCACGACACTTCTCTGGTCTTTGATGTACGCGGTTGCGGGCGCGCTGCGCTCTATGTACATGGATGGAGCTGCAGCCGGACCGACATTGCCGCCGTTGCTGACCTGTTGGCTCCATCAAATCGGGTATACGCAGTCGACCTGCCACACCATGGGGCGTCGAGCAGCACAATTTCAAAGTGGACCATGGCAGGTCTCGGCGAGGTAGTGGCAGCGGTGGTGCGCCGACTCGGTCTTCGAGATGTTGCTCTCATAGGGCATTCCATGGGCGCCGCTGTTGTGGTCGAGGCGGCGGCGTTGCTCGGAAGCAACGTGCGGCGAGTGATTGCCCTCGACGGCCTCAGCTATCTCAATGTCTACCCGCGTCAGGACGAAGCTTCTGTCGATGGGTTTGTCTCGCCGTTCGTGGCCAATTTCCGGGAAGCGATAAATCACTTCGTGAACATGGCGATGCCAGGTTCGGACGAGACACTCAAACGGCACGTGGCGACGGTCATGAAGAGTGGGCCGTCCCAACATCGGGTGCCGATGCTCGCCGAGCTCCTGCGCTGGGATATGGATTCAGCGCTCGATCGACTCGTCGCGCAGATCAGCGTGCTGGCGGCGCGTCAGTTCCTTTCTGCCGAACTGGAGATCCGCTACGGAAAACGGTTCGAGATCATTCCCACCGACCTCGGCGGCCATTTCTTTTTCATGGAGCAGCCGAGTGCAAGTGCGGAGATGCTCGAGTCGCTCCTGCGCCGATGACATGGCGAACGGGTCCAGACTCACCACCCGGATCTCGTGAACCGTTGCCACCGACGACTCCGGGATCTGTGACTATTATCTGATTATCGGAAATAGGGTAACTGTCACCAATTTCAGGTGTCACCAATTTCAGGTGGCGAGGCAGTAGGCTGTGAGACGGTGGAACATCTGCAGCACGGAAAGCCAGCAGATGAGTTCGACGATGGCCTGCGGAGAGATGGCGGACTGTCGACAGCGCTCCACCACATCCGGAGTGATGCGGGCAGGCGTGGGCGCGGCGGCCCGCGCCAGATGCAATAGGGCGATCGCTGTATCGGTCATCTCCTCCACTGTGATGTCCGCTCCCGCGGCGAAGCTTCTCGCCGATGCAAGCTGCGTCTCGGAAACGCCGTGATGAAGAGCCAGCGCCGCCATGTCTTTCGCAAGCGCTGCATTGCCGACAACTTCGGCGAAAATCGTACCGGCCAGAATCTTCTCGCCCACAGGCATCACGCTGAGTGCGGGATCCAGATTCAGGTTGAGCACCGCGGCGATAGCGCGCACGCAACGCTGGTTGACCAGGCGCCCGAGCACCGGAAAATCATGTCCGGTCTGCTGCTTGAGATAACGACCCACTTCCGGCCAACGCGATGGCACACGGCGCTGCCAGCGCACGTCCAGCAGAAGGGCGCTGGGCAGGAACCGCAGGATGCGGGCCTTGCTGACCAAGTTGTCTGCGCCGGGCGGCGGCGTGGTCTTGTCGATGGCAAGGCCCCAGCCCGCACGTCCCGGAGACCATTCGGATCCGAGGGTTGTCGTCACCTCGGCAACGGTACTCGTCTCCAGCTCCACGCCAGTGGCGTCCATGAATTTGTTCAAGAAGCCCATTGCCACTGCGCCCATGGCAATCCACTCGGCCTGTGCGCGAGGAAAGTGCGCTTCGAGCGCCGCTCGGTGCTCGGGCGTCAACTCACAGGGCACGCGACCCAGCGCAGTGGCTACCGCTACCACTGCCGCCTCCGGGGGTGATAGGGCACCTGGCCCGCGCAGAGCGGCCGCAATCGTTTCTGGCGTGGCGCCCCGGCGGAGCGCAAAGGAGCAGGTGTGGGCGGTGCAGTAGGGACAATCCGCCGCACGACTTGCCATCAGCATGGAAAGCCCAACCTGCGCCTTGGGCGCTCCCCCGATGCCGAACACCGCAGCCGGCAGGTTCATCAGGTTGGGCACCACAAGATTGTAGGTCCTGAAGGCTGGCGGCCAGATCTCGAGGTAGCGATCGCAATTGGGCACCACGCCAATCAGCGTTCGGACCAGCTCCATCAGGGCACCATAACGCCCATGGAGCACCGCCATCGGCACGACGTGCGGCAGGAGAAGCTCGGCCAGGCTGTTGGGTGCGGGGATGGCTGACCCGGTGGTGTCGCCGGAGCCCGCGGTGGATGATGAAAGCTGGGGGGAAGTTGTCATGGCGAGCCCGCTTGGGAGATGGCGGTATCATGCCACGAGAAGAATTGGTGACAGTTACCCTATTTCATTCAAGATGAAACATGACGGTCAGCGGGGCTCCGGGGCGACGGAAATAGGGTAACTGTCACCCATTTCCAAAAAAATTGCGTTTCTTTGACAAAAAAATCACGGCGAACCACGATCCCTTGCGCCGGGGGCGTTCACGCTCTCGGCCAGCACCCACCAGGCACAACGCATCCCCCAACACGCGCAGTGAGGGTTCAGTGAAACGAATTCGTGACGGTCTGACCGATTGGCATCTTGAGTACTGCCGCGCGCTCGCCTTGCGGCTGCTCGGCCATGGGCCAATCCGCGAGCCTGAGAAAGACACCTTCCACGTCAACCTCACCGACTTCCTGGCTGCGGAGGCTGGCGTGCGCAGTGCCGACATCGCGGGCGTCATCGACATCCTCGCCGTCACGCGCACGGAGTCGGGCATCAGCCATCACCGCAGCATCAACGATTATCCCAGGGAGCTGGCGCTCAATTATGGTTCGCTGGAGGAGTACCTGGCGGGTGGAGAATTCCAGGAATACGAGAGCTACGCCGCAGATCCGCTGATCGGCAATCGATGGGTGCAGAATGTGGAAGAAGCCATTCTCATGACCCTCGGGCACGAGCTCGCGCATCATGTGGTGGCGCTCCAGCGAAAGGGCAGAGATGTCAAACCCCATGGCCCCGAGTTCAAGCATTTCTATTCCCTGATACGTCGGTTCGCACTCAACCCGATGCTCGATGAGTTCGCCATGGACACCAAGCAGCGCGCCGCAGCGCGCTTCGAGACGCGGCTCATCAACAAAATCCATGCGCTGCAGAAGATGGCGACGGACGCCACCTCCAACGAGAACGAGGCGGAACGCGCGCTGGCCCAGCTGCAGGCACTGAAGAGCAAATATGGGCTCACGGATACCGTCCTTTCAGACAGCACCAAGCCGCACGTCATCGAGCGGACAGTGCCCGTGGTGCGGCGGGAAGGCTACAAGGCGCTCAGCCACCTTTGTTGGGGCATTGCAAGATTCTGCGGCGTGGAAGCGGTGCTGCATCCAGGGCGACTGGTCAGCTGGCAGGAGATTGAACGCGGGATTCGCAAAGTGCTGTGGACGTATGACTACGTCACCTATTTCGGCTCGACGTCCGATACCGAGATGGCCGTGTACCTCAGCGAGATGATCTTCCATTCGCTCTTTGACGAATCCGAGCGCTATCGCACGACAGAGGCCTATCGCGAAGCATTGGCAGTCGGCCACAAAAGCCGGACCCTGGTCTTCTCCTTCCGGCGGGCCTTTGTTGCACGCATCAATCGGCGACTGGAAGAGAGCCGCAAGGCCGTGCGGGAGGAGTGGGTTGCCTCCCGCGCCGATGGACGCGAGCTCATGACCCGCAAGGACGCCACCCTGCAAGCCCTCTTCAAGCAGCGCTATCCCAGGCTGGGCGCGTTTCAGGGCGGATCATCATCCTCGACTACCATTGGTAGCGCAGACCGGGCAGGCAGATCAGCCGCAGACCGCGTGAATCTGAACCGTCCGGTGGGGCAGGCGAGGACGCTGGCGCTGGGGCATCGGCGGTAGGGCGGGCTCTCCTGTGCCGCTCGGGCCCGCCATCGATCTTCCGTTACGGCGCTACGCTGGGTCGCTGAGGCGATGCTCCGCCATCCTCCAGCAGCACCGCCCGGGTCGCTGCCACCATGTGATCGATGTCCGCTTCGGTGTGCGCCGTACACAGGAAGCCGAGCCGGCCGGCATAGAAGTAGAGGCCGTGGCTCAGCAAAGCTTCGTGCAGCCTGCGGATCTTGGCGTGGTCCGCGTCCTCCGCTTCGCGCGCCGAGCGGACGTCCGCCGCGGTGAAATGCAGGTGGAACAGTGATCCGAGCCCCGTCACACACGTCGGCAGGCCAAGATCCGCCACCACGCGCCGCAATCCCTCACGCGCGCGTTCACCCAGTTTCAGCAGGTGCGCCTCGCCACCCGCCTCCAGTGCACGCAAGGTGGCAAGCCCGGCAGCAAGGCTCAGCGGCAGCGCGCTGTAAGTGCCGGACTGGAACACGTAGTCATGCGGATGCGCTGTCGCCGACAGCCACTGCATGAGCTCCGCACGGCCGCCAAATGCCGCCAGCGGCAGGCCGCCGCCGATGGCCTTACCGAGGATCGTGAGATCCGGCACCACGCCGTAATGTCCCTGGCCGCCGCCCAGGCCCACGCGGAAACCCGTGATCACTTCGTCCAGCGCGAGCACGATGCCGTGGCGCGCCGTGACGTCGCGGAGCGCATGCACGAACTCGCGTGTGGCCGGCACCGCGCCCGCGAAACCGAGCATGGGCTCCATCAGCACGATCGCCAGATCTTTGGCATGCCGTTCGATTAGCGCGCACGCGGCGTCCGCATCGTTGTAGGGCAGCACCACGGTCAGCGCAGCCAGTTCTTCCGGCAACATGCAGTGATACGGCACCCGCGCGGGCGCGGCGGCCGGACCACGCTCGTCGGCTGGCGCGGCGACGGAGACCATCACGTTGTCCGCCTGCCCGTGGTATGCGCCTTCGAACTTGGCGATCAGCTTGCGTCCGGTCGCCCGTCGCGCAACGCGGATGGCGGCCTGCACCGCTTCTGTCCCGGTGGGCAGAAAACGCAGTCGCTCCAGGCTCGGCATCATGCGCTGAATGGTTTCCGCGAGCTCGACCTGGCGCTCCGTGACGGCGATATTCGGCAGCCCTTCCCCAAGCACCGCCTGCACGGCGCTGACGATGTCCGGATGCTGGTGTCCGAGGATCGCCGGGCCTGCACCCAGCATGAAGTCGATATATGCGTTGCCATCCACGTCGTACAGCCGTGCGCCTTCGGCGCGCGTGAGGTACAGCGGATGTGGTGCCCGCGCCTGCGAATACCCGCCCACACCGTCTGGAAACACCTGCAGTGCGCGGGCATGCAAGGCCTGCGAGCGGGCAAACGACGGGGCAGTCACGGCAAAGGGGGTGCGTTCAGGACGATTCATGGATGGTCCTCCTCGACGAGTCTGGGGCCGGCCGCCGTGCCTGCGCGTTGCGCGACGTCGCGCACGAACGCGCGAAGCGCGCGGATGTCGGATTGTTTCTCACGCCGCGCACGCGGGGCATCATGCGCGGCGAGCGCCGCCACCAGTGCCGCATGGTTGATCCAGCTCTGATGGTAGTAATCAGGCCGCTCGCGCAGCATCACGCGAACGGCAGCAGTACAATGCGGCACACTCTTCAGGCGCAGCAGCTCGATCATCTGCAGCAGCAACGGGCTACGCGCCGCGCGATAGATGGCGAACTGGAACGCGTTGTTGCGCTCGAGCACCGGGTGCAGGTCGCCCGCCTCGCCAGCGTTCTGCAGGCTGTCCCCCAGCACGCGGATCTCGGCGAGCTCGGCCGCGGTGATATGGCGCGCCGCGCGCGCGCAGGCCTCGCCTTCCAGCTGCACCCGCAGCGACCACACGTCCTCCGCTTCCTCGTCGCTCAGCAGCGGCAGGCGAATGCCGCGCTTCGGCATCACCACCAGCGCGTTCTCTGCGGACAGCCGTGTGATGGCCTCGCGCACCGGCATCACGCTGGTGCCGAGCTGTTCGGCGACCTGGCGGAGCGTCAGTGTGGTGCCGGGCCCGATGCGGCCGGACACAAGCGCGTGCTTCAGGCGCGCGTATGCGAGCTCGTTCAAGGTGGCATGCTCGATGGGCGCGAGCGTCGGCGGGACTGGCGTGTTCATGGCCCGATGTTGACATCTGTGATCACAGATTTCTAGACTCCGGGCCAAGTGCACACAAACGGGGGCGAGGCACGGTATGGCCGATCTCGACACGGCGCGCGGCTGGCGAATCAGCGTGGACACCGGCGGTACGTTCACAGACGTCGTGATTGCGGATCCCACGGGCCGCTTCACGCTGGGCAAGGCGCCGACCACGCGCGAGCGCATCTTCAACGGCCTGCGCAACGCCATCTCAACTGCGGCGGAGACCCTCGGTCTCACGCTACCCGATGTGCTCGCACGCACAGACATCCTGATCTACGGCACCACGCGCGCCACGAACGCCATCGTCACCGGTAACATCGCGAAGACCGCCTTCCTGACCACCGCCGGGTTTCCAGACGTGCTGGTGCTGCGCGAAGGAGGCAAATTCAATCCCCACGATTTCTCCCGGCCGTACCCGGCGCCCTATGTCCCGCGTCGGCACACCTTCGAGATCCCCGAACGCATCGATGCCCAGGGTCGCGTGGTGCAGGCGCTGGACGAGGGGCAGGCGCGCGACGTGCTCAAGACGCTCGGCGCAAGCGGTTTCGAGGCGATCGCCGTGTCGCTCCTGTGGGCCACAGCCAATCCCGTGCACGAGCAGCGCCTCGGCGCGCTGATCGAAGATCTGCTGCCCGGGCTGCCGTTCACCCTGAGCCACCGGCTGAATCCAATCCTGCGCGAGTACCGGCGTGCCTCGTCGGTGGCGATCGACGCGTCCATCAAGCCCCTGATGCAGGCACACCTGCGCGACCTGCAGGCGGATCTGCGCGACGCCGGCTACGCGGGTGAGATCCTGGTCAGTACCACGATGGGCGGCTGCCTCGATATCGACAGCGTCGTCGCCCGGCCGATCCACACCGTGCGCTCCGGACCCGCGATGGCCCCAGTGGCCGGTCGGCGCTACGCGGCCGCGGAGGGCGAGCAGGAATCCGTGCTGGTCGTCGACACCGGGGGCACCACGTTCGACGTGAGCCTCATCCGCGACGGTCGCATCGCGATCACGCAGGAGACCTGGCTCGGCGAGCGCTTCACCAGCCACATGCTGGGGATCCCGGCGGTGGACGCGCGCAGCGTCGGTGCCGGCGGCGGCTCCATCGCGTGGCTGGACCCCGCGGGCCTGCTCCGCGTGGGGCCGCAGAGCGCCGGCGCGAACCCCGGGCCAGCCTGCTACCAGCAGGGCGGCACGGCCGCCACAGTGACCGATGCCGCGCTCGTGCTCGGTTACATCGACCCGAACTACTTCCTCGGTGGTCGCATGCGCCTCGATGTGGATGCTGCGCGCCGCGCCGTGCAGGCAATCGCCGAGCCCCTCGGCCTTACGGTTGAGGCCGCCGCGTATTCCATCTTCGCGGTCTCCAACGAAGCCATGATCAACGCGATCAAGGACATCACGGTCAGCGAAGGCATCGATCCATCGGAGGCGGTGATCGTGGCGGGCGGTGGCGCCGCCGGGTTGGGCATCCTGCCGATTGCGCGCGAACTGCGCTGCCGCTCGGTGATCATCCCGCGCACGGCGAGCGTGCTGTCAGCCTGCGGCATGCAGTTCTCCGAACTCCAGCTGGAGGCCAGCGCGAGCGTACCAACGCGCTCCACCGCGTTCGACCCGGCCCGCGTGAACCAGGCGCTCGACGGCATCGATGCCGCGCTCGAGAGCTTCGCGACGCGCCTCGCCGCGCGCGGCTTCACCGAACGCCGCATCCAGTATCGGGTTGACGCGCATTACGGCGCGCAGGTGTGGGACCTGCCGATCGATCTGCCATGCCGACGTTTTGCCACCGCCGAAGACGCCGAGGCACTGTTCGAAGCCTTCCACCAGAGCCACCTGCGCGTGTTCAGCGTGGATGATCGCGCGAGCCCCATCGAGTTCATCGGCTGGACCGGTCGGGTGTCCATCCGCCTGCCGCAGGCCGCCGACGGGCCGGAAGAGGTGGACTCGGTGGCACGGACCACGCAGGCCGGTACGCGCAGCGCACTGTTCGATCTAGATGATCGCCGTGACGCGCGTATCTACCGTGGCGATGCGATCCGCGTGGGCGACAAGATCGAGGGGCCCGCGATCATCGAGGAAGCCACCACCACCCTGGTTCTGCCGCCCGGCGCGCGTGTGACGCTCTCGCCGCACGGCAGCTATGTCGCCACCCTGGATCTTTGAGGAACCCCCGATGGCTGCCGACACACCAATCTCGACCGTCCGCGACACTGACCTCTCACCAATGCTGCTCGCGGTGCTCGCAAACCGCTTCGATGGCGTGGTGCGGGAGATGACCAACACAATGCTGCGCACCGGCCGCTCGGCGGTCATCAACAGCGCGCGTGACTTCTCCTGCGGCATCACCACCGCCGACAACGAGCTCTTTGCCACTGCCGAGGGGCTGCCGGCGCACACTTACGGCCTGAACCTGCAGACCGCCGCGATGTGCCGCTTCCACGCCGACATCGCGGAGGGGGATGCATTCCTCCACAACGATCCCTACAGCGGCAACTCGCATCCCGCGGACCACACCCTGATCGTGCCGGTGTTCTGGGAAGGCGAGCACCTGTTCAACGTCTGCGCGAAGGCCCACCAAGCAGACATCGGCAACAGCCTGCCGACCACCTACCACGCGGCGGCCAGGAACATCTACGAGGAGGGCGCGCTGATCTTCCCCGCGGTGCGCGTGCAGCGGAACTTCGAGAGCAACATGGACATCATCCGGATGTGCCAGCGGCGCATTCGCGTGCCGGACTACTGGTATGGGGATTTCCTGTCGATGCTCGGCTCCGCACGCACCGGCGAGAAGCGCATCCACGACATCTGCCGCAAATACGGCAAGGCCATCATCAGGCGCTTCGTCACCCAGTGGTTCGACTACAGCGAGCAGCGGATGCGCCAGGCGATTGCCGAGCTGCCAGCCGCGACCATCGTGCGTGAAAGCTTTCACGACCCTATCCCGCCGTTCCGCGACGACCCGATCCCTGTGCGCGTGAAAGTGACCATAGATCCGCAGGCACAGACCGTCGAGCTGGATCTCACGTCCAACATCGACTGCATGGACAACGGGCTCAATCTCTCCGAGGCCTGCGCGATCAGCAATTCGGTGGCCGGCGTGTACAACTGCCTGCCATCGGACATCCCGCGCAACGGCGGCTCCTATCGCTGCATCCGCATGAAGCTGCGCGAAGGCGCCGCGATCGGCATCCCGCGCTTCCCGCACAGCTGCTCGGTCGCCACCACCAATGTCTCCGAGCGCCTGCTGAACAACGTGCAGGCCGCGCTCGCAGATCTGGGCGAGGGCTATGGACTCGCCGAGGGCGGTATCGGGATGGGCGCGGGTTTCTGTGTGATTTCCGGGCTCGATGCGCGCAACGACAATCATCCGTACGTCAACCAGCTCATCATCGGCAACAATGGCGGCCCCGCGTCGCCGGTGTGCGACGGCTGGATCACCTACGGCATCCCGGTCGTCGCCGGCCTGATGTACCGCGACAGCGTGGAGATCAGCGAGCTCTCGTATCCCATCCACTATCGCGAGATGCGGCTCGCACCGGACACTTCCGGCGCCGGTCGGTTCCGGGGCGCGCCGGCGCTGTGCATGACGTATGGGCCAAGCGGCAATCCGATGACCGTGGTGTTCGCGGCCGACGGCCAGACCCGTCCGGCCCGCGGCGTGCGCGGCGGGAACGACGGTAACGTCGGCCGCATGGATCTGATCGACGAGCAGGGCACCGAGAAGCAGATGCTGAACGTGGGGCAGGTGGAGATGCGTCCCGGACAGTGGCTGCGAGGACTCGACACAGGAGGTGGTGGTTACGGCGATCCCCTGACCCGCGATCCCGATCAGGTACGCCTGGATGTCCTCGAACGCTATGTATCGCTCGGGCACGCACGCGAGCTCTACGGCGTGGTGTTCACCGGCCGCGCGGAAGACGAATCGCTCGCCGTGGACAGCGCAGCCACCGCGCGCGAGCGCGCGCGCCGCGCGAAATAGGCACACACGAGGGACAGACCCGGTTTGCCCCGGGAATGTGGGTTGCCCTCTTTTTCCACTGGAGTTGACGATGGTTGCCGTACGCCCCGTCCCCGACGAGAACGAGCGCCTGCCGATGCTGCTCGGATTTCAGCCGGTGGCGGAAAACACCGCGCGCCAGACCCGTTTCATCGAGCGGGGCCGCGGAATCTACGTCTACGATACGGACGGTCGCGAGTACATCGAGGCGACGGCATCGTTTTACGTGGCGGCGCTCGGCTACCAGAACGAGGAACTGATCGATGCGCTAACCGCGCAGTACCGCGAGCTGCCGTTCTTCGTTTCCGCCATGCATCGCACACCGAAGGTGGCGCTCGACCTCGCCGAGAAACTGGTGGAGCTGCTGCCGCTGCGCGATCCGCACGTGCTGTTCGGGTCCAGCGGCTCGGAGGCTATCGACTTCATGCTGAAGATGCTGCGCTTCCAGGCTGCTGCACGCGGCACACCGGCGCGCAAGACGGTAATCGGTCGCTGGGGGAGCTATCACGGGGGCACGCTCGCCTCGGCCAGCCTGACCGGTGGACATCACGAAGAATTCCTGTTGCCGTTACCGGGCTTCCGCCATGTGTCGCAGCCCGACTACCACGGCATGCGCACGCCGGGTGAGACACCCCACGAATTTTCTGCACGCCTGGCCCGCGAACTGGAAGAGACCATCGTGCGCGAACCTTCTGGCAGTGTTGCCGCGTTCTTCTGCGAGCCGGTGAGTTTTTCATGCGGCTTCAAGGTACCGCCGGCTGAATATTTTCCCGCGATCCGTGGCGTGCTCGATGCACATGGCGTGGATCTCGTCTGTGACGAAGTGGTCAGCGGCATCGGCCGCACCGGGCAGTGGTTCGGCAGCCAGACGTTGGGCGTCACCCCCACACACATGACGCTCGCCAAAGGCATCACCAGCGGCTATTTCCCGCTGTCGGTGGTCGCACTCGGGCGGGACCTGTACGACGATCTTGAGCGAGGTTCGAACCACGTTGGCACCCTCGCGCACGCCGGCACCTACGCCGCCCACCCGGTGGGCGCAGCCGCTGCCCTGAAGATGCTGGAGATCGTGGAGCGCGACGGACTGGTCGCGCACGCGGCAGAGATGGGTCGCCATCTCGAGATGCGCCTGCGCGCATTCGCAGATCACCCGCTGGTCGGCGACGTGCGCGCGCTGGGCCTTGGGGGTGCGCTCGATTTCCTGCGGCGGGATGGCGATGACCGTCCGCTGCAGACAGAAGCCGAGGCGGACGCGGTGTGCCTGCGCGTTTACGAAGCGCTATTCGATCTCGGTGTTGTGGCGCGCCCTGCCGGGCGCAGCCTGGTGATCGCGCCGCCGCTCATCGTGCAGCGCAGTGAGATCGACGAAATCTGTCGAAGAGTCGGGAAGGCGTTACATCTGTCGGAAGAAGGCGCTCGCTGACTGTCCGCAGAGGTGCGCGCCCGCGTGCGTGTATCCGCCTCGCCCTCACCGATCTCCCGTCACGGCGCTAAGCCGCCTCGCCGAGGCGACGCTCCACCACGTCTTCGATCGTGACGGTGAGCAGGGTGTTCCCCTGCCTGTCCAGCAGGTCGAACAACCGCCCGTCTGGTGCGTGGATGCTGAACAGGATGATCATCCCGTCCTTGCCCGCATGCTCCATGTGCATCTCGCCATCCGGCAGCCTGCCCGTGAATCCCGCCTGCCGGATCTTGTGCACGGTCTCGAGCGGCCCTTCCTCGTGGATATGCTGTTCGCCCTGCAAGATCGTCACGGTGGTCTCGCCAAGGTGGCGGTGGTAATGGCAGTAGGCGTTCGGAGCCCATTTCACCAGGAACTCGACGCGGCCGGCGACCACGTCGGCGCTGGGTACCGTGTAGGCATAATCGATGGGGTAATCGAACTCTGGGCCGCCGCCGATCTTCATCCACTGCACTGCGTTGAGATCAAAGTCTGCCGGCAAGGTTTCCGGCAAACGTACGGGCTTATTCATGTGAGTCTCCTTTTACAGGACCAGATCGTGTGTTGTGCGTCAGGCGTTGGCTACCAATGCGGACAGTTTTTTTCCGCCTCGTGCATATTGACGCTTATCATCGAAAACGCATTGAAAGCCGGTTCTGGCAGGCTAGGCGACTAATCAGGGCGATTCAAGTGCAGCAGCACATGCCGCCCGGCTTGCGCAGGCGAGGACACTGGCGCTGGGGCATCGGAGGTAGGGCGGGCTGTCCAAACGCCGTTTAGAAAGGCGGCGATCTGTCAGATCGCTACCTTCCACTCGCGCAACTGGCCCACGGTCTGTGTCAGTCCCTGCTTGAGCAGCGTGTCCAGGTACTCGTCGGCTGTCTTGGGTGGGTTCTTCAATGAGCGGCGATGATTGGCCGCTGCCTCGCACACGCGAGCGGGATGCAGGTCCAGTAGTTCGAAGATGAAGTCATCCGGGTGCTGGGCGGTCAGGTTGTAGGGTTCGAGCCGTTCTGGCGGAAAGTCCTTCAGGTTGAATGTCACGATCAGGCTGGCGCCACCGTGAATGGCGGCCGCCAGCACATGTCGGTCATCTGCGTCTGGCAGTTCCACTGCCGGGATCAGGTGCTCGAACCCGGTGATCAGACTGTCGCGGACGTGGGCGTTCATCAGCGCCGCGTCCGATCAAGATCTTCGGCCGTCAGATCCAGCCGCTGCTTCAAAACATTACGCACCCACTCGTCGTGGATCATGTCCGTCCAACGGGCCCGGTACAAATCTGTCAGCGCCAGGCGCATCAGCAGGTCGCGCAACGGAGCCGGGTAGAGCACGCACGCGTCTGAAGTCGAGACCCATTCATTCGTACCCCATCTTGAGCGCCTGCGCTTGTTCGGTCAGCGCATCGAGGGCCTTGCTGCGCTCGGCATCAATCCGCTCCTTGTACGCGATCACATCCTGGTAGCGTACGCGGCGGTGCGTTCCAATCTTGTGGAACGGGATCTCGCCGCGCTCCAGTAGTTGCACGAGGAATGGCCGCGAGACATTGAGTACGTCCGCGGCGTCCTGGGTCGTGAGCTCGGCATGGGTTGGGATGATGCTGACGGCATTGCCCTCGCCGATTTCCGTCAGCACGTCCACTAGCAGCCGCAGCGCCGACACCGGAACGTGGACCTGATGGGGTGCGCCCTTGTCGTCGAAGATCTCGATCTGCTGAATTTCCGCGCGGGTCTGCAGGAAGGTGGATAGCGCCCGGCCGCTCTCGCGGGCGATGGCAACTTCTTCGGCCGTCGGCAACGGATGGGTGGGTGAGGGCGGGGTCATGGCAGCCTCTGCGGAACCTTTAAAGAGCGTCACGGGAGGGAATATAAACGAAATAAACAAATAATCGAAATATCCAAAAGACGAGAGCCTCCCCTGGCAGACACCCCTTTACACTCACCCCGCCGCCAAGCCGCCTTGCGCCCCCCGGCTGGCAGATCAGCCACTGATCAACTGAGTGTGAACCGGCAGTTGGGCCAGCTGAGGATGCTGGAGATGGGTGCATGGTATGTAATGACCCAGCCGAATCTGCTCACCTCGATCCTGCTGGTTACGCAGTCAAAGTAATCACAGCGAACAGGCAGACTCTCCCGCCAAAACAACGAGTTACGGGAAAAAAATACTGAATGAGATGGTGGGCCCGCTCGGACTCGAACCGAGGACCAAGGGATTATGAGTCCCCTGCTCTAACCAACTGAGCTACAGGCCCCCGGTGAAAGCGGGGAGCGCCCCAAGGCTGGGGCGTTGCGGCGGGGCCGATGGCCCCGCGCTTCAGTCCAGGAAAGTGCGCAGCCGTTCGGAGCGCGAGGGGTGGCGCAGCTTGCGCAGGGCCTTCGCCTCTATCTGGCGGATGCGCTCACGCGTCACGTCGAACTGCTTGCCCACTTCTTCCAGCGTATGGTCGGTATTCATGTCGATACCAAAGCGCATGCGCAGGACTTTCGCTTCCCGCGGCGTGAGCCCTTCCAGCACTTCGCGAGTGCTGCGGCACAGGCCTTCAAAGGTGGCGGAGTCGATCGGGGACTGGATGTTGGTGTCCTCGATGAAATCCCCCAGGTGCGAGTCCTCGTCGTCGCCAATCGGAGTCTCCATGGAGATGGGCTCCTTGGCGATCTTCAGCACCTTGCGGATCTTGTCTTCCGGCATCTCCATGCGCTGCGCCAGCTCTTCCGGCGTCGGCTCGCGGCCCTTCTCCTGCAGGATCTGGCGCGAGATGCGGTTGAGCTTGTTGATGGTCTCGATCATGTGCACCGGAATGCGGATGGTGCGGGCCTGGTCTGCAATGGAGCGCGTGATCGCCTGGCGTATCCACCAGGTCGCATAGGTGGAGAATTTGTAACCGCGGCGGTATTCAAACTTGTCCACCGCCTTCATGAGGCCGATGTTGCCTTCCTGGATGAGGTCCAGGAACAAGAGCCCGCGGTTGGTGTACTTCTTGGCAATCGAGATCACCAAGCGCAGGTTGGCCTCCACCATTTCCTTCTTCGCGCGGCGGGCCTTGGCCTCGCCAATGGACATGCGACGGTTGATGTCCTTGATCTCGCTGATCAGCACGCCACTGCGCCCTTCAATTTCGCGCAGCCGGTTCTGGATTTCTTCGATGTCCGGCGCCTTCTCCTTCAGCGCCGCCACATAGGGCTTCTTCTGCTTGATAAGGTTCTTCAGCCAGGTGTCATCCGTTTCCTTGTCGATGAACATCTGCAGGAAATCCTTGCGCGGAATCTTGCACTGCTTCACGCAGATATCCATGACGTTCTTTTCGTGCTGGCGGATTTCTTCCACCACCGTGCGCACCTGCTGGCCAAGATGCTCGGACATGCGCGGGATGAGCTTGAAGACCAGGAACTTCTCCTGCAGCTCCTTGCGCGCTTGCTGGGTCTTGGGATGGCTGCGGCCGTTCTTCTTGGTGGCCGTCTGCACCTTCTTCTGGAGTTTGCGGAACTCCTCGAAGTGCGCCTTCACTTCTTCCGGATCCAGCTGGTTGGCGGCTGGATCTGCGGCGTCGTCGTCGCCGTTTTCTTCATCATCGTTGGCGGGCGCAGCGGCTTCCACTTCGTCCGGCAATTCCACCGGCTCCGCCGCCACCGTGGCTTCGGAATAGTCGATGAAGCCCGCGATGAGGTCCGTGATCTTGCCTTCGGTCTCCACTGTGCGGTCGTATTCGGCGAGGAAGGTTTCCCCCACGCTCGGGAAATCCGCCAGCGCGGACAGCACCTGGTTCAGGCCGTCCTCGATGCGCTTGGCAATCTTGATTTCGCCTTCGCGGGTGAGCAGATCCACCGTGCCCATTTCGCGCATGTACATGCGCACGGGATCCGTGGTGCGGCCAAATTCCGTATCCACGGCGGCGATGGCGGCGGCCGCTTCTTCCGCGGCTTCTTCGTCGATCTCCGGCTCTGCCATGAGGATGGCGTCCGGATCGGGGGCCGTCTCGTGGACGGTAATCCCCATGTCGTTGATCATGTTGATGATGTCTTCGATCTGCTCGGGATCGACGATGTCATCGGGCAGGTGGTCGTTGACCTCGTGATAGGTCAGGAAGCCCTGCTCCTTGCCTTTGGCAATGAGGCGCTTGAGCTGCGACTGTTCGTCGTTGGTGTCGATTTCTTCGAGCGGTTCAGTGGCCATGCGCTGTACCTTGATGAATGGCTGGGTACGGAGGGCCTTGAGCCTTCCGTCGGGCGTTTTAGAGTATTGACCGGCGCGAGCGTTCCGCAGCTGCGGAAACAATGCCGGAGTATAACCCCGAAGCCGAGGGGTGAACCACCCGAGGAGCTCGCAAGTGCGCCCTGTGTCTCGAGATTGGGATGGCAGTGGGCTTTTGCAATGGCTCCCGTGCCCGTAGGGGCACCCGCAGCTCAGCCCGGGTCGCGGCGCCGGGTCTGCTGCAGCTTGGCCCGAGTCTGCTCGGCGAGCTCGGCCGGGGTGCCTGCGGCCGCTGTTTCCACGAGCCGCGAGTAGTAATTTCGTTGCGCGTGCTTCAGCACTTGGCCCAGGGCCCCCGTGAATTCGGCGGCCCAGTGTTCGGGCGGCAACAGCATCTGGGTTGCGAGAATCTCCTCGATGAGCGCGCCCTGGGGGGTATCCCGGAAGCGCTCGATGAGCGCGCCGGAGGTGAGCGTGGGCTCGGCACCCAGCAATTCCAGCAGGTCGACCAAGAGCGCAAGGCGCGGGTCGGCCGTCACGTCCAGAGCCGGAAAGTGGCTGGCCTGGGCGGCGAGGCCGGGCTCCCGCAGCAAAAAGTAGAGTGCGCGATTGAGCACCGGCGTCACGCTCTGGCGGGGACCGAGCGGCCGGGACTGGCGCACGGCACCGGGCGGGTCGGGTGGCAGGCGCGCCCCCGGCACGATGACGCGGGTTTGCGCGAGTTCGGCCAGCCGCTCCTGCAGCAGTTGCCGGAAAGTCCCGCCGGGCACCTTGCCAATCAAGGGCTTGGCGAGCGCCACCAGCCGTGCCCGGCCTTCCAAGGTGCGCAGATCCGTCTGCTTGCCGAGCTCCCTGAACAGCATTTCGGACAAACCTTCAAAGCGCGCCGGATCTTCAAACGCCGTGCGCCCTTCCTGACGCACCAGCGAATCCGGATCCTGACCCTGTGGCAGGAACAGGAAAGCCGCGCTGCGCCCGTCCTGCAGATAGGGCAGGGCGGTTTCCAGCGCCCGCCAGCTGGCGCGTTGGCCGGCGGCGTCGCCATCAAAACAGAACACGATTTCCGGCACCGCGCGGAACAGGGTTTCCAGATGTTCGCCGGTGGTGGCGGTGCCGAGCGTGGCCACCGCGTAATCGATGCCGTGCTGGGCCAGCGCCACCACATCCATATAGCCCTCCACGATGAGGATGCGCGAAAGCTTGGTATTTGCCTTCAGGGCATGGTGCAGGCCATAGAGCTCGCGCCGCTTCTGGAAGATGGGTGTTTCCGGCGAATTGAGATATTTGGGCTCGCCCTGATCGATGACGCGCCCGCCAAAGGCGATGCAGCGGCCGCGCCGGTCATGGATGGGAAAGATGATGCGATCGCGGAAGCGGTCATAGGCGCCGCCGCCTTCGCGCTCGATGGTGAGCCCACCCAGGAGCAGAAGTTTCTGTCGCTCGGGCGTGGTGCCGAGGGCGCTGAGGCAGGTATCCCAGCCTTGCGGCGCGTAGCCAATGCCGAAGCGCTTGGCGATTTCGCCGGTGAGGCCGCGGCGCTTCAGGTAGCTCACCGCGCGCTCGCGGGTGGGGTGTTCGCGCAGCAGGCGGGCATAGAGGGCTTCGGCTTCCGCCATCACGGCATAGAGCGGGCCGTTGTCTTCGCGCTTCGCCTCCGGGCCGCCGGCTTCGTATTCGATATCCATGCCGAACTGGGCGGCGAGATCTTCCACCGCCTCGGTGAAGCTCAAGCCATCATGGTTCATCAGAAAGCCGATGGCCGAGCCGTGCTGGCCGCAGCCAAAGCAGTGATAGAACTGCTTCTCCGGGCTCACGGTGAAGGAGGGCGATTTTTCGTTGTGGAAGGGGCACAGGCCCTGGAAGTCACGCCCCGCCTTTTTCAGCTGCACGGTCTTGCCCACCACATCGACGATATCGACGCGGTCCAGCAATTTGTCGACGAAGGCGCGGGCGATGCGACCAGCCATGGGGCAAGCAAATCCGTGTGACGCGGGCAGTGCGTGTGCCCATTGTAGGCGCTTGGCATCCCGGCGGAATGCTCCGCGCAGGAGAAGGGGAGCGGGGTGGCCGGCGCTCAGGCGCCGGAGAGTCTGGCCTTGATGGTGGCGCTGACGGCGGAGAGGTCGGCCCGGCCCATGACCAGCGGGCGGAGCGTGTTCATGACCTTGCCCATGTCCTTGATTTGGGTGGCGCCGCACTCGGCGATGGTCTTGTCGATGAGCGCACCCAGCTCCTCGGCGCTCAGCGGCGCGGGCAGGAATTCCTCGATGATGCGCAGTTCGTCCCGCTCCTTGTCCGCGAGATCCTGCCGCCCAGCGGCATCGAACTGGCTGATGGAATCCCGGCGCTGGTTGGTGAGCTTGGTGAGGATGGCGATGATGGCATCGTCATCTGGCGTGGTGCGGGTATCGACTTCCACCTGCTTCACCGCGGCCAGCATGCCGCGGAGCGTGGTGGAGCGGAGTTTGTCCCCGGATTTGAGCGCCTCCTTCACGGCGGCGTTCATGCGGTCCTTGAGTTCGGACATGGCGGGAGCTTCCGGGCTGTCTGGCGCTCCCTCGGTTGAGGCGGCGCCGGGAACAATCAGTACATGCGGGTCTTGCGCAGTGAGGACCGCGCGGCCTTCTTCTGCCAGCGCTTCACCGCGGCAGCGGCCTTGCGCTTGCGCTCCTGGGTGGGCTTTTCGTAGAACTCGCGCTTGTGCACTTCGGCCAGTACACCGGCTTTTTCACAGGCGCGCTTGAAGCGGCGCATGGCGATATCAAAGGGTTCGTTTTCGCGGATTTTGACGCTGGGCATGGGCTTGCTTTGGATCCTATGGGTCACTGTGCCTTCAGGGACCGGGGATCCTATGCGGCCAGCCACCGAATGTCCACCTGAAGGAGTGGTAATCTCCCGCCCCATGAACATCCTCGGCATCGAGACCTCCTGCGACGAAACCGGTGTGGCCGTCTACGCCGAGCCCGGTGGCCTGCTGGCCCATCGCCTGCACAGCCAAGTGGCCATGCACCGCGAGCACGGGGGCGTGGTGCCGGAACTCGCCTCGCGGGACCATGTGCAGCGCCTGGTACCCCTCATCCGCGAGACGGTATCGGAGGCGGGGCTCGGCCTCCCGGACCTCACCGCCATTGCCTATACCGCAGGCCCCGGCCTCATCGGGGCGCTGCTGGTGGGGGCGACCTTGGCCCGCAGCCTCGCGTGGGCGCTCGGGATCCCGGCCATCCCCATTCATCATATGGAGGCCCACCTCTTGGCCCCCATGCTGGAGCCGGATCCGCCTGAATTCCCCTTCTTGGCCCTGCTGGTGTCCGGCGGCCACACCATGCTCGTGCAGGTGGAAAGCCTCGGGCAGTACCGGATTCTGGGCGAATCCCTGGACGATGCCGCGGGCGAGGCCTTCGACAAGACGGCCAAGCTGCTGGGCCTCGGTTACCCCGGGGGGCCGGCGGTGGAGCGCCTGGCGGCGGAAGGCGAGGCCGGCCGCTTCACCTTCCCCCGCCCGATGACGGACCGGCCGGGCCTCGATTTCAGTTTCAGTGGCTTGAAGACCTACTGCGCCAATACCGTGCGCGACCACGGCAAGGAGCCCGGCGCGCCTGCCGCCATTGCGCGCGCCTTCAGCGAGGCGGTAGTGGATACCTTCATCATCAAGTGTCGTCGCGCTTTGAAAGAAACAGGTCTGCGAACCCTAGTGGTGGCCGGTGGCGTGAGCGCCAACCGGCAGTTGCGCGCGGGGCTCGATGCTCTCGCCAAGACTCAGGGCGCGCGGGTGTATTACCCGCAGCCGGCGTTCTGTACGGACAACGGCGCGATGATCGCCTACGCCGGATACCTCAGGCATCGCGCAGGCGAGCGTGCGCCGCTCGATTTTGCGGCGAGGCCGCGTTGGTCCTTGGAGGAGATTGGCCTGACGGCGGGGGCCTGAGGGCAGCAAGGCCCGCAGTGCTGGCCGCGCGGTGGAATGCTCAGGCGCGCTTGGCGCCGATGCGACCTTCCGTGCCGGCGCGCAGGCGCTGGATATTCTCCGCATGGCGCCAGAACACTGCCGGGGCCATCACGCCCAGCGCCAGGGCGTAGGGTAGGGGCAAGCCCAGCAGCAGTGCGTAAAGTGGTGCCGCCAGAGTGGCGCACAGCGCGGCGAGTGAGGAATAGCGGGACACGGCCGCCACCGCGAGCCAGGTCACGATAAAGCAGAGTCCCAATCGCCAGTCACAGCCGAACAGCACGCCGATGAGCGTCGCCACGCCCTTGCCACCCTTGAAGCCGAAGAACACCGGATAGAGATGTCCGATGAAGGCGGCGACGCCTGCGCCGGCCACGATGGCGGGATCAAGCTTGAGCCCGGCCGCGATCACGACCGGCAGAAAGCCCTTGAGCACATCGCCCGCCAAGGTGAGCAGTGCGGGAAATTTGCCATAGGCGCGCAACACGTTCGTGGCGCCGGGATTGCCCGAACCCACGCTGCGCGGATCGCCCTTGCCCATCAGCCTGCAGACCAGAATGGCCGCGGAGATGGAACCGATGAGATAGCTGGCGACGAGATAGGCGATGCCCCACATGCCGGCTATTGCACTTGATGCCCGGACGGCAATCAAGAGGGCTTATACTCCGGCGCAGCGCGACTCCCGCGCGTTCTCTGGACGGCTTGTGATGGATATCGTTTTTCTCCATGGACTCAAGATCGACACCGTCATCGGCATCTGGGACTGGGAGCGCAAGCTCAAGCAGACCTTGGTCATCGATCTCGACATGGGCGCCGATCTCTCCATCCCCGGCCGCAGCGACAACATCGAAGACACCCTCGACTACAAATCCGTGACCAAGCGGATCATGAAGCTTGCGGACGAGAGCGCCTTCCTGCTCGTGGAAAAGCTGGCCGAGACGATTGCGGACATCCTCCTCGATGAATTCAAGATCCCCTGGGTGCGCGTGCGTATCAACAAGCAGGGCGCCGTGCGTCAGGTGCGCGATGTGGGTGTGATGATCGAACGCAGCCGCAAGTCCTGATCTGCCCGTGCCGCAGGTTTACGTCAGCATCGGCAGCAACCAGTCACCCCGGCAGTACATTCGCGAGGGCCTGGGCCGGTTGGAAGCCGAGGTTGGGCCGTTGCAGGTCTCACCGGTCTACCGCAGCGTGGCCGTGGGGTTTGAAGGCGAGGATTTCTTCAATCTCGTGATTGGATTTTCCACCGACTTGCCGCTGCAGACGCTGGCGCAGATCCTGCGCGACATCGAAGCCGCCTGCGGGCGTCACCGCGGGGAAGCGAAATTCGCACCGCGCACCCTGGATATGGACATCCTCACCTATGGTGATGCTGTGCTCGAAGAAGGCCGCCTGCGCCTGCCGCGCGAGGACATCCTGGAATACGCCTTCGTGCTGAAGCCGCTGGCGGACCTTGCGCCCGAGGCGCGGCATCCGGTGCTCAGGCAAACTTATGCGGCGCTCTGGGCGGCCTTTGCCGGTGACGATGCCGGCATGGTGGAAGCCCCCGGGTTTCTCGACGACGAACCTTCCCCATGATGAGGAGTGCGCGCATGCCGTGGATGCGATGGGCCTTGATCCTGCTGATGCTGCTCTCTGCCGGCTGTGCTTCCATCGTCTCTCCGGGTGAGGAAAAACGTGGACGCGCGCTCTTTGAGGCCACGGATACCTACCGCAAGCTTTTCCGTTGGGGACAGTACGAACAGGCGGCGCAGTACCTGCGCGGCAAGGGCGAGGAAAAAATTGCCGCACCCGATCTCGAACGCATGCAGCGCTATCGGGTGGTGGGATATCACCAGGCGGATCAAATTGCGAGCGCCGAAGGCACCGAGGTGCGGGCCATCGTGCTGATCGAGTACTACGAGATTGACTCGGGCGTCACCAAGACCGTGCGCGACGAGCAGTACTGGTGGTATGAGGAAACGGAGAAACGCTGGTTTCTGGGCACGCCCATGCCGGTCTTCGGCCGGCGCTGAGTCTGCTGAAACCAGAGGCTCAGGCCAGGGGCTCCATCCCGGGGCTCAATCGAAGATCGAGCGTCCCCCGTCCACGTTCATCACTTGGCCGGTGATATAGGGCGCATCGAGCAGATAGCACACGGCGCGCGAGATATCTTCCAGACTGCCGAGCCGCCCCAGCGGGGTCTTCGCGAGTATCGCCTGCTGATCCGCGCCGGAAGTTTCCGTGCTCCACAGGATGGCCCCGGGCGCAATGGCATTCACGCGAATGGCAGGCGCAAGTTCACGGGCCAGCGCCCGCGTGAGGCCAACGAGCCCCGCCTTGGCCGCACAGTAGATGGCGAAGCGCGGCTTGGGCCGCTCTGCATACACATCCACGATATTGATGAGGTTGCCGCCTTGCGCCTGCAACAGCGGCAGCGCCGCCTGCGCCAGAAAGTAAGGCGCGCGCAGGTTCACGTTGTTCATTTCGTCCCATTGCTCCACCGTGCTCTCGGCGAGCGGGGTGGGATGGAACAGTGCCGCGTTGTTGATGAGCACATCGAGCCGTCCCCAGTGGGTGCGGATGGCCTCGATGATTTTTGCAGGTGTTGCGGCATCGGCGAGATCGCCCTCAACCTGCAGGGTGGAACCGGGACGTGTGGATTCCAGCCCCGCGCACAGGGCACGCGCAGCCTCCGCGGATTGACGATAATGCACCACCACCCGCATGCCGCGGGCGTGCAGGGTGGAAACGATGTGCGCACCCAGCCGCTGGCTGGAGCCGGTGACCAGTGCAACAGGGGCGTCAACTGCGGTGTGCGTTGGCGAGGACATGAATGGGCGTCCGTGAATAGACCATGAAACTCGAAACGAGATTACCTGATCCGGGCCCGGAGGAGACAGCGGTTTCCGCACGCCTGCTCGCGCGCATCCAGCAAGAAATACACGCGGCAGAGGGCTTTCTGCCGTTTGATCGTTTCATGGAGCTCGCGCTCTACGCGCCGGACCTCGGCTATTACGTGGCGGGCGCGCACAAGTTCGGGCGTGAAGGCGACTTTGTCACCGCGCCCGAGCTGTCTCCGTTGTTCGGTGCCTGCCTCGCGCGGCAATGTGCCGCCGTGCTGCAGGCAGGCGGCGAAGGCATCATCGAATTTGGCGGCGGCAGTGGTCGCCTTGCCCTCAGTGTGATGCAGGCTTTGCACAACTTGGGTCAGCATGACTTCCGCTATGCCATTGTGGAACTCAGTCCTGAACTCCGCGCGCGGCAACGGGATCTCATTGCGCGTGAAGCGCCCGAACTGCTCGCGCATCTCGAATGGTGGCAGGGGCCGCCGGCAACGCCTTGGCATGCCACCGTGCTGGCGAATGAAATCCTCGATGCGATTCCCGTCTCCTGCTTCAGCCTTGACGAGGGAGCCATCCTCGAGCGCGGTGTTGGCGTGGAGGTTGCGGGCACCCTCACCTGGCGCACGCGCGCGGCGCCCGCTGCGCTCGCCTCGGCCGTCGAAGCGGTGCTGCCTCTGGCGCCTGCGGACTATCCGCCCGAGTGGGGCTCGGAGATCGCCCTGCGTCTGCCGGCTTTCATGGCCGATTTGAGTCGTTTCGTGGCGCGCGGCGCCGTGGTGCTGGCCGACTACGGCTATCCGCGGGCGGAGTTCTATCACCCGGATCGCGCCCAAGGCACTTTGCAGTGCTACTACCGTCATCGCGTGCATGCTGATCCGCTGTGGATGCCAGGTATCCAGGACATCACGGCGGCGGTTGATTTCACCGCGGTGGCCGAGGCCGCGCATGAGGCCGGATGGACCATCGCGGGGTTTGCCGAACAGGCGCAATATCTGATGGCCTGTGGCATCACGGATCTGCTGACCGCACGCATGCAGGCCTCACCGGAAGAGGCCGAACGCACGGCGCGGGCCGTGAAACGCCTGCTGCTGCCCCAGGAGATGGGAACCCGTGTGAAGATGATGACTCTCACCCGGGACTACACCGGCGCGGTGCCCGGCTACGACCTGCGTGATGCGCGCCACCGTCTCTGATGCTCGAACCGTCACATTCCCCGAAGGAGGCATGATGAATCCTGAAAGACGCTGGCTGCTGGCCCTGTTGTGCAGTCTGGCCACGGGCATGGCTATTGGCCCTGCGCTGGCGGCGGACGATTCCAAGGCGATGGCACCTTTGCCCAAACCGGCTGCCGGCCAGCAGGTGGCGACCTTCGCGGGTGGCTGCTTCTGGTGCATAGAGCAGCCTTTCGATGAATTGCCCGGCGTGCTGGCCACCACTTCGGGTTACATCGGCGGCACCGTGGCCAATCCCACCTATGACCAGGTGACCTACGAGGACACCGGGCACGCCGAAGCGGTGCAGGTGTTGTTCGACCCCGCCCAGATCAGTTACGAGCGCCTGCTGGAAGTGTTCTGGCGCAACATCGACCCCACCACGCTTGATGCACAGTTTTGTGACATGGGGGCGCAGTACCGCACCGAGATCTTCTTCCATGACGCGGCCCAGAAAGCCGCTGCCCTCGCCAGCCGCGAGGCCTTGCAGCGTGCCAAGCCCTTTGCTGGTGCAATCGTCACCCGCATCACGGCGGCCGGTGAGTTCTACCCCGCGGAGAACTATCACCAGGACTACTACGTGAAGAATCCCGTGCGCTACAAGTACTACCGTTATCGCTGTGGCCGCGACGAGCGCCTGCAGGAATTGTGGGGCAAGGGCACTTGATCATGTGATAATCGAACCCTGCAATCTCTGCCCCACAATCGCGGAAAAGGAGAGCCCGAATGCCTGGAGCGGAAAAGGAAGTCGGCACTGCACCGCAGGGTGTGGCCCAGGGAGTAGTGATGCTCGCCGACATCGTTGGCAGCACGGCCCTGTATGAATCGTGCGGTGACACCCGGGCACGGACATTCCTCGCCGAAGTGATTCAAGCCATGACCGGAATCATTACCGAACAGGGTGGCAGGGTTGTTGCCGAATTCGGTGATGAACTCATGTGCATCTTCCCGGACCCTCGTCTCGCTGCCGTGGCGGCCTGCGCCCTGCACGAGAACATCAGTCACGGCTACCAGGTGCCGGGTGCCGATGAGCGCCAGCGCCTGCACATCGGCATGCATTTTGGGGATCTGCCCGAAGGTGAACCGGACATGCTGGGCGAAGTGGTGCGGCTCGCGCGGTGGGCGGCGATGCACGCCAAACCCGACCAGACGCTGGTGACTGCGGAGGTGATCGAGCGTCTGCCGCCGATGTTCCGGGCGGTGTCACGCTATATCGATGACGAAACCTGGGATGCCGAGGGCGATGCCCGCGTTGCCCTGTTCGAGATCATCTGGGATGTGGATGCCGCGACCGTCGCGGGGCTGCCCGCTGGCCTGCCGCCCAAAGGTCCTTACGTCTCGGTGCGCCTTGAGCATGATGGGCGCCGCATCCGTCTGGATGCCGAGCATCCGGTGCTCTCCGTGGGGCGCCATCCCGGCAATGATCTGGTGATTTCGCATGAGCTGGTGTCGCGCCAGCATTTCACGCTGCAGTTCGGTCGGGGTCGATGCACGATTACCGATCGCAGCACCAATGGCATCACTGTGATCGCGGCAGTCGAGAAACCACAACTGCTCCAGCACGACACGGCAGTGCTCGCAGAGCGCGGGCAGATTCATATCGGTCACAAGCCGGATCAGACGCCGGCGGTGGTGCTCACCTGGGTGTGCGAATAAAGGCGCTCGCGCGGCCTGCATTAGTCGCCTTTGCCCTGTCAGCCGGCTTCCAGGTGCAACACCGCCTGCACCCTCGCGGCGTGCAGGGCGGCCTTGATGCGCGCGCCATCCTTGCTGGCGAGCACTGCGGCGTCTGGCTTCACTTCACGACACGCTGCGAGCGCGCGGGCAATGCGGACCGCTGGCGCGTAGTCTGGCAAGACGGGCGCACGGGTATCCACCGCACACGCACGTAACACTTCCTCCAGTCGCTCGGGCCGACGGAAACCGTCCACGCGCTCGAGCAGCGTCACCACCGCCTCCGCTTCCAAGGCGCAGGCTGAGCGAATCACCTGCTGCTCGCGCACCAGCGCCAGCGCCGTTTCGGTGAGCGCGACGGGGGCACGCCGGCGCTGGCAGAGACGTTCAGTCTGCTGGAAGGCGTGCCCATCTTGGGTTGCATCATCCACAGGCGTCTGCGCCAGCAGTGCGAAGCGCACCGGGAGCGGGAGTTCGGCTTCTGCGGCGCGCTCGAGGTTTTCCAGCAGATGCTCGCCCGCATCCACTGCGGACTGATCGGGCAGCAGCCGGGGCCGGCCGAAGAGTGCGGCGAGTTCCGGCAACAGGGGCGCGAGCGCGCCACAGGCTCTCAGCACTTCGACGAAGCGCTCGGGATGGGTCTCCATCAAGGCGCGTTCGAGTTCGCGCCACACTCGCTCCGGAGACAAAGTAAGCAGCTCGCCACTGTCTGCCAGCTGCTGCATCAGAGCCAAGGTTTCCGGCGCGATGCGGAAATCGAAGCGTGCCGCGAAGCGCGCCACGCGCAGCACCCGCAGCGGATCTTCCGCAAAGGCAGGCGTGATGTGGCGCAATACCCCGGCGGCCAGATCCTGTTGTCCGCCATAAGGGTCGTGGAGGTTTCCCTGCTCATCGCGCGCCATCGCATTAATGGTCACATCGCGTCGCGCGAGATCTTCTTCCAGGGTGACCGTGGCACCTGTATCGAAGGCAAAGCCGCGATAACCCTGGCCCTGCTTGCGCTCGAGTCGTGCGAGCGCGTATTCCTCGTGTGTGTCCGGATGCAGGAAGACCGGGAAATCACGGCCCACCTGGCGATAGCCGAGGGCGAGCATTGCTTCCGGGCTGCCCCCCACCACCACCCAGTCGCGATCCGCGACCGGCCTGCCCAGCAGGCGGTCCCGCACCGCGCCGCCCACTTCGTAGATTTTCATCCGCGCAGGGGGTTCATGAATCGTCTGCGGGCTTGCGTGGGAGTCAGCGCTGCGCGCTGCGCCGCTTCGCGCTGTAGTCGCGGGCGCGTCGGCTGGGTTTGAGGAGCGCAGGGACGATGGAGTCGATAGGGGTGGCCGTGATGCCGAGCGCGGCGAGGCCATCTTCACCCTGAACGACGGAATCGCGTTTCAGCGAGCGCCAGTTGTCGCGCGAGAAAGGCTTGCCCGGCAGATGCTCGCAGACTTCCGCCTGTAACCGCCCGGCCCAGGCAGGCAGGCCAATGACCGGGCAGGCGTGGCCGCTGGTGCGCGCGGTGTATTCCACGAGGCGACCCAAGGTCCAGACTTCCGGCCCACCCAATTCGAACACACTGCCGCTCGCCAGCTGATCGTTGCCGAGAATGCGCAGAATGGCCTCTGTCACATCGCCGACGAATACCGGCTGCATGCGCGCGCCGGCACCTGCCAAGGGCAGGAAGGGCAGCCAAGTCACCAGCGGCAGGAAGCGCCCGAAGAGGCCATCGCCCGGCCCGAAGATCACGGAGGGTCTAACGATTGCCGTGCGCAGGGTGCGCGTCTCGAGCACGCGCTGCTCGGCCTCGCCCTTGCTGCGCAGATAGTGGCTGGGGCCTTCGGGATCTGCATTGAGCGCACTCACCTGCACGAAGCGCGACACACCGGCTGCTTCCGCCGCCGCGAGCGCGGAGACCGTGGCGTCCACATGCGCGCGCCGGAAGCCGCGTCCGCTGTCGCCTTTCTCGTTGAGGATGCCGATGAGATTGACCAGGGCTTCGCAGCCACGCAGCGCCGTGGCGAGCGCGGCTCGGTCGTGCACCTCCACGGCCTCGCAACGGGCATCGGGCAGCAGCCACAGAGGTTTTGCGTGTTCCAGGCGACGGGTGAGGATGCGGGTGCGAAATCCGGCGGCTTGCAGGCGACTGGCGAGCGCCTGGCCGACGAAGCCGCTGCCACCGAGCAGCGCAACCGTGCGTAGAGGGGCGGGAGATTTCAACATGTGGTACTGGCAGATCCAAAGCGTGTCATGTCGGCCATTCTGGAGCCGAGCGGGCTCACAGTCACGCCGAGCCGGAATTCATAGACCGCCGCGTAAAAGAGGGCACGGCGCACGTAGCCCTCGGTTTCGAGGAAGGGCAGGGTGTCCACCCAGACGTCCTCCGGCGTGCAGGCCGCGTTCTTCAACCAGGCTTTCACGCGACTGGGCCCTGCGTTGTAGGCCGCGGCTGCCAGCGGAAAATAACCGCCGAACTGCCGCAGCACCTGGCGCAAGTACTCGCTGCCGATGGCGATGTTTGTGTCCACCTGGGTGATCTCTGCATTGGAACGCAGCCGCAGCCCAATCTGTCGTGCCGTGGCATTGGCCGTAGCCGGCATCACCTGCATCAGGCCCAGGGCGCCCACCGGTGAGCGGGCATCGGTGACGAAAGCGCTCTCGCCGCGGATGATGGCGTAGATGAGCGCCGGCGGCAGACCCCGCGCCTCGGCGAATTTCGTGACCAGTGATTTGTGCAGCAAGGGAAAGCGCAAATCGAGATCGTCATAACTCTGCATCTGTCCCAGCATGAGGATGGCCTGCGCGTGCCAGCCCCATTCGTAGATCAGCGCCGCGCCGACTTCCTGCTCACGACGTGGCCGGCCTTCCAGCTCGAAGGCAATCTCGTTGCGTGCCTCACCCGGCCGGTTCAGCTGGTAGAACTCGCGTGCACGCTGCAGGCCTCCGGATTCGCCAATGCCGCGTCGCTCTTCGGCCGTCGGACGTATCGGCTTGTGCGTCATCGCATAGGGCACGCCCGCGCGATCACTCGCCATGAATCCGTAGTAGTCGCGTTCGGTCGCCAGTTCGCGAAAAGTCGTGAGTGAGGCCTCCTGCTGCCCGGTCTCGCCCAAGGCGCGTGCATGCCAGTAGCGCCAGCGCAAGGCATTGGTGGTGGCGCCGCGCGGCGGTCCCGCCGTCCACACCACCAGATCCTGCCAAGCGCGTGCCCTCAGGCCTTCGCGCAGGCGGAAGCGCTCCACGGCATCGTCCACGCCGGCATCGTTCACGTCCCGCAGGTAATCGAGGCGCTGTGGATGAGTCGCGGCCACCGCTGCCACCGCCAGTTCGCGCTGAACCACGCCGGCCTGGGCGGGGGTGAAGGGATATTTGTCCCGCACCTGGCGCCACGCGAGGGTCGCACTCGCCAGCCCCTGGTGGGCGTAGCGTCCGAGACCATGCGCGATGACATCGCGCAGCTGCAGGCTGTCCGGCTTGCCGGCAGTGAGTTTGAGGGTCTGGGAGGGCGTGCCGTGCACCTTGTGCAGCAGGTCGGCGAGCACGCGATCCGATGGGGCCGCGTAGTTCTTGGCAATAACCACGGCAAGACTGGTGTTGCCGCCCTTGGCCGCGAGCATCACCCGCTGCCAGACCAGCGCATCCGTGAGTGCGCCGCGAGTGCGCAGGATTTCAAAGACGGCATTGCAGCCCGGGGCCTGTGATTTGCCCGTCAGCCACAATTCAAGGCCTGCCTTGACGGCTCGCGGCTTGTTGCCGCCATCGAGATCCCGGCGCAGGGCGTGGCAGCGCAACTCGGGATCGCTTTGCGGTGTGTAGTCCTCGTTGAAGAGATCGAATCGGCCCTGGCGCGCAGCTTCGCGCAACCAGTCGGTGCGCAGGCGCTCGGCCGGCAGGCTGCCCGCATGGGCCGCCAGAAACGCCCGCACCTCCTGCGCCGGCAGGGCGCGCAGCTTGCGTTTCAGGGGGTGATAGCTGAGCCAAGGCGTAAGCGGATAGCCGCGCAGCGCGGTCAGCGTCTCGGCACGCGGCGTGGCGCCCTTGAGGACTTCCCGATACTTCGCTTCAAATAGGGCTCGCTGCCTGGCCAGATCATCGGCCATGGCCGCGAGAGTGAAACCGCAGAGTGCGGCAAGTAACAGGAATCGCTTCATCGGCACCACGCAGCCAGGATGTCGCAATTTTCACTGCAGCCCGCGATGCTTGCAAATACGAAGCCTGCAGGCCGCAGGGGTATTCGAGGAGAGACCCACAATGTCCGGTGCGTTTGCGGGTGAGCAGTCACCTTCGCCTGTCGTGCTTGCGGCCCTCATCAAGGGGCGGCGCACGATTCATGATTTCACGTCCGATGCAGTGCCCGAGGCGGCGGTGCTGGAAGCTCTGGAGCTTGCCTGCTGGGTGCCCAACCACCATCGCACCGAACCCTGGCGGTTCTATCTTCTGGGCGAGACAGCACGTGCGCAGGTGATCGAACTCAATACCGCGATCGTGCGCGCCAGCAAGGGGGATTCGGCGGCAGAGGCGAAGCGCAAGCGCTGGAACACCATGCCGGGCTGGCTCGTGCTGACCTGTCAGGTCAATCAGGATTCGGCGCGCGAACGCGAGGACTACGCGGCGTGTTGCTGTGCGGCCCAGAATCTCGCGTTGGCGCTGTGGGCGCGCGGCATCGGCCTCAAATGGGGCACGGGCAAGGTGATCCGGTCGCCCGCATTTTTGGAGATTCTGGGCGCCGATGCGGCCGAGGAATTTGCCGTGGGTCTTTTCTGGTACGGCTATCCGGCCGAAGTGCCTGAACAGGTGCGTCGGCCGGTGCGTGAGCTCACGCGCATCCTTGCGTGAATCGCTTCGGCGCGCGGGATCAGCCCACAGCGCCGAGACGGCGCGCCCGCATCACGCGTTGTGAAGCTTCCTCGGTGTCCGGCGTGTTGCCCGCGACTTCGGGCCAGCCTTGCAGGTTTCTTTCGATCAAGCCGCACAAGGCCTCCACATGCGCCGGTGCCGCGTTCAGCGCCGGGATGTAGCGCAGATCGGTGCCACCCGCCTCGATGAAGGCCTCACGGTTCTGAATCGCGATTTCTTCCAGCGTCTCCAGACAATCCACCGAAAAGCCCGGGCACACCACATCCACGGTGCGCACACCCTGGCGTGCGGTTTCCTGAAGGGTGAGGTCGGCATAGGGCTCGAGCCAGCGCTCGCGCCCGAAGCGCGACTGGAACACGACCTGCCATTCGTTCGCGGCAAGTCCGAGTTTTTCCGCGACCAGTCTGGCGGTGGCCTGGCAGTGGCAGAAATAGGGATCGCCCTGCATGAAGTAGCGATAGGGCAGGCCATGGAAGGAAAAGAAGAGCCGGTCCGGACGGCCGGCCTTTGACCAGTGCGCGGTTATCGAATCCGCCAGCGCCGTGATATAGGCCGGTTCGTTGTGATAGCTGCTGATGAAGCGCAGATCAGGCACCCAGCGCCAGCCTTGCAGCACTGCGGCCACTGCATCGAAAACCGAGCCGGTGGCAGGGCCCGAATACTGCGGATAAAGCGGCAGCACGAGCACGCGACGTGCCCCGGCAGCGCGCAGCGCCTCCAGGCCTTGCGCGACCGAGGGTTCGCCGTAGCGCATGGCCAGCGCCACCGCCACGTGATCACCAAACTGCTGCTGCAGGCGCTCGCGTACGGCCGTTTCCTGTGCGCGCGACAGCACCAGCAGGGGCGATCCTTTCTCGGTCCAGATCTTGGCGTAGGCATGGGCGGAGCGTCGCGGCCGGATGTTCAGGATGATTCCGTGCAGAATGGAAAGCCACAACCAGCGCGGCAGCTCGATGAGCCTCGGGTCTGACAGGAACTCCGCCAGGTAACGCCGCAGGGCCTTGGGTGTGGGCGCGGCGGGCGTTCCCAGATTGCACAGGAGCACGCCCACCCGGCTGCCTGCGGCATGGGAGAACTCTGCCGCATCGGTACCGACGTAGCTGGAACTGGGGGGCTGCTGCACGGGAAAATCAGCGGGATTTCAATGATTCGATGTTAACAGGATTCATCGCCATGCTGGTCAATTCCACTGCCTGCAGGCGCCGCCTCACCGCGTTCGTCACTCCGCGCTGGATGGCAGCGCATGACGAGCGGCCGGAGTGGACGCTCGTGCCGTCGGAAGGCAGAGTACGCCGCCTCCTCCATTCCTGAATAAGGCGGCACCGCCATGGATCCCTCCCGCTATCTGCTCAAACCCGGCTCCCGGCTCGTGCTGGAAAAACTGCCCACGCGTGATCATTTCGGCATGCCGCAGAAAGCGGAGCGTGTGGCGGCAACCGAGGCGCTCTCGCAGGAAATCGGCCACTTGCAACAGCTGCTTTACGCCACCCAGCACCATCGCCTGCTGGTGGTGCTGCAGGGCATGGATACCTCGGGCAAGGATGGCACCATCCGCAGCGTGTTCGCCGGGGTGGCGCCACTCGGGGTGCGGGCGGTGAACTTCCGCGCGCCCTCGGAAGAGGAACGCGCTCGCGACTATCTCTGGCGTATTCACCAGCACGTGCCCCGCACCGGTGAAATCGTGCTCTTCAACCGCAGCCCTTACGAGGACGTGCTGGTGGTGCGCGTGCAGGGGCTCGTGAGTGCGAAGGAATGCGTGCAGCGTTACCACCACATCCGCGAGTTCGAACGCATGCTGGTCGAAACCGGCACCACGCTGGTGAAGATCTTTCTGCACATCTCCAAGGACGAGCAGCGCGAGCGCCTGCAGGCCCGTATCGACAATCCGGCCAAGCACTGGAAGCTGATGCCTTCTGATCTGGAGGCGCGGCGGCAGTGGGCGGACTACATGGAGGCCTACGAGGATGCCTTGCGTGAAACCTCCACCCCGCAGGCCCCATGGCATGTGATACCGGCAGACAGCAAAACCACCCGCAACCTGATTGTCGCGACCTTGTTGCGGGATTGCCTGGCCGGCCTCTCGATGAACGCGCCTCAACCGACGACCGATTTGAGTGGTCTCATCATCGCCTGAGGCGTTGGGCACCCGGTTCCTTGCCGCCAGCGCCCGTGGCGCGACGCTCCTGTGCCGAGCCCGGTAACTTGCCTCCCGGGACCTCCCATCCTCCGACGGATCCGGAAGGGCAGAGCATGTAGAATCGGGCGCTCCCGTGCGCTCGAAAAACGAGAATGCCCTGGGCACTGCACGCGGGGAGTGCCCAAAGCCCGGAAAACGCCATGATCAGTGCTCCCAGCCTGCCGCGTATCGGCAGTGTCGTCCTGCTCGCATCCCTTCTCGTTGCGTGTGACCGCGCCCCTGAACCCCCGGCCGGAGGCCCCGCCGGCGCGCCTCCTGTGAGCGTGGCCGCGGCGGTCACGCGGGAGGTCACCCTTGCGGACGAATATCCCGGCCGCTTCGAGGCGGTGGACGAGGTGGCCATCCGGGCCCGGTTGAACGGCTATCTCGAATCCGTGCACTTCAAGCCGGGTACCGAGGTTGCCAAGGGAACCCTGCTGTTCCAGATCGACCCGCGACCCTTCAAGGCCCAGCTGGCCGAGGCGCGCGCGGCGCTCGCCAACACCGAAGCTCAACTTGCCCTGGCCCGCACTGAGAAGAATCGGCAGGCCAAGATGCTCGCCACACGTGCGACCAGTCAGCGTGCGTTCGACACGGCAGTGGCGCAGGTGCAAACCCTGGAAGCTGCGCGCCAGGCCAATCTCGCCACCATTGAGCGCGCCCGTCTCAATCTTGAATACACGCGCATCACTGCGCCCATCGCGGGGCGGGTGGGCAAGGACGAGGTGACTCTCGGCAATCTCGTGCAGGGTGAGGGCCCCGACTCTCCCGTCTTGACCACGCTGGTCTCGTTGGACCCCATCCGGGTCTCCTTTGAAGCCGATGAGCAGGCCTATCTGCGCTACATCGCAGGCGCCCGCGACGAGGGCCTGGCCGTGGAAGTGGGACTCGCCGGTGAAGAGGGTTTCCCGCATCAGGGCACGCTCGAATTCGTGGACAACCAGGTGGCGCTCACCACCGGCACGGTGCGCATGCGGGCGGTGCTGCCAAATGCGGATCGGCGCTTCACGCCCGGACTTTTCGCCCGCGTGAGGTTGCGCGCAACCACCGGCGCCGAACGCGTGGTGCTGGTGGCGGAACGTGCCATCGGCACCGACCAGACCAAGCGTTTCGTGTTGGTGCTGGGCCCGGACAATGTTGCGAACTATCGCGAAGTGACCCTCGGTCGCCAGATGGGCAGCCTGCGGGTGCTCACCAGCGGACTGAAAGAAGGCGAGCTGGTGGTGGTGAATGGCCTGCAGCGCTTGCGTCCCGGCACGCCCGTGACACCGGAACAGGTGCCGATGGAGGAATCGACTGCTGATTCGCCGTCAGGGCCGGCAGGGGACGCCAGCGCCAGCAGCACTTCCGCGGGCGGCTGAGCAGCATGAACATCTCGCGCACGTTCATCGAACGGCCAATTCTTGCGGGCGTGATGTCCGCGGCGATCTTTCTGGCCGGTCTCATCGCAATCTATGTTCTGCCGGTTTCCGAATACCCGGACGTCGTACCGCCTTCCGTGGTGGTGACCGCTACCTATCCCGGCGCCAATCCGGAAGTGATTGCCGAGACCGTTGCTGCACCGTTGGAGGAGCAGATCAACGGTGTGGAGAACATGCTCTACATGTCTTCCATGGCGACCACCGACGGCATCCTGCAGCTCACGGTCACGTTCAAGATTGGGGTGGATCCAGATTTGGCCGAATCCCAGGTCCAGAACCGGGTGCAGCGCGCGCTCCCGCGCCTGCCGATGGAAGTGCGGCAGTACGGCGTCATCACCAAGAAGCAGTCGCCCAACCTGACCATGGTGGTGCATCTCATCTCCAGCGACAGTCGCTACGACGAGCTGTATCTGCGCAACTACGCGATGATCAACCTGCGCGATGATCTGCGTCGCCTGGAGGGCATGGGCGATGTGGTCATCTTTGGTGGCGGTGATTACGCCATGCGCGTGTGGCTGGATCCGCAAAAGCTTGCCGCCCGTGAACTCACGGCGGGCGACGTGGTGGCGGCCATCCAGGAGCAGAACCAGCAGGTGGCGGCCGGTGTGATCGGCGCGCAACCCGCGGCCACCAATATCGAATTCCAGCTCTCCGTGAACACGCAGGGCCGACTCACCACGGAGGAAGAGTTCGGCGAGATCATCGTTGGCACCGCGCCCGATGGCGGCATCCTGCGGCTCCGGGACGTGGCGCGCATCGAACTCGGCGCGGGTGATTACTCCCTGCGCAGCTATCTCAACAGCAAGCCCGCCGTTGCACTGGGGCTCTTCGAAGCGCCGGGTGCGAATGCCGTCGCGCTGTCGCGCAACGTGCGCGACCTGATGACCAAGGCCGCCAAGGACTTTCCGCAGGGCGTGGAGTTCCAGGTCATCTACGACCCGCCGCGCTTCGTGCGCAAATCCATCGAGGCCGTGGTGAAAACCCTGCTGGAGGCTGTGGCGCTGGTGGTTGTGGTGGTCATCGTGTTCCTGAAGACCTGGCGCGCCTCCATCATTCCGCTCATCGCGGTGCCGGTGTCGATTGTCGGCACATTTGCAGTGATGCTGCTGGCCGGATTTTCCATCAATACGCTGACCCTGTTCGGGCTGGTCTTGTCCATCGGCATCGTGGTGGACGATGCCATCGTGGTGGTGGAGAACGTCGAGCGCAACATCGAACTCGGCCTGAACCCGGTGGCCGCCACGCGGCGCGCGATGGAGGAAGTTTCCGGCCCCATCATCGCCATCCTGCTCACCCTGTGCGCGGTGTTCATTCCCATCGCCTTCATCAGCGGCCTGCAGGGACAGTTCTATCGCCAGTTCGCGCTGACGATTGCGATCTCCGCCGCCATTTCGGCCTTCAGTTCGCTGACCCTGTCGCCAGCACTCGCAGCGGTGCTGCTGCGTTCCCATCACGCGCCCAAGGATGCCTTCACGCGCTTCATGGACGCGCTGTTTGGCTGGTTCTTCCGCGGCTTCGATGCGGTATTCCGCGGCGCTGCCCGCCGTTATGTGAGCGCGGTGCGCGGCATCCTGCGCGGCAAGCTCGTGGTGCTGGCCCTGTATGTCTGCCTGCTGGGCCTGACCTGGGTGTTGTTCCACAAGGTGCCGACGGGCTTTATTCCCAATCTGGACAAGCAATACCTGGTGGGCTTCATCCAGCTGCCCGATGGCGCGTCGCTGGAACGCACCGACCGCATCGTGCACAAGGTGACGGACATTGCGCGCGAGACTCCCGGCGTGGTGGACGTGGTGGCCTTCACCGGGCTTTCGATCAACGGCTTCACCAATTCACCGAATGCGGCGGTGTTCTTCTTTGGCCTCGAGGATTTCGAGAAAAGGGAGAGCCCCGAGCTCAAGGGTGGTGCGCTCGCGATGGCGCTCAACCAGCGGCTGGCGGTCATCCAGGATGCCTTCGTTGCGGTGTTCCCTTCGCCCGCGGTGGATGGTCTTGGTTCCATCGGCGGATTCAAGATGCAGCTGGAAGATCGGGCGGGCCTCGGCAGCAAGGAACTCTATGCCACCTTGCAGTCCGTGTTGATGCAGGCCTGGCAAAGTCCCGAGATGGCGGGCGTCTTTTCCAGCTACCAGATCAACGTGCCGCAACTTTTTGCCGACGTGGATCGCGCCAAGGCCAAGCAGATGGGGGTGAGCCTCAACGACGTCTTCGCCACCCTGCAGGTGAATCTCGGCTCCTACTACGTGAACGACTTCAACCGCTTCGGCAAGACCTACCGCGTAATCGTGCAGGCCGATGCGCCCTTCCGCGAAAGCGCGGAAGACATTCCCGTCCTGAAGACCCGCAACCGCATGGGCGAGATGGTGCCACTGGGCGCGCTGGTGAATGTGCAGCAGAGCTTCGGGCCCGATCGCGCGATGCGCTACAACGCCTTTCCGGCGGCGGACATCAACGGCGCCACTGCCCCGGGGTTCAGCTCCGGCCAGGCCCAGGCCAAGCTGGAGGAACTGGTGCGTGCCAATGCGCCGCGCGGCGTCACCTTCGAGTGGACTGATCTCGTCTATCAGGAGATTCTCGCCGGCAATACGGCGGTCATCGTGTTTCCCTTGTGTGCGATGCTCGTCTTCCTGGTGCTGGCCGCCCAGTACGAAAGCCTCAAGCTGCCGCTTGCCATCATCCTCATCGTGCCGCTGTGTCTGCTGTTCGCGGTGACGGGGGTGTATCTCACGGGCGGCGATCGCAACATCTTCACGCAGATTGCGCTCTTCGTGCTGATGGGGCTGGCCTGCAAGAACGCCATCCTGCTGGTGGAATTCGCGCGGGAATTCGAGATGCGCGAGCCGCTCGCAGGCCCGGTGGTCGCTGCCCTGCAGGCCTGCCGCATGCGTCTGCGGCCCATCCTCATGACGTCCATTGCCTTCATCATGGGCGTGGTGCCGCTGGTCACCTCCAGTGGTGCCGGCGCCGAGATGCGACACACCATGGGCATTGCCGTGCTGTCCGGCATGATTGGCGTGACGTTCTTCGGCCTTTTCCTGACGCCCGTGTTCTACGTGCTGCTCCATCGCAAACCGCGGCGCGAGAAGCAGGTGAAGGCAAGCGCCGGGGAGGGCATGACATGAGCCCACGTCTTGCCTGGCCTTTGCTGCTGATGCTGGGCGGCTGCTCCTTGGCGCCTGCTCTGCCTGATCCTGCCGTGAACACCCCAGCGGCATGGAAGGAAAGCCCGGCCCAGATTACGGGTGACTGGAAAGTCGCGACGCCGGCCGATGACGCCGCCCGTGGGCAGTGGTGGACGGTATTCCGGGATCCGCTGCTCGATGGACTGGTGGCGCGCGCCAGTTCCGGTAACCAGAATCTGCAGGCGGCACTCGCAAGACTCGAGCAGTCCCGGGCCCAGGTGCGCGTGGCGAGTGCGCAGCGGTTACCGCGGATCGATCTCGGCGTGGGGGCCTCGCGGATCCAGCCGAGTGCGGTCATCCTCGATTCCTTCGGGGGCGGTGGGCCCGAGACCCTGGAAGATTACACACAGATCAACACCAGACTCAGCGCAAGCTACGAGCTCGATGTGTTTGGCCGTGTGCGGGATTCGGTCAAGGCAGCCGAGGCCGATTTCGCGGCCCAGCGCGCACTCTACGAAAGCCTCACCCTGAGTCTGCAGGGCGATGTCGCCCAGACCTATTTCCTCATCCGCGCGACGGACGAGGAACTGCGGGTGCTGCGGGAGGGCATCAAGCTGCGCGAGGACACCTTGCAGCTGGTGGCGGCGCGCGTGGCAGCGGGCGATACCGACGATTTCGATCTGGAACGCAGCCGGGCGGAGCTGGAAACCGCACGCGCCGAACTGGAAGCCGTCGCGCGCAGTCGTGCGGCTTACGAACACGCGCTCGCCGTCTTGTGTGGAGAAACCCCGGCGGCATTCAGTCTGGCGGAAGCGCCCGCCACCCGCGCCCTGCCCGAGATTCCACCCGGTCTGCCGTCCAGCCTGCTGGAGCGTCGCCCGGATGTGGCGGCAGCCGAGCGCCGCATGATTGCCGCCAATGCGCGCATCGGGGTGGCGAAGGCCGCGTTTTACCCGCTGATCAACCTTACGGCCAATTTCGGGGTGGAGTCCGGTGGCGTGGGTGAGCTCTTCAAGTGGAGCAGCCGGACCTGGGCCCTTGGCCCCATTGCCGGGCCGCTGCTCAGCCTGCCCATTTTTGATGGGGGACGTAACAAGGCCAACCTCGCCTCGGCGGAAGCCAGCTTGGATGCGGAAGTGGCGGTCTATCGCCAGACCGTGCTGGATGCCTTCGTCGAAGTGGAGGACAGCCTCTCGGGCCTGCGCACGCTCGCCACCCAGCGCGCGGCGCTGACGCGTGCAGTTGATTCAGCGCAAGCCGCGAGCACGATTGCCGAGGCACGCTTCGAGGCTGGGGCGACAGGCCTGCTCGAAGTGCTGGATGCGAGGCGCAACCTGCTGGCAACCCAGCGCCTGGGCGTGCAGGTGGACGGAGCCCGTGCCGCCACCACGGTGGCTCTGGTGCGTGCGCTGGGGGGGGGCTGGCAATAATTTGAACGGGTCCGTGGCGCCTCGGCCGACAGGACGGCGGAGGCGACCCGGAGGGAAGCTTGCGCGCCGGCAAGGCGAGACTTTCACGTAAGCACCCGGCCCGTTAGGCTGCGGGTCCGCAGATACCGTGCCGCAGGCAGGAGACATGACAGCGCGAATTTTCATCGACGGCGAGGCGGGGACCACCGGCCTGCAGATCAAGGATCGCCTTGCGTCCCGCGAGGACCTCACGCTGGTCAGCATCGCGCCGGAGCGGCGCAAGGATCCGGCGGCGCGCGCGGAGCTGCTCAACAGCGTTGACCTCGTGATGCTCTGCCTGCCGGACGATGCGGCACGCGAGGCGGTTGCGCTCATCACCAATCCTGCGGTGCGGGTGATCGATGCCAGCACGGCACACCGCACGGCAGCGGGTTGGGAATACGGATTTCCGGAGATGGATCGCGGGCAAGCCGCGCGCATTGCCGCGGCCCTTCGTGTGGCCAATCCCGGTTGCTATCCCACCGGAGCCATCGCGCTCATCCGTCCGCTGGTGGCGGCCGGCATCCTGCCCGCCGATTTCCCCGTCACGATCAGCGCGGTGTCCGGCTACAGCGGTGGTGGCAAGGCGCTCATCCAGCGCTATGAGGATCCCGCCTCTGCGGAACCACTCGCCCTGCCGTTCTGGATTTACGGGCTTGGGCTCGAACACAAGCATGTGCCGGAGATCCAGCGTTTCGGCCTGCTGGAGACGCGTCCCCTGTTCCTGCCTGCGGTGGGACGCTTCGCGCAAGGCATGCTGGTACAACTGCCCTTGCAGCTGCGCGCCTTGCCGGGCAAGCCCTCCGTGCACGACGTGCATGCCGCACTCGCTGCGGCCTATGCCGGCCAGACCTTTGTCTCGGTCGAACCGCTGGCGGACGGCGCCGCGCTGGAGCGCCTGGGACCCGAGGGCTTGAACGACACCAATGCGCTGAAGCTCTACTGCTTTGGCAATGAACAACATCATCAGGTGGTGCTCTGTGCGCTGCTGGACAATCTCGGCAAGGGCGCCTCGGGCGCCGCAGTACAGAACATGAACCTGATGCTGGGCTTGCCCCCCGAGACCGGGCTGCGCGGCGCCTGAAACGACCAAGCGAGTCTGAAGCCATGACCGACTACACCCATTTCTCCGTTCAACCGATCGCCGGCGCCTGCGGCGCCATGATTTCCGGCATCAACCTGCTGGAAAAAGTCAGTGACGAGGCGATCGCCGAGCTGCGCGCCGCCTGGCTGGCACACGGCGTCATCTTCTTTCGTGACCAGCCCTTGCCGCCGGCCGATTTTCTGGCCTTCGCCAACCGTTTCGGTGAGGTGGTCGAATATCCGTTCGTGAAGGGCATCGATGGCTTTCCGCTGATCATTCCGGTGCTCAAGCTCGAGCATGAGCGCAACAATTTCGGTGGCATCTGGCACACGGACACGGCGTATCTCAAGACGCCGCCGATGGCGACCATGCTGATCGCCCGCGAGATTCCGCCCTACGGCGGCGACACGCTTTTTGCCAGCGGCTATGCGGCTTACGAGGCCTTGTCGCCGGGCATGAAAGCGATGCTTGAAACGCTGAAGGGTGTGAACACTTCGGCCAAGGCCGATGTGACCAAGACCCGTGAAGATCGCATCAAGGATTCAGGATCTGATCAAGGCAAAGCCAAGGAAGAGCTGGTGTCCGCGCATCCGGTGGTGCGCACGCATCCGGAAACGGGGCGCAAGAGCCTGTATGTGAATTTCGGCCATACCGCGCGCTTTGCCGGCATGACCGAGGAGGAG
>Ga0194123_10000105_pt1 | contig 162788 bp, 157 predicted proteins | sample TA2MahsurfametaG_5_FD_155479 | JGI IMG/M metagenome (GOLD analysis project Ga0194123, IMG submission 155479) | Freshwater microbial communities from Lake Tanganyika, Tanzania - TA2015023 Mahale A surface | ecosystem: Environmental > Aquatic > Freshwater > Lake | place: Tanzania: Lake...
CGGAGTCTCGAAACGATCTCTTCAGGCTTGTGCCTCTTCTTCGGCATTGCAGTCCTCCTTCTTGTCAAAAGACATAGTTCAGGGCGGACCACTTTTCAGGGGGAGGACCAGTCGCCGCCGCCGCAAACGCCGCGGGAATCGCTTGTTCTGGTGGGTGTTCGGCGGTGCGTTCGCTGTCGTCTTGGCGGCCGCCGTGGACTCCTCGTACCTGGACCACAAGATTTTTGATGAGCGCGGCCCGACGATCTTCGTCTGGCGCAACTGATCGCGTCGTCAGCCGAGACTGGCGCGGACGAGGGTGGCACCTTCCGCCAGCGACTTGAGTTTTCCGAACGCAACATCGCGCGGCAGGTACTTCATGCCGCAGTCGGGTGCCGGCACGACCCGCTCGGGCGGCGCGAAGGCGAGTGCCGCACGGATTCGGGCGGCCACCGTCTCCGCGCTCTCGACCGTTGGATCGGAAAGATCGAGCACGCCGACCAGCACTGTCTTGGGCGCGAGATCGGCGAGCACGCCGAGATCGAGTTTCGGCTGCGCCGCCTCGATCGAAATCTGATCGGCCGCGCACGCGGCGAGCTGCGGCAGGAAAGAGTAGGCGGTTGGCTTAGCCGAGCCCGGCACGACCGCCGCATAGCCGAAACACAGATGCACGATCGTCGGCACACCAATCCCTTCAAGGGCGCGATCGATCGCCGGCACGGCGTAACGCGCCGCGCCGTCGGGATCGTTGCGCAGCCACGGCTCGTCGAGCTGGATCGCATCGGCGCCGGCGGCGACCAGCGCTTTGGCCTCCGCGTTCACGGCGGCCGCAAAATCGAGATACATCTCCATCGGGTCGCGATAGTGCGCGTTCTCGGCCTGCTGGCCGAGCGTGAAGGGGCCCGGCAGCGTCATCTTGGCGGCGCGGGTCGTATGCGCGCGCAGGAACTCCATGTCGCGCCGCTCCACGGGCCCCTTCCAGCGGACCGGCCCGACGATGCGCGGCACTTCGGTGCGATGACCGGAGCGGCTGGTGACGACGCCCGGACGCGCGAGATCGATGCCATCGAGCTCGGTGGCAAAGCGGTTGGAGTAGCTTTCGCGCCTGATTTCGCCGTCGGTCACGATGTCGATGCCGGCCCGCTCCATATCCGCGATGGCAAGCCGCGTGGCGTCGTCCTGCGCCTCTTCGAGGCGCTCGGCGGGCACCCGCCACAGCTCGGCCAGCCGGACCCGCGGCACACCGCGCGCCAGCAGCGCGCGGTCGACCAGCCAGTCCGGCTGGGGGTAGGAGCCGACGACGGTGGTCGGCAAGAGGCGCGGAACGGACCGCATCTCACTTCATCGGTGAGAAGACCGTGGGCATCAGGATGATCGATTGCATCTCCGCCAGGAGCGGCGCGCCCTTCTTCAGGTACTCCTGCCACGCGGGCTCCTTCATCACTGCGGCCCGCGCGGCGGCGCGTTCATTGAGGTCCTTGTAGCGCCACATGTGCAGGAGCTCGTTGGGCTGCGGGAACTCGCCCGTCCAGACGCCCACGGCCGGGGAGTATTTCCCGCGGACCGGCAGCACCGCCTTCAGATTCTCCGCGTACTGCCGAGCGCCGCCCAGCACGGTGCGATACATCCGCAGCTCGTAGAGGTGCGATCCCGTCGTCGGGGCTGCGGGATGAACCACACCGTTCAGCACCCGCAGGTCCTGTCGCGCGATCAGCGGCCGGATGGTGGGCACATATTCCTTGGTCCATTTCTCATTCTTCTGCAGCTCACCCCGCAACCGCTCGCGCTCGTTGAGGCTGTCGTAGCTCCACAAGTGCCAGATCTGGTTCAGCTGGCCGAACTCGCTCGTCCAGTAGGCGTGGCAGCGCCCGTAGTTGTCGCCGCGCGCCGGACGGCCGATCGTCTCCGCGGCCTTCAGGTAGTCCGGCATCTTGCCGGGAAACAGCGTGTAGGTGCGCAGCTCGTAGATCATGCATTTCCTCCGGGTTCGTTGTCTGCGAGTGTCGGGGTTCGGCCGTCGATTCGCAACCGCGGCGGCAAGAGGAGAAGGCCATGGCAGGCGCGATCTATCCGGATCTCGAAGGCAAGAGCGTCATCGTGACGGGCGGCGGTTCCGGCATTGGCGCGGCGATCGTGCGCCACTTCGCCCGTCAGAAAGCGAAGGTCGGCTTTGTCGACATCGCCGAGGCGCCGTCGCGTGCGCTGGCCTCGGAGTTGGGTGCGGCGGTGCGGTTCGTGAAGGCCGACATCACCGATATCACGGCGCTGCGCGCGGCCATCGCGGAGTTGCGGGCGGCGCAGGGGCCGGTCCAGGTGCTGGTGAACAACGCCGCGCATGACGATCGGCATCGCACTGAGGATGTGACGCCGGAGTACTTCGACGGCCGTATCGCGGTGAACCTCAAGCATGCCTTCTTCGCGACGCAAGCCGTGCTGCCCGACATGGTCACCGCCAAGGCGGGCGCGATCGTGAATTTCTCATCGATCTCCTGGGTCGCGATGACCGGCGGCATGGCGATCTACACCGCCGCCAAGTCGGCGATGCTCGGCCTCACGCGCTCCATCGCCCGCGACTACGGCGTGCATGGCATCCGCTGCAACGCCATCGCGCCCGGCTGGGTCCGCACCGAGCGTCAGGAGAAGCTTTGGATCACGCCCGACGCGGAGGCCGCGACGATGCGCAACCAGTGTCTCAAGCGCTGGCTGATGCCCGACGACATCGCGCGCGCGGTGTTGTTCCTCTGCTCCGACGAGGCGTCGGCGATCACCGCGCAGCACTATCAGGTTGATGGCGGCCGCGCCTGACCCGATCCGCTCCTACACCGCGACCGGATCGATCGGTGTCACCGCGCCTTCGGCCGCCTCGATAACCTCGCCGGCATCGAGCGCCATGTCCTCGCGCCAACGATTGGCCATGATCTGCACACCCGTCCGCAGCTTGCCGTGGCTGCCCACGGGGACCGCGAGGCCGGGCAGGCCAAGCAGCGGCGCGAGCAGTGACGGCCGCAGTCCCTGCAACACTTCCGTCTGGCCCGCCTTGTCGAGGTCGGCGACCTGCCGCGGCGGCAGGCCGGCCAGGACCGGCATCACGACCAGCGGCCACTGAAGCAGGAACTGCGACCAGCGCAGCATCAGCGTGTCGCGCTCGACGATTGCTTTCACATAGCCCGCAACGTCGAGCGGCTTGAACATATCCATCCAGGCGCCCATCGACGCCTGTCCGTCGGGATCGCCGACCTGCTGCATCAGCGGCCACAGCCCATGGCGCATGTCGGTGACGTTGATCTCGTGCCAGATCTCGATGCCGCGCTCGATGTCGGGTGGCAGCATTTCCTCAACCGCATAGCCCGCCGCTTGCAGGTGTTTGCCGGCCTGACGGACGGCGGCGCTCTGCGCAGGATGCGTGGGACCGCCCGGCAGGTCGGGCACCAACGCGACGCGAATGGGACGCGCTGGCGGCGGGCCTTCCACCGGCACATCGAGCGAACGCCAGTCGCGGCGGTCGGCACGGGACATCACCTCCAGCGCCAGTCGCGCGTCGCGCACCGTGCGCGTGTGCGGGCCCTGCACCGCCATCCATTGCGCGCCGAGCGGCCGGCCGACCGGCGCGAGCGGGCTAATCGACGGGATGCGACCGAAGCCCGGTCGCAGACCTACGACGCCGCAACAGTGCGCCGGCACGCGCACCGAGCCGCCAATGTCGTTGCCATGGGCGATGGCGCCGATGCCGGTCGCGATCGAGGCTCCGGCGCCGCCGCTTGAGCCACCGGGCGTGACCGAGGGGTCGCGCGGATTGAGCGTGCGGCCGTGAAGCGCGTTATCGCTGAAGATGCGCATCGAGAAGGCGGGCGCATTGGTGCGCCCGATCAGGATGGCCCCGGCGCGCCGCAGGTTGGCGACGACCGGGCTGTCCTCGCTTGCGACATTGTCCCGGTAGGCGACGATACCGTTGTCGGTCGGCTGACCTGCCTGGTCGACGTTGATCTTGGTGGTGACCGGCACGCCGTGCAGGGGGCCGAGTGCGTGGCCGCGCGCGCGGTGGGCATCCGCCGTCTCGGCCGCGGCCAGGGCCTCGGTTTCCAGCACGCGCACCACCGCATTGATCGCGGGGTTCACCTTGTGCAGTCGCGCCAGGGACGATTTCACGGCTTCGACGGCCGACGCGCGACCGGTGCGAATCAGGCGCGCCTGCTCGGTCGCGTCGAGTTGCCAGAGTTCCATGTCTACTCCTTCGCGCCGTCGCCAACCGACATGCCGAATACGATGCAGTTGCCGTCGAGATCTTCCAGATTGAACTCGCGCATGCCGTAGGGAAGGGTCTGCGGCGGTGTGGCGATGCGCGCGCCACGACCCGAGAGCTCGCTGTACAGACCGTCGACGTCCGACACGAAGCCGCAAACGAGGCTGGCACCCGGCGGACGCCTTGGATCGGGCGACGCGTTGATGTGCAGATCGAGCTCGCCGCGGCGCAGGCACGCATAGAAGGTCGGCTCGCCCCACTGGAACGTCACGGCAAAGCCCAGCGTATCGCGGTAGTAGGCGAGCGCGGTCGCGAAGTCGGACACCCGGAACACCGGCGCCGCGCCAACGATGTCAGGCCCCGCTTTGTCTGGCATAGTTCCTCCGTTGCGCGATAGCTTACGGGCAACAGGAGGTGACTGCCAACATGCACTGGCCCGATCGTCGATTGCTTGACCTGTTCGGCATCGAACACCCGCTGATCCAGGCGCCCATGGCGGGGCCAAACACACCCGCGCTCGCGATCGAGGTCGCCAAGGCCGGTGGATTCGGTTCCCTTGCGGCGGCGATGCTGACGCCCGAGCAGCTGCGCGCGGAGTTGCAGCAGGTGCGTCAGCAAACGGATCGTCCGATCAACGTCAACTTCTTCTGCCACACTCCCCCCGTCGCGGACGCCGCACGCGAGGCGGCATGGTGTGAACGGCTTGCCACTTACTACGCCGAGTTCGGTCTCTCGCCGGCCGACGCCGACAAGGGGCCGACGCGGGCGCCTTATAGCGCGGCCATGGGTGAGATCCTGCTCGAGTACCGGCCGAAGGTCGCCAGTTTCCATTTCGGTTTGCCGGACGAAGCGCTGTTGGCACCGCTGCGCGCTGCAGGGATCCTGATCGTGAGTTCGGCGACAACTGTGGCGGAGGCGCGCTGGCTGGAGGCGCGCGGCGTGGCGGCCGTAGTGGCGCAGGGCGCCGAAGCCGGTGGTCATCGCGGCATGTTCCTGACCGACGATGTCGGCGCCCAGCCAGGCACCATGGCACTGGTCCCGCAGATGGTTGACGCCGTGAAGGTGCCGGTGATTGCGGCCGGCGGTATCGCCGACGGGCGCGGGATCGCGGCGGCGCTGGCGCTCGGCGCTGCGGGAGCGCAGATCGGCACGGCCTACCTGCTCACGCCCGAGGCCAAGACATCAGCGATCCATCGTGCCGCCCTCGCGGCAACGGACGACGGCAGCACCTGCCTCACGAACGTCTTTACGGGTCGGCCGGCGCGGGGAATCCTGAACCGGTTCATGCGCGAGGTGGGGCCGCTGTCGCCGCTCGCACCGCAGTTTCCGCTTGCCGCGGGTGCCACGACGCCATTGCGCACCGCTGCCGAGGCGCGCGGCAGCGGGGACTTCACCTCGCTCTGGAGCGGTCAGGCCGGGCGCCTCGCCCGCGCGATGCCGGCCGGCGAGCTTACGCGATTGCTGGTGGAGGAGACCGCACAGGCCCGCGCGCGGCTCGGTTGAGGCGACCTCAGAAGAGATCGAAGTATTCGCGCTGTTCCCAATCCGAGACCTCGGCCTCATGGCGTTCGATCTCGGCGCGCTTCAAGCGAACGAAATAGTCGATGAACGTATCGCCGAGACCGGCACGCAGGACGGCGCTCGCGTGGAGCGCCTCCAGTGCCTCGCCGAGGGAGCGCGGCAGGGGAGTGGCAGCCGCACCGTAGGGCGCGTCGGACGAAGGGCCGGGATCGCGACGCGACTCGAGCCCCGCAAGACCGCAGATCACCTGGCTCGCCATATAGAGGTAGGGGTTCGCAGCTGGCTCACCGATGCGGTTCTCGATATGCGTTGCCGGATCGCCCGGACCGCCCAGCAGGCGCAGCATCGCACCGCGATTGTCGCGTCCCCACACCGCGCGGTCGGGGGCGAGCGAGAAGGCCTTGAACCGCCGATAGGCGTTGATGGTCGGGCAGGCGAGCGCTGTCGCCGCCCGCGCCTTGGCCAGCAATCCCCCCATAAAGTGCAGGCCGGACGCCGATAGAGGCGCGGCCGGATCGACGAACGCGTTGCCTCCGGTCGCACGATCGACCAACGACTGATGCAGGTGCCAGCCGCTCGACATGCCGTTGGCGATTCGGGGCCGGCACATGAAGGTGGCGTGGTAGCCTTCACGCGCCGCGACTTGCTTCACCGTGTTGCGGAACAGGACCATCGCATCGGCTGGCTCCAGGCCTATTCCGGTGTCGAAGGTGAACTCGACCTGGCTGGGACCGAACTCGACCTCAAGCGAGCGCAGCTTGAGCCCCAACCCGACCACGTTCTTGCGAAGCGTCTCGAGGATCGGATCGAGCACGTCGTAGCGCTGCTCGGTGAGGTACTGGTACCCCTGATTCAGCAAGGCGACCTGCGGCGGCCGGCCGGGCTGGCCGGGCGACGCCGCGTCCTCCAGCCCGAGCGCCTCGCCGACGCGACGGAACAGATGAAACTCGACCTCAAGCCCGGCTTTGAAGTCGAAGCCGGCGCGCGCCAGCGCGTCGAGGCTGCGGCGATAGAGATGGCGCGTGGCGAAGGGAACGGGCCGCCCGTCGGCGAAATGGATATCGCAGATCAGCCAGCCGGTGTGCGGCGCCCAGGGCAGTACGCGAAACGTCGCCGGGTCGGGCAGCATGAAGCAGTCTGCGGCGCCGTCGAACTCGGGCAGTCCGGCGCCGCCCGGTGTCCAGACCGGAAACACCGTGCGGCCGGCGGTGTCCTTCAGCAGGAGCGTAGACGGGAAACCGACGCCGTCGCGCAGCGCGCGGCCGATCTGATCGGCGGTCACCGTCTTGCCCCGCGTGATGCCGTGTTGGTCGACGAAGGAGAGTCGCACGACCTTGATGTCGTCGGCCTCGATCCAGCGCGCGACATCCTCGCCCGCGGCCCGACGGTCGGCGTCCCAAACGCCCGCGCGCTCGGCGAGACTCATCGTGCGGTCAGGCGACCAGCGGCGAGGCGGTGGCACGCGCCCAGTCGGAGCCGGCGCGGCGGCGGCGGTCGAGCTCCTTCCAGTAGGTCTCCCAGCCGGTCGTGGGGCCGATCGCGTCGCAGGTCACCGGTCCCCGAATCGTCGCCGCGCGGGCCCGGTCGAGATGCATCAACGGCGCCTCGCCGGCCTCCACCTGGGCGATGGCGCGCAGGAGCAAGCGACGGTTGGCGAGGATCGCCTTGTCGGTGGTGCCAAGATGCTCGCGCGTGCGGTCTTGGATCGCGCCCATCGACTCGATCGCCCACTGGTCGTGCACGTTGATGTCGTTGCCCATGCCGGTGAAGGTCGAGCGCTTCTGCTCCTCGATGTCGTATCCCCAGGCGTTGCCGCGGTGCTTTCGCGGCTTGTAGTCGGGCAGTTCATAGAGTTGCAGCCGCTGCTCGCGCATCAGCCGGTGGTCAACTGGCGCGCCGAAGCTGGTGAAGATTGTGTACCAGTAGCAGCTCACGTCGTCGATCGGTACGTGCCATTGGGTGATGGTCATTTCCGCGCTGAGCGGGATGACAAAGGCATAGGGGAAGACGAGGTTGGTGACGCGCAGATGCGTGCGGCGCTCGTCGATGTGCCGGCGCGTGAAGAGACGCAAACCGTAGTCGGTGCCCTCGACGTCGATCCGCGGGTTGGGATACTCGCGCATCAGCCGCGTCATCGGGATGTCGGAATCGACCGAGGCGGCGCGGAACTGCCGACCATAGGCAGCGCCATCCGTCGTCTCGTCCTCGAAGAAACGGTGCAGGAACGAGGCGTGCGCGGGGTCGATGCCGACCTCCAGCGCCTGTAGCCAGTTGCAGGCGATGTGGCCCTTGAAAGCGAAAGCGTGGCTGCGCGGCGCGAGAAAACAGTCGAGATCGGGGAACGCCGGCGCCGCGCCCTCGCCGAGCCACGCCCAGATGATTCCGTTGCGTTCTTCCACTGGGTAGCTGCGGGCGCGGACGCGCTGGCAGAGCACGCTGCCCTTGGGCTCGGCGGGGGTCTCGAGGCACTTGCCCTCGACGTCGAACAGCCAGCCATGCAGGAGACAGCGCAGGCCGCCATCTTCGAGGCGACCGAAAGAGAGATCGACGCCACGATGCGGGCAGGCGCGATCGAGCATGCCAAGCCGTCCGCGCTCGTCTCGAAACAGCACGTAGTCTTCGCCCAGAACCCTGACCGCGCGGGCGGGGCGGGGGCCTTCCAGCTCGTCGACGAGCGCCACCGGATGCCAGTATTGCCGCATCAGGCGACCGGCCGGTGTCCCCGGGCCGGTGCGCGTCATCAACTCATTCTGCGCCTGGTCCATGACGCGGAATGGTGACCCAAATCGGCCGGCCTGTCATCCGCGCGGGCGCTTCCCGAGAGCCGGCGAACCGCTCTATAGACGGACGATGGACGATACATTGCACAATGCCCCGGGGCCGACGTCGCGGGTCTTCTTCTCCCAGCGCCTGCGTCTGCACTACGTCGACTGGGGCAATCCCGACGCGCCGCCCCTCCTGCTGGTGCATGGCGGGCGCGATCACTGTCGCAACTGGGATTGGGTCGCGCAGGCTCTGCGCAAGGACTGGCACATCATCTGTCCGGATCTGCGGGGGCACGGCGACAGCCAGTGGTCGCCCGACGGCAACTATTCGATGGCGGCCTACATCTACGATTTGGCCCAGCTCATCCATCAGCAGAAGCTCGCGCCGGTCACGATCGTGGCGCACTCACTGGGAGGCAATATCTGCCTGCGCTACGCCGGCATCTACCCCGAGACCGTGCGCAAGCTGGTGGCGATCGAGGGCCTTGGTCCATCGCCTAAGATGATCGCCGAGCGCGGCCGCAAGACGATCGACGAGCGCATGCGCGGCTGGATCGACGAGCAGCGCAAATTGTCGGGTCGCCTGCCGCGGCGCTATCCCACGATCGAGGATGCGTTCAAGCGCATGCAGGACGAGAACAAGCACCTGAGCGCCGATCAGGCGCGGCACCTCACCCAGCAGGGTGTGAACCAGAACGAGGACGGCACCTACAGCTGGAAGTTCGACAACTATGTCCGCGCCTGGGCGCCCTACGACATGGTATACGACGACATTGAGGGGCTGTGGTCGCGCATCGAGTGCCCGACCCTTCTGGTCTACGGCAAGGAGAGCTGGGCCTCCAACCCGCAGGACGACGGTCGCATCCGGCACTTCAAGAGCGCTCGCGTCTCGAGCTACGAGCGCGCGGGGCACTGGGTACATCACGATCGGCTGGACGATCTCGTTTCCGAGGTGCGGGAGTTCATCAAGTGAGGGCGGCGGTCTTCCGCGACGCCGCGATCGAGGTCGCGGAAGTCGCCGAGCCGGTTCCCGGAGACGGCCAGGTTCTCGTCCGCACCCTCGCTTGCGGCATCTGCGGATCAGACCTGCACGCCGCCAAGCATGCGCCGCGCATGGCCGCGACGGCACGACGGATGCCCGGCCGCGTTCCGATGGACCTCTCGCGCGACATCGTGTTCGGGCATGAGTTCTGCTGCGAGGTTCTCGACTACGGCCCACGCACCGCGCGCCGGCTGAAACCGGGAACGCGCGTCTGCGCCATGCCGCTGATGCCGACCCCGGCCGGTCCGCGCGGAATCGGCTACTCCAACGAGTTCTCCGGCGGCTATGCCGAGCGCATGCTGCTGGCTGAGTCGCTGCTTCTGGAGGTACCGAACGGGCTGCCGACGGAGCACGCCGCGCTGACGGAGCCGCTCGCCGTCGGCCTGCACGCCGTCGCCAAGGCGCGCCTGTCGGGCGACGAGGCCCCGGCGGTGATCGGCTGCGGCCCGGTCGGCCTCGCCGTCGTCGTCGGTTTGCGCGAACAGGGATTTCGCGACATCGCGGTCTCGGACTTTTCGCCCAAGCGGCGCGAACTCGCGCTGCATCTCGGCGCCACGCGCGCGATCGACCCGGCGCGCGAGGATGTCTTCGCTGGCTGGGCTGAGACGCGACGCGCCGCGGTCTTCGAGTGCGTCGGCGTGCCCGGGATGCTGCAGGGCCTGTTCGAGAGGGCGCCGCGGGACGCGCGCGTGATCGTCGCCGGCGTCTGCATGGAGCCCGACACGATCGAGCCGCTGTTCGCGATCTACAAGGAGCTCGAGCTGCAGTTCGTGCTGGGTTACACGCCGGACGAGTTCGCCCGCGCCCTGCGCTTGCTGGCCGAGGGAAAGGTCGATGGCGGCGCGCTGATCACCGGTAAGGTCGGACTCGCGGGCGTCGCGCAGGCTTTCGAGGACCTCGCGAACCCCGAGCGCCACACCAAGATCTTGGTCGAGCCCTGGCGCTGAGCGGGCTCGCGTCCAATCAGGTGCCGCAGCGCACCGCCGCAACCTCGCAGGTCGAGCCGGCGGCGCCGCGACGGCAGAAATTGAGCGCGTTCAAGCTGGCCGTTTGCGAGTCGTTGGCGATCCCGAAGCCGGGCGGGCGCTGCGTGCCCTGGGCAACCGCGACGCAGCGCGCCAGCATGATGTGGCCGACTTGGCATCCCGGCGTCTGGCAGCGGCTCAGCGCGTCGTTGATCGTCGCCTGGCGATCGGTCCGGCCCCAGGCCAGCCCCCAACGGCCGTTTGTGGCGTCGTAGGCGTAGGCCGCCCAGTACTGCGGCGTCTGGGCCTGTGCCACACCAATGCCGACCAGCAGGACCAAACTGCCGGCGAATGCCGAAATCAGTTTTCGCATGTTCCCCCCCAGATGAGCTCGTTGGCGATCCAGACGTGGCCGTTGCGTCTCAGGGCTGTCGCGCCATCGGTCGGGACCGCCATGACGCACATCCCGCCGCCGAGACCGGGACAGTCAAGGTCGACGCGGTCGAGGCCGGTGTCGACATCGAGGATCATGTCTGTTCGGTTGCCGCGCGAAAGCGCCTCGTCGCCGCCACCGTCCATCGGAATGTCGCGACCACTCTCACCGGACAAGAGATTGGCGTCGTTCGTTTGCGAAGCCCTCCTGATCGTTCCCGGCGTCCCGTCCCGAGCCCAGTGCAACCGAGTAGTCGGATATTTGGAAAGACAGGGAGCTGCGAATGGTTGACCCGCCAGCGTGAGATTGATAGCGCTCGCGCAAAGGGCCAACCCCTCGGAGGAAAGCCATGAAGTTCTACAATTCTGTCGGTCCCAACCCGCGCATGGTTCGGATGTTCGCGGCGGAAAAGGGCATCGAGCTGCCCAAGGTCGAGGTCGATCTGCGTGGCGGCGAGAACCGCCAGGCCGCGTATCTGGCCAAGAACCCCGCCGGGCAGTTGCCCGCCCTTGAACTCGATGACGGCACGGTGATCGCCGAGATCACGGCCATCTGCGAATATCTCGACGAGTTGAAGGGCCCCTCGCTGGTCGGCGCCACCGCGGCCGATCGGGCCGTCACCCGCATGTGGGTGCGGCGCATGGATCTCGGGATCTGCGAGCCGGCAGCGAATGGTTTTCGTTTTTCCGAGGGGCTGAAGATCTTCCAGAACCGGATACGGGTGATTCCGGAGGCGGCCGACGGCCTCAAGGCCACGGCGCGGGACAAGCTCGCCTGGCTCGATGGGCAGATCGCGGGGCGGGAGTTCATCGCCGGGGCGAAGCTCACGATGGCCGACATTTTCCTGTTCGCCTTCGTGGACTTCCTGGGCAATGTCGGCCAGAAGCTCGATCCCGGTCTGGTCAACCTTACTGCCTGGTATGGGCGGATGAAGGCGCGGCCCAGCGCCGCCGCTTGATCGGGCTTGAAATCGCCCGACTTTGCGCCAAATCTCCCGCGCCCTTCGCCGGCTAGGCCGGCGGGGGCGGGGACTGAACCGAACTCAAGACGCAGGAACCGCACATGCGCCGTTTGCTCGCCCTCCTTTCCGTGATCCTGCTGCCCGCGCTCGCGCAGGCGGCCGACCCGCCCGCGGTGAAGGGGCTCTGGCTGCTCACCGACTATCCGGCGCAGAACGTGCGCGCGGGCGAGGCCTCGACGATCCGCTTCAAGCTCCAGAACGCCGGGCTCGAGCCCGAGCAGCTCAAGCTTTCGGTCGATGGCGTGCCGCGGGGCTGGAAGGCCGAGATTCTCGGCGGCGGCCAGATCGTCGGTGCGGCCATGCCGGGTACGGGCGAGAGCGTGAGCCTGCAGCTCCGCGTCGAAGTACCGAAGGACCAGGCGCCGGGCGCCCACAACATCACCCTGAAGGCGGCCGGCAAGGCGCGCTCGACGGAGTTGGCGCTGGTGCTGTCGGTCGCGACCGATGCGCCGGCCAAGCTCAGCCTGAAGTCGCGCCTGCCATCGCTGCGCGGCACGCCGCGGTCGAGCTTCGAGTACACGCTCACGGTCGGTAACGACAGCGGCAAGGACTTGACGGTCGCGCTCTCGGCGCAGGGACCGGCCAACTTCCAGAACACCTTCACCGAGGGCTTCGGCTCCAACGAGATCACCTCGATCCCGATCGAGGCCGGCCAGACCAAGGACGTGAAGATCAAGGTCCAGCCGCCGCGCGACGTGAAGGCGGGCGACTATCCCGTGCTGGTGCGCGTGTCGGCCGAGGGCGCGACCGCCGAACAGCGCGTGGTGCTGCAGATCACCGGCCAGGGCCGCCTGCAACTCACGACCAAGGATGGCCGACTGAGCGGCGACGCTGAGGTCGGCAAGGCGGCGACCTACACGTTGGTGCTCAACAACGACGGCACGGCGGCGGTCGAGGAGATCGAGCTGGCGGGCACCGTGCCGACCGGCTGGAAGGTCGAATTCTCGCCCAAGAACCTGCCCTCGCTCGCGCCCAACGAGAAGAAAGAGGTACAGGCGGTTGTGACGCCCGCCGACAAGGCGATCGCCGGCGACTATGTCGCCTCGTTCCGCGCCACCGCGCGCGGCGAGGCGAGCAATGCCGACTTCCGCATCTCGGTCACCACCTCCACCATCTGGGGCATCGCCGGTATCGGCATCATCGCGGTGGCGCTCCTGGTGCTGCTGGGCGCGGTGGCGCGCTTCGGCCGGCGATGAGCGACCAGGTCATCGAGATCCGGGGCCTCACCAAGGCCTATGGCGGGCATCGCGCGGTCGATGCCATCGATCTCGATATCCGCCGCGGCGAGATATTCGGGCTGCTTGGGCCCAACGGCGCGGGCAAGACGACTACGATCCTGATGCTGCTGGGGCTCACCGAGTCGAGCGGCGGCACGGTGAGCGTGCTGGGCTTCGATCCGGTGCGCCAGCCGCTGCAGGTCAAGCGGCGTGTCGGGTACCTTCCCGACGCCGTCGGCTTCTACGACCATCTGACCGCGCGCGAGAACCTGCGCTACACCGCGCGGCTCCTCGAGATTCCCGGTCGCGAGATCGACGGACGGATCGACGAGGCGATGAAGCGGGTGGCGCTGGCCGATGTCGTGGACCGGCGCGTCGCCACCTATTCGCGCGGCATGCGCCAGCGTCTCGGTATCGCCGAGATCGTCATGAAGCGTGCTGAGGTGGCGATCCTTGACGAGCCGACCTCCGGTCTCGATCCGCATGCCACGCACGAGTTGCTGGAGATCATCCGTGGCCTGAAGCGCGACGGTGTCGCGGTCATGCTGTCCTCGCACCTGCTCGACCGCGTACAAAGCGTCTGCGATCGCGTGGCACTGTTCAACCGTGGCCGCATCGCGCTTCTCGGCACGGTGGTCGAGCTCGCCAACCAGGTGATGGGCGCGGGCCATCCGATCCATGTCGAGGCGACCGGCTGCGACATCGCGGAGAGCGTGCGCGGACTGGAGGGCGTCCAGAAGGTGACGCCCGAGGCCGAGGGTGGCGTGCGCATCGACGCCGATCGCGATGTCAGGGCCGCTGTCGCCGCCCGCATCGTGAGTGCGGGTGGTGGCTTGCAGCGGCTCTCGAATCTGCAGCCCAGCCTCGAAACGGTCTACACGCGCTATTTCCAGGAGAATCGCGATGCGGCGTGAGGGGTCGCCCTTCACCGGGCTCGGTCCGGTCTTCCTGAAGGAGTTCTCCGACCATCTGAGCTCGGCGCGCATGATGGTGCTGATGCTCTTCGTTCTGGCGTTCGGTGCGCTGCCGGTGGGGCTGTCGCTGCAGGAACTGCGCAATGTGACGGAGTCCGACCCGTTCCTCTTCCTGCGCATCTTCACCAGCGCCCCGCAGCGCGTGCCATTCTCCTTCACCGCCGCGCTGGCGCTGGTGATCCCGCTGCTGGCGATCGGCCTTGCGTTCGATTCGGTCAATAGCGAGTTCAATCGCCGGACGCTGAGCCGCGTCCTGTCGCAGCCGATCTACCGTGACGCGCTGCTGCTTGGAAAGTTTCTGGGCGGCCTTGCGACGCTCGCCGTTGCGCTGATGGCGCTTTGGCTGATCGTCTTTGGCGCGGGCCTACTGTTGCTCGGCCTGCCGCCGCGCGGCGTCGAGGTGGCGCGTGCCGCTGCGTTCCTGCTGGTCGCCATCGCCTATGGCGGCGTTTGGCTGGCGGCCGCACTCTTGTTCAGCGTCATCTTTCGCTCGACCGCGACCTCCGCACTCTGCGCGCTGGGACTGTGGCTTTTCTTCGCCATCCTGTGGCCCCTGGTGGTTCAGGTGTTGGTGCTCTCGCTTGTCGCGCCCGAGGTGGCCGCCGGGTTCGGCCGCATCGACGAGACGCTGGCGATGATCCAGACGCAGGCAGGACTTGAGCGGCTCTCGCCCAACACCCTCTTCACCGAGGCGGTGATTGGCCTGCTCAATCCAGAGACGCGCACACTCGGTCCCGTGCTGCCCGCGCAGATGCGCGGCGCCATCATGGGGGCGCCGCTGCCCTTCGGTCAGAGCCTGTTGTTGATCTGGCCGCAGATCACCGGCCTCGTCGCCGGCATGATCATGGTCTTCGCCGCCGCCTATGTGATCTTCCAGCGTCAGGAAGTCCGCGCCTAGCGCGACGGCGTCTCCCGCCAGCCGCAAGACAGAAGCGCCGCGCGCATGTGCGGCGGCGGTGGCGCCTCGACACGCACGGGTGGCTTGCTGGCCGAGAGCGGCAGTTCGATCGCCCGGGCATGCAGGTGAAGCTGCGTGTCAGGTCGCGCGCTGCCGTAGAGGCGATCGGCAATGATCGGACAGCCCGCCGCGTGGCAATGGACGCGCAGCTGGTGCGTGCGGCCGGTCTCGGGGACCAATTCCAGCCAGGTGACACCGTCGCTCACGCCCAGCGTGCGGTAGCGCGTGACCGAGGGCTGCCCCTTGGACGAGACGCGCACCGACCAGCCGTCCCGGCTATTCACCTTCAGAAGCGGCATGTCGAACACGCCCTCTTGAGCTGGAGGTGCACCTTCGACCACAGCCCAGTAGGTCTTGATCGCACCGCGACCCGAGAAGAGGCGCCCGAGCTTGGCTAGCGCCTTGGGATGTCGCCCCAGCACCAGACAGCCGGACGTGTCGGCGTCGAGCCGATGGGCGAGGGCGGGCGGGCGCGGCAAGCCGAAACGCAAAGCGTCGAAACAATCCTCCAGCGTCGGAAGGCCACTGGGACCCGCATGAACGGCGATGCCCGCAGGCTTGTCGACCACAATAATAAGCCCATCGCGATGCAGCACGCGCGCCTGCATCTCCGCCTCCGACAAAGGTGGCGGGCGGCGTGGCGACGGCGTTGCCGGGGCGCGCCTCAGAGGTCGGGCCATCGGTCGAGCCATGTCTCGCTTTTCTCGTAGAGGTGCGCGGCTTGCAGCACCGAAGTCTCGTCACGAAAGCGTCCGACGATCTGCAAGGACAGGGGCAGGCCATCCTCGCCGAAGCCCATGCCGAGGCTCAGCGCGGGGTGACCCGTGATGTTGAAGGCCATCGTGTAGGGGAACCAGTTGCGCCGAAGCTCGCCCACTTCAAGCCCATCGATGGTGATCGGCTCGAACAGATCCTGGTCGAGCGGCAGCGCCGAGCGCGAGATCGTGGGTGTCACCAGGAAGTCGGCGTGCGTGAACCATCCCTGCACTCGACGGAAGAGGTCGGTGCGACGGAACGCGGCCTGCTGCAGATCGAGGCTCGACCAGTCCGTCGCCATCGCGACCTGGCGCACCAGCGAGGGCGACACGCGATTGCCATGCTGGCGGATCATGTCGTCGAAGCGGGCCCGCCACGTGGTGTGGTTGATCACCTTCCACACGCCTTCGAGGTCGGGCGGCGTGTCGGTGAACTCGACCAGCTCCGCGCCGAGATCGCGCAGGCGCCCGAGAGCCCGGCCGAACGCCGCCTCGACATCGCGCGAGACGATCTTGTTGCCGAGCCGCAGCGCGTACATCACGCGTTTGCCCTTGAGGTCGCGGGCGGCATCGACCGCGCCCACATGATCCGGCACGGGGACGCCGATCGACCAGGGGTCGCTGTCGTGCGCGCCCGCCATCACCTGCAGCATCAGCGCGGTGTCCCGCACCGTGCGGGTCATGGGCGTCACATAGGTGTAGGTGCCGAAACCGTCGGGCGACTGGCTGTGCGGGATCGTGCCAAGCCCCTGCTTCAGTCCGACCACGCCATTGCAGGCGGCGGGAATGCGGGTCGAGCCGCCGCCATCGGTGGCGACGCCGATCGGCCCGATGCCGGAAGCGACCGCCACCGCTGCGCCGCCGCTTGAGCCCCCGCTGGTGCGCTCGCCACTCCAGGCGTTGCGGGTGCGGCCGAACAGCGGCGCGTCGGTCAGCGCCTTGTGGCCGAACTCTGGCGTTGTGGTCTTTCCGATCAGGATCGCGCCGGCCGCTCGCAGCCGGGCGATCGCGACCGCGTCGCGGGCCGGCACGTTCTTCTCGTGGACCAGTGAGCCATAGGTCGTGCGCACCCCGGCGGTATCGCAGAGGTCTTTGGCGGCATAGGGAATGCCGTGGAGTGGCCCGCGGTAGTTTCCGCGCACGATCTCGTCCTCGGCTTGTCGGGCCGCCAGCATCGCGTGATCAGCCACCAGCGTGATGAAGCAGTTGAGGGTGAGCTGCAGCCGATCCGCCCGCGCCAGTACGGCGCGGGTGAGGTCGAGCGGCGACACCTTGCGGCTGGCAACCAAGGGCGCCAGTTCGGAGGCCGAAAGACGGGTGAGATCGTCGCTCATGGGGTGCGGGCCTCTGGATTTCCGGACGGCGGCTTGGCACAAGGGGCGCGCCTCACCCGGGAGAAATCAAATCATGGCCACCGCGCGGATCAAAGGCGTTCTTTCGCCGGTCGTCACGCCCTTCAAGCGCGACCTCTCGCCCGATGTGGGCCGCTTCATCGCCCATTGCAAATGGCTGCTGAGCCAGGATTGCGGGCTCGCCGTGTTCGGCACCAACTCCGAGGCGAACTCAATGGCGGCCGAGGAGCGGATGGCGCTCCTGGACGCGGCCGTCGCCGCCGGCGTCTCGCCGGCGCGCATGATGCCGGGCACCGGCGCGTGTTCGATCGTGGAAGCTGCCAAGGTCAGTGCCCACGCAACGCGGCTCGGCGTTGGTGGTGTGCTGATGCTGCCGCCCTTCTACTATAAGGGCGTTCCGGAGGAGGGGCTATTCCGGTTCTTCTCGGAGGTGGTGCAGCGGGTGGGCGACGCGCGCCTGCGGGTCTATCTGTATCACATCCCGCCGGTGGCGGCGGTGCCGATCACGCACAAGCTGGTCGAGCGCCTGCTCAAGGCCTATCCCGGTCAGATCGCCGGCATGAAGGACAGCTCCGACGACTGGCCCCATACCAAGAGCATGATCGACGCGTTCGCGAAGGATGGCTTCGACGTGTTCTCGGGCAACGAGAAGCCTCTGATCGAGAACGTGAAGTCGGGCGGCGCCGGCTGCATCAGCGCCACCGCCAACATCAACCCGGGCAAGATCGCTGAGACCTATCGGTCGTGGGACAAGCCGGACGGAGCGAAGCTCCAGAGCTGGATCAACGAGGTGCGCGGCGTCATGCAGGGCTACGTGATGATCCCGGCGCTCAAGTACGTGATCGCGCACTACGGTGCCGATGCGTCGTGGACTCCGGTCCGCCCGCCGCTGGTCGAGACTGACGACAAGACTGGCCGCGACATGATCGCCAAGCTCGATGCGCTCGGCTTCACCATGCCCGGCCTGCGCCAGGCGATGGCGGTCGCGGCCGAATGACGTGTGCACGCGCATTGACAGTATCGGCGCGCGTCGTTACGTTGTCGTCATGACCTCGAACCTGCTTCGCAAGGGTTGGTATTTTACGTCGCTCACATAGGCGGCGCGCAAGGTCATGACCAAACGAAGCCGCCGCATCCCGGCGGCTTCTTTGTTTCAGGAACGAGCCTCCGGGCCGCGGCGGACCCGCAGACGGAGGACAAGATGGATACCGAACCGACCGATACCGACCTCGCCCCGCTCGCCATGCGCGTGCGGCTCGCGGGACCGCGTGATGCGCAGGTGATCGCCGATCTCCTGGGCTCAACCGACGATCTCTTCGCTCGGCCCGAGCTCGCCGTCCTGGTCGCGCAGGGCGATGAGGGCGTGTTGGGCGTGGCCGTCCTGCGCGCCCGGCCGCCGGCGCGCGCGACCGAGCTCGACCGGCTGGTCGTGCGCGCTGAGGTACGCGGCCGCCGCGTCGGCCGGCGTCTTCTCGCTGCGGCGGTCGAATGGTCGCGGCAGCGCCGCGCGCTCCAGCTTGAGGTACCTGTCCTGGCGGCCGATGCCGATGCGCGGCGGTTCCTCAAGGGCTTCGGCTTCGCCGCGACCTCAGACCGACTCGTGCTGGCGGCATGAGTGCCACCATCCGCGCGGGCCGGGTCGACGAGGAGGAAGCGCTTTGCGCGCTCTTCGGCGAACTCGACGCGTTCCACGCCGCCTCGCGGCCGGAGCTGTTTCGCAGCTTCGACGGGCCGGCGCGCTCGCGCGCCCAGATCGAAACATGGATCGCGGGACCTGACTCGACGATCCTCGTGGCGGAAGCCGGCGACCTCGTCGGGCTCTCGCTCATCATCCCCCGCGCGGCGAGCCCCTTTGCCGGTGCAGTGCCGCGGCGGATCGCCGTGATCGACAATCTGGTGGTGCGGGCCGACTGGCGCGATCGCGGCATCGGCGAGGCGCTTCTCGAGGCGTCGGTCGCCTGGGCTCGGGCGCACGGCTCCAGCCATGTCGAGCTCGGTGTCCACGCGGTGAACCGACACGCCCGACGCTTCTACGAGCGCCACGGGTTTGCGACCTCGGTTCACTGGATGATGCGGGCGATCTGACATGAGATTGATTGGCGTCAACCGCTCTCCCTACACGCGCCGTGTCGCTATCGCGCTCTGCGCCTACGCCGTGCCCTTCGAGCAGAGCGAGTTGAACGGGTTTGGTCATCGCGAGGCGGTGCGTGCGCTCAACCCGTTGGGGCGCATTCCCGCGCTTGAGCTGGACGACGGCGAGGTGCTGGTCGATTCCGGCGCGATCCTGGATCATCTCGATGAGGTCCATGGGGGATCGATGCCGCTCGCGCCGCGGGGCGGCCCCGAGCGGCGGGCCGTGCTGCGGGTGGCGGCACTCGCGATGGGCGCCTGCGACAAGGGTCTGCAGGCGGCCTACCATCGCAATCACGTCCCGGCCGAAAGACGGCATCAGCCCTGGATCGAAGACTGCCTCGCGCAGATGGGTCACGCCCTTGGCGCGATCGATGCGCTCCTCGAGCCGAACGCGACGCACCTGCTGCTGGGGCATCTCACCCATGCCGACATCGCGGCTTTCGTCGCCGAGCGACTGGCGCGCGGCCTTGGGATTGACACGGCCACCCGCATGCCGCGCTTGCGGACGCAGGCCAAGCGACTGCTTGAGCTCGCGCCCTTCGCGACCACCGAGCCTGCCGCTTAGGCCGGCTCCGCCTCGCGGCCCGCCCACATCTTCTGAAACGCCGGTCGCGCGTGGCAGGCGGCGAGCCAGGCTTTGACGTGCGGCGCGCCGTCGAAGCTCTCGGGCGCGGCCTGGGCGTAGCGCACGCACTCGGCGAGGTTGGTGTCGGCCACAGTAAAGCGGTCGCCCAGCAGGTACTTTTTCGTCGAGAGGTGCTTGTCGAGCACCGCGAACGGCGCGCGCAACGCCGCGACTGCCGCGTCAGCCGCCTTCGGATCCTTATTGCCACCGGGAGGGCCGGAGGTTCGGTGATAGAGCGCCATCAGCGCATGCGGTTCGACCTCGGTCACCGCCCAGAGGGTCCACATGGCGATCTGCCCGTCCTCCGCCGGTGTCGCACCTGCAAGCGGGCCGCCATGCTTGCGCGCGAGGTAGAGGTTGATCGCGAGCGACTCGTGCAGCACCACCCCGTCATCGTCGATCGAAGGCACGTGCCCGTTGGGATTGACCTTGAGGAACTCCGGCGAGCGCGTGTGCAGTCCCCCCGGAAGCGCGTGCTGACGGTAGTGCTGCGTAACCGGGATCAGCGTGAAGGGGATGCCGAGCTCGTTGGCAAGCCAGATATTGCGCGACGCGCGCGACCGGTAGATTCCGTAAATCTTGAGCAAGCGGGACTCCCTCAACTGATCGCCGGCGCGGAAGCGCCGACAAACTGTGTGCGCAATTCGCGCTTGAGTACCTTGCCGGTGGCGTTGCGGGGCAACGCGTCGGCGAAGGCGACGGACTGCGGCACCTTGAACTTGGCGAGCCGCTTGAGGCAATGAGCAATCACCTCGCCCGGTTCGATCGTCTGGCCGGGCTTGAGCACGAGAACGGCCTTGCCGACTTCGCCCCAGCGCGCGTCGGGCACGCCGATCACGGCGGCGTCGGCGAGCTGCGGGAGCTGGAACAGGACGTTCTCGACCTCGGCCGGGTAAACGTTTTCACCGCCGGAGATGTACATGTCCTTCCAGCGATCGACGATGTAGACGAAGCCCTCGTCATCCATGCGAGCCGCGTCGCCGGTGTGTAGCCAGCCGTCGGTGAAAGCCTTGGCGGTCGCTTCGGGCTTGTTCCAATAGCCCGGCGTCACGTTCGGGCCCTTGATCAGCAACTCGCCGATGCCGCCCCGCGCCACGTCATGGCCGGCATCGTCAATGATGCGGATATCCGTGTGCATCATCGCGCGCCCGGCCGAGCCCAGCTTGCGCACGGCGTCCGCGGCATCGAGCATCGTGCCCGCGGGACTGGTCTCAGTCATGCCCCAGCCCTGGATCAGTGGCACGCCGCGCGCGGCCCAACCTTCGAGGATCGCGAGCGCGCAGGGCGCGCCGCCCACGCCGCAGATCTTCAGCCGACTGAGGTCGGTACTCGCGAAAGTCGGGTGCTGCAGCATGAACTGGTACGGTGCCGGCACGCCGAAGAAGTGCGTGATCCCGAGAGCGGGATCGCCGATATGCGCCAGTGCCTGGCCGGGATCGAAGGCACGCATGATCAGGATCGCGCCGCCGGCATGGAGCACCGGATTGGCGTAACAGTTGAGCCCGCCGGTGTGGAACAGCGGCAACACGACGAGCTGCACGGTCGCCGGTGTGATGAACGCGGGAATGCCGAGATTGACGGCGTTCCAGAAATTCATCCCGTGGGTGATGATCGCGCCCTTCGGATGGCCAGTCGTCCCGGAGGTGTACATCACCATGGCGTAGTCATCGAGCGACAGGGCCAGCGGTTCCGGTACCCGATTTTCCGACGCGAGCGCGCGTTCGTAGTCCGAGTCGGGCCGGTTGTGATCGATCTCCAGCAGATGCGCGATCTTGCACCGCGACTTCAGTTCGCTCGCCTGCGCGGCGAAGCTGATGTCGTGGATCAGGATCGACGGGCTCGCGTCGTTCAGGATGTAGTCGAGCTCCGGCACGGTGAGGCGCCAATTGAGCGGCAGCATGATGGCGCCGAGACGTCCGCAGGCGAATTGAAGTTCGAAGAACTCCGCGCAGTTGGGCGCCAGGATCGCCACGCGGTCGCCGCGACCCAGTCCGCGGGCCGCCAGCGCAGCGGCCAGGCGGTCGGTGCGCTCGTGCAACTCGGCGTAGGTGAAGCGCCGCCCGGTCGCGAGATCGCCGATCGCGAGCTGCCGCGGCCGTCGCCCGACATGGTGCGCGATCCAGTCGAAGTAGGGGATCGCGGCGCTCATGGGGTCGCTCGCGCCGCCCGCGCTGTCAGAAACGAGGTCTGCATCATGCCCACTCCCTTGATCTCCATCGGTCCGCGCGCCTCGAACGTGAACCAGCCGCTCAGCCGCGCCGCGACATCGGACGAGACGTGAATCCGGTCGGGCACGCCGGTGGATTCCAGCCGGCTCGCCACGTTCACCGTGTCACCCCACGCATCGTAGGCCATCTTGCGCGTCCCGATCACGCCCGTCACGACCGGCCCGACATGCAGGCCGATCCGCACCGCGAAGCGGTGGCCGTCGGCATCGCGATAGGCCCGGACCTCGTCCAGCAGGTCGAGCGCGAGCCCGGCCAGGGCGGCGAGGTGATCAGTCTGCGGCGTGGGGGTGCCCGCGATCACCATATAGGCGTCGCCCACGGTCTTGATCTTCTCCAGACCCGCCGCGTCGACGCGGGCATCAAAGCGGCTGAACAGCTCATTGAGCGTCTGGACCACGGCCGCCGGTTCGCGGTCGCGGGCATAGGGCGTGAAGCCCACCAGATCGGCGAACATCACCGAGACCTCGGGCACGCGGTCGGCGATCACCTGCTCGCCGCCCGCCGTCAGGCGGCGCGCGATCGCCGCGGGCAGAATGTTGAGCAGCAGGCGCTCGGAGCGATCCTTCTCGGCCAACAGCAGACGTTCGGCTTCGGCGGTGACCTGCGCGAACAGGCCACCGATACCGATGATGATGCAGAACGACGCGGCGGCGACGATCCCCGCGAACCAGGGTGCGATGTCCGGACGGATCGGCGCGTACTGGCCGGTCGATGCCGAGCCGATTTCGATCGCGATGAAGAGGCCCATTGGCCAGAGCGCCATGGCAAGGGCCCAGCGCTGGCTCAAGCCGAAGACAGCGATCACGCCGACCGCCGAGATCGAGAACAGGAAATAATGGATGCCGCTCGATACGCCGCACCAGATCGCCATCCAGACGGTGTGGGTCGTCGAGTAGCCGATAAAGCTGATCCACCCAGGCAGCGTGCCGAACCGCATCTGGATCGCGGGTGTCGTGAGATTGAGGAACGAGAAGGCGAAGCTTGGCAGGACTGTGTCGAGCAGTCGATCCCATCCCACCGCCCAGGCGAGCGGCAGGTGGATCACCATGACAAGGTAGGCGACGTAGCGGCTTCCAACGCGCAGGAGCAGAACGCGATTGCGTTCCGACGGCAGCGCGTTGTCGACTTCCGTCAATTCACGGCCTTGGAGTAGCCCCTCCAGAAGGGCTCGCGCAGATCGCGCTTGAGCACCTTGCCGGCGCCGGAGAGCGGCAGCGGGGTGTCTCGGAAATCGACCGAACGTGGGCACTTGTAGCCCGCGATGGTTTGCCGGCAATGGGCGATCACCGCCTCGGCGTCGAGCGTCGCGCCGGCGCGCGGGACAATGATGGCGTGAACCGCCTCGCCCCAGCGGGCGTCGGGAATGCCGATCACAGCGACCTCCGCCACCGCGGGCATCAGTGAGATCGCGTTTTCGACCTCGGCCGAATAGACGTTCTCGCCGCCGCTCACGATCATGTCTTTCAGCCGGTCCACGATGTAGACGAAGCCTTCGTCGTCCATGTAGGCGCCGTCGCCGGAATAGTACCAGCCGTCGCTCAGCACCGCGGCGGTCTCGGCCGGCTTGTTCCAGTAGCCCTTCATGATGTTGGCGCCCCGGATCGCCAGCTCACCGGGCGTGCCGTTCGCGACGTCCCGGCGGCTCTCGTCGACGACCTTGATCTCGACCGAGAGCGCCGCCTGACCGCAGGATTTCAGGCGCCCGGCATAGGGACCCTCAAGTACTGCGTAGCGCGGATCGAGCAGCGTCACGATGGGGGCGGCCTCGGTCATGCCGTAGGCATGCATGAATCGCACCTTTGGCAGGCACTTGAAGGCTTGCCGCAGCACGCCTTCGGGCATAGGCGACGCGCCATAGAGCACGAAGTCGAGGCTCGACACGTCGAACTCGGCAAGGCGCGGATGGTTCACCAGCATGTTGATCATGGTCGGCACGAACTGCGCATGAGTCGCGCGTTCGCTCTGGACGGCGGTCAGCACGGCCACCGGCTCGAAGCGCGGCACGAAAGCGTGCCGGCCGCCCGCCATGGTGACGCCAAAGGTCGAGGCCCCGTCGGCCAGATGGAACATCGGGCCGGAGTGCAGGTAGCAGGTGTCGCTGTCGAACCCCATGCCGGCGACGCCGTTCAGCGCGTTCACCACCAGATTGGTGTGGGTCAGCATCACGCCCTTGGACTTGCCGGTCGTGCCGCCGGTGTAGAAGAGGCCCGCAAGATCGTCGTTGGCGGTGCCGGCATCGTCGAGCGGGGCGCCGCTGGCGAGAAACGCCTCGTACGGATCGGTCGCGGGTGCCGGCGCGGTGTCGTCGAGCCAGACGCGGCAGCGCAGCGATTGCAGGCGCGGTCCCAGCGCGGCGAGATGGCCCGCCATCGCGGCATCGACGAACAGTCCGACCGCGCCGGAGTCTTCTAGGATGTAGTCGATCTCGGGTGTCGCGAGCCGGGTGTTGATCGGCACCATGGCCGCGCCGGCCCAGGGGATCGCGTACATCAGCTCGAGGTAGCGGTCGCTGTTCAGCGCCAGGATCGCGACACGATCGCCCGGCCGCACGCCGGCGGCCCGCAAGGCGCCAGCCAGGCGCGCCACCCGGGCCTCGGTGTCCCGCCAGCTTCGGGTGCGCCCGGCGAAGCGCATGGCGATCCGGTCCGGGCCCGATTGGGCCGCCCGGCGCAGCCCCTGTGTCAGCGAGAACATGGGTGGAGCCTAAGCGGGAGGGGCGGGGCGAGGCAACGGATCGCTGCCGAGGCGGCCGCGCCGTGATATGAGGGGCGCATGACCGATATGTCCTCGCCGGCTTCTCAGCCCGCCTTCAATCCGCTGGATCCCGCGTTCATCGCGGATCCCTATCCGTTCTATCACCGGCTGCGCAGCACCGCGCCGGTGTTCCGCACGCCGATGGGTTTCTGGCTGGTCAGCCGCTACGAGGATGTGGCGCTCGTCCTGCGCGACCGGCGCTTCGGCAAGGATTTCGCGGGCAACATGAGCCGGCGCTACGGGGCCAGGGCGATGGAGGAGCCGGCGATCGCGAGCCTCGGCCGCACCATGCTGGTTCTCGACCCGCCGGACCACACCAGGCTGCGCGGTCTCGTGAACAAGGCTTTCGTCGCACGCCGGATCGCCGACATGCGTCGGCAGGTCTCGGCGCTGGTTGAGGCCGAGATCGACCGGGTCCAGGCCAAGGGCGGCATGGATGTGGTGAAGGAACTGGCCCATCGCCTGCCGGTCCTGGTGATCTGCGACATGCTGGGCATTCCAGAGGATCACCGCGGCCCCTTCCTTGCCGAGCGCAACGTCAATGGCCGCCTGCTCGATCCGGTGCCGATGTCCCGCGACGAGATGGACACGGCCAACGCCATGACCCAGCTCGCGGGGGTCTATTTCGAGCAGCTCTGCGAGCTGCGCCGCAAGGAACCGAAGGACGATCTCACCACCGAGCTGGTGCGGGCGGAGGAGGCCGGCGATCGCCTCACCTCCGATGAACTCAAGGCCAATATAGGCCTGCTGTTAGGCGCCGGCCACGAGACGACGTCGAACCTGATTGGCAACGGGCTTCTCGCGCTTCACCGCAGCCCCGATCAGTGGCAGCGCCTGAAGGACGACCCGTCGCTGATCCCCGGCGCGATCGAGGAGCTGTTGCGCTTCGACTCCTCGGTCCAGATGAGCGGCCGGGTGACACTGGCCGAGGTCGAGCTGAGCGGGCAGAAGATTCCGGCCGGCGAGAGCATCGTGGTGCTGCTGGGCGCGGCCAATCGCGATCCGGACACCTACGGGCGACCCGACGAGCTCGACGTCGCGCGCAAAGACGTTCGGCCGCTCTCGTTCGGTGGCGGCATCCATCATTGCCTCGGCGCCCAGCTCGCGCGGCTGGAGGGCGAGTTGGTCTTCGAGGCGCTGATCCGCCGCCTGCCCACACTCGAACTGCCGGAGAAGGACCGCCCGAGCTGGCGGCAGAACTTCACCCTGCGCGGGCTCACGACGCTGCCGGCGGTCTGGCACTGACCATGGCGGATGGTTGGCGGGGCGAGGGCGCGCAACATGCGGGCGCCCGCCCCTACCAGGAAGACTCCTGGCGGCTCGGGCGACGGAGCGACGGGACGCTGATCGCGGCTTTAGCCGATGGCATGGGCGGCCACGCGGGTGGCGCCGTCGCGAGCCGGCTCGCCGTCGAAGCGTTTCTCGCCGCCGCGACCGCCGATCCGTCGCTGGAGCCCGCACTTGAGGCCGCCAATCGCGCGATCGGGGACGGCGTGCGCGCAGATGCGAAGTTCGCGGGCATGGGCTGCACCCTGGTGGGCGTGCTGTTGGCCGGCGATCGCGTCGATTGGATCAGCGTCGGCGACTCGCCGCTGTGGTGCCTCGAAGCCGGCGACCTCGCGCGCCTTAACGCTGATCATTCCATGGCACCGCAGCTCGCGGCCATGGTCGAGCGCGGCATGATGACCCGCGAGGAAGCCGAGGAGCATCCGGCGCGCCACCGTCTGCGCGACGCCGTGATGGGCGAGGAGCTGCAACTCATCGATCGCGGCACGCGGGCTCTCGGCCCCGGCGCGCGCCTGCTCCTCTGCAGCGACGGCGTGCAGACGCTGCCGGAGTCCCGGCTGGCGGAGCTTGCCCGATCCCCGGTGCAGGCGCTGGTCGACGCGGTGATCGCCCGCGCGCGACCGGGTCAAGACAACGTCACAGCCCTCTTGCTGGAGAGAGACACATGAGCGCGTCGCCCGTCACCATCGAGGTCACGCGCGGCAGCGTCGTGGAAAGCCGCCATGTCGGCGCCGCCGTCGTGGTGCGGGCCGACGGCTCGATCGTCGAGTCCTGGGGTGACGTCGATGCCGGCGTCCTGCCGCGCTCGGCGATCAAGCCGTTGCAGGCGATGCCGTTCGTCGAGAGCGGTGCCGTCGAGCGGTTCGGGCTCGACAACCGCCATATCGCGATCTCCTGCGCCTCCCACAATGGCGAGATGCGCCACGTCGATCTCGTGCGCGAGTGGCTCGCCCGCATCGGCCTCTCGGAGAACGACCTGGAATGCGGGCCCCAGCCGCCCAAGCTGATGAGCGGCGTCGAGGCTCTCGCCCGCGAGGGCAAGCCCTGGACCAACGCGTTCAACAACTGCTCGGGCAAGCACTCCGGCTTTCTCAGCACCGCCGTGCAGCACGGCGAGCCGACGCGCGGCTACATCGGCTACGACCATCCGGTGCAACGGCGCATCCGCGACGTGATGGGCGAGCTGGGCGGCCTCGATATGTCGCGCATTCCCTGGGGCGTCGATGGCTGCGGTATTCCCACGCTTGCCGTACCGCTCACCGCGCTCGCGCGCATGATGGCGCAGATGGCCGATCCGTCGCGCCTCTCCAACCGTCGCGCCGAGGCGGCCGGCCGCATTCGTGCGGCGATGAATGCCGAGCCCTTCATGGTCGCGGGCACAGGGCGCTTCTGCACCACAGTGAACGGCCTGCTCGTCGGCGTCGCCCAGGTGAAGACCGGCGCCGAGGGTATGTTCTGCGGCATCCTGCCGAGGCTCGGCTATGGCGTGGCGCTCAAGATGGACGATGGCGCCGGTCGTGCCGCCGAAGTGGCGATGGCGGCGATCTTGTCTCATCTCGGCGTGCTGCCGGCGGCTGAGCGTGAGGCGATGACGCATCCGGCCGTCAAGAACGTGGTGGGTCTGCTGGTCGGCGAGGTGCGGCCTGCACGGACGTGGTTGGGGTGAGCGTCGGGCTCCGCATCGTCGAGGTCGGCGCGCACGGTGACGGCGTCGCGCTGGAGGAGGGACGGCGCAGCTTCGTTCCCTTCGCCCTGCCCGGAGAGCTGGTACGGCCGGGACCGAAGCTGGAAATCCTGGAGCCATCGTCCGAGCGACAAGTGCCGGCCTGCGGGCATTTCGGCACCTGCGGCGGCTGCACGTTGCAGCATTGGCGGCCCGAACCCTACGCCGCGTGGAAACGCGGCCTAATCGAGACGGCGCTGCGTCGTGCGGGCGTGGAGCCGCCGGCCTTTGATCCCATCCTCATCGCCGGTCCCGGCGAGCGACGGCGGGCCGATTTCGCCCTTGAGCGGCACGGGCGGCGCGCCATCGCGGGCTTCCACGAGCGCGGCAGTCACCGGGTGGTCGATGTCACGGCGTGTCCGGTCGTCGACCCCGCGATCCAGCGCGCCTTGGCCGCGCTACGCGAGGTGGTGCCGGCATTGATCGCCGATGGCGCGCGGCTCGACGCGGCGGTGAACCTCACGGACACCGGCCTCGATGTGCTGCTGAAGCCGCGCAAGCCCGCCACGCTCTCGCTGGAGCAGCGCCAGCGCGCCGTGGCGCTGGCCGAGGCGGGCGACGTCGCGCGCCTGTCCTGGCGCGAGCGCCGCGCCGCCGAACCTCTCGCGGTACGTCGCGTGCCGCGTCTGGTGTGGGGCGATGTCACCGTCGAGCCTCCGCCCGGCGCGTTCCTTCAGGCGACACGCGGCGCGGAAGCCGCGATGCGCGCGGCGATCGCGGCCTGGCTGGGCGACGCCGAACCGCTCGCCGATCTCTTCGCTGGCGTGGGCGCGCTCTCGTTGGGGCGGCCGGGGCGCATTCATCTCTTCGAGAGCGATCCCGATGCCATCGCTGCCGTCGCGGCGGCCGGGCGGCGGCTGGGAGGCGGTCGCGTGGTCGCCCAGCATCGCGATCTCTTCCGCGTTCCGTTGCAGGCGGCGGAGCTCAGGCCTTTCGCCGCCCTGCTGCTCGATCCGCCGCGCGCGGGTGCCGCCGCGCAGGCCGCCGGGTTCGCGGCGGCTGGCCCGCCGCTGGTCGTCTATGCCTCCTGCGATCCGGCGAGTTTCGCGCGCGATGCCGCGACACTGGTGGCCGGCGGCTACCGGTTGGAACGGCTGCGGCCGATCGATCAATTCCTGTGGTCCGCCCATGTCGAGCTGATTGCGCTCTTCCGGCGGCCCTCGGTAAGGTCGCGCGGCGTTTCGGGGGGAAAAAAGACATGATGTTCGATCTCAAGGGCAAGGTCGCGGTGGTGACCGGCGGCAGTCGCGGCATTGGCCGATCGATCTGCGAACAGCTCGCCGCGCACGGCGCCAAGGTCGTGGTGTCGAGCCGCAAGCTGCCGGCCTGCGAGGAGGTCGTGGCCGGCATCAAGTCTCGCGGCGGCGAGGCGATCGCGGTCGCGGCCAGCATCTCCGACCGTGCCCAGCTCGAAAACCTGGTCGCCGAGGCCCGGCGCGCCTTCGGCCGGATCGACATCCTGGTCTGCAACGCCGCGACCAATCCCTATTTCGGACCGCTCTCCGGCCTCAAGGACGATGTGTTCGGCAAGATCATGCAGAACAACGTGATGTCGAACCTGTGGCTGGTGAATCTGGTGGCGCCCGAGATGGCCGAGCGTCGCGACGGTGCGGTGATCATCGTGTCCTCGATCGGGGCGCTCGTCGGCTCGGCCCACATCGCGGCCTACAACATGTCCAAGGCGGCGGACATCTCGCTTGTGAAGTCGCTCGCCATGGAGTGGGGCAAGCACAACATCCGCGTGAACGCGATCGCGCCCGGTCTCATCAAGACCGACTTCGCCCGCGCCCTGTGGGAGAACCCGCAGATCCGCGCCTCGCAGGAACAGCGCGCCAATCTCAAGCGCATCGGCGAGCCCGACGATATCGGCGGCGTGGCGGTATTCCTCGCCTCGAAGGCCGGCGCCTTTGTGAGCGGCCAGACCATCATCGCCGACGGTGGCGTGATCGGCAGCGGAGCCGAATGACATGACAAGCGCCCATGTCGTGCTGGCGCGGCGGCCCCAGGGCGCGCCGGTGCCGGAGGATTTCCGGCTGGAGACCCGCGAGCTGCCGGCGCCGCGCGAGGGCCAGCTGCTCGTCGAGGTCCTGTTCGCAACCGCCAATCCCGGCAGCCGCAACCGGATGGGCGGCGACGCTTCTTACGCGCGCGGCATGCGTCTGGGCGAGACGATGGAGGGGCCGGCGGTCGGCCGCGTTCTGGTGTCGAACCATCCAGAGTGGCGGCAAGGCGATCTGGTGACCGGCGCTTTCGGTTGGGCCGAGCGCGCGCTGAGTTCCGGTCGCGGCTTGCGAAGGATTCCGGCCCGGACACCTTCGTTGTCGGCGTGGGCAGGCATTCTCAATCTGCCCGGACTTACGGCGTATTTCGGCCTGCGCGATGTCGCGGGCTTCAAGCCCGGTGAGACGCTGATCGTCTCCTCGGCTGCGGGACCCGTGGGCGCGACGGCGGGCCAGATCGCGCGGCTGATGGGCGGGCGCGCCATCGGCATCGCGAGTGGCGCGGAGCGCAAGCGCTGGCTCCTGGAGGAGGCCGGCTTCGCGGCGGTGATCGATCGGAGCGCTCCCGACCTCGCCGACGCCTTGATCGCAGCGGCGGGCGAGGGCGGCGCACAGGTCTATTTCGACAACGTCGGCGGCCCGGTGCTCGACGCCGCGATCCGCGCGTTGGGCCAACGCGGGCGGATCGTGGTGAGTGGCCAGATCGCCGACTACAATCGGCCCGACGGCGAGCGGTCCGGCACCCGTCGGGTGCATGAATTCATCGGCAAAAGGCTCCGCATGGAAGGAATGGTTGTGTTCGACTACGCCGAGCGCTTCGGCGAAGCCGAACGGGAGATCGAGGGCTGGATCGCCGACGGGCGCCTCAAGTTCCGCGAACACATCGTGGACGGCCTGGCGGCCCTGCCCGCACTGTTCTGTGCCCAGCTGCGCGGCGAGATTTTCGGCCGCGCGCTCGCCAAGGTGGCCTCGTGAGCGCGCGTCACGCCGTTCTGGACCGGCTCGACGCGATCCTCCCGGGGATCGCGCGGCGCGGCGAAGAGATCGAGGCGACGCGCCAGCTCCCCCCCGACGTGTCGGCGCTCCTGATCGACACCGGCGTCTTCAAGCTCTGTGTGCCGAGCGAGATCGGCGGTCTGGAGGCCCATCCCTTGGCCTTGTTCCAGTCCTGCGAGGCGGCCGCGCGCGCCGACGGCGCCACCGGCTGGAACGTGATGATCGGCGCCACGTCGGGCAGTACGGCGGCCTATCTCTCGCCCGAGGCGGCGCGGCTCATTCATGGCGACAAGCGCGCCGTCACCGGCGGCATCTTCGCGCCGCGCGGGCGCGCGGTGCGCGAGGGCGAGGGCTGGCGCGTCAACGGCACCTGGCAGTGGGCATCGGGCAACAGCCATGTTGGCTGGATGAAGGGCGGATGCGTGGCCTTCGACGGCGACAAGCCGCGCCAGATCCGCGACGGCGTGCCCGAGGTGCTGACGGTCTACTTCCCGCGCGACAAGATCGCGTTCGCGGACAACTGGTACGTCTCGGGCCTGTCCGGCACCGGCTCCTGCGACATGACAGTGCGCGATCTGTGGGTGCCCGACGCGCACGCAATCTCGCTGACCCGCCAGAAGCCGCGCGTCGACACGCCGCTCTATCGCTTTCCGTTCTTCGGATTGCTGTCGCTCGGCTGCGGCGCGGTGGCGCTCGGCATCGCGCGTGGCGCGATCGACGATCTGGTGGAACTCGCCGGCGCCAAGGTGCCCACGCTCACCCGTCGTACTCTCGCCGAACGGCAGGGCACGCAGTCGGATATCGCCCGCGCCGAGGCCGAGGTACGGTCGGCGCGCGCGTTCCTCGTCGAGGCCATCGGCGAGGCCTGGGAGTCGGCGGAGCGCGGCGGCGAGATCCCGCTCGATCGGCGGACGGCGGTGCGTCTTGCATCCACCCACGCGACGACAGCGGCTGTGCGCGCAATCGACAGCTGCTACACGCTGGCCGGCGGCTCGGCCGTCTATCGCTCAAGCGCCTTGCAGCGACGCTTCCGCGATATCCACGTGATCACACAGCACATGATGGTGGCGCCGCCCAGCTACGAGGTCGCGGGCCGTGTGGTGCTCGGCCTGCCGACCGATCCCTCGATGATCTGAGTTTCAGTCGAGGTTGAGTTCGCACCACACCGGCACGTGGTCGGACGGCTCCGCCTTGCCGCGCTCCGACTTGTCGACGCCCGCGCCGCTCAGCCGGTCGGCCGCCTTGGGCGAGAGCAGCAGATGGTCGATGCGCAGTCCCTGGTCCTTGCTCCAGGCGCCGGCCTGATAGTCCCAGTAGGTGTAGAGCGGCCCCGTTGGCTGCCCCGCCCGCAGCGCGTCGGTCAGCCCGAGATTGACCAGCCGTCGGAACGCCGCCCGCGATTGGGGCTGGCAAAGCGCGTCGCCGGCGAAGGCCTTGGGGTCGTACACATCCACCGCGGTCGGGCAGACATTGTAGTCGCCGGCCAGCACGAAGGCTGTCTCGTCGGCCAGCAGCGCCTCGGCGCGGGCGCGCAATCGTTCCATCCAGGCAAGCTTGTAGGTGAATTTCTCGGTCGCGATCGGGTTGCCGTTGGGCAGATAGAGCCCGCCGACGTGCAGCGGTCCTTGCGGAGTTTCGACCCGGCCCTCGATGTAGCGCGCCTGGGCATCGTCCGGATCGCCCGGCAGCGCCCGTAGCACGATCTCGACCGGCTGCCGCGCGAGCAGGGCCACACCGTTGAAGCCCTTTTGCCCAACCGTTTCGACTCGCCATCCCGCCGCCTCGACCTCGAGCCGGGGGAACTGCTCGTCGGTCGCTTTCAACTCCTGCAGGACGGCGATGTCGGGTTTGGTGCGCTCCAGCCAAGCGCAAAGATGCGTCACGCGCTTGCGCACCGAGTTGACGTTCCAGCTCGCGATCCTCATCCGCTGAGGCTAGCACGCCGGAGGCGTGGCGGTCCGAACCGCCGAGCGGTCAGACGCTGAAGGAGTTGCCGCAGCCGCAGGACGAACTGGCGTTGGGGTTCTTCACCTGGAAGGCGGAGCCCACCATTTCCTGCACGTAGTCGAGCTCGCTGCCGCGCAGCAGCTCAAGCGAGGTCTGGTCGACCAGCACGCGGGCGCCATCGCGCTCGATCACGAGATCGTCGCTGCCCGGGACCTCGTCGAAGGTGAACGAATACTGGAAGCCCGAGCACCCGCCGCCCAGCACCGCGATGCGAAGGTGGGTGGCCTTCTCTTCCTTGGACATCAGGAAGCGGATGCGCTTGGCGGCGCTTTCGGAAACGGCGAAGGCGGCTTCGGTCATGATCAAATCCTCGTCCCCCAAGATGTGGTGGCAAGGGCGGGGCGTCAATGCCGGTGGAGGGGTATTGTCCCTGCCGGCGTCAGGGCGATTTCAAGGCCGCGCGCGCCCGCACGCGCTCGCGGTGAAGAATGTAGAGGCCGGACCCTATCACCAGGGGCAGGCCGTACCAGACGGCAGGTGAGGGGTCCTCACGGAACACGACATATCCGTAGAAGATCGCGAAAATGATGGAGACGTAGTCGAAGGGCGCCAGCACCGATGCCTGCGCGAGACGCAGCGCGCGCGCCATCAGGATTTGGGCGACGCCGCCCAGCAATCCAAGCGAACAGAGCCAAACCCAGTCCACCAGCGGCGGCCACTTCCAGTTGGGGATCGCGCCCACCAGAGACACCGCGCTCGCCACCACGGTGAACCAGAAGACGCTCGCCGCATCGTGGTCGTGGCGGCTGATCAACCGTACCATCACGGTCGACAGCGCGTAGCCGAAGGTGGCTACGACCACGAGCAGGGACAGCCAGTGCACCTGGATGCTCCAGGGTTCGAGCATCACGATCACGCCCACGAACCCCACGGCCACCGCGGTCCAGCGCCGCCACCCCACCGCCTCACCCAGCAGCGGCACCGAGAGCGCCACCATGAACAGCGGCGCGGCGTAGGAGATGGCGTACACTTCGACGATCGGCATCAGCGGAAAGACATAGAAGAAGCCGAGCAGGCTCACGAAGCCCATGCCGACACGCGCCGCCTGCAGCCACGGCACCTTGCTGCGCACCACACCGAAGCCACCGGCGTGGTGGATAAGGAACCACAGCGGCACCATGGCAACGACACTGCGGAACAGCATCATCTGGAAAGCGCCGTAGGACTCCCCCAGCCACTTCACCATGCCGTCCATGGTGGCGAACAGCACCAGCGCCGAGAGCTTGAGGTAGATGCCGGAAAGAGACTGCTGCGCGGTGGGACTGGACACGGGCCTATTTGGCTTGCGCGACCGGCTTTCGTAAAGTGCCTCCGGGGAGGTCGATGAAGAGGGCATGAGCTGGGATTGGCTGTTGGGGCGCAGCGGAGCGCCGCGGGCGCCGGTACTCGTGGCGTTTCTCGTGCTGGTCGCCGCGCTCTTCGTGCGCGCCGCCGATCCCGGGGAATTGGAGCGGCTGCGGGACCAATCGTTTGACGGCTACCAGCGCCTGAAACCGCGAATCTTCAATCCCGAGATCCCGGTCCGCATCATCGACATCGACGAGGCGGCGCTGGCCGAGTACGGCCAGTGGCCCTGGCCGCGCACCATCATCGCGCGGCTGGTCGACAAGCTCGCCGAACAGGGCGTGGCCGCGATTGCCTTCGACGCCATCTTCGCCGAGCCCGACCGCTCCTCGATCAGCCGCATGGTGCGCGATCTGGTGGCCTACACCGACCCCGAGACGGTGCAGCGTCTGGCGGCGGCAATCCAGGACAACGACCAGGTCTTCGCCGATGCGATCGCGCAGAGTCGCGTTGTCATGGGTTTCGGCTTCGATCTCAAAGGTGGGCAGCGCCCGCCACGACGGCATCACGGCGTAGCTTTCGCGGGCGACGATCCGGTCCAGTTCCTGCCGATCCAGGCCGGCACCGTGAAGTCCATCGACATCCTGGAGGCTGCGGCCAAGGGCGGCGGTAGCGTGAACACCGATGTGCATAGCGTGGTGATTCGTCGCGTGCCGATGCTGTTTCGCGTGAAGGACCAGCAAGGCCTCTATCCGGCGCTCTCCATCGAGGCGTTGCGTGTGGCTCAGGGCGCCGGCACCTATCTCGTGAAGTCGTCGGGCGCGAGCGGCGAGATCTCGTTCGGCGCCAGCACCGGCATCGTCGCGATCCGCACCGGCGATATCGAGGTCCGCACCGACGCGCTCGGGCGCGTTTCCATCCACGATACCGGCCATGTGCCGGAACGCTTCGTGTCGGCATACAGCGTGCTCAAGGGGGAGCTGCCGCCCGGCAAGCTCGAAGGTCACGTCGTCTTCGTGGGCACCAGCGCGATCGGGCTGAAGGACCTGCGGAATACGCCGGTGAACGACGCGGTTCCCGGCGTCGAAGTCCACGCCCAGCTTGCCGAGCAGATTCTGGCGCAGAGCTTTCTCGCCCGTCCCGACTTCGCCGACGGTGCGGAGCTCATCTTTCTGGCGGCGCTGGGTCTCGTGCTGGTGGTCCTGCTGCCCTGGCTGTCTGCGGCTCGGATGGTCGTGGTGGCATCCGTCATGATCGGCACGGCGCTGCTGGTGCCTTGGATTGCCTTCTCCGAGTACCAGCTGCTGTTCGACCCGGTCTATCCGCCCGCGACTCTGGCAGCGATCTACATCTCTGGGACCGCGCTCACCTTCATGCGCACGGAACGCGAGCGCGCCCAGATCCGCGGCGCGTTTGGCCTCTATCTCTCGCCCGATCTGGTCGAGCAACTCGCGCGCAATCCCAAGCTTCTGCAGCTGGGCGGCGAGCAGCGCGAGATCACGACCATGTTCACCGACGTGCGCGGCTTCACCACGATCTCCGAGCAGTGCGATCCGCAGGGACTTACCCGGTTCATGAACCGGTTTCTCACGCCCATGACCGATCTGATCATGGCGCGTGGCGGCACCATCGACAAATACATGGGCGATGCGATCATGGCGTTCTGGAATGCGCCGCTTCCGGTCGAGGGACATGCCGTGCGCGCCTGCGAGACGGTACTCGCCATGCAGGCGGATCTCGAGCGTCTGAACGAGCTCTGGCGGGCCGAGGCGGAGGCGGCGGGCAAGCCGCATCTGCCGGTGAACATCGGCGTCGGCCTGAACACCGGGCTCGCCTCGGTCGGCAATTTCGGTTCGACCCAGCGCTTCACCTATTCGGCGCTCGGCGACTCGGTGAACCTCGCGTCGCGGGTCGAAGGCCAGTGCAAGACCTACGGCGTCGGCATCATTATCGGCGATCGCACGCGCACGCAGGCGCCGGACTTCGCGGCGATCGAACTCGATCTCATCACGGTCAAGGGCAAGACCGAGCCAGAGCGCATCCACTGCCTGTTGGGTGATGCGGCCCGGGCCGCCGAGTCCTCGGTCGTGGCGTTGCTGGAACGTCAGGCGACCTTTCTGGCCGCCTACCGTGCCGGTCGCTTCGCCGACGCGCGCGCTGCGCTCACGGCCTGCGAAGCGGTCGCGGCCGAGGCCGGCTGGCGACAGGGCTACTACGCCATGATGGGCGAGCGGCTGGACGAGCTGATGGCCGATCCACCCGCCGACTGGAACGGTGTCTATGTCGCCAAGGAGAAGTGAGTCCGACGCCCTCGACGCGATTGAGGCGTTGGTCTGCCGCGATGTCGGCCGCGGCACCGCGCCCCTGATCGCGGCAACTCGCGGCGATCTCGCGGCGGCGGCGCGAGCGCTGGCGGACGCGACATCGGTCGGCATGATCACCGGTTTCTATGTGCCGCGCGGCGAGACACCGGGTCCGGAGACCGATGGCCCGCCGGGGGCTGCGCTGTTGGCCGGCGCGTTGGCCGCGTGCGGCGTGCCGGCGCGCATCGCCGTCGACGGGCCCTGCGCGGAGATCGTGAAGGTCGCGGTCGCCGCCGTGGGCGAGGCGCGGGTCGCCGTCGATGTCGTGGTCGACCTTGATGACGCCATCGACACCTGGATCGGCGCGGGCATCAGCCACGCACTCTCCATCGAACGCTGCGGGCGCAGCCGCGATGGCAAGCCGCGCAACATGCGGGGGGTTGACGTCTCGTCCTGGACCCTGGCGCTCGACGATCTCTTCACCGCCGCGCCCTGGGTCCGGCTGGCGGTGGGCGATGGCGGCAACGAGATCGGCATGGGCAAGCTCGCGCCCGACCTGATCGGCGGCTGCGTGCCGAACGGCACCGACATCGCGAGCGTGACCGCGGCCGACCATCTGGTGGTCGCCGGTGTTTCCAACTGGGGCGCCTATGGCCTCATCGCGGCGATGGCCGTCCTGCGGCCCGACTGGCGCGCGGCGCTGCTGTCGTTCCTCGATCCGGAACGTGAGTTCCGGCTCGTGCGCCGGCTGGTGACCGACGCCGGCGCCATCGACGGCGTGACCGCCCGGCGGGAACCCACGGTCGATGGCCTGCCGGCGGACGAACACGCCGCCTTGCTCCGGCAGCTTTATCGCATTGCCGGCGGCGAGACGGGGCTCTAGGTTCCGCCACCATGGAAAATCCTTACGCACCCACCCATCCCGAGATCCGCGACGCGGTCCGCCAGCTCTGCCTCAAATTCGATGGCGCCTATTGGCGCGAGCTCGACCGGGCTCGCGGCTATCCGACCGAGTTCGTGAAGGCGCTGACCGATGCGGGTTGGCTGGCGACACTGATCCCGGAAGAGTATGGCGGCGCCGGTCTCGGCATCTCCGCGGCCGCGGCGGTGCTGGAGGAGGTTCAGCGTGCCGGCTGCAACGGCGCTGCCTGTCATGCCCAGATGTACACGATGGGTACGGTGCTGAGGCACGGTTCGGCGGAGCAGAAGCGCCATTACCTGCCGGCGATCGCGAGTGGCGATCTGCGGCTGCAGGCCTTCGGAGTCACCGAGCCCACCAGCGGCACCGACACGCTCGCACTGCGCACGACGGCGGTGAAGAAGAACAACAGCACCTATCTCGTGAACGGCCAGAAGGTCTGGACCAGCCGCGCCGAGCACTCCGACCTGATGTTGCTGCTCGCCCGCACGACGCCGCGCGATCAGGTGAAAAAGCGCACCGAGGGCCTGTCGGTATTCCTGGTCGATATGCGCGCGGTCAAGGATCGTGGCCTCACGATCCGGCCGATCCGCACCATGATGAACCACAATTCGACCGAGGTGTTCTTCGACAATATGGAGATCCCGGCCGAGAGCCTGATCGGCGAGGAAGGGCAGGGCTTCCGCTACATCCTGAGCGGCATGAACGCCGAACGCATCCTCATCGCATCGGAGTGCATTGGTGACTCGCGCTGGTTCATCGAGAAGGCGACCGAATACGCCAAGGGCCGCAACCTGTTCGGTCGGCCGATCGGCCAGAACCAGGGCGTGCAGTTCCCGATCGCGCGTTGCTGGTCGCAGACCGAGGCGGCCGACCTGATGGTGCGCAAGGCCGCCACGCTCTACGAGGCGGGCCTGCCCTGCGGCGCCGAGGCGAACGTCTCCAAGATGCTGGCCTCTGAGGCGGCCTGGGCGTCGGCGGACATGTGCGTGCAGACCCATGGCGGCTTCGGCTTTGCCGAAGAGTACGATGTCGAGCGCAAGTTCCGCGAGGCGCGGCTCTACATGGTGGCGCCAATCTCGACCAACATGATCCTTAACTTCGTGTCCGAGCATGTGCTCGGACTGCCGCGCTCCTACTGACGGGGACGATGCGCCCGCTACAGGCGGCCTACGCCTTCGATTGCGTGTTCCTGTTTCCGGCCGGGGACCGGCCGATCGGGCGCGCGTTGCAGCGAGCGGGGGAGTTCGCCGCGCCGGAGGTCGACTTTCTCGCCGAAACGTTGGGACCCGCCGGCACGCTCTACGATGTCGGCGCGAACATCGGCGCGATCTCGGTTCCGCTGGCCGCGCGGCTGCCCGACGCGCGTATCCACGCCTTCGAGCCGCAGCCCGCGCTTTGCGAACTCTTGCGGCGCAATCTCGCGATGAACGGCCTGGCCAACGCCAGCGCCTGGCATGCCGCGCTGGGCGAGCGCGAGGACACGATCGACTTCCCCGCGCCGCCGCTTGAGGCTGTCACCAATTTCGGCGGCATCGGCCGTGACACGACCGACCTGCCCACGGCCGCCGTGCCCCTCCGGCGGATCGACTCGCTCGATCTGCCGCCGCCGACGCTGATCAAGATCGATGTCGAGGGATTCGAGGCCGAGGTGCTGGACGGCGCGGCGGCGACGCTCGCGCAGCACCGACCGACGGTGTTCTGCGAGGCGCATGGCGGTCCGCGCACGCAAGCGACGGCGCGCCGGCTTCTCGCGCTGGGCTATCGGCTGTTCCATTTCTTCGCGCCGTATCTGACGCCCGCCAATCCGCGCGGCGCCCCGGTCGATCCGGTGCCGCGCGGCGACATGAATCTCCTGGCCCTGCCGGACGACGCCGCGCCGCTCTGGCCGCTGCCCGAGGCGACGCTGGCGTCGCTGGCCGAGCCGCAGCGGGCCGGCAACTTCCGATATCTCACGCGCTACGGCTTCTCGGTCTAGGCGCGGCAACCGCCCACCGGATCGGTCACTCGCCCAGGATCGCGCGGCGGGCGGCCGCGAGGGCCAGAGTGATGGCGGCGTGGCCGGCGATCAGCAGGAAAGCGGTCCACACGATGGTGAGCGCCGTCGTGATCCAGCCCAGGATCGCCATCACGCCGTCATTCTCCAGGATCGCGAAGCAGAAAAAGAGGATCGCGAAGGCCGGCACCAGATTGTCGAACGGGATAGGCAGCGCCAGCAGGAGCGTGAGCAGCACCCAGTTCACCAGCATCGCCTGGCGCATGATGCCGGTCACCCACCAGTGCTGGCGCGGGCGCATGATGTTGTCGAGCCAGCGGATGGGCCCGCGCGCGCGGGCGAGAAAATGCTGCAGCTTGCCGCGCGGCAGGCCGATCCCGCCGAGACGCTCCGGCAGCGAGGGGGTGGGACGGCCCGCGAAGTACTGCGCGAGCAGGATCAGCATCGGCACGCCGGTGATGGTCGAGAGCCAGGGGATCCCTGTCGGTAGGCAGTTGGGGAAATCGAGCACCGCGATGGCAAAGGCGTAGGAGCGGCCGCGCAGCCCCTCCAGCAGCTGAGCCAGCGTCACGCGATCGTCCGCCGGACCCGCGAACAGGCCTTCCAGCGTCTCGAACAGCTCGCCGCGAACCGTCATGTCGGCGCGCGCGCGAGCAGCTTGCGGGCGGCGATCAGGTGCGGCCGGTCGAGCATCTTGCCGTCCACCGACAAGACGCCCGCGCCCGGCGCCGCCTCGAACGCGGCGACGACGGCGCGGGCGCGCGCGATCTCATCGGGCGACGGCGTGAAGACGCGATGGATCGGCTCGACCTGGTCGGGGTGGATCGCGATCTTGCCGCCATAGCCCATGCGCTTGGCCTCCAGCGCCTCGGCCCAAAGACCCTCGAGGTCGCGGATGTCGGGCCACACCGCGTCGTAGGCGGTGACGCCGGCGGCCACCGCCGCCATCAGGTTGACGGCGCGGGCGAGCTTGAAGGTGTCGTCGTACTGGCCCGAACGCGGGCCCTTCGCCGTCGCGCCGAGATCGGCCATCAGATCCTCGCCGCCCCAGGAGTGACCGATCAGGCGCGGGTGCCGCGGCGGCGCGGCCGCGAGTGCCAGCACGGCGGCGGCGCTTTCCGTGGCGATAGTGAGAATACGCGTCGCTCCGGCGTCGATGCCCTCGCGCGCCTCGAGCGCCGACAGCCAATGCCCGAGCAGATCGAGGTCGGCCTGGCCCACGCATTTCGGAAACACGATGCCATCGGGCCGGCCCTGCATCGCGGTCGCCAGATCGCCCAGCGTCATGCCGGTGTCGAGCGCGTTCACGCGCACATAGAGCCGGGGACCCGCGCGGTCGGCGGCGCGCAGATACTCAAGCGCCATTCGCCGCGCCACGGGCTTGCGCTCGGCGCCCACCGAGTCCTCGAGATCGAGGATCAGCGCGTCGGCACCGGAGGCGGCGCCCTTGGCGAGCTTGCGCTCGCTGTCGGCGGGCACGAACAGGAACGAGCGCATCGCTCAGGCCGCCGGCCGCTTGCGCATCAGCGCCTGGCGCTTGCAGATCGCCACCGTCTCGCTGCGCTGGTTCAGTGCCTCATGCTCGAATTCGACGATGCCGCAATCCTTGCGCGATCCGCTCGGGCGCGCCGCCAGCACGCGGGTTCGCACACGGATCGTGTCGCCGTGAAATACCGGCTTGGGAAATCGCACGTCGGTCATGCCGAGATTGGCGATGGTCGTGCCGAGGGTGGTGTCGTTCACCGTGATCCCGATGGTGAGGCCCAGCGTGAACAGGCTGTTCACGATGCGCTGGCCGAACTCGCTGCCGCGCGCGAACTCCTCGTCGAGGTGCAGCGGCTGCACATTCATGGTGAGCGAGCTGAACAGTACGTTGTCCATTTCGGTCACGGTCCGCGTCCAGGGATGCTCGAAGGCGCGCCCCACGGTGAGCTCCTCGAAATACAGACCCGCCATTTTCCTCCCCGCGAAAGGCGCGCCGCGCCCCGGCCGTGGACGATGCCGCCACCGGCATCGTATCAAGGCGCTACCTTACAAACCTTTTGCGCCGGAGGGCAGAGAGATGCGGGCGATGTTGAGCGAGGCGCCGGGCGGACCGGAGAGCCTGAAGCTGTTGGACCTGCCGTCGCGGCCCGTGGGCAAGGGTCAGGTCCGCATCAAGACGCGGGCGGCCGGGGTGAATTTCCCGGACACGCTGATCATCGCCGACAAGTACCAGTTCAAGCCGCAGCGCCCCTTCGCGCCGGGTCACGAGATCGCCGGCGACATCGTCGAACTGGGTGAGGGTGTGCAGGGCTACAAGGTGGGCGATCGCGCGATCGGCATGATCGGCCACGGAGGCTATGCCGACGAGGCCGTGGTTGACCAGGCGAACCTGCTGCCGATGCCGGCGAACATGTCCTACGAGGACGGCGCTGCCTTCACCATGACGTACGGCACCTCGTACTACGCGCTGAAGCAGCGCGGCGACCTCAAGAAGGGCGAGACGCTGCTGGTGACCGGCGCGTCGGGCGGCGTCGGCCTCACCGCTGTCGAACTCGGCGCGCTGATGGGCGCCAAGGTGATCGCCGCCGTCGGGTCCGATGCCAAGATGGAGATCTGCCGCAAGTACGGCGCCACGATGTTCGTGAACTACGCCACCGACAAGATGCGCGACAAGGTGAAGGACCTCACCGGTGGCGCCGGCGCGGACGTGATCTACGACGCCGTGGGCGGCGACGCTTTCGACGAGTCGGTACGCTGCATCGCCTGGTACGGCCGTCTCCTGGTGATCGGCTTCGCATCGGGTCGCATTCCGTCGATGCCGGCCAACCTCGCGCTGCTGAAGAGCTGCGATTTGCGCGGTGTCTTCTATGGCGCGTGGCGCGGCCGCGAGCCCGCCGAAGCGCGCCGGAACTTCGACGAGATGCTGGCCTGGTACGCGGCGGGCAAGCTGAAGCCGCATATCTCCATGCGCTTCCCGCTCAAGGACGCCGCCCAGGCGATGAATGCGCTTCTCTCGCGGCAGGCGACCGGCAAGGTCGTCATGACCATGTCATGAGCGCCCGTCTCGCCGGCAAGGTCGCGATCGTCACCGGCGCGGCCTCGGGCATCGGGCAGGCCTCGGCCCGGCTGTTCGCCGAGGAGGGCGCGCAGGTCCTCGCGGTCGATCGACCCGAGAGCGCGATCGCGACCGCCAACCAGGGCGTTCCGGCGATCGTGCCGCTCGGCATCGACATCACCGGCGACGACGCGCCGGCGAAGATCGTCGCGGCCGCGCTGGAGCGCTTCGGCCATCTGGACATCGTCTTCAACAACGCGGGCGTAAGCGGCCGCGCGTTCGCCGAGGAAATGACCGACGAGCATTGGGATCGGGTGAACAACGTCAATGTGCGCGCGGTGTTCCGCATCAGCCGGGCGGCCATCCCCGCGCTGAAGGAACGGGCACGCGTCACGGGCCGCGGGCGGATCGTGAACACCGCCTCGGTCATGGCCTTCGACACCGACTTCGGGCTGTCGGCCTACTGCGCCTCCAAGGCCGGCGTCGGCGGCCTGACGCGGACCCTGGCGCTGGAGCTGGGCAAGTTCGGCATCACGGCGAACTACATCTGCCCGGGCGCGATCTACACCGGGATGACGCGCAACGGCTTCGATGATCCCGAGATCCGCGCGGTCTGGGAGAAGAAGGCGGCGCTGCGCCGTCTCGGGCAGCCGATCGACATCGCGCGCGGCGCGCTGATGCTTGCGAGCGACGACGCTGATTTCATCACCGGGCATGAGCTGGTGGTCGATGGCGGCCTGACCTTGCGTACCTGAGGCACGCAAGCGCCTCCGCCCAAGCAGGAGAGCCTGGGCGATGGGCTGACGAAACGATGATCCTCACCACCCGGCGATCATGCGCCGGGGCTGGGGACAAGCCCGGAGCGGGGGCTGGTCCGGCGGGGGGTTCCTGCTAGAACCATCCGATGCGTGCGGCTCTCGCGCTTCTGGCCTTCACGGTCGTGGCGGCGCTCAATCTCCTGTGGTGGTGGTGGCCCAATCGGCCGGTCGAGATCGCCGGCTGGAACGACGCGCCTCTGCAGAGTGTCTCCTTCGCGCCCTATCGACCGGGGCAGAGCCCGCTCACCCGGGTCTTTCCGCGCCCTGACCAGATCGAGGAGGACCTCAAGCGCCTTCAGGGCCGGGTGAAGGCGGTGCGGACCTACTCAGCGGGTGAAAATCTCGAGGCCGTGCCGCGGCTCGCTGGCAAGTACGGGCTGAAGGTCTGGCACGGCGCGTGGCTGAACGACAACGACAAGGAAAACCTCGAGCAGATCAATCTCTTGATCGACCACGCCAACCGTTACGCCGACACGGTCGAGCGGGTGATCGTCGGGAACGAGGTGCTGCTGCGCAAGGATCTGACAGCGGCGCAACTGCGCGGCTACATCCGGCAAGTGAAGCAGCGTGTCCGTCAACCGGTCACCTATGCCGATGTCTGGGAATTCTGGATGCGCAATCCCGGCCTCGCCGACGAGGTCGACATCATCACCATCCACATCTTGCCGTATTGGGAAGATGAGCCGATCGGGCTGGACCGTCGCGCGCCCGACGGCGCGCTCGTGATCGAAAAGCACATCGTCGACATCTACCGCAAGGTTCAGGCGCGGTTTCCCGGCAAGCGCATCGTGATCGGCGAAACCGGCTGGCCGAGCGATGGTCGCATGCGCGCCGACGCCCGTCCCGGCCGGGTCGAGCAGGTGCGGTACTTCTCGCTGTTCCGGTCCATCGCCGCTCGCGAGGGCTTCGAGTACAACGTGATCGAGGCCTTCGACCAGTATTGGAAGTCGCGCCAGGAGGGCACCGTGGGCGCCGCCTGGGGCCTTCTCGACGCCCGGCGCGCCGCCAAGTTCGAACTCGGCAGGCCGGTCGTGGCGGAGCCGGCCTGGCGCACGCTGTTCGCGGTCTCCACGATCCTTGGGGGGCTCGCGGTCCTCGCCTTCGCGAGCCTGCGCCGGACGCCGCGCGCCAAGGCGGTGGCGATCTTCGCGGTGTTCGCGCAGGTCGTGGCCACGGTCTGGGTCCAGGCGGTCTGGGTCGACTACACACGCGCCTTCTACGTCGAACGCATTGTCGGGGTCGCCTTCTGGGCGGTTCTGCTCGCGCTGTTCGGCTATGCGCTGTTGCGCGGCATCGGCGACAGCTTGACCGGCAAGATGGCCGATCCCTCACTTTATGGCGCGCGGGTCCGCGAGTCGTGGAAAGCATGGCGGCTGTTGCCGCGGGGGCGCATCTGGTCGCGCACCGATCTTCTTGCGCAGCTCCTCTACGTGGCGCTGAGCCTGCTCTGCATCTTCTATCTCGTGGTCATCAGTCTCGACTGGTATGGCGGCGTCATTCGCATCGGCGACTGGTTCCGCCAGATCGCGATCGACGGACGATATCGCGACTTCCCGATGTGGAGCTTCGTGCTGCCGTCGATCGTGCTGATGGCCTGGAAGACGATCACCATCGTGCGCAAGGAGCAGGTACCGCGAGTCGATCGCATCCCCAAGGCGCTGTCCTTCGGGCGGCTGTTGGGCTTCGATGGCAGCCGAGGATATGTGCGCATGGACCGGACGCTGAGCCGTGTCCGGCCGGTGCTGCCCGAGCTGGTCCTGGGCGGCTTGCTCGTGTTCTGGGCCATCGTGCTCGTGGTGACAGAGGGCGCCATCAAGCTTCACGATGGCGGGGCGGGCGGCTTCGTTGCCCGGGATGGCGGCCGATGGGTGATCCGCGCGCTGTTCTGGAACGCGCAGGCCAATTGGTTCGCGTTTATGGGCCTGTTGATGGCGGTACCCTATTTCGCGACCGTCTATGTGTCGCTGCGCGAGCCTCTGGCCGAACCGCCACCGGACTCCTATACCAGCAAGTGGTAGCGCCCAGAGTCTTTCCGATCCGGCTGGAGTGAGCTGGATCGGAAAGCCGACGAGCGACGCATGGCGAACGGCGCGTTTCTGTGCAGGTGGAACCGCATGAGCGGTTCCATCTAAGCGGAAAACACCTCAAGCGCGGGAGAGAGTGATGGAAATCAAGGGCGAGTATCGCATCGCCGCCAGCCGCGAGGCCGTGTGGGCCGCGCTGAACGATGCCGAAGTGTTGAAGGTCTGCATTCCGGGCTGCGAGTCGCTGGAGAAGCTTTCCGACACGGAGATGACCGCCAAGGTGCGTCTCCGGATCGGCCCGGTGAGCGCGGCATTCGGGGGCAAGGTGACGCTCTCCGATCTCGATCCGCCCAACGGCTATCGCATTTCGGGCGAAGGGCAGGGGGGAGCCGCCGGCTTCGCCAAGGGCGGTGCGGTCGTGAACCTCCGGCAGGACGGTGCCGACACGCTGCTGAACTACAACGTCGATGCCCAGGTGGGCGGCAAGATCGCCCAGGTCGGCGCGCGCCTGATCGACGGCACCGCGAAGAAGCTGGCCGATGAGTTCTTCCAGAAATTCGCCGAGAGAGTAGGCGGCCCGCCACCCGCCGCCGTCCCGGCCGCGGCGACACCGGCGCCGGCACCCGCCTCGGCACAGACCGGCTTCAATCACTGGATGATCATTGGCGCGGGCGCGGCGCTGCTTCTGATCGTCTATTTCACAGCGCGCTGACGTAGAACGCCGCCCAACCGTGCCGCTTTTTCAGCGGCGTTGTGTGAATCGCGCTTTTTTCCGACGATGTTCCGATTTCGGGCATTGCAGCGTTGACGCGGGCGCATGCGGGCCCCATGTGGCTCCCCACTGAAAGTAGGGGAACGCCGGAAGATGGAAGCAGCGATCGCGGGAACCCGCCTGGAAACGGCGGCACGGCGTTTCGTTGAGGGTGTTTTCAAGATCGAGGTTGTCGTCACCTGCGGGGCGTTTCTGCTCGTGGCGACCGCGCTGATTGCGGACGTGGTGGCGCGCGAGATCATTGGCAGCGGCCTCTATGGAGCCCAGAAGTTCGCGGTGTTCTGCACTGCAGTCGCGGGTCTGTTGGGCTTCGCGGTGGTCGTGCAGACCGGCGGGCATCTGCGCGTCCAGGCGGTCGACAAACTCTTCCCAACGGCCTGGCATCCGGCGATGGCGCGAATTGGAAGCCTCATCTCCTGCGCCATCTGCGCGTTCTTCGCCGTCTATGCCGCGGAGTTCCTCGAGAGCTCGATCCAGCTCAATGAGACCGACATGGTGCTCGAGATCCCCGTGTGGCCGATCCAGATCGCCGTGCCCTATCTTTTTGCCATCAGCGCGCTGCGGTACGCGCTCTTCTTCGCCTTCCCGGCGATCCGGCCCGCCGAGAAGGAGCACGAGTAATGGACGCCGCTCTCCGTCGCCTCTCGCCACTGTCCTCGGCGATCGGCTCGCTCGCGGTACTTGCCGCCCTGCTCGCCGTGATGGGCTGGCTGCCCGGCAAGTCGGTGATCATCTTCGTCGTCATCGTGGCTGGCATGCTGGCGCTGCGCCAGCCGGTGGTCCTGATCCTGGCGGTGATCGCCGCCTACGCCCACGTCTTCTTCACGCCCAAGACCAACAGTTCTGTCGAATTCCTGATCCAGGATATCTGGTTCGTCGTGAACCGAGAGGTCTTGCTGTCGATCCCGATGTTCATCGTGGCCGGCGCCATCATGACCCGGGGCGCCATCGCGCGCCGCCTGATCGACGTCATGGTCGAGCTGACCGCACCGATCCCGGGCGGGTTGGGGGTGGCGGCGGTTCTCGCCTGCGGTATCTTCGCGGCGATCTCGGGCTCCTCGATCGTCACCATGCTGGCGATCGGCGCCATCATGTATCCCGCGATGATCCAGGCGGGCTACAACAAGCCGTTCGCGCTGGGCATCATCATGTCGGCCGGCACGCTCGGCATTATGATCCCGCCGTCGATCCCGCTGATCCTGTTCGGCGTCATGACCGAGGTGTCGATCACCGACCTCTTCAAGGCCGGCATCGGTCCTGGCTTCCTTCTGGTCGCCGTGTTCGCGATCTACTCCTACGCGGTCAATCGCCGGATGGCGACGCGGGCGTGGAGCTTTTCCGCTCTCGGTACGGCGTTCCGGCGCGGCATCTGGGCGCTGTTGCTGCCGGTCATCCTGCTGGGCGGCATCTACTCGGGCTACTTCTCGCCCACCGAGGCGGCAGCCGTGTCCGTGCTCTATGCGGTGATCGTCGAGACGTTCATCCATCGCGAGCTGAAGCTGAAGGACTACGGCGCGGTGCTGTTCGAGACGGTGCAATTGCTGGGAACGCTCCTGCCGTTGCTCGCTTTCGCCGCCAGCCTCAACACGATCCTCGACTATGAGGGCATTGCCGAAAGCTGGGTGAAGTTCGCCACCGGCGCGCTCGACAACAAGTTCCTGATGATGCTGGGCATCAACCTGCTGCTGTTGGTGGTGGGCTGTCTCATGGACGCCGGCTCGGCGATCATCGTGTTCTCACCGCTGCTGCTGCCGCTCGCGACCTCAGTCGGTTACGACCCGGTCCATTTCGGCATCATCATGAATGCCAACCTTGAGATCGGCTATCTCACGCCGCCGGTCGGGTTGAACCTCATCGTCGCTATGGCCGCCTTCAAGGAGAATTTCGGCACCATCGTCAAAGCCGCCCTCCCGTTCGTTGCGATAATGCTCGTCTGGCTGGTGGTGGTGATCGCATTCCCCGGCGTGTCGCTGTTCTTGACGAGATAGCACGGGGCAAGACTGTGGTTTGCCAAGACCACGAAAAATAACCGCCGAAAGACTAGGGTCGCGCTTGCAATCCGGAGAGGTGCACCCAGTTACCCGAGCGGCGCGCTCGGAAATCATCACAACAACGCGCACCGGACCGAAACAGGAGACTTCAAGATGTCAGGATTGATCCGTCGTACGGGACTGAAGATCGCGGCCGCGACAGCAGCGCTGGCGATCGCCGCACCGGCGTTTGCGCAGGAGACGTGGAAGGTCGGCTCGGCCGCCCAGCCGGGCAGCGCGCTGATGACCATCCTTGAGGGCAACATCGCCAACTTCAACAAGGTCGCGGGCTTCAAGTCCGAGCGCCAGTTCGTGGCGAGCGAGCAGGAGCTTGCCCAGCAGGTGCTGCGTGGCCGCCTCCAGATGGCCAGCATCTCCTTCGCCGGCCTGTCGCCGGCCGGCCTGCAGGAACTGGCGCTGGTCAACGTGCCGTTCCTCTGGGCCTCCGAGGCCGAGCGCGACTTCGTGCTCGACGGCACGGTGTGGAAATATGTCGAGCGACTGCTCGACGCCAAGGGCCTTGTTGGCCTGGGCATGGGCGAGGTTGGCTGGAACGGCGTAATTTGCAAGCAGGCCTGCCCGTCGCCCGAGGCGCTGAAGGGGCTCAAGGCCCGCGTCGCGCCGACCCCGGCGTCGCGCATGTTCTGGCAGGCGCTGGGCGCCAACGGTGTGCAGATGCCGCTGTCGGAGCTGTTCCCGGGCCTTCAGCAGAACCTGGTGGTCGCCGCCGACCTGCCGTTCCCGTACTACGTGACGACGCCGGCCCGTGAGTCGACGCCGTTCTACTACACCGTGAACCACCTGCATCACCCGTCGATGGTCGTGGTGAACAAGGCGGCCTGGGGCAAGCTCACGGCCGACCAGCAGAAGGCGCTGCGCGCCGCGATGATCCCGATCGCCGACCAGCGCAAGGCGGTGGCCGATGAGATCGCGCAGAAGGTGAAGGAGTTCCGTGCCGGTGGCGGCACCTATGTCGAGCTCACTCAAGCCCAGCGCGATGGCTACCGCAAGCTCGTCGAGCCCAGGCAGATGGAGCTCGTGCAGGCGATGCCGGGCAAGTCGGTTGAGCTGTTCGACCTGATGCAGGCGGGGCGGCGCGAGTTCCAGCAGACCCGCGGTACTCGCCAGTAACCTCTCCGGGTTCTCCGGAGCCTCCGGGAAGGGCCGCGGGAGACCGCGGCCCTTTTCTATTGTGTTCCGGGCGGCGGGGCGCAAAGCGCTTGACCGGCCGGTCCGCGACTTGCGACAGTCCGGCCCGATGTGCGGCGACACTGGTCCGGTGGTCGCGCTCCAACAAGTTTCCCGAGGGAGAGAGTCGATGAGCATTTCCGTGTCCATGACCGTCAACGGCAAGGCGGTGTCCGGCAAGGTCGAGGCGCGCACGTTGCTCGTCCAGTTCCTGCGCGAGAACCTTAGCATGACCGGCACCCATGTCGGCTGCGACACCAGCCAGTGCGGCGCCTGTGTGGTCCATGTCGATGGCCAGTCGGTGAAGTCGTGCACCATGCTCGCGGTCCAGGCCGAGGGCGCCAAGGTCATGACCATCGAGGGGCTGGCCCCCAGCGCCGACAAGCTGCACCCGATGCAGGAGGCGTTCCGTGACAATCACGCGCTGCAGTGCGGCTTCTGCACCCCCGGCATGGTGATGAGCGCCGTCGACATGGTGAAGCGCCACAACTACCAGCTCGACGAGGCCACGGTGCGCCGCGAGCTCGAGGGCAATCTCTGCCGCTGCACCGGCTACCACAATATCGTGAAAGCGATCCTCGCCGCAGCGCCGGCGATGAAAGCGGCGGGGGTATAATTGACCGCCGCCCCCACCGGGATCGGTGCCCGGGTCAAGCGCACCGAGGACCAGCGGTTCCTGACCGGCCGCGGGCGCTATGTCGATGATCTAGCGCTTGCCCGCCCGACCTACGCCTACTTCCTGCGCTCGCCGCATGCCCACGCCAAGATCCGCTCGATCGACACCGCTGCCGCGGCGGCGATGCCGGGCGTCGTGCGTATCTTCACCGGCAAGGATACCGCCGAGGCCAAGGTCGGCAGCCTGATCTGCGGCTGGGTCGTCAAGGACAAGGACGGCAACCCGCACAAGGCGCCGGGCCATCCGCCCATCGCCGTCGACACGGTGCGCTATGTCGGTGACACGGTCGCCATGGTGGTCGCGGAAACCGCGTCGCAGGCGCGCGATGCCGCCGAGGCGATCAAGGTCGACTACCAGGTCCAGCCGGCGTGCGTCGATCTCGCCCGCGCGCTCGACAAGGGCGCGGCCCAGGTTCATCCCGAGGCGCCGGGCAATCTCTGCTACGACTGGGAAATCGGCGTGAAGGCCGATGTCGAAGCCGCCTTCGCCAAGGCCGCCCATGTCACCAAGCTCGATCTGGTGAACAACCGACTGATCCCCAACGCGATGGAGCCGCGGGCGGCGGCGGCCGACTACGACGCCGGGACCGGGCAGTACACGCTCTGGTCGACGTCGCAGAACCCACATGTGCTGCGGCTCATCCTGTCGGCGTTCGTGCTCGGCATTCCCGAGCACAAGCTCCGGGTCGTGGCGCCGGACGTGGGTGGCGGCTTCGGCAGCAAGATCTTCTGCTATGCCGACGAAACGCTAGTCGTCTGGGCCGCGCCCCGCGTCGGCCGGCCGATCAAGTGGACCGCTGAACGCAACGAGTCGTTCCAGACCGACGCGCATGGCCGCGATCACGTGACCCATGCCGAGCTCGCGCTGGACAAGGACGGCAAGTTCCTCGCCCTCAAGGTCGAGACGATCGCCAACATGGGCTCGTACCTCTCGACCTTCTCGACGGCGGTGCCGACCTACCTCTACGCCACGCTGCTGGCGGGCCAGTACACGACGCCCCTCATCTACGCCAACGTGAAGGCCGCATTCACCCACACCGCGCCGGTCGACGCCTATCGCGGCGCGGGCCGGCCCGAGGCGACCTTCGTGATCGAGAGCATCGTGAGCAAGGCCGCGGCGGAGCTGAAGATCGACCCGGCCGAGCTGCGCCGGCGGAACTTCATCCCCTCGACCGCCTTCCCCTACCAGACGCCGGTCGCCCTGCAGTACGATTCGGGCAACTACCCGCCGATCATCGACGAGGCGACCAAGGTCTCCGACTACAAGGGCTTCGAGGGCCGGCGGGCCGAGGCGAAGTCGCGCGGCAAGCTGCGCGGCATCGGCTTCTCGTCCTACATCGAGGCCTGCGGGCTGGCACCGTCACAGGTGATCGGCCAGCTGGGCGGCGGTGTCGGCCAGTGGGAGGCGGCGCAGATCCGCTTCAACCCGACCGGCAATGTGCAGGTCCTCACCGGCTCGCACAGCCACGGCCAGGGCCATGAGACCACCTTCGCCCAGATCGTGTCCGACAAGCTCGGCGTGCCGCTGGAGCAGATCGAGGTCGTCCACGGCGATACCGCGACCACGCCCTTCGGCATGGGCAGCTACGGCTCACGCTCGCTCGCGGTTGGCGGCTCGGCCATCATGAAGGCGGCGGACAAGATCATCGCCAAGGGCAAGAAGATCGCGGCCCATCTGCTCGAGGCCTCGGTCGCCGACATCGCCTTCGAAAACGGCACCTTCAAGGTCGCCGGCACCGACAAGGCCGTGCCGCTGGGTCAGGTCGTGTTCGCGGCCTACGTGCCGCACAACTACCCGATCACCGAGGTCGAGCCCGGGATGGACGAGAACGCCTTCTACGATCCGGCGAACTTCGTCTATCCGGCCGGCACCCAGGTCTGCGAGGTCGAGATCGACCCCGAGACGGGCACCACGGAGATCGTGAGCTTCACCGCCATCGACGATTTCGGCAACATCATCAATCCGATGATCGTCGAAGGCCAGGTCCATGGCGGCATCGTCCAGGGTGTCGGCCAGGCGCTGCTTGAGAACGCGGTCTACGACAAGTCGAGCGGCCAGCTCATCTCCGGCTCGTTCATGGACTACACCATGCCGCGCGCCGACGACGTGCCGTCCTTCAAGGTCGGCTACAAGGTCACGCCCTGCCCGCACAATCCGCTGGGGGTCAAGGGCTGCGGCGAGGCGGGGGCGATCGCCGCACCCGCCGCCGTGATGAACGCGGTACGCGACGCGCTGGGTCCGCTCGGCGTGCGCGACGTTCCGATGCCGGCGACGCCGCTCGCCGTGTGGCAAACCATCCAGGGCGCCCAACGCAAGGCCGCCGAGTAATCGGGAGGAGTTCAAGATGTACGATTTCGCCTATCACCGCGCCAAGTCGGCGGCCGACGCCACCGCCCTCCTGAAGGGCAAGTCCGAAGGCCGCGCCATGGCCGGCGGCATGACCCTGATCCCGACGCTGAAGCAGCGTCTCGCACGGCCCTCCGACGTCGTCGATCTGGCCGGCGCCAAGGATCTCGCCGGCATCAAGGCCGAGGGCGGCGGTCTCACCATCGGGGCGATGACCCGCCACGGCGCGGTCGCGACCTCGACCGAGGTCAAGTCGACCATTCCCGCGCTCGCCTCGCTCGCGGGGCATATCGGCGATCCGCAGGTCCGCAATCGCGGCACCATCGGCGGTTCGGTCGCCAACAACGATCCGGCGGCCGACTACCCCGCCGCCGTGCTGGCGCTCGGCGCCACGATCAACACCACGACCCGCAAGATCGCGGCCGACCAGTTCTTCAAGGGCCTGTTCGAGACCGCGCTGGGCGAGGGCGAGCTCATCACCTCGATCAGCTTTCCCAAGCCCGAGAAGGCGGCCTACGTGAAGTTCCCCAACCCGGCCTCGCGCTACGCCATGGTCGGCGTCTTCGTGGCCAAGACGGCGGGCGGCGTGCGTGTCGCCGTCACCGGCGCAGGCCCCGGCGTCTTCCGGGTGAAGGCGATGGAGGATGCGCTCGCCAAGAACTTCTCCTCGGCGGCGATCAAGGACATCAAGGTCCCAACCGACGGGCTCAATAGCGACATCCACGGCAGCGCCGAGTATCGCGCCCATCTGGTGGGCGTGATGGCCCGCCGTGCCGTCGACGCCGCGAGCAAGTGAGTCGGCGACGGTCCATCGACGATCGGGGCGGCCTCAGGGCCGCCCCTTTTCGTTGCAGGGGAAACGCGTGAAGGCGCTGGTCACGGGCTTCGAGCCGTTCGGTGGCGAGGAGATCAATCCCGCCTGGGAGGCCGTCCGGCGATTGCCGGCGCGGCTCGGCGCGATCTGGATCACGCGCGCGCAGCTGCCCTGTTCCTTCGCCCGAAGTGGGCCGGCGCTCGCGCGGCTGGTGCGCCGCGCCCAGCCGGACCTGCTGCTGGGCGTGGGCCAGGCGGGCGGCCGCGCCGAGCTCTGTCTGGAGCGCGTCGGCATCAACGTCCAGGATGCCCGCATTCCCGACAATGACGGCGCGCGGCCGATCGACCGGGCGATCGAACGCCGGGGCCCGGCCGCCCGCTTTGCGACCTTGCCGATCAAGGCGTGCGTTGCCGCGATGAAGGAGGCCGGCTTGCCGGCTGCGGTGTCCAACACCGCCGGCACCTTCGTCTGCAATCATCTGCTCTACGTGTCGGCCCGTCTCGCCGAAGCGGGCGGCTTTCGCGCGGGCTTCCTGCACGTGCCCTACGCCCCTGAGCAGGCGGCGCGGCTGGGCGGCGTTCCTTCGCTCGCCGTCGACGATATCGTGCGCGGTATCGAGGTCGTGCTGCGCACCGCGGCCGCCCGCCGCCGCGACATCAGGCGCTCCGCGGGCCGCGAGGACTGACGCGGGGTTCCTGCGACAGCGTCGGCCAGAACGCGTCCCATGCGCCGCGGATCCGGGTCCAGTATTGCGGATCGGGCTTGATCTCGACCATCGTGCCGCGCCGGCTGTCGGCGTCCCAGACCCAGAGATGCGCGATGGCCGCGCCGCAAACCATCAGCTGGTGCTGGATCTGGGCCTGGTCGTGTGCCGCGACGCGACCGCGCTCTGCCATGCGCCAGCGGTCGCTATCGCGCCCGCGGTAAGGGGTCTTGATCTCGAGGATGGTCGCGCGCTCGCCATCGATGCCATCGAGACTGCAGCCGTAGTCGCCGGCCACGTAGAACGCCGGCCTCATCGAACCGAAGCGTTTCGCGTAGGCGGCGCGGGCGAGCGGTTCCTGTTCCGATCCCTTGCGCATCGCTGGTGTCACGGAGCCGCGCAGTCCGCGCTTCGCCCTCCGGACGGAGTCGGCGGTTTGGTAGGGCGATATCCCGAGGACTGCCGGCGTCTCGCTTGCCATGCGGAGCCGCATCCTGAGGTCGAGCCACTCGGGCGACCCCTGCTCGATGTCCAGCTCCTCGCCCGGGCGTTCGGCAGTGCGGGACATCGGCCGGCCCCGTCAGTCGACGATGAAGGTCACGAGTTCGGGCCAGGCCGTCAGGATGGCGAGCGTCACCAGGTCGGCCACCACGAAGGGCACGATGCCGCGAAACACCTCGCCCACCGGAATGTCGGGTCGCACGCCGTTCACCACGAAGGCGCACAGGCCAACCGGCGGCGTCAGGAGCCCGATGCCGCAGAGTTTCACCACGATGATGCCGAACCAGATCGGGTCGTAGCCGAGATCGGTCACGATCGGATACACGATGGGCAACGTCAGCAGCATCATGCCGATCGCGTCCATGAACATGCCGAGCACGAAATAGATCAGGTAGATCAGCAGCAGTACGACCAGCGGCGAGACGTCGAGCCCCGACACCCACGCCGAGATCGCGTCGGGCAGGCGCGCAAACCCGAGGAAGCGCACGAAGATCAGAACGCCCCAGACGATGGTGAAAATCATCACCGTGAGCCGTGCCGTATCGAGCAACGCCGACTTGAACTCCTGGCCGGTCATTCGGTTGCGCCAGGCGAAGAGGAGCGTCGAGAAGGCGCCGAGCGCGCCGGCCTCGGTCGGCGTCGCCCAGCCGAACAGCATGGCGGTGAAGATGAGGCCGATCACGATCCAGATCGGCGCGGTGCCGGGCAGCGATTCGAAGCGCTGGCGCCAGCTGTAGCCGCGGATCGGCGGCCCGAGCTCGGGGTTCATGCGGCAGCGCATCACGACGATAGCGCTGTAGACGATGGCCGAGATGATGCCGGGCACGAAACCCGCGAGCAGGAGCTTGCCGACCGACTGCTCGACGATGATGGCGTAGATCACCAGCAGCGCCGACGGTGGGATCAGCGAGTCGAGCGTCGAGCCCGCCGCCACGACGCCGGCCGCGAGGCGGCGGTGGTAGCCGACTTTCAGCATTTCCGGGATCGCGACGCGCGCGAACACGGCCGCCGCCGCGGTGCTCGCGCCCGATACCGCCGAGAAGGCCGCCACCGCCACGATGGTGGCGACGGCCATGCCGCCCGGCAGCCAGCCCAGCCAGCGCTTGGCCGCCTCGAAGCTCGTGGTCGTCATGCCCGCGTGATAGGCGAGGTAGCCGATCAGCACGAACATCGGCAGCACCGACAGCGTGTAGTTGACCGACTTGGCGTAGGGCACGGTGCCGGCGGCGGTGAGGCCCGAGGCGACGTCGCCGGTCAGGATCACCAGCCCCACCGTGCCGACCAGGGCCGCGGCGTAGGCGATGCGCACGCCGATCATGGCCAGCAGGACCATGAGCGCGGTTCCGATCAGGCCGACGGTCACTGGTTCCATGTCAGCCTCGCCGCTCGCGCATCTCGGTCTCGGCAATCTCCTGTCGTGCCGCCTCGTCGGCAGTCACGACCAGAGGGACCGCCATGGGCAGCGCGGTGGGCCAGAGCACTAGGCGCGCGTAGCCCCAGAGCTGCAGCGCGAGCCGCACGGCCAGCACCGCCAAGGCCACCGGAACCACCAGCTTGGAGGGCCATTGCGGCAGGCGGATATCCATCGAGGAATCGCCGTTGATCCAGGCGCGCAGGAAATTCTCGAAGGTGGCGTGCACCAGCAACAGCGTGATTGCGAGTGCGAGCGCGATCCCGAGCAACTCGAGCAGCCAGCGCGCGCGACCCCGGATCGAGGCCAGCACGATCTCCATGCGGATATGGCCGCCCAGCCGCTGGCAATAGGCGATGCCGAGCAGCGCGTAGAGCACCGCCACGAACTCGATCCAGTCGATATAGCCGTGGATGGCGATCGGCGGAAATTCCGGCCACAGCTCCCGCGCACCGGCGCTGCCGACGCGCGAGGCGATCTGCAGCACGCCCAGCACCATGATCGCGAAGATCGACACCGCCGCGATCAGGTTCAGCGCCCCCTCGAGTCGGCCCCAGTGCCAGTCGGCCCGGAGCAGGGGATGGGCGTCGCGCGGCGGCTTCTTGTCGTCCGCCGCGGCGCCGTGACCGGCCACCGCCGGGCCCGCGCTCAGGACTTGCCGCCTGACGCGGCAGTCTTGAGGATCAGGTCGAGCAGCTCCTTCGCCGGGATGCCCTGCGCGGCGCGCTCCTTCACCCAGGCGTCCCACACCGGCTGAGCGCCGGCCTTGCGGAACTCGGCGAGGTCGGCCTCGGAGTAGGTGACGAACTCAAGGCGCCGCCGAAACAGCGGGATGTTGGTGTCATCGGCCTTCTTGTAGGCGGCGGCCAGCGCCTCGAAAATCTTCGGCTTGGCCTCGTCGAACAGCGCCTTGTACTGGTCCGGCAGCTTGGCCCAATGGTCGCGGTTGATCAGCGCCGGGCAGGCCTGGGTGCCGGGGGAGAGATTGGCCGTGTACCACTTGCCGATCTCGTGGGTCTTGTTGGACTGGTGCGCGTAGGTCGACGGGAAGGAGACCGCGTCCACCGTGCCGCGTTCCATCAGCGTATAGACCTCGCTCGCGGGGACCGAGGTGGGCACCGCGCCGAGATTGCGCATCGCCTCGCCGATGCCGCCGATCGCCCGCACGCGCAGGCCCTTCCAGTCGGCGAGCTTGCGCGGCGGGGGCGAGGAGCGGCCGACGAACTCGTATTGCGGCAGGAGGCTGCTGACATAGAGCGAGGCGTTCCACTTCTCGAACTCCTTCACGATGAAGGGGTGCTTGTGGATCGCGTCGTGGACCCGCCACTGGGTCGCCGGATCGGGCAGCGGCAGGAAGGGCAGGTCGAGCACGGTGTAGGCCGGTTGCTTGTCGGGGTGATACGACGAACAGATCATCGTCATCTCAAGCGCGCCCCGACTCAGGATGTCGAGCAGCTCCTTCTCGCCGCCCAACGTCCCGTAGCCGATGGTGATCGTGAAGTTGCCGCCGGTACGCTCCTTCACGTGGCGCGCCAGCAGTTCGATGCCTTCGGTCACCGCGCGCGGCTTGCCCCAGGCGCCGATCTTCCACGAAACCTTGGGGCCCTGTACGGTTTGCGCCGCGGCGCCAATTGGCACGAGGGCGAGCGCGGCGGCGGCCGCGACGAGCATGCGCTTCATGGATCCTCCCGATGGGCGCTTGAGTACGCCCTTGTGGGAAGCCTACGCGCCGTTCCGCGGCGGCGCAACGGCGGCAGGCGCGTCGCTGGCCGCGAGGATTAGAGCTTCGACCAAGCCCGCGGAAACAGCGCGCAGCGCATTGGCGCGCCCGGCGCGAGGTCGGGCGTATGGGGGAACTGGAAGGTGCCGGGGCGGGGATCGTAGCGCGCGTCGGGTCCGGTGTAGCGCAGCGACAGGCCGCGCCGGCGACGGCCTGCGGTCGCGTTGCCCGGCGCGCCGTGCAGGATCAGGCCGTGGAACACAAGACAATCGCCCGGCGCCATGTCCCACGAGCGGATATCGTAGTCGCCGCGCCTGGCATCGATGTCGGGCACGACCGGCAAGGGACTGTCGGTGAACTTCGCCGCGTGGTCGCGCTTGAACGGGGTCGGCCGGAAGTTGGTGCCCCAGCGGTGCGAGCCGGCAACGAACTCGACCGCGCCGTTCTCCCGGTCCACCGGATCGAGTGCGATCCACACCGTGGCCACCTGCAGGCCGCGCACCGGCCAATAGGGCTGGTCCTGATGCCAGGGCGTGGGATGGGCGGTCCCCGGTTCCTTCACGAAGAGCTGGTCGTAGAAGAAATCGACCGCGTCGGCGCCCATGGTCTCGGCCGCGATCCGCGCGGCGGGCGACTCGAGCGCCGCCGCCCGGAAATCGCGATCCCGCTGCCACATGAACATGTCGCCGAAGAAGCGGCCCGCGCTGCTGCCCTCGGCGAAGTTGGTGGCGTGCGGCCCGGGGTCGGCGAGATCGCGCTCCACCGCGCCGCGCAGGCGCTCGACCCACGCGGCGTCGAACGCCGCCCGCCGGCACACCACGCCGAACTCGGCGAAGTCGCGGCCGGCGTCGGCGTCCATCGGTCGGGCCCTTACGCCGGCGATAGCACGTGGATGACGCGGCCCGCCAGCAGCTCCTTCACCTTGCCGGCATAGGCCGCCATGTGCGGCGCCACGGCATGGGCCTTGAGCGCGTCGGTGCTCTCCCACTTCTCGACCACCACGAACGTGTCGGGCCCGAACTTGGTCTGGAAGCCGCCCATGCCCTCGGCGTCGGTCGCCGCGCCATACTCGATGCAGCCCTTCTCGGCCCGCACCGCCGGCACATTGGCGTTGAAATGCCCTAGCACTTCGGCGCGCTTGCCCGGCTTGGTGGTGATGATGGCGAGGACATGGATCATGACGGTCTCCCCTTGTTGTCTGTCAGGTGCTTCGCCCCGGCCCTCTCTCCTGTCAACTGGGCGGACGCGGTCGACCGGAAAGGTCCTTCGCTGCGCTCAGGACGACAGGAGGGGGCGCTCAGGAGGACAGGAGAGGGCACCCGACAGCTGGGACCCGTCGGCTGCTACCGCGCGCGGCCGCCGCGCAGGACGCGGCCGGGGAGCGCGCCGCCGTCGGCGACGTCCAACCCACCCTGGCGGACCAGCTTGCCGTTCACGATCACCGCCGCGATGCCATGCGCCTCGGCCACCAGCCGATCCGCGCCGGCCGGCAGGTCGTGGACGCGCTTGAGCGGCCCCGGCCCGACGGTCTCGGGATCGAACAGCACGATATCGGCCGGCCGCCCCTCGGCCAGCAAGCCGCGATCGGTGATGCCGAACATCTCGGCCGGCCGTTGCGTCAGGTTGTGCACGGCCTCCTCGATCGAGAAGAGCTTCTTCTCGCGTACCCAGCGCTGCAGCAGATAGGTCGAGTAGCAGGCGTCGCATAGCTGGCTCGCATGCGCGCCCGCGTCGGAGAGCGCGATCACCGTATGCGGATCGCGCAACAGCTCGCCCACCTCGGTTTCGTCGAAATTGAGCACGGCCATGCGGAAGCGCGCCTGCAGCCCCTCGGCCAGCGCCAGTTCGAGCGCGAGATCGACCGGATCCTTGCCCGCCCGACGCGCCGCCTCGGTGAGCGACATCTCCTCCAGCTCGCGCGTCTTGGGTGCCCAGGCGATGGTCGTGCGGTCCCACCAGTTGCGGAACACCGGCGTCAGTTCCGCCGTGAAGCGCTCGCGCCACGCCGGATCGGCATAGGCCCGCGCCCGCGCGCCCGGCATCCGCGCATCCTCGGCGGCGAGCGCATTCATGAGCGGCATCACCTCGAAGGGGAAGGGGTCGGCGAAGGTGAATTCGAAATTGAGCGGCCGGCAGCTCACCTGCGGGATCACCATCGCGCCGGAGCGGCGCTGTTCGGCCGCCAGCTCGAGCTGCTTGCGATGCCCACCGGGTCCGTAGAGATAGGAGAGGAGCGCCGTCCAGGTGACGGGAACGCCATGCCGGCGGCTCGCCTCGGCCATCGCCTTGGCGGGATAGTCGCGCCCGATCGTGATCTGCATCAGCCCGCGCTTGGCCTCGCCCATGGCCGCCACCATCGCGTCCATTTCGTCGGGCGCCGCCAGCCGGCTCGGCACCGGCTTGCCGGCATAGCCATTATGGGTCACCGACTTCGAGGTGCCGAAGCCGATCGCGCCGGCGTCGAGCGCCTCATGCACCAGCGCCTTCATGCGCGCGACCTCGTCCGGCGTCGCGGCCCGCGCCGTCGCATCCTCGCCCATGACATAGAGCCGAAGCGGGGTGTGACCCACCAACGCCGCGACATTGACCGCGACGCCGCGCTTCTCGACCGCGTCGAGATACTCGGGGAACGTCTCGAACGGCCAATCGTCGCCCAGCCCGGCCTGCAGCGCGTCGAGGCTCATGCCCTCGACCTTCTCGAGGGTCTGCAGGATCAGCTTGCGGTGCGCCGCGCGCGTCGGCGCGACGCCGAAGCCGCAATTGCCGATCACCGTCGTGGTGACGCCGTGCCAGGGCGAGATCGAGAGCATGCGATCCCACATCACCTGCGCGTCATAGTGCGTGTGCACATCGACGAAGCCCGGCGCCACGACCTTGCCCGTCCCGTCGAGCGTCACCCGCGCCGGCCCGTCCGCCTTGCCCAGCGCCACGATGCGCCCGTCCTGGATGCCCACGTCGCCGACAAACCCTGCGCGCCCCGTGCCATCGACAATCGTGGCGCCGGTGATCTTCAGATCGAAATTCATGGCCGCTCCCGAACGAATGAACGGACGTTCATACCCGATTTGGCCGCGTCGCGGGAGCGGGGAGGGTTGCGGCGAGGGCGGGGGAGGGATGTGGGGGGAGTGGGGCGGCAGCAACAGGTTCCGCGACATCGGCGGCGATCACCCACAAGGTGGACGGAAGGATGCCGTGCCCACCGGGTTGCACGGTTTCCTCCAAGAGGACCTACCATCTGGGCCGCACGCGTTGCACTCGTTGCCTGGTGCCGCAACTTCGACGCTGTGCGATCGCGTGGCTCTCTGGGTTGCAGGCCACCGCCTCCAGGAGTCTTCGCGCCGGTAAGCAGCGCAATGGAGGGCTGCGCATGAGCGGCGCGCTTCGCCGGACGTGCCTACGCGCGGATTCCGACAAGACTCTTGCGGGCCCACCCCCGGGCGATCGCAACCTAGCCACTCATCAACGAGCTGGCTCGTTGCCCATATCGTCGCCTGCAGATCCCAACGGCGCACTGAACGGCGTCTCTTCGAAGCGGTAGGATATCGATACCTCCAGCATACTCGCGGAAGTCGTGGAGCCGAGCGGAGCTGATGCGGTTCGAGCCGCGCTCGTGCTTCTGGATCCACTGGACGGTTGATCCACAGCTGCATTCACTGTGCTCATGTTTGGCAGAACACGAGGTTGGCGAGTGCGCGCATCTTCATGGATGTCGAGCGAGGACCGAGACATCGGGAGTTCACTCAGGCGCGGCCGCCCTTGATGTAGCAATTCAAAGTCTTTGGCCCGCCTGGTTCGGAGGCTGTAAAGCAAACTCCATGATCAGCTGCTGTGTGGAACGACCGTCTATGAGTTTCTGAAGGGTCTGTTGCCCCAACACGCCATCAACCAAAATCTTCTCGCTCTCCTGAAACTTCTTGATCGCGTCCACGAGGTCCTGCGACGCCACGCGCTTGCTCTGCAGTGGGTCGAACACGGTGGCCTTCTCCGGGTCTACCTTTAGCGCCATAGCCGCCGCCCGGAGTGTCCCTTCAAAGGTTTCCTCAGAGCGATTGAGTTGGAACGCCTCATTCAACAAGACCGCGGCTTCGGCAGACTTGCCCGGCTTAGAGCTGAGCTCGGCTCCGACTCTCGCGAGCCACTTGGGATCCCCGTACTTGGCAAAGAAAAGCTCTATTGGCCTCTCTATCGCGAAGCAGAATTCAGGACTTGATTGCGCGTAGTATCCGCTGGCCTTGGTTCGGGCGTATATCTGCGCACCCTCAACGCAGTTCACCGTCGACGGCGACTCTTTAGCTTCGTGCATTGCCAGCGCGATGCAATCATCAGTGTATTCTTTGCAATTGGATCGAGAGTAAATCGGGGCGCGTAGAGGCTCGTTTGTTGATCGGTCCTTTACCACCACTCGTACCTCTATGCTGCGTGGCGCCGGCTGTGCCGGTTGCGCTGAACCTGGCGCGGCCGACGCAATAAGGTAGAACGTCACCAGCGAGCACACACCAAGAGCCCCTCTCATCATCCTTGCCTCCCGTAGAAACACCCCCCGCACTCTTCATCCATCGGAACGCAGCCTACAGTCGAAATCGTCCATACCTAGCTCGCCGCGGAAAGCTGATATGCCTTCCGCAGCGAAAAGAAAACCACCACCGCGCCGCCCACGACCAAACCGACGACGACGTAGAGCCAATTGAAAAGCAGGAAGCTCTCGACACCGCTGCTGATCATCCGAACTCCGGTGTCGCCGGAGAATCTGAAACTGAAGCGGATGTTGCACTTAGTCTTGTTGACGTGATTGACGGTGATCGTCAATCCGTTGCCAGGCATGAGTGAGTGTACCTCGAAGAGTTGGTGGGGTTCTTCGCGGTCCAGTACCCACTCTAGGCCAGAGGGGAGAGTGGTAAATGAGCACCCAGTGTTCTCGTCAAAAACATTGACCTTAAAGTCCCTTATCTGCTTGGAGCGCGACAGGTTTGTGATCTTGAGCGATGTTGCACCTTTCGGAAACTTCGCCGACACATGTATGGACTTCGTCGACATGTGCAGTACTGGAACGGAAGTCAGGTCTGCTACAAGTTGGCCAATCGCCCAAGTGATGACGGCTACGGCAATTCCGCAAAGGTACGTGAGTCGCTCAATCACCGGTTCCTCCCTCTCATCTTGCCAAAGAGGCCGTGGATCTTCGCTCGACGAAAACGCCAGAGTCCGGTGACGCCTAGTCGGGCCTGAGCGGGACTTGCGAGCGGATGAGGCAACCGCCAAGCGGCGTCTGCCCGCATCAAGACAGTCCAAACTGATGCCCGAGCATACAACCTGTCGCCAGCGGTTTCGGCAGATGGTACTCCCGACGTCGTTTTCTCCCGCTGAGTTTAACGTCTGTACTCCAACCGACCGGCCCGACGCAGACTCGGGTGGCGCGGCCCCAGAATCTCGATGATCCGCTCTTCGCTAGATGGCTTGCGCTGCGTGTCCGTTCTCCTCGAACGGACCCAACCCTACTACGTAAGGGTTTCTGGGGAGCAGGTCAGTTCATCGAAAACAGAATCAGGCCATGACAAATACAACCCTGTGCCCGCGGAGCTGAGTGGCTTCAGCGAGTTGCCGCAGCACCCGCCAACTCCGCACTCACCCCGTCCAGTCCGTCACCGCAAGCCGCGGCACGCGATCGAATTCCCGGCGGTTCAGCGTTACCATGATTGCGCCGCGGCGCCGCGCCTGCGCGGCGATCAGATAGTCGAACGGACCGATGCCGATGCCCTGCGCCTCAAGCCCCGCGCGAATGGCGGCCGCTTCCCGCGCATCGTCGCTGTCGAACGCCGGGTGTAGGAAGCCCACCGCCAGGAACGACTCCAGAAGAAAGCGCGATTGCTCCGGCGCGTGGCTCTTCGCCAATCCGTAGTCCAGTTCGAAACGCACGATGGCCGGCACCAGTAGCGGTGTGCCGGCCTGGAGCTCCACTGTGAGGCGCCGCGCGATGTGCGGTCGGCGCCGGTTCATCGCGAAGATGACGATGTTCGTGTCGAGGCAGTACACCGCCCGGCCTCAGTCGAACGACACGTCGTCGTCCGGCAGGAGAGGCGGGTCGTCCGGGAGCCCGTCGGGCAGAAAATCCCGCGCCCCCAGCGCGTCCAACTCGGCCCAGAACTTCACCGGGTCAAACGGCTTCTTCTCCATCGGCTCCAGGATCACCCGGTCGCCCTGCCGCGAGACGCGCACTTCCTTGCCCTCGAAGCGGAATTCCTTCGGGAGCCGGACGGCCTGGGAGCGGCCATGCATGAAGAGCTTGGCGGTGGCAGTCATGGCTCGACCTCATGGTAGATATCAAATGATATCTATCATGGCGGAAGCGGGCGGGCAATCGACGGGCCCACAGAAGGATAGGAATACGGCTGCTTGACGGCTTAAAGATAGGCGTCTATATCCTATTCTCCCCATGGAGGTTCGCATGACCCACGCCCGCATTCGTTCCAGTTCCGAACAGCGTCGTGCCTATGTCGACGCGCTGGCCCGCACCGGCTCGGCGAGCGATGCCGCCGCCGTGATCGGCGTTGAGAGGACGACTCCCTATTATTGGCGGCGGACGGTGCCGGGTTTCGCGGCGCTCTGCGACCGGGTCCGGCGCGAGGCGCGGGCGGCCAGCGCGCGCGGGTTGAAGCACTGGGTCCATCCCGCCATGAACGACCGCCGCCTCGTGCGCACGCTGGAGCGGATGGACTTCGCCGAGGCGCGGTCGCGGCGCGTCATTTCAACAGTCTCTGAGTCCGCAATTTCAACAGCGGTGGCGTCATATCTCGCGGCCAACCCCTTGATGTGGCAGGGCTTCGGCCTGTCCTCGACAGCTTCAACACTCTCGACACTCTCGACACTCTCGACACTCTCGACACTCTCGACACTCTCGACGTCCTCGACACCCTCGACAGTTTCGACACCGCGACACGACGGCGACCCGGTTCCCTCCGCCCGCCGTCCGCTCTAGGGTCGCCCGCTCAGATCGCCCCCGCATTTCCACGAGGACCCGATGAAGAAACACAGGATCGCGCTCATCCCCGGCGACGGCATCGGCCGCGAGGTGCTGCCCGAGGGCGTGCTGGTGCTGGAGGCGGCGGCGCGCCGCTTCGGCTTCCAGCTCGAGATGACCGAGTTCGATTGGTCCTGCGATCGGCTGCTCAAGACCGGCAAGATGATGCCCGACGACGGCATGGCCACCTTGCGCGGCTTCGACAGCATCTTTCTCGGCGCCGTCGGCTGGCCCGGCGTGCCCGATCACGTCTCGCTCTGGGGGTTGCTGATCCCGATCCGGCGCGAGTTCGACGAGTATGTGAATCTCCGCCCCGTGCGGCTGTTCGAGGGCGTGCCGACGCCGCTCGCCAACCGCAAGCCGGGCGAGATCGATTTCTGGGTCGTGCGCGAGAACACCGAGGGCGAGTATTCCGAGCTGGGCGGCCGCATGTTCCGCGGCACCGACCAGGAGTTCGCGGTGCAGGAGGCGGTCTTCACCCGCAAGGGCGTCGACCGGGTGCTGAAGTTCGCCTTCGACTTCGCGCGCACCACCAAGAAGCACGTCACCTCGGCCACCAAGTCCAACGGCATCATCCACACCATGCCGTTCTGGGACGAGCGCTTCGCCGAGATGAAGGCGCGCTATCCCGATGTGCGCGCGGACCAGTATCACATCGATATCCTGACGGCGCATTTCGTGCGCAATCCCGATTGGTTCGATGTCGTGGTGGGCTCCAACCTGTTCGGCGACATTCTCTCCGACCTCGGTCCCGCGCTCACCGGATCGATCGGCGTCGCGCCGTCGGGCAACATCAATCCCGAGCGCGTGTACCCATCGATGTTCGAGCCGGTGCATGGTTCGGCGCCCGACATCGCCGGCAAGGGGATCGCCAATCCGATCGGCCAGATCTGGTCCGGCGCGATGATGGTGCGCCATCTCGGCCATCCCGACGCCGCCGCCGCCATCGAGCGCGCGATCGCGGCCTCGCTGGTCGAGGGCGGTCCGCGCACGCGCGATCTCGGCGGCAATGGCGATACGCGGACAGTGGGCGCGGCGATCGCGGAGCTGGTGAAGACGGTGTGAGGGCGAACAGCAGACGGGCCGCCTGTTGCCAGGCGGCCCGCTCGCGAACGTCTCCGACGGTGAGACAGGGTGGGCAGGACTCAGGCCACCGGCGACATCCCCGATCCGCTAGCCGCGGCCACGCGGGCCGCCGCCACCATTGCCTCCCGGGCGCTGACCGCCCGGGCCGTTGAAGCCGCCCTGGCGGGTCTGACCGCCGGGGCCTGAGAAGGTGCCACCGCCCTGGCGCGGTCGGCGATCGGGTGAGGCGCCGGGGCCACCTTGGGGACCCGGGGGATTCTCCCAGTTGGTGCCCGGACCGCCGCGCGGACCGGGCGGGTTGTTGTCGCGATCGACGCGACGGCGATCGGGCGAGGCGCCGGGGCCACCTTGCGGGCCGGGCGGATTCTCCCAGTTGGTGCCGGGACCGCCGCGCGGACCGGGCGGGTTGCTGTCGCGATCGACGCGACGGCGATCGGGCGAGGCGCCGGGGCCACCTTGCGGGCCGGGCGGGTTCTCCCAGTTGGTGCCGGGACCGCCGCGCGGACCGGGCGGATTGTTGTCACGGTCCTGGGCCAACGCGGGGGCGGCCGCGACCGCAAGAGCGAGGAGAGAGACAGACGCAAGACCCTTCAGGGAGGGCATCGAGACCTCTATCGACGGATCGGCCGGGGAGAGTTTCCGGCCTTGATGGGGCTACGGGAGGAGGGCGCGGATCATCCCCGGGCCATCCGGCGACCTGACGGACGCCGAGGGGGCCCTCCGACCGAATGAGAGAGGAGAGCCAGGTCGCGCCAATGCGCTCGCGACGACGGGCTGAGGCTCAGCGGCCCAGTCCGAGGTCGGCGAAGGGGATGCGGACGGTGCGGCGAGGCGTGGCGCCCCCGTCGCGGATCGAGAGGTCGACCGAGCGGTCCCACCAGTCGATCTCGATCGAACCGAAATGGGCGCCGCCATAGACGGCGCCGAGACGATTGGGGCCCGGCTCGCGGTTGCCCCAGAAAGCGAGGGCCTGATTGAGACCGCTGGCGGTGATCTCGTGCAGCGGATAGTCGACGACGGTTTTCTCCCGGTACAGCGCACCGATATGTCGGTCGCCCGACAGGAACACGACGCCTCGCGCGTCGGTCTCGCGAATGAGCGCGAAGAGCTTCTCCCGTTCGCTGGGGAGATTGCCCCAGCGTTCCCAGCCATGACCCTCGGCGAGGACCTGGATCGAGGACACGATGAGGCGGATCTCGGCGGGCTTGCGCAGTTCGGCCGCGAGCCAGGCCCACTGCGCCTCGCCCAGCATCGTCTTGGTGGGGTCGGGGTCGGGCAGGTAGCGCTCCTTGCCGGGCGCGCCGCGCTGATCGGTGGGCTTGAGCGCCGAGCGGAACCAGCGCGTGTCGAGCAGGATCGTCTGCACGCGATAGCCCGGGGGGCCTGCAATGCGCGCGTCGTGCAGGCCTTCGCGGGTGCGCCGCGGATCGTCGGCGGGCACGTTCCAGAACTTCAGGAACTCGTCCTTGGCGATCTGCTTCAGGGCGAACTCCGCGCCGCCATCGTTCTTGCCGTAGTCGTGGTCGTCCCAGATCGCGAGATGCGGCACGGTCGTGCGGAAGCGCTGGAAGCCCTCGATGGCGGCGAGCTGGGCGTAGGCTTCCTTGAGCTGCGGCGCGTCGGCGGTGGTGAAGTCGCCATAGACATTGTCGCCGGCAAAGATGAACAGGTCGGGCCGCCAACGTCCGATCGTGTCCCAGATGGGCTGCGGATGCTTCTGGTGCGCGCAGCTGCCGAAGGCGATGCGTTGCAGCGGCGGCGGTTGCTGGGCCCGCGCGGCGAATGGCAGCAGGGCGAGTGCCGCGGCACCCGCCTTGCCGAACGCGCGACGGAGCAGAGCCGCCATCGCCGGTCAGGCCGGCTTGGTGAGGCCGGCGCGCTCCAGCAGCGGCCGCACTGAGGGGAAGTAGTCCTCGGCCCACTTCCGGTACTCGGCCGGCGACTTGTACCAGGGCTCCTGGATGAAGCGGTCGAGCAGCGGCTGGTGGCCCGGATCGGCCATCGCCTCCTTGAAGGCGTCGTGCAGCGTGGTGACGATGTTTTCGGGCAGGCCCTTTGGACCCACGAGGCCGTAGGGGCTCCAGCCCACCACGTCGATGCCGCGTTCGCGCAGCGTCGGCGCGTCGGGGAACTTGGCGAAGCGCTTCTCTGTCGCCATCGCGAGCAGGCGGGCCTGGCCATTCTCGACGAAGGGCGCCCAAAACGCGCCGTCGGGCACGAAGTCGATCTGCTTGCCGAGCAGCGCCTGCATCCAGTCGGCGCCGCCCTTGTAGGGAATGTGGGTGAAGCGCGCTTTGGTCTGCGCTTCGAGCTCGATCATCATCAGGTGACCGGTGCCGCCGACGCCGCTGGTGCCATAGTTGAGCTTCTCGGGGTCCTTGCGGCCGGCGGCCACGAGGTCCTCGATCGTCTTCCACGGCGAGGCGCTGTTGCAGACAAAGCCCATGGTGAAGGACGACAGCCCCATGATGTAGGTGAAGTCCTTGAGCGGATCCCAGGTGGTCTGCTGATAGTGCGGATAGCGGAGGCTATTCACTGTCATGCAGGCGATGGCATGGCCGTCCGGCCTCACCGACATCAACTGCGCAGCGGCGAGTGTAGCGGCGGCGCCGGCCTTGATGTCGACGATCACCTGCTGGCCCAGCATCTTGCCCACGCGCTCGCCGAGGAAGCGCAGGTGGGCGTCGGCGACGCCACCGGCCGGGAGTGGATTGTAGACGGTGATCGGGCGATTGGGCCGCCACTTGGCCTGCGTCAGCGCTGAGCGCGGCAGCAGCGCGGGGGCTGCCAGCGCGGCGAGGCCGAGCGTGGCGGTGCGACGGTTGATGCGGGTCATGGCGGTCCTCCCGAAAAATGGCGCGCGATCTTGTCCGATCCGTCCCGCGCCGTCACGCCCGATCAGCGGGCTCGTGCGAGCAGACGGCGGGCGCGCTCGACGACGGGCAGGTCGATCATGCCGCCCTCGAAAGCCGCAGCGCCCTGGCCAGCCGCGATGGCGGCGTCGTAGGCCGCGATCAGCCGGCGCGCGCGATCCGCGTCGGCGGCGCTCACGCCGTATTCCTCGTTGATCACCGGGACATGCGAGGGATGGATGCAGGCGGTGCACGCGAAGCCGAGAGCCCGGGATCGCTTGAGGCCCTCGCGATAGCCCGCGAGGTCGGAGAAGTCGGCGAAGCGCGCGAGCGAGCCCAGCGGCAGGATGCCGGCGGCCCGCGCCGCGGCGACCGATTGCATGGCATAGACATAGAGCGCGTCGGGCGTCGGGCTGCCGCCGAGTTCGGTCGAGAGGTCTTCCGCGCCCACGCCCAGCGCCAGCATGCGCGGGTTGGCGGCGGCGATCGCGCCCAGCGCGGGCAGCGCCTCGGGCGTCTCGACGAGACCGACGAAGCCGACGCTGCCGGGCGCGAGACCCTGAACGCGCTCGCGCTCGGCCACCACTTCGGACAGGAGCCGCACGTGCTCAGGCCCCATGATCTTCGGCACCATGAGCGCGCGCACGCCGGCAATGACCGCGGCCTCGATGTCGGGCACGGCGAGTTCGAGTGGCCGGTTGATGCGCACCACCACATCGGCGCCGGCCTGCGAGACGGTGCGCATCGCGGCCGGAATCGCGCGCCGCGCCGTCTCCTTCTCGGCCATGGCGATCGAGTCCTCCAGGTCGAGGATGATCGCGTCGGCACCGCGGGTATGCGCCTTGGCGACGAAGCTTTCCTTCGTCACCGGCACGAACATCAACGAACGCCAGGTCGGCAGGTCGGCACGCGGTGGCATGGGCACTCCGGACTGGAAGGATCAGGCGGCTTCGGCGGCGCGCTCGGCCAGCATGGCCTCGATCTCGGCCGCGCTGTAGCCCGCTTCCGCGAGCACCGCCCTTGTGTGCTCGCCAAGTCGCGGCGCATGGCTCTCATCGCTCCGCTCGCCGCCGGAGAACCGATTGGCGACGCGGGTTCGGCGCAGCTTGCCTTCGCTGGGGTGAGCCTCCTCGCGGAAGAAGCCGGAGGCCACGAGGTGCGGGTCGGAGAGCAGGTCGTCGATCGAGTTGTAGCGCGCCGCCGGCACATCGAGTTTCTCGAAGATCGCGAGCCACTCGGCGGTCGTCTTCTTTGCGAGGCCAGTCTTGCGCACCTCGAAGTATGCCGCCGCATTGGCGGTGCGCGAGGCCGCGCTGTCGAAGCGTGGATCGGTCTTGAGCTCCGGGCGGCCAATCGCGTCGAAGAAGGCGAAGGCCTGCGGGTTGGTGTTGGGACCCACGGTGATGTAGCCGTCGAGCGTCGGCAGCGGCCGATAGTCGGGCGACAGCAGGCGGCCATCGCCCGTGGGCCCGACCGGCGGATCGAAGGTCGCGGCCGCGAGATGCTCGCTCATCACGAAAGACGCCATGTTCTCGAACATCGGCACGTCGATCGCCTCGCCGCGTCCGGTCTTTTCCCGCCGATAGAGCGCGAAGCCAATGCACTGCGCGGCGATGAGGCCGGTCACATGGTCGGTCATCACCATGGGTACGAATCTCGGTTCGCCGGTCGCGCGCTCGAAGGTGCCCGCGACACCTGACAGGCTTTGCACGATCGGATCGTAGGCCGGGCGGCCGAAGTAGGGCCCGCCGCGCCCGAAGGCCAGGATCGAGCAATGGATGAGGCGCGGATTGTCCCGCGACAGTCGCGCGAAATCGAGGCCGGCGCGCGCCAGCCCCTCGGGCCGCACGTTGCTTACGAACACGTCGGCGCGTGCCGCCAGCCGCCGGATCGCGTCGAGGCCAGCGGGCTTCTTGAGATCGAGGACGATCGAGCGCTTGTTGCGGTTGAAGTTGATGAACTTGCCCGACATGCCGCGATTGCGACTGCCATGAGCCATGGTTCGCAGCAGATCGCCGCCCGGCGCTTCCACCTTGATGACTTCAGCTCCCTGGTCGGCAAGCGTGCGCGTGCAGATCGGTCCCACCACGACGGTGGTGAGATCGAGGACGCGCACGCCATCGAGCGGGCCGCCGGCCATCAGGCGAACTCCAGATCCATCTCGCCACACAGCGCGCCGTTCTTGTCGGCGACGAAGACGCGCATGCGGCCGTCCTTTGCCGGGTAGCCGCAGAAGCGCGCGCTGTCGCCGACGAACACCGGCGAGGTCAGCCGCGCGGTGACGCTGCGCAGTTCGCCCGGTGCGCGTTTGAGCGCGGCATCGACCATCAAATGCATGGTGAGGCCGCCATTCTGGACGGTGTGGGCGTAGCCTTCGACGGTCCGGCAATAGTCGGAGTCGTAGTGGATGCGATGTGCGTTCCAGGTGATGGCGGAGTAGCGGAACACCAGCGTCTCGCTGAGCAACACGGTGTCCGCCCAGGTGTTGTCAGTGGGAGCTGGGACCGCCACCGTCGCCGTCGTCTTCTGCCCGGGCGGCGTGGCCTCGCGATAGATCGCGTCGAACTCGTCGATCGCGATCGTCCGGCCTTCCTGCTCGACCGTGTTGCGCAGCGTCAGCACGAAGATGCTGCCCGAGCGCCCGGTCTTGGGAACGATATCGACCACCTCGGAGCGCCGTACCGCGGGCCGCGCGGCACGCAGCCGGTCCAGCACCTTGAGCCGGCGCCCCGCGCCCATGCGGCGCGGCATGGGGATCGGCGGCAGAACCACGCCGCCCCGGGCGTGACCGTCCTCGCGCAGGTCGGACTGCTTGGCGATGTCGACGAAGAAGAGGGAGAACCAGTGCGGTGGCAGCGCGTCGCCCGGCTTGATCGAGTCGGGATCGACGTCGAAGGTCGCGGCGATGCGGCGGACCATCGGCATCGCAACATCGTCCTCGATCGTGCGTACCCGCCCGATCCAGGGCCTGAGCGTCTCCATCGCCCGCGCCATTTCGTCCGCCATCGCCTGCTCCAAATTCTCTAAGGGCGGGCAGACTTGCATGGGATCCGAGGCGGAGGAAGTCACCTCTCAGACAAAGAAAAAGGGGCCCGCGTTGGCGGGCCCCTTCGGTCGCAGATCGGAGCGGTTGCTCAGACCGAGTAGTACATCTTGTACTCGATCGGGGCCGGCTGGTGTTCCCAGGCGTAGACCTCTTCCCACTTGAGTTCCATGTAGGCGTCGATCTGGTCGTCGGTGAACACACCGCCCTTTGTGAGGAAGCTGCGGTCCGCGTCGAGTGCGTTCAGCGCCTCGCGCAGCGAGCCCGCGACGGTCGGAACCTTGGAGAGCTCCTCCGGCGGCAGGTCGTAGAGGTTCTTGTCCATCGGGTCGCCCGGATGGATCTTGTTCTGGATGCCGTCGATGCCGGCCATCAGCATCGCCGCGAAAGCGAGATACGGATTGGCCGACGGATCGGGGAAGCGGACCTCGACGCGCTTGCCCTTCGGCGAGGCCGAGTAGGGGATGCGGCACGAGGCCGAGCGGTTGCGCGAGGAGTAGGCCAGCAGCACCGGCGCCTCGAAGCCCGGGATCACGCGCTTGTAGGAGTTGGTGCTGGCGTTGGTGAAGGCGTTCAGCGCCTTGGCGTGCTTGATGATGCCGCCGATGTAGTAGAGCGCCGTCTCCGACAGGTCGGCGTAGCCCGAACCCGCGAACAGCGGCTTGCCGCCCTTCCAGATCGACTGGTGGGTGTGCATGCCCGAGCCGTTGTCGCCGTAGATCGGCTTCGGCATGAAGGTCAGCGTCTTGCCGTAGCTGTGGGCGACGTTGTGCAGCGAGTACTTGTACTTCTGCACGTTGTCGGCGGTCTTCACCAGCGTGTCGAAGCGGAAGCCGAGCTCGTTCTGCGCCGGCGCGACTTCGTGATGGTGGATCTCCATCACGATGCCCATGTCGGTGCAGACCTGCATCATCTCGGCGCGCAGGTCGTTGTGCGTGTCGACCGGCTGGACGGGGAAGTAACCGCCCTTGACGGCGGGACGGTGCGCGAGGTTGCCACCCTCGACCGCGATGCCGGTGTTCCACGGCGACTCGTTCGACGAGACACTATAGAAGCTGCCGCCCATCGTGACGTCGTAGCGCACGTCGTCGAACACGAAGAACTCGAGCTCGGGGCCGAACACCGCCGTGTCGCCGATGCCCGACGACTTCATGAAGGACTCCGCGCGCTTGGCGGTCGAGCGCGGGCAACGGGCGTAGAGCTGGCCGGTCGAGGGCTCCACGACGTCGCAGCTGATGATCAGCGTGGTCTGCGCCGCAAACGGGTCGAGCACGGCGGTCGCGGGATCGGGCATCAGGATCATGTCGGACTCGTTGATCGCCTTCCAGCCGGCGATCGAGGAGCCGTCGAACATCACGCCGTCGGCGAAGGTGCCCTCGTCGGTGGCCGACGCCATGCGCGCCGTGTGCTGCCACTTGCCGCGAGGATCGGTGAAGCGGAAGTCCACAAACTTCACGTCCTTCTCCTTGATCATCGCCAGAACCTGTTTCGCGTCCATTTTTTCCCAGTCCTTCTGTTGCGGTTGTCGATCAGGCGCGGCCCGAGGGCCGCCTCTCATACGGCGGCGTCGCCGCGTTCGCCAGTGCGGATGCGGATAGCGTCGTCGATCGCCGAGACGAAGATCTTGCCGTCGCCGATGCGGCCGGTATGGGCGGCCGACTTGATGGCCTCGAGCGCGCGATCGACCATGTCGTCCTCGACGATCAACTCAAGCTTCACCTTGGGCAGGAAGTCGACGACATACTCCGCGCCGCGATAGAGTTCGGTGTGACCTTTCTGGCGTCCGAAGCCCTTGGCCTCGAGCACGGTGATCCCCTTGAGCCCGATCTGGTTCAGGGCGTCCTTCACCTCGTCGAGCTTGAACGGCTTGATGATCGCTTCGATCTTCTTCATTGGCTTGGCGTACCCCGCACAACGGCTCGGCCGCCCACATGGGCGGGCACCGTTCGCGAGTGGTCTAGCAGGAAACGTGCCAAACGTGGGCGACAGCGGGTTGGCGATGTCAGTGACCCGGATAGGGGCTCTTTTCGGGCAATTGATCGAACAATAGGCAATTTCGCGCCTGATGATTGGGAAGTACGGACCTGACGATGAAGAACGCGAACTTGGGAATCTCGGCGCTGGGCACCACGGTGTTCGAGGTCATGTCGACGCTCGCCCGCGAGCACAGCTCCGTCAATCTCGGCCAAGGGTTCCCCGACGACAAAGGACCGATCGAGGTCCGTCGCGCAGCGGCTGACTATCTGGTGGAAGGCCACAACCAGTACCCGCCGATGATGGGCGTCGCGGAACTACGACAGGCCGTCGCCGAGCATGCGCGGCGATTCTATGGGCTGGACGTCGACTGGCAGCGTGAGGTCCTGGTGACCTCGGGCGCGACCGAGGCTCTGGCCGACTGTTTGTTCGGTTTGATCGAGCCGGGCGATGAGGTGGTGCTACTAGAGCCCCTCTATGACTCGTATCTGCCCATCGTTAGACGGGCGGGGGGCATCCCCAAGCTGGTGCGTCTGGAGCCGCCGCACTGGCGGTTGCCGCGCGAGGCGTTGGCTGCAGCGTTCGGACCGAAGACCAAGCTCATCCTGCTCAACACGCCGATGAACCCCTGCTCGAAGGTGTTCGACGCCGATGAACTCGGCTTTGTCGCCGAGCTTTGCATACAGCACGATGTGTTCGCCGTATGCGACGAGGTTTACGAGCACATTCTGTTCGACGGCCAACGGCACATTCCACTGATGACGCTTCCCGGCATGCGTGAGCGCTCGGTGCGTATCGGCTCTGCGGGCAAGACCTTCAGCGTGACGGGCTGGAAGGTCGGCTATGTCACGGCGGCGCCGGATCTGATGAAGCCGATCGCCAAGACGCACCAGTTCATGACCTTCACCACGCCGCCCAATCTCCAGGTCGGCGCCGCGACGGGTTTGCGGTTGCCGGACTCGTACTACGAGAGCCTGGCCGGCGAGCTGCAACGCAAGCGCGACCGGCTCGCCGACGGACTCGCGCGCATCGGCTTCGCGGTGGTGCCGGCGGCCGGCACGTATTTCGTCACGACCGATTTCAGGCCGCTCGGCTTCAATGGCACTGACGAGGAGTTCTGTCGGCACATTACGGAGATGGCGGGCGTGACGGCAGTTCCCGTCAGCGCCTTCTATGACGGCGCGGCGGGCGCTCCGCGCCACTTCGTGCGCTTTTGTTTTTGCAAGCACGATGAAACATTGGACGCCGCCATCGAGCGTCTGGCGCGGCACTTCCGGCGCTGAGGGAGGCGCCGAACCAATCGATACAAAACGGGGCATTCGATTCACCGGCGACGCGCGTATCCTTCTGCAGCCGATTGGCAATTTTTCAGTCTGTTTTTTCAGTCCATTCATTCTTTTTCGCGAGCCCTGTCATGGATATGTTCGTCGATCCCGGCCTCGCCGCCCGTGCGCGCGAGCCCCTTGCCCCATCTTCGGTTTCCCTCCCGCCGCTGCGGAAGCCAGACCGTGTCGATGGCCGTCGCCTGCGTTCAGAGCGCACGCGGCTGCTGATCATCGAAGCGTTCCTGCTGCTGCTGCGCGAGCACCCCAACATGCCGACGGCGGTGCAGATCGCGGATCGCGCGGGCTACTCGGTGCGCTCGGTGTTCCAGCGCTTCCCCGATCTCCACGCGTTGCGTCTCGCCGCGGCGGATGTCGCGATGGAGGCGGCGATCAAGCGGGCGCCGGCGCGCAACGTAGACGGCGACCGCGCGAGCCGTATCCACGCCCAGGTCGAGACCCGCGCCCACACGTGCGAAGAGTGGCTGCCACTGTGGCGCGCCCTGGTCGCGCACCGCCACGAATCGCGTGATCTTGAGGAGCGAGTCCAGCTTGCCCGTGAGGTCACGTGGAAGCGCATGGAGCTGATGTACGCACCCGAACTCGCCGCTCTCGACGAAGCTCGTCGGCGCCGCACCCTCGTCGCACTCGAGTCGCTCACGGATTACGAGAGCTGGTCGCGCATGCGGCATGTCCACGGCCTCTCGGTCGACGAAGGAATCGTGGCGTGGAAGGAGTGCGTCGAGCGCATCCTGCCGGTCGACCCGATTTCTTGACGCTCCGGTCGCCCCGGAGTAGGAAGGCGCCCCTTGACGGGAGCGCTTCGGTGGCGGCCGTAGCTCAGTTGGTTAGAGCGCCAGATTGTGATTCTGGATGCCGCCGGTTCAAGTCCGGTCGGCCGCCCCAACCCCGCGCTCTTCGGCTCCGATGACCGACGAAATCGACCTGCTGCCGGACGATGACCTCGTCCTGCTGAGCTGCGCCGAAATGGCCATGGCAGATCGCTTGGCAATGGCGGCTGGAACCTCAGGCACCGAATTGATGGAGGCCGCCGGCGCGGCCGTCGCGCGGACGGTCCAGGATCGCTTCATGCCGCAGCCGCTCACCGTCTTGTGCGGTCCAGGCAACAATGGCGGTGACGGCTTCGTCGCGGCACGGCACCTCGCCTCGCTCGGCTGGCCTGTGCGCGTTGGACTGCTGGGCGATCTCGCCGAGTTGCGCGGCGATGCCGCGTGGGCAGCCTCGCTGTGGGAGGGCGCCGTCGATCCGGCGTCACCCGATCTGCTGGCTGACGATCCAATCGTGGTGGACGCGCTCTTCGGCGCCGGTCTCGCGCGTCCGCTCGTGGGCGAGGCCGCCGCGCTTGTCGGGCGCGCGCGGGCGCGTGGCCTCGATGTCATCGCCGTGGATGTGCCGAGCGGCATGAGCGGTGACACCGGCGAGATCATGGGCTGCGCAATGGAAGCCCGCGCGACTGTCACTTTCTTCCGTGCCAAACCTGGACACGCCAGCGCGACGGGCCGTGCGATGTGCGGCGAGCTGATCGTGGCCGACATCGGTGTGCCGCGCGACGTGCTGGAGGAGATCGCGCCGCGGCAATGGATGAACGGCGTGCCGCTGTGGCGCGAGACGCTGCCCACGGCGCGGCTTGAGGATCACAAGTATCGGCGCGGACACGTCACGCTGCTGGCGGGCGCGCACGCAACCGGCGCGGCGAGGCTCGCCGCGCTCGCGGCGCGCCGCGCCGGGGCGGGGCTCGCCACCATCGCCTCGCCGCGTGGCGTGATGCCGGTGTTCCAGGCGGCGGAGCCAGGCAATCTGGTCGTGGCTTGCGATTCCGGCGGCGCGTTTGCGCGCCTGTTGGAGGATCCGCGCCGGTCCGCCCTTCTGATCGGGCCGGGCAGCGGCGTAAATGACCGCACCCGCCGTTCCACACTGGCCGCGCTCGCGACGGGGCGGGCGACGGTGCTCGATGCCGATGCGCTGACCGCCTTCGCCGCCGATCCCGACACGCTGTTCGAGGCGGTGACGGGTCCCGTGCTCATCACGCCGCACGAAGGTGAGTTCGCCAGGCTCTTTCCCGACCTCGCCCATCGCCCCGGCAAGCTCGCCCGGGCACGCGAAGCCGCCGCCCGCAGCGGCATGACGGTGGTGCTGAAGGGACCCGATACGGTGATCGCCGCGCCGGATGGCCGGGCGGTCATCAATGACCATGCGCCAGCGTCGCTGGCGACGGCGGGGTCCGGCGATGTCCTGGCCGGCATTGCGGTCGGCTTGATGGCGGGCGGGGTCATGCCGCTGGCGGCGGGCGCGGCCGCCTCCTGGCTCCACGGCGAGTGCGCCTACCAGTTCGGGCCGCATGGGCTGGTGGCCGAAGACCTGATCGAGCACCTGCCACATGCCCTCGAAGCGGCCCTGGCCGAAGCCCATATCGCCACCCGCGATCGCTGAATTGACCGGTCGGGGGGCCCGGGCTAATACCCCCCGCGATCCGGCGCCCTGCGGCGCCGGCAATGCGCCGGGCGGGCGTGGTGAAATTGGCAGACACGCGAGATTTAGGTTCTCGTGCCGCAAGGCGTGGGGGTTCAAGTCCCTCCGCCCGCACCAGCCCGGTCGACCGACGCCAGAGAAACGGAAGTGGGATCATGCAGGTTACGGAACTGTCGGCTGAGGGCCTGAAGCGGCAATTCAAGATCGTCGTGCCGGCGGCGGACCTCGCCGGGAAGATCGACGAACGCCTGGGCGAGATGGCGCGGACCGCGCAGCTCCCGGGCTTCCGCCCCGGCAAGGTGCCGATGAGCCTCCTGAAGAAGCAGTACGGCCAGGCCCTGTTCGGCGAGGCGGTCGAGCAGGCCGTCAACACCAGCACGGCCAAGGCGATCGAGGATCGCGGACTGAAGCCCGCGTTGCAGCCGCGCGTCGACCTGAAGCAGCTTGAAGAGGGCAAGGACATCGAGTTTGAGGTGGCCATCGAGGTGCTGCCCGAGATCGGCAAGCTCGATTTCTCCGGCGTGGCGCTGGAGCGGCTGAAGGCTGAGGTCACGGACAAGGAAGTGGGCGACGCGCTGGATCGTATCGCCAAGGGCAATCGCGAGCAGAAGCCGGTCGATCCGGCGCGCCCCGCAAAGTCCGGCGACGCGATCAAGCTCGATTTCGTGGGCAGCATCGATGGCACGCCGTTCCCCGGCGGCAGCGCGACGGACTACACGCTGGATCTCGGTTCGGGCTCGTTCATTCCGGGCTTCGAGGATCAACTGATCGGCGCGGAAGCCGGCAAGTCGGTTGACGTCAAGGTGACGTTCCCCGCCGAGTACGGCGCCAAGGAGCTGGCCGGCAAGGACGCGGTCTTTGCCTGCACGATCAAGGAAATCCGCGAGTACGTCGATCGCATGCCGGACGATGAGCTGGCCAAGAAGGCGGGCTTCGAGACGCTGGATGCCATGCGCAAGGCGGTGTCTGACCGGATCGGCCAAGACTATGCCCAGGTGAGCCGCGCGATCATCAAGCGTCAGCTCCTCGACAAGCTGGCCGACAGCCATAAGTTCCCAGTTCCCGAGGGGCTGGTTGAGGCTGAGTTCAACGCGATCTGGAGTCGCGTCGAGGAAGCCAAGAAGAACGGCAAGAAGCCGGAAGGCGACGAGGACAAGATGCGTGGCGAGTACCGCGGCATCGCCGAGCGTCGCGTGCGGCTCGGGCTGTTGCTGGCCGATGTCGGCCGCTCCAACAGCATCGAGGTCTCGCCCGAGGAGCTGAACCAGGCGGTGATGCGCGAGGCGATGCGCTATCCCGGCCAGGAGCGGCAGGTAATGGAGTTCTACGGCAAGAATGCCGAACTCAAGGAACAGCTGCGTGCACCGCTGTTCGAAGAGAAGACGGTGGACTTCATTCTCGAGCTGGCCAGCGTTGCCGACAAGACGGTGGCGCCTGACGAGCTGATGAAGGCCGCGCGCGCCGCCGAAGAGGACGCTCCGGCGCAGCCCGCCGCGAACTGATCCCCCGCCGCCGGCCTTGAACCGGGCCGGCCGGACTGCCACCTTTCGGGCGAACCGAATTCAGGAGTGCCGGCGATGATTCGCGACCGCGACCCGATGGATGTCCATGCCAACTTCTTCACCCCTATCGTGGTGGAGCAATCGTCGCGCGGCGAACGCTCGTTCGACATCTGGTCGCGTCTGCTGCGCGAGCGGATCGTCTTCCTGAACGGGCCGGTCGACGATCATGTGGCCGGGCTGATCTGCGCCCAGCTGCTGTTCCTGGAGGCCGAGAACCCCACCAAGGACATTTCCTTCTATATCAACTCGCCCGGCGGCGTCGTGACATCAGGCCTCGCGATCTACGACACGATGCGTTACGTGCGGCCGCAGATCTCGACCCTGGTGTTCGGCCAGGCCGCCTCGATGGGCTCGCTGCTGTTGTGCGCCGGCGAGAAGGGCAAGCGCTTCGCGTTGCCGAACTCGCGAGTGATGATCCACCAGCCCTCGGGCGGCGCCCAGGGGCAGGCCACCGACATCGAGATCCAGGCCCGCGAGATACTGGCCGTGCGCGCGCGACTTAACCGCATGTATGTCGAACACACCGGTCGGCCCATCGAGGTGATCGAGCAGGCGATGGAGCGCGACAAGTTCTTCTCGCCGGCCGAAGCCAAAGAGTTCGGGCTGATCGACGATGTGCTCGAGAAGCGCCCGCCGCCCAGCGTCCAGGCTGCGGCGTGAGGCGCTGACCCGCGACAGATTGTTCCGCCGCGCGGTCGGAACACACAACATTTTGAAGTTGTCGGGCTCCGGCCCCGGAGTTTAACATACTGTTGCGCGAGGTTGCGCCGCCGCCCGGTGGCGGCGGACCCGCCAGCGGAGGTGCGTAAATCACATGCCAGCCGCCAAATCCGGGGGAGATTCGCGCAATACCCTGTATTGCAGCTTCTGCGGCAAGAGCCAGCACGAGGTGCGGAAGCTCATTGCCGGGCCGACCGTCTTCATCTGCGACGAGTGCGTCGAACTCTGCATGGATATCATCCGTGAAGAGAACAAGACGACCCTCGTTAAGTCGAAGGACGGCGTGCCGGCGCCGAAGGAGATTCGCCAGGTTCTCGACGACTATGTGATCGGCCAGGACCGCGCCAAGCGCATCCTGTCGGTGGCGGTCCATAACCACTACAAGCGGCTGGGCTCGACCGGGAAGACCAACGACGTCGAGATCGCCAAGTCGAACATCATGCTGATCGGCCCGACCGGCTGCGGCAAGACCCTGCTGGCGCAGACGCTCGCGCGCATGCTGGACGTGCCGTTCACGATGGCTGACGCCACGACGCTCACCGAGGCGGGCTACGTCGGCGAGGATGTCGAGAACATCATCCTGAAGCTCCTGCAGGCCGCCGACTACAATGTCGAGCGGGCGCAGCGCGGCATCGTCTATATCGATGAGGTCGACAAGATCAGCCGCAAGTCGGACAACCCCTCGATCACCCGCGACGTGTCGGGCGAGGGTGTCCAGCAGGCGCTGCTCAAGATCATGGAAGGCACCGTTGCGTCGGTGCCGCCGCAGGGCGGCCGCAAGCATCCGCAGCAGGAATTCCTGCAGGTGGACACGACCAACATCCTGTTCATCTGCGGTGGTGCGTTCTCGGGACTGGACAAGCTGATCGCGCAGCGCCGCCAGGGCACGTCGATCGGCTTCGGCGCCGAAGTGCGGGGCCCGGACGACCGGCGTACCGGCGAGGTGCTGCGCGACCTGGAGCCCGAGGACCTGCTGAAGTACGGCCTCATCCCCGAGTTCGTCGGCCGCCTGCCGGTGGTCGCCACGCTCGAGGACCTCGACGAGACCGCCTTGGTCGAAATCCTGACTCGGCCCAAGAACGCGCTGCTGAAGCAGTATCAGCGGCTGTTCGACATGGAGCGCGTGAAGCTCAAATTCTCCGACGATGCGCTCCGCGCCGTCGCCCAGAAGGCGATCATGCGAAAGACCGGCGCACGCGGCTTGCGGTCGATTATGGAGACCGTGTTGCTCGACACCATGTACGACCTCCCGTCGCTCGACGGGGTGGACGAGGTGGTGATCAACCGCGAGGTGATCGAGGGCCGGGCGCAGCCGCTCTATGTCCATGGCGAGCGCAAGGAAGGCGTGGCGGCGGCGACGCCGGCTTAGTTCTTGCACTGGCGGGGCAGCCCGCCTTTCACAGGCCGGGCTTGAACAAGCGCCAGCGAATGCCGATGTTTTACGGGGAGCGCGCGTCTTTTTCCGTCGTGACCGGCCCCTTCGGGCGGCGCGATGGCGGGGCGGAGCGGCTTCACCGATAGACTGGAGATTGTGAGGGACCATGACCGTGAGCGCCGCCACCCCCGCCGGCACCATCTACCCCGTGCTCCCGCTGCGCGACATCGTCGTGTTTCCGGGCATGATCGTTCCGCTCTTCGTCGGTCGCGAGAAGAGCGTGAAGGCGCTGGAAGAGGTCATGAAGGACGACAAGCAGATCCTGCTGGTCGCCCAGAAGAACGCCGGCCAGGACGATCCGGGTCCGGAGGACATCTACGATATCGGCACGCTCGGCACCGTGCTGCAGCTCCTGAAGCTGCCCGACGATACGGTTAAGGTGCTGGTCGAAGGCGGCCGGCGCGTGAAGCTCGGCGCCTACACGGGCCGCAGCGAGTTCTTCGAGGCCCGCGCCGTCGAGATGCCCGAGGGCGACAGCGAGCCGGCGGAGCTGACGGCGCTTGCCCGGTCGGTCGTGGGCGAGTTCGAGAACTATGTGAAGCTGAACAAGAAGGTGCCGCCCGAGGTCGTGGTCTCGATCAACAAGATCGAGGAGCCGGCCAAGCTCGCCGACACGATCTCCGCGCATCTCGCGATGAAGGTCGCCGACAAGCAGGAGCTGCTGGAGCTCGACACCGTCGCCAAGCGCCTTGAGCGCATTCTCGCTATGATGGAAGGCGAGATCGGCGTGCTGCAGGTCGAGAAGAAGATCCGCAACCGCGTGAAGCGGCAGATGGAGAAGACCCAGCGCGAGTACTATCTCAACGAGCAGATGAAGGCGATCCAGAAGGAGCTTGGCGAGACCGAGGACGGTCGCGACGAGGTCTCCGAGCTGGAGAAGCGCATCAAGAAGACGCGACTGAGCAAGGAAGCGCGCGAGAAGGCCATGGCGGAGGTGAAGAAGCTCCGGACCATGAGCCCGATGTCGGCCGAAGCGACGGTGGTGCGCAACTACCTCGAGTGGCTGCTGTCGATTCCGTGGCGCAAGCCGACCCGCATTATCAAGGACCTGAAGAACGCCGAAGCCGTGCTCGACGCCGACCACCATGGGCTCGAGAAGGTGAAGGAGCGCATCCTCGAGTATCTCGCGGTGCAGCAGCGCGTCGAGAAAATGAAGGGCCCGATCCTCTGCCTCGTCGGCCCGCCGGGCGTCGGCAAGACCTCGCTCGGCAAGTCGATTGCCAAGGCGACAGGACGCAACTTCATCCGCGTGTCGCTGGGCGGCGTGCGCGATGAGGCCGAGATCCGCGGCCACCGGCGTACCTACATCGGCTCGCTGCCCGGCAAGATCATCCAGAGCATGAAGAAGGCGAAGTCGTCGAACCCGCTCTTCCTGCTCGACGAGATCGACAAGCTGGGCGCGGACTTCCGCGGCGATCCGTCGTCGGCGTTGCTCGAGGTTCTTGACCCCGAGCAGAACGGCACGTTCAGCGACCACTATCTTGAGGTCGACTACGACCTCTCGAACGTGATGTTCATCACGACGGCGAACTCGCTGCGCATGGCGCAGCCGCTGCTCGACCGCATGGAGATCATCCGCCTGCCGGGCTACACCGAGGACGAGAAGGTGGCGATCGCCCGCAAGCATCTGATCCCGAAGCAGATCGAGGCGAACGGCCTCAAGCCGAGCGAACTCGACATCCACGACGACGCGGTGCGCGACCTGGTGCGCTACTACACGCGCGAGGCGGGCGTCCGCAATCTGGAGCGTGAGATCGCCAATCTCGGCCGCAAGGCGACCAAGGAGATCCTGCTCAAGGGCACGGCCAAGGTGAAGATCGGCGCGAAGAACCTTGAGAAGTACGCGGGGGTCCGTCGCCACCGCTTCGGTGAGGCCGAGGCCGAGGACATGATCGGCATCACGACCGGCCTGGCCTGGACCGAGGTCGGCGGCGAGCTGCTGCAGGTCGAAGCCGTGCTCGTGCCTGGCAAGGGCCGGATGACGGTAACCGGCAAGCTGGGCGACGTGATGCAGGAGTCGGTGCAGGCGGCCAACGCCTATGTACGTTCCCGCGCCGGGTCGTTCGGCATCCCCAAGGCGGTGTTCGAGCGGCGTGACATCCACATCCACGTGCCGGAGGGGGCGACCCCGAAGGATGGTCCCTCGGCGGGTGTCGCGATGATCACCTCGATCGTATCGGCCCTGAGCGGCGTGGCAGTCCGCAAGGACGTCGCCATGACGGGTGAGATCAGCCTGCGCGGCCGGGTCATGCCGATCGGCGGGTTGAAGGAGAAGATGCTGGCGGCGCTGCGGGGCGGTCTCACGACCGTGCTGATCCCCAAGGAGAACGAGCGCGACCTGCCGGAGATCCCGGACAATGTGAAGAAGGGGCTGAAGATCATCTCCGTCTCGACCGTGGACGAGGTCCTGGCCAACGCGCTCACCAAGCCGCTGGTCGCGGTCGAGTGGCCGGACGATCTCACCACCCCGGTGCCGGCGGCCGAGCCCAAGGGCGAACTTCGGGCCCATTGAACCGGGCGGGGCGCCGATCGTCGGCGCCCCATATGAGGCGGGTCGTGGACTGGTTGGTGTCTATTCGTGGTATTCGACCGTTGACGGCCCTTTCCCCCGGCCTCTAGAGTCGGGGAGCGGGACCAGCGGGGGCAGGCGGTGAACAAGAACGATCTCATTGCCGCCGTAGCGGCCTCCACCAATCTGTCCAAGGTTGATGCGGCGTCGGCCATCGACGCCACGCTTGCCGTCATCACCAAAGCCTTGCGCAAGCGGGACCGGGTGCTGCTGGTCGGGTTCGGGACGTTCCAGGTTGCGCGACGCAAGGCGAGCGAGGGGCGCAACCCGAAGACGGGTGAGAAGATCAAGATCGCCGCGGCCAATGTCGCGCGCTTCAAATCGAGCCCGGCGCTGAAGGAAGCGCTCAACTGAACGACGGTGCGCGGCGGCGCCCAGCGTGGTAGTCGCGGCGGCTGCGGCGGGGCGATTAGCTCAGTTGGTAGAGCATCTCGTTTACACCGAGGGGGTCGGCGGTTCGAGCCCGTCATCGCCCACCACCGCAATTTGGCGCACAGCACTCAAACCCTTGATTTTGCGGCATTTTGACGAGGCTGCGTTGCTTGACACCCCAGCACGCGTCCGATATCTCTCGCGCGCCGTTTGAGGCAAGAAGCGGGCGTAGTTCAGTTGGTTAGAACGCCGGCCTGTCACGCCGGAGGTCGCGGGTTCGAGTCCCGTCGCTCGCGCCAGCTTCTTGGGCTGGCGTCCCGGATGGGGTGAGGGGTGACGATGGAAGCGCTTCTGAAGGACTACCTTCCCATCCTCATCTTTTTTGGCCTCGCCATCGGTCTGGTCTGCGCCATGTTGGGCGGTTCCTATCTGGTCGCCCGCCAAGCGCCGAATTCCGAAAAACTCTCGCCGTTCGAGTGCGGCTTCGCACCGTTCGACGATGCGCGTGGCCAGTTCGACGTGCGCTTCTATCTGGTCGCGATCCTGTTCATCATTTTCGACCTTGAGGTCGCCTTCCTGTTCCCCTGGGCGGTGGCGCTGGGTGATATCGGCGTCTTCGGGTTCTGGTCGATGATGCTCTTCCTTGGCGTCTTGACCGTCGGCTTCATCTACGAATGGCGCAAGGGAGCCCTCGAATGGGAGTGACGAGTCCCATCCAGGGCCAGGCCGAGGCCGCCCTCACCCGAGCCCTGCAGGACGAGCTGCAGGACAAGGGATTCGTTGTCGCGCAGGTCGACAAGCTCGTCACCTGGGCGCGCACGGGCTCGCTGTGGGGCCTCACCTTCGGACTCGCCTGCTGCGGCGTGGAAATGATCCACGCCTGGATGAGCCGCTACGATCTCGATCGCTTCGGCTTCGCGCCGATGCCGAGCCCGCGCGCGGCCGACGTCATGATCGTGGCGGGCACGCTCACCAACAAGATGGCGCCGGCACTGCGCAAGGTCTACGACCAGATGGCCGAGCCGCGCTACGTGATCTCGATGGGCTCCTGCGCCAACGGCGGCGGCTACTACCACTACAGCTACTCCGTCGTGCGCGGCTGCGATCGCATCGTGCCGGTCGACGTCTATGTGCCCGGCTGCCCCCCCACGGCCGAGGCCCTGCTGTACGGGATCCTGCAGCTGCAGAAGAAGATCCGCCGCACCGGAACGTTGGTACGCTGAGGCCGCGATGACGGAAGCGCTCAATCGTCTGGCCGCCCACATCGTGGCGGCTTCCAAAGGCGCGGTCTCATCGAGCGCGGTTGCGTTGGGCGAGCTGATGCTCGAGACGACGCCGGAGCGGCTGCTCGACCTGTTGCGGCTCCTGCGCGACGACCCGAAGTGCCAGTTCAGTCAGCTGATCGACATCTGCGGCGTCGACTGGCCCGAGCGGCCCAAGCGCTTCGAGATCGTCTACAACCTTCTCAGCCTCACCCAGAACCAGCGCGTGCGCGTAAAGCTTTCGACCGACGAGACGACGCCGGTTCCGACGGCGGTTCCGGTCTACAGCGCCGCCGGCTGGTTCGAGCGCGAGACCTGGGACCTCTACGGCGTTTGGTTCTCCGATCACCCCGATCTGCGGCGCATCCTCACCGACTACGGCTTCGAGGGTCATCCGCTGCGCAAGGACTTCCCGCTGACGGGCTTCGTCGAAGTGCGCTGGGACGACGAGCAGAAGCGCGTGATCTACGAGCCGGTGAAGCTGCCGCAGGACTTTCGGCGGTTCGATTTCCTTAGTCCCTGGGAGGGCGCGCGCGCGGCGCTCCCAGGCGACGAAAAGGCCAAGGCGGGCTGAGCGGCGATGTCGGACGTCGAGATCAAGACCCTGACGATGAATTTCGGGCCGCAGCACCCGGCGGCCCACGGCGTCCTGCGTCTTGTCGTCGAGATGGACGGCGAGATCGTCGAGCGCTGCGATCCGCATATCGGGCTGTTGCATCGCGGCACCGAGAAACTGATCGAGCACAAGACGTACCTCCAGGCGATCCCGTACTTCGACCGGCTCGATTACGTCTCGCCGATGTGCCAGGAGCACGCGTACGCACTCGCGGTCGAGAAGCTGCTGCAGATCGAGGCGCCGGAGCGGGCTCAGTACATCCGTGTGCTGTTCTCCGAGATCACCCGCATCCTCAATCACATCCTGAACGTCACGACGTTCGCGATGGATGTCGGAGCGCTGACGCCGCCGCTCTGGGGCTTTGAGCAGCGCGAGCTCCTCATGGAGTACTACGAGCAGGTGAGCGGCTCGCGCATGCATGCGGCCTACTTCCGGCCGGGCGGCGTTCACCAGGATCTGCCGGACGGCATGCTGGAGTCGATGGCCGGCTGGACCAAGCAGTTCCTCCCGTTCCTGAAGGACATCGACAGTCTGCTGACCGAGAACCGCATCTTCCGTCAGCGCACGGTCGATATCGGAGTGGTCGACAAGGCGATGGCGCTGGACTGGGGTTTCTCTGGCCCATTGATCCGCGCTTCGGGCGTGCCGTGGGATCTGCGCAAGTCGCAACCCTACGACGCATACGAGCGTGTCGATTTCGACATCCCGGTGGGCAAGACCGGCGACTGCTTCGCGCGCTATCTCGTCCGCCTGGAGGAGATGCGTCAGAGCGTGCGCATCATGGACCAGTGCATCGCCAAGCTCCGACGCCTCAAGGGACCGGTGCGTGTTGACGATCGCAAGATCGCGCCACCTCGTCGTGCCGAGATGAAAGACTCGATGGAAGCGCTGATCCACCACTTCAAGCTCTACACCGAGGGCTACAAGGTGCCGGCCGGCGAGACCTACACCGCTGTCGAGGCGCCCAAGGGTGAGTTCGGCGTCTATCTCGTGTCGGACGGCACCAACAAGCCGTACCGGTGCAAGATCCGCGCCCCGGGCTTCCCGCACTTGCAGGCGCTCGACGCGATGACCAAGGGCCACCAACTGGCCGACATGTCGGCGAACATCGGTTCGCTCGACATCGTGTTCGGCGAAATCGACCGGTAGGAGAGCGGCAGAGATGGCGATGGTAACCGCCGATCCGAAGGACGTACCGCAAGTCGCGAGCTTCGCCTTCACGGCCGAGAACGAGGCCAGCGCGCGCGCGCTGATGGCGAAGTATCCGGCCGGCCGACAGGCCAGCGCGGTCATCGCGGTGCTCGACCTCGCGCAGCGTCAGCAGGGCTGGTTGCCGCGGGTGGCGATGGACGAGGTGGCACGGCTTCTCGATATGGCGCCGATTCGCGTCTACGAGATCGCGACGTTCTATACGATGTTCCAGCTGAAGCCGAAGGGCCGGCACCTCCTGCAGGTCTGCACGACCACGCCGTGCTGGCTGCGCGGGTCCGACGACATCATGAAGGCCTGCCGCGCGGCGGCCGACGGCACGGTGTTCAGCGTTCAAGAGGTCGAGTGCCTCGGTGCCTGCGTGAACGCGCCGGTGGTCCAGATCGACGACGACTTCTACGAGGATCTGGATGCGGCCTCGCTCGGGCGGGTGCTCGATGCCTTCCGACGCGGCGAGCGGCCGAAGGCGGGCCCGCAGATCGACCGGCAGACGTCAGCGCCGGCCGGCGGCCCCACCACCTTGGCCACAGGGGATTGAGCCATGCTCGCCGATCGCGATCGAATCTTCACCAATCTCTACGGCTTCCATGACTGGCGGCTCGACGCGGCGCGCAAGCGCGGCGCGTGGGACGGCACGAAGGAGCTGATCGCGCGCGGTCCCGACGCGATCATCGACGAGATGAAGAAGTCCGGCCTGCGCGGTCGTGGTGGCGCGGGCTTCCCGACGGGTCTCAAGTGGTCCTTCATGCCCAAGGAGGTGAAGGACCGGCCTCACTATCTGATCGTGAACGCCGACGAGTCCGAGCCCGGCACCTGCAAGGACCGGGACATCATGCGCCACGATCCGCATCTACTGATCGAAGGCTGCCTGGTCGCTGGCTTCGCCATGCGCGCGAACGCGGGCTACATCTATGTGCGCGGCGAGTTCTACAATGAGGCGGTCACGCTCGAGGCGGCCATTCGTGAAGCATACGACGCAGGCCTGCTGGGCAAGAACGCCTGCGGCTCGGGCTGGGACTTTGATCTCTATGTCCATCGCGGCGCCGGCGCCTATATCTGTGGCGAGGAAACGGCGCTGATCGAGAGCCTGGAAGGCAAGAAGGGCATGCCGCGGCTGAAGCCGCCATTCCCTGCCGGCTCCGGTCTCTATGGCTGCCCATCCACGGTGAACAACGTCGAGTCGATCGCGGTGGCACCCACCATCCTGCGGCGCGGCGCGGCGTGGTTCTCCGGACTCGGCCGCCAGAACAACACCGGTACCAAGCTCTTCTGCATCTCGGGCCACGTGAACAAGCCCTGCAACGTGGAAGAGGAGATGGGCATTCCGCTCCGCACCCTGATCGAGCGGCACGCCGGCGGCGTGCGCGGCGGCTGGGACAATCTTCTGGCGGTGATCCCGGGTGGCGCTTCGGTGCCGCTGCTGCCGAAGTCGATCTGCGACACGGTTCTGATGGATTTCGATTCCTTGCGCGACGTGAAGTCGGGGCTGGGCACCGCCGCGGTGATCGTGATGGACAAGTCCACCGACATCGTGAAGGCCATCGCGCGGCTGTCGTACTTCTACAAGCACGAGAGCTGCGGCCAGTGCACGCCCTGCCGCGAGGGCACCGGCTGGATGTGGCGGGTGATGGAGCGCATGGTGAAGGGCGAGGCGCGGCTCGATGAGATCGACGCGCTTGAGGACGTCACGCGCCAGGTCGAGGGCCACACGATCTGCGCGCTGGGCGACGCGGCGGCCTGGCCGATCCAGGGCCTGATCCGGCATTTCCGGCCCGAAATGGAACGACGCATCCAGGCGCGAACCCAAAGACTGGCGGCGGAGTAGAGCCATGCCCAAGATGAAAATCGACGGCAGGGAGATCGAGGTGCCCGCGGGCATCACGGTGCTGCAGGCCTGCGAGATGGCCGGCGTCGAGATTCCGCGCTTCTGCTACCACGAGCGCCTGTCGATCGCCGGCAATTGCCGCATGTGCCTGGTGGAGCAAGAGAAGGCACCGAAGCCGATCGCCTCCTGCGCGATGCCGGTGATGGAGGGCATGTCGATCCGGACCGACACGCCCACCGTCCAGAAGGCTCGCAACGGCGTGATGGAATTCCTGCTGATCAACCATCCGCTGGACTGTCCGATCTGCGACCAGGGCGGCGAGTGCGACCTGCAGGATCAGGCGATGGCCTATGGCTTCGATCGCAGCCGCTACGCCGAGAACAAGCGCGCGGTGCCGGACAAGGAGCTGGGTCCGCTCGTCAAGACCTCGATGAACCGCTGCATCCACTGCACGCGCTGCGTCCGGTTCGCCACCGAAGTTGCGGGTGTCGAAGAGCTGGGCGCGACGGCACGCGGCGAGAGCATGGAGGTCACGACCTACGTCGAGCGGTCGCTCTCGACCGAACTCGCCGGCAATCTGGTCGATCTCTGCCCGGTGGGCGCGCTCACATCCAAGCCGTACGCGTTCGTCGCCCGGCCGTGGGAACTCACCAAGACCGAGTCGATCGACGTCCTGGACGCGCTGGGATCGAGCATCCGCATTGATTCGCGCGGCGCCGAAGTGATGCGCGTGCTGCCGCGCCTGCATGAGGACGTGAATGAGGAGTGGATCTCCGACAAGACGCGCCATGCCATCGACGGGTTGCGCCGCCAGCGGCTCGACCAGCCCTACGTCCGCCGTGACGGCAAACTCCAGCCCGCGACCTGGAACGAGGCGTTCGCCGCCATCGCCGCCCGACTGAAGGGCCTCGACGGTGCACGGATCGCGGCGATCGCAGGCGATCAGTGCGACGCCGAGGCGATGGTGGCGCTCAAGGACCTGATGGCAGCGCTGGGTTCGCCCAACATCGACTGCCGCCAGGATGGCGCGGCGCTGCGGGCGGGACCGCGCGGCGGCTACATCTTCAATGCAGGCATTCGGGGCATCGAGACGGCCGACGCGATCCTGCTGATCGGGACCGATCCGCGCGCGGAGTCGCCGGTCTTGAACGCGCGTATCCGCAAGCGCCATCTTGCCGGGCGCGTGGCCATCGGCAGCATCGGGCCGGCGGGCGATCTCACCTATCCTGTGGAGCGCCTCGGTGCCGGCCCGTCCAGCCTGCGCGATTTGCAGGACGGCAAGTCGAGCTTCCTCGCCAAACTCAAGGCCGCGCGCCATCCGCTGATCGTGTTGGGCATGGGTGCGTTGGCGCGACCGGACGGCGCGACGGTGCTGGCGATGGCGCGTTCGCTCGCCGAGAGCTGCAACGCCGTCCGCGAGGACTGGAACGGCTTCGCCGTGCTGCACACGGCCGCTTCCCGCGTCGGTGGCCTCGATCTGGGACTGGTGCCGGGGCAGGGCGGTCGTGATGTCGCCAGCATCCTGGCGGGCGCTGCCAAGCGCGAGATCGATGTCGTCTATCTGCTGGGCGCTGACGAGATCGATACCGGGGCGCTGGGCAAGGCATTCGTGATATATCAGGGCCACCACGGCGACGCTGGTGCCCAGCGTGCCGATGTGATCCTGCCGGGCGCGGCCTATACGGAGAAGTCGGGCACCTACGTGAACACCGAGGGCCGTGTGCAGCAGACGCGGCGCGCGGTGCATCCCCCCGGCGACGCGCGCGAGGATTGGACGATCCTGCGTGCGCTGTCGGCGGTGCTGGAGAAGACCCTGCCTTACGACACGCTCGATCAGGTCCGGGCGCGTCTGGTCGCCGTGAATCCGGTCTTCGCCGGACTGGATCGCCAGACCGCCGGCGCCTGGGGCGCCTTCGGTGCCACGGGTTCGTTGGGCGATGCGCCATTCGCGCGTGCGGTGGCGAATTTCTACATGACGTGTCCGGTGAGCCGTGCGAGCGAGACGATGGCGGCCTGCACCGCCTCGCGCGGTCGCGCGATGGCGGCGGAGTAGGCGATGCTGGCCGATCTCCTCCACTTCTTCACGACCCACTGGCTGGGCCAGGTGCTGGTGATCCTGGCGCAGTGCCTCGCGGTCACGGTGCCTCTCCTGGTTTCTGTGGCCTACATGACCTACGTCGATCGCAAGGTCTGGGCCTCGATCCAGCTGCGTCGCGGGCCGAACGTGGTGGGCCCCTTCGGTCTGTTGCAGCCTTTCGCCGATGGGCTGAAGCTCGTCCTCAAGGAAACCATCGTGCCCTCCAGCGCCAACAAGGTGCTGTTCGTGCTGGCGCCGATGATCACATTCATCACCGCGCTGGTCGCTTGGGCCGTGGTGCCGTTCGACGACGGCTGGGTCATTGCCGACATCAACGTCGGTATCCTCTATCTGTTTGCGATCTCCTCGCTCGGCGTCTACGGCATCATCATCGCCGGCTGGGCCAGCAATTCGAAGTACGCCTTCCTCGGAGCCCTGCGCTCGGCGGCACAGATGGTGTCCTACGAGGTCTCGATCGGCTTCGTGCTGGTGTGCGTGCTCCTCTGCACGGGCTCGCTCAACCTGTCGAAGGTGGTGGCCTCGCAAGCGGGTGGCTTCTGGCACTGGTACTGGCTGCCGCTGCTGCCGATGTTCGTCATCTTCTTCGTCTCGGCGCTCGCGGAAACCAACCGCACGCCCTTCGATCTGCCGATGTCGGAGGCTGAACTCGTCGCGGGGTTCCACACCGAATACTCGTCGATGACCTTCGGTCTCTTTTTCCTCGGCGAGTACGCCAACATGATCCTGCTGTCGGCGATGGGGGCGGTGCTGTTCCTCGGCGGCTGGCATGCGCCGTTCGATGTTGCGCCCTTCACCTGGGTGCCCGGCGTGGTCTGGTTCGCGCTCAAGATCGCGTTCTTGCTGTTCATCTTCAGCTGGACCAAGGGAACGCTGCCTCGGTACCGCTACGACCAGCTGATGCGGCTCGGCTGGAAAGTGTTCCTTCCGGTGTCGCTGTTCTGGGTCGTCGTGACCGCCGCCATGCTGCAGTTCGGTGGCTGGGTTCCCAAGGGCTAGGTGACGGGCAATGGCATCCCTCGATCGCGCCGCGCGTTCGTTCCTGCTCTCCGAGCTGGTGGCGGGTTTCGCGCTCACCCTGAAGTACATGTTCAAGCCGAAGGTGACGGTGAACTACCCCTTCGAGAAGGGGCCGCTGTCGCCGCGTTTCCGGGGCGAACACGCGCTCAGGCGGTACGAGAACGGCGAAGAGCGCTGCATTGCCTGCAAGCTCTGCGAGGCGATCTGTCCAGCGCAGGCCATCACGATCGAGGCCGAGCCGCGCGATGACGGCAGCCGGCGCACGACGCGCTACGACATCGACATGACGAAGTGTATCTACTGCGGCTTCTGCCAGGAAGCCTGCCCGGTGGATGCGATCGTCGAAGGCCCGAACTTCGAGTTCGCCACGGAAACTCGCGAGGAGCTGATGTACGACAAGGCGAAGCTGCTCGCGAACGGCGATCGCTGGGAGGCCGAGATCGCGGCCAACCTGCGCGCCGATGCGGCGCATCGCTAAGGCCGGGCGGGGGAGACGACACCCATGGAGCTCCAGGCGCTCGCCTTCTACGTCTTCGCGGCCATCACCGTGGTCTCCGCGGCCATGGTCGTGGGCTCGCGCAATCCGGTCTACTCGGTCCTCTACCTGATCCTGGCGTTCTTCAACGCCGCCGCGCTCTTCCTGCTGCTGGGCGCGGAGTTCATCGCCATGATCCTGGTGATCGTCTATGTCGGCGCCGTGGCGGTGCTGTTCTTGTTCGTTGTGATGATGCTCGACATCAATCTCACTGAGCTGAAGCAGGGCTTCCTGCGCTACCTGCCGGTGGGCGCCACCATTGGCGTCGTACTCCTGCTCGAGATCCTGTTTGCGCTGGGGGTGCTGGGTGCAAGCAAGGGAACGGTGGCGGAGCTCGCGGCCAAAGGTGTGCCGGTTTCGTCGGTCGAGAACACCCGCGCTCTGGGGCGCGTGCTTTACACTCAGTACTTCTATCTCTTCCAGGCCGCCGGGCTGGTGCTGCTGGTTGCCATGATCGGCGCCATCGTGCTGACGCTACGGCAGAGGCCGGGCGTGCGCCGTCAGAACGTTGGCGACCAGCTCTACCGGCGGCGCGACAAGGCGGTGACGGTGGTTAAGGTTCCGACCCGGGGCGGTGTCCGATGATGGCCGTCGGTCTGGGTCACTATCTTGCGCTCGCAGCGATTCTGTTCACACTGGGCGTGTTCGGTATCTTCCTGAACCGCAAGAACGTGATCGTGATCCTGATGTCGGTCGAGCTGATGCTGCTCGCCGTCAACATCAACCTCGTGGCGTTCTCGGCTTTCCGCGGGAACATCGAGGGCCAGGTCTTCGCCATGCTGGTGCTGACCGTGGCGGCGGCCGAAGCCGCGATCGGGCTCGCCATTCTCGTGGTCTATTTCCGCAATCGCGGAACGATCGCGGTCGAAGACATCAACGCGATGAAGGGCTGACGGGGAGCCGCGCCGATTATGGATCTTGCCGTCAAGCTCATCGTCTTCCTGCCGTTGCTGGCCGCCGCCATCGCCGGCCTGTTTTGCCGCGTCATCGGCGACCGCCCAGCGCAGTTCGTCACGTGCGCTGCGCTGCTTGCAGCCGCGGTGCTCTCTTGCTGGGTGTTCGTGCGGATCGGCTTCGGACCGGCCGATCAGAAGCTCGTCGTGGTGAAGCTCTCCACCTGGATCGGCTCGGGCACGCTCGACGTCGACTGGGCACTCCGGATCGACACGCTGACGGCCGTGATGCTGGTCGTGGTCACCGTCGTGTCCTCGATGGTCCATGTCTATTCGGTCGGCTACATGGCCGAGGACGCCAGCATTCCGCGTTTCATGGCGTATCTCAGCCTGTTCACCTTCTTCATGCTGATGCTCGTGACGTCGGACAATCTGGTCCAGATGTTCTTCGGCTGGGAGGGCGTGGGGCTCGCCTCGTATCTGCTGATCGGCTTCTGGTTCGACAAGCCGTCGGCCAACGCGGCCGCCATCAAAGCCTTCCTGGTGAACAGGGTCGGCGATTTCGGCTTCGCGCTCGGCATCTTCGCCGTCTGGATGCTGACCGGGTCGGTCTCGTTCAACGAGATTTTCGCCAAGGCGGGCGACTTCGCCAAGATGAACATCCAGTTCCTCGGCATGGAGCTGAACGCGCTAACGACCTGCTGCCTGCTGCTGTTTGTGGGCGCGATGGGCAAGTCCGCGCAGCTCGGCCTGCACACCTGGCTGCCCGACGCGATGGAAGGCCCCACGCCGGTGTCGGCGCTGATCCATGCCGCGACCATGGTGACCGCGGGCGTCTTCATGGTGGCGCGCCTGTCGCCGCTGTTCGAGCTGTCGCAAACCGCGCTTGCGGTGGTGACGCTGGTGGGCGCCGCTACGGCGTTCTTCGCCGCCACCGTCGGCCTCACCCAATTCGACATCAAGCGGGTCATTGCCTATTCGACCTGCAGCCAGCTCGGCTACATGTTCTTCGCCTGCGGTGTGGGCGCCTATTCGGCGGCCATGTTCCATCTCATGACGCACGCCTTCTTCAAGGCGCTTCTGTTCCTCGGCGCGGGCTCAGTGATCCACTGCCTGCACCACGAACAGGACATGCGCGCGATGGGCGGCGTGCGCGAGAAGGCGCCGCAGACCTTCGCGCTGATGTGGGTCGGCACACTGGCGCTCGCCGGCATCGGTGTGCCGGTGATCCTGGGCCACGGGCTCGGCTTCGCCGGATTCTATTCGAAGGACATCATCCTGGAAGCCGCTTTCGGGGCGCATTCAACGGTCGGCTTCGTGGCCTTCTGGCTCGGCATCCTTGGCGCCTTCATGACGGCGTTCTACTCCGCGCGACTGATGTTCATGACCTTCTACGGCAAGTACCGCGGCGATCATCACACCTGGGACCATGCCCACGAGTCGCCGCCGTCCATGCTGATCCCGCTCTATGTCCTGGGGCTGGGCGCGGTGTTCGCGGGCATCGTCGCCTACAACTGGTTTGTCGGCGACAGCTGGCAGGCCTTCTGGGGCAAGTCGATCGCCATCGCCTCGACCAAGGAGATCCTGCACCACGCCCACGAGGTCCCGCTCTGGGTGAAGGTGCTGCCGCTGGTCATGGCGTTGTCGGGCATCGCGTTGAGCTACCTCTACTACGTGAAGTCGCCCGATCTGCCCGCGCGTACGATCGCGGCCTTCCCCTCGCTCCATCGCTTCTTCTTCAACAAGTGGTTCTTTGACGAGCTCTACGACCGGCTGTTCGTCCGGCCATCGCTCGCGCTCGGAAAAGCGCTCTGGAAGAAGGGCGACGTCGCCATCATCGATGGCGTTGGCCCCGATGGCATTGCGGCCGGAACGCAGGGCTTTTCGAGCGTGCTGAGCCGTTTCCAGAGCGGCTACCTCTATCACTACGCCTTCGCGATGCTGGTCGGTGTCGCGGGCCTTGTGACCTACTTCCTGCTGGCGAAGGGCTGAGCCGATGTCGTCCTGGCCGCTCCTCTCGCTGGTGATTTTCCTGCCGCTCGTCGGCGCGCTGTTCTGCCTCGTCGTGCAGGGTCCGAAAGAGGTCGTCGACCGGAATTGCCGCAGCGCGGCGTTGATGACCTCGCTGGTCACCTTCGCGGTCTCGTTGCTGCTCTGGACGGGCTTCGACCCGACCAAGGCGGGCTTCCAGTTCGTCGAGAAGGCAGCCTGGGTGCCGGCGCTCGGGATCGGTTACCACCTCGGGGTCGACGGTATCTCTGTCTTCTTCGTCTTGCTGTCGACCCTGCTGACGCCGATCTGCATTCTGGCGAGTTGGGAGGCGATCGAGCATCGCGTGCGCGAGTACATGATCGCGTTCCTGGTCCTCGAGACCTTCATGGTCGGCATGTTCTGCGCGCTCGATTTCGCGCTGTTCTATGTCTTCTTCGAGGGCGTGCTGATCCCGATGTTCCTGATCATCGGTGTCTGGGGCGGCAAGCGGCGCGTCTATTCGGCGTTCAAATTCTTCCTCTATACGCTGGCCGGCTCGGTGCTGATGTTGCTCGCGATCATCGCGATCTACTGGCAGATCGGCACGACCGACATTCCGACCGCGATGGAGAAGCTGAACCTGTCGTTCGCCTGGCAGTTCTGGCTGTGGCTTGCCTTCTTCGCGTCCTTCGCGGTGAAGGTGCCGATGTGGCCGGTCCATACCTGGCTGCCCGACGCGCACGTCGAGGCGCCGACAGCCGGGTCGGTGATCCTGGCCGGCGTGCTTCTGAAGATGGGGGGATACGGCTTCCTGCGGCTGTCGGTGCCACTCCTCCCGGAAGCCACGCAGTACTTCGCGCCGCTGGTCTTTGGATTGAGCATCGTTGCCGTCATCTACACCTCGCTTGTCGCGTTGGTGCAGGAGGACATGAAGAAGCTGATCGCCTATTCGTCGGTCGCCCACATGGGCTTCGTGACGATCGGCATCTTTGTGATGAACGCGCAGGGCGTACAGGGCTCAATCTTCCAGATGCTGAGCCATGGGATCGTGTCGGCAGCGCTGTTCCTGTGCGTCGGCGTCATCTACGACCGCATGCACACCCGCGAGATCGCGGCCTATGGTGGCCTGGTGCATCGGATGCCGCGCTATGCCTTCGTGTTCCTGTTCTTCACCTTGGCAAGCGTCGGTCTGCCGGGCCTGTCGGGCTTCGTTGGCGAATTCCTGGTGCTGATCGGCGCCTTCAAGGCGAATACCTGGGTCGGCACGCTCGCGAGTACCGGCGTGGTGCTGGGCGCGGCCTACGCGCTCTGGCTCTATCGCAAGGTCGTGTTCGGCGAGCTCACCAAGGATTCGCTCAAGGCCATTCTCGACATGAATCGCCGCGAGATGGCCATCTTTGCGCCGCTGGTGCTGCTGGCGCTCTGGATGGGCATTTATCCGGCCTCGTTCCTCGATCCGATGGCGCCCGCCGTCGACAAGCTGATCGGCGACTACCAGGCGGCACTGAAGCTCGCGCGCACCGCGGCGCTGGCACCGTGAGCGGGCGGGGATAGGACAATGGCAACCGGTATCGACTCCTGGACGCTCGCCCGGCCCGAGATCTTCCTCGCCGCCGCGACCTGCTTGCTCCTGATCTGGGGCGTGGTGCGCGGCGAGCGCTCGGTCAATCTCGTCTCGGGCGCGACGGCGTTGGCGTTGGTGGCGACAGCGGCGCTTCTCTTCCTGCCGTTCCGGGAAGGCACGGCCTTTGCCTCGTTGTTCGTCGTGGATCGCCTGACCGCGACCATGAAGGCGCTGGTTCTCGTCAGCAGCGCCGTGGCGCTCCTGATGTCGCGCGCCTACTTCGAGAAGGTTGGCGCCTGGCGCTTCGAGTATCCCATCCTGCTGGCGCTGGCGGCGCTCGGCATGATGCTGATGATCTCCGCCAACGATCTGATGTCGGTCTATGTCGGGCTGGAGCTGCAGTCGCTCGCGCTCTACGTCGTGGCCTCGTTCCAGCGCGACGATGCGCGCTCCACCGAAGCCGGCGTTAAGTACTTCGTCCTCGGCTCCGTGGCGTCCGGGCTGCTGCTGTTCGGCGCGTCGTTGATCTACGGCTATTGCGGCAGCACCCAGTTCGCGCGCATCTCGCAGGCCCTGCTGGAGGGGCGAGCCGCCGAACTCGGCGTGGTGGTGGGACTGGTGTTCTTCGTCACGGGCCTCGCTTTCAAGGTCTCGGCCGTTCCGTTCCACATGTGGACGCCGGACGTCTATGAGGGCGCGCCGACGCCGGTCACCGCGCTGTTCGCCGCGGCCCCGAAGGTCGCCGCGATCTCGCTGCTGGTGTCCGTGCTGATGGGGCCGTTCAAGCCGCTGTTCGCGCAATGGCAACAGATCCTCGTGGCCGCCGCCGTGCTGTCGATGCTGCTGGGCGCGGTTGCCGCGATCCGGCAGACCAACATCAAGCGCCTGATGGCCTATTCCTCCATCGGCAATGTCGGCTACATCCTGCTCGGCCTCGCGAGCGGCACCGAGAAGGGCGTGCAGGGCGTGGTCTTCTTCCTCGCGATCTACGTCGTGATGTCGCTCGGCGTCTTCGCGGTCATCCTGACCATGCAGCGCCAGGGCAAGATGGTCGAGGAAATCGCCGACCTCGCCGGCCTCGCGCGCACAAGGCCGATGATCGCGTTCGCGATGCTGCTTTTCATGTTCTCGCTGGCCGGCATTCCGCCGCTCGCGGGTTTCTGGGGCAAGCTCTACATCTTCATGGCCGCGATCGAGGCCAAGCTGGTGATCCCGGCCGTGCTGGGCGTGCTCTGCTCCGTCGTCGCCTCGTACTATTACCTGCGCATCGTGAAGGTCATGTACATCGACGAGCCGGGCGTGGCGCTGGATCGCACGCCGATCGGCGTCAACGCCATCGTGGCTGGCGTCGGCGCCGCCGTTGTGGCGCTGTTCTCGCTCCTGCCGCAGCCGCTCGGCACCGCCGCGGCCGCCGCCGCCAAGGGCCTCTTTCCGTGACCCAAGCGCCCGTCCTGCCGGACGGGTGGACGCTGCACGCCCATGACAGCGTGCCCAGCACCAACGACTATGCCGCCGACCTCGCGGCGGGCGGCGCAGCGGAGGGCACCGTCGTCTGGGCGCGCCAACAGACCGGCGGACGGGGCCGGCGGGGGCGCACCTGGGCCTCGCCGGTCGGCAATCTTTATTGTTCGACGGTGCTGCGGCCGGCCTGCGCGCCGATCCGCGCCGCCGAGCTCGGTTTCGTGGCGGCGCTCGCGGTCGCCGATCTGGTGCCTGAGGGACGGGGCGTGCGCGTGAAGTGGCCGAACGACGTCCTGGTCGATGGCGGCAAGGTGGCGGGAATCCTGCTGGAGACGTCGGTCAGTGGCTCCGGCCTGGTGGATCATGTCGTGGCAGGTATTGGCGTGAATGTCGCCGAGGCGCCGTCGGCGGCTGACATGCGCTATCCCGCGGCCCTGCTGGGCGGCACCGTGGAGACCGCACTTCAGGCGCTGGCGGCTGCGCTGGCCAGGCGGCTGGCGCAATGGCGGCGGGCGGGCTTCGGGGCAGTCCGCGCCGATTGGTTGGAGCGCGCGGGACCCGTGGGCGGGCCGGTCGACGTGCGACTGGCCGACGAGCTCCTGACCGGTCGCTTCGCCGGGCTCGACGAAGATGGTGCGCTCCTGGTCGAGACCGACGCGGGCCGCCGACGGATCGTTTCGGGCGAACTGCTCGCCCGCGCCGCCTGAGGAGACGCTCGTGCTGCTCGCGATCGATGTCGGCAACACCAACAGCAAGTTTGCCCTGTTCTCGGGCGATGCGATCGTGGCGCAATGGCGCTTGCGTACCGAAGCCAAGCGGACCGCCGACGAATACGCCGCCTGGGTGACGCAGCTCATGCGGCTCAGCGAGTTCGAACCCTCGTCCGTGAGCGGCGCGATCCTGGCGAGCGTCGTGCCGGCGGTGAATGTCCACATCCGAAGGCTTTGCGAGACCTACTTCAAGACTCGGCTGCTGGTGGTGGGTGAGCCCGATTGCCATCTCGGCATCAAGGTTCTGATAGACCGGCCGCAGGAAGCCGGTGCGGACCGGCTGGTTGGCGTGATCGCGGGCTACAAGAAGCACGGCGGACCGCTGGTTACAGTCGATTTCGGCAGTGCGACCACCTTCGATATCGCCGACCGCGACGGCAACTTCGTGGGCGGCGTGCTGGCGCCGGGCGTCGAACTCACGATCGAGTCGTTCTATCTGATGACGGCGCGCCTGCCACGCATCCGCGTCGAGAAGCCGGCGACAGTGATCGGCAGAGCGACGGTGCCCGCCATGCAGTCGGGCATCTTCTGGGGCTATGTGGGGCTGATCGAGAGCCTTCTGCGCCGCATCCGCGCCGAGTACGGCGAGCCGATGAAGGTCGTCGCCACAGGCGGCCTCGCGGCGGTGTTCAAGGAGGAGATCGGGCTGTTCGACGCCATCGAACCTGACCTGATGTCGCTTGGCCTGCTCGAGATCTGGCGGCGCAACCGGCCATGACGATTCCCGGAGGCGATGAGCTCCTGTTCCTGCCCCTGGGCGGAGCGGGCGAGATCGGCATGAACCTCAATCTCTACGGCCACGCCGGCAAGTGGTTGATGGTCGATCTCGGCATCGGCTTCACCGACGGCGAACTGCCCGGTGTCGAGGTCGTGATGCCCGACCCGGCCTTCATCGTCGAGCGGCGCCAGGCGCTCTGCGGCATCGTGCTCACCCACGCGCACGAGGATCATCTTGGCGCAGTAGCCGACCTTTGGCCGCGCCTGAAGTGTCCGGTCTATGCGACGCCGTTTGCCGCCTCGGTGCTGCGTCGCAAGTTGCGCGACGCGGGCCTCGACCGCGAGGTCGAGCTGATCGAGATCCCGCTGGGCGGCCGCTTCAAGGTTGGACCGTTCGATCTCGAGATGATCACCATGACGCATTCGATTCCGGAGCCGAATGCGCTCGCTGTCCGGACCCCTTTGGGGACGGTGTTCCATACTGGCGACTGGAAGATCGACCCCGATCCGCTGATTGGCGAGCTCACCGACGAAGCGCGGCTGCGGGCGATCGGCGACGAAGGCGCGCTGGCGATGGTCTGCGACAGCACCAATGTCTTCGTGGAAGGCGAGGCCGGCTCAGAAGCGGGGGTGCGCCGGAAGCTCGCCGAGATCGTGAAGGCCCGCACCGGCCGGGTGGCGGTCACCTGTTTTGCCTCCAACCTGGCGCGGGTGGAGAGCATCGCCCGCGCGGCTGCGGCGGCGGGACGCCATCCCGTGCTGGCGGGCCGGGCACTCCAGCGCATGGTCGAGTGCGCCCGTGAATGCGGCTACCTCGCCGACTTTCCCGAATGCGTCGACGAGCGGCAATCCGGCTACCTGCCACGCGAGCGCGTGCTCTACATCTGTACGGGGAGCCAGGGCGAGCCGCGCGCGGCCATGTCCAAGATCGCCTTCGGTGATCACCCGGACATCGTTTTGGAGAAGGGCGATACCGCGATCTTCTCGTCACGCATCATTCCCGGCAACGAGCGCTCTGTTGGGCACCTGCACAACGCCCTTGTGACGCGCGGCGTCGAGGTGGTCACGGATCGCGAGGAGCCGATCCACGTCTCGGGCCACCCCGCCCGCGACGAGCTTGTGCGCGTCTATCAATGGATACGCCCGCGCATCGCCGTGCCGGTGCATGGTGAACTCCGGCATATGACCGAGCATGTCGCGCTGGCCCGCGGGTGCCAGGTGCCCGAAGCGGTCTTCGCCCCGAACGGGTCGCTGGTACGGCTGGCGCCCGGCCCGGCGGAGGTCGTGGCGCAGGTGCCGTCGGGCCGCATCGCCCGCGACGGCGACCGGTTGGTGGCAATCGATGGTGCGGCAATCGGCGAGCGGCGGAAACTCCTTTGGAACGGCGCCATCGCGGCGTCTATCGTGGTGAACGGCAAGGGCCGGCTTGCAGCGCCCCCCAAGGTGACTTTGCGCGGGCTGGACGACGGGGAGGACGGTTTCGCCGCGGCGCTGGTCGAGGCGGCCGCTGATGCCGTGGAGCAAGCGGGGGCTGCCGACCGCAGAGACGATGCACGGTTGGGTGAGATCGCTCGCGTGGCGCTGCGTCGGATCGCCCGCGCCCGGACCGGCAAGAAGCCGTTGACGGACGTGCACATCGTCCGCATCTAGTCGCCCATCCACGGAGCCCCCATGATCGGACGCCTGAACCACATCGCCATCGCCGTTCCCGACCTCGCCAAGGCGTCGGAGCTTTACCGCTCGGTCATGGGCGCCAAGGTGAGCGCCCCCAAGCCGCAGCCAGCGCACGGTGTCACAGTCGTGTTCGTCGAGCTGCCCAATACCAAGATCGAGTTGCTGCACCCGCTCGGCGAGAAGTCTCCCATCGCCAACTTCCTGCAGCGCAATGCCGACGGTGGAATCCACCATGTCTGCTACGAGGTCGAGAACATCTATGCCGCGCGCGACAAGCTGAAGGCGGGCGGCGCGCGCGTGCTGGGCGACGGTGAGCCCAAGATTGGCGCCCACGACAAGCCGGTGCTCTTCCTGCACCCCAAGGACTTTACTGGCACCCTGATCGAGCTCGAGCAGGTCTGAGCGGAGTAGCCCCATGAGTTGGGCCACCGGCGTCATGGTCTACCTCGTGATCTGGTGGACTGTGCTGTTCGCGGTGTTGCCGCTCGGCGTCCGTCGGGTTGCCGAACCGGGCCGGGGCCAGGACCGGGGCGCGCCGGAGAAACCCGACCTAAAGCGCAAAGCGCTCATCACGACGGCGGTCGCGGCGGTCATCTGGCTTCTGTTCTTCGCGGCCCACGAGGCCGATCTGTTCAGCTTCCGGCGTTGGGTCGAGAGCTACTGAAGCGCGGCACCCGGCGCCTCCCAAAAGAACGAGGGCGACGGATCGCTCCGTCGCCCTGCTCTCAACCCCGAAACTCGATCCGTCTTGGCGGCTTTTGCCGCTCTCCTCCCTAGAACTCAGGCCGGAGGGCGGAAATCCGCCTGCCTCAGTGCGCGCATTTTGCAAATCCGCGCCCTGAAGGCAAGACCCATTCTTTCGACGAAACCCGGAATCCGGATCGAAAATTATCGATCCGGATCGTTCGACGACATACGAGTTCGCGCCACGCCCTATCGGTCAGCCGATGATCGCGTACTTGAGTACGAACAGGACCGACAGGATGCCCACCGCCGGGTGGATCTCGGAGAAGCGCCCCGACGCGGCCTTGATGGCGGCATACGAGATGAACCCGAAGGCGATACCGTCGGCGATCGAGAAGGTGAACGGCATGGCGAGCGCGCAGATGACGGCTGGCGCCGCTTCGGTCACGTCGTCCCACTTCACCTCAACGAGGCCACGCGCCATCAGGCACGCGACGTACAGCAGGGCCGGCGCGGTCGCGTAAGCCGGGATCGACTTGGCGAGCGGCGCGAAGAAGAGCGCCAGCAGGAACAGGACTCCCACGAAGAACGCCGTGAGACCGGTCCGCCCGCCGGCGTTGATGCCCGACGCGCTCTCGATATAGCTCGTGGTCGTCGAGGTGCCGATGGCGGCGCCCAGCATCGCGGCACCAGAGTCCGCGACCAGCGCGCCGCGCAGCCGAGGCACGGTGCCATCCTTGCGCATGAAGCCGCCGCGATGGGCGAGCCCGATCAGCGTGCCGGTGTTGTCGAAGAGATCGACGAACAGGAAGGCGAAGACCACGGTCACGAGGCCCACGCTCATGGCTCCGGCCAGGTCCATTTGCAGGAACACCGGTGCGACCGACGGCGGCGCCCCGACGATGCCGGCGAACTGCGACTTGCCAGCCAGGATCGACACCAGGGTCACGACCAGGATGCCGATGATGACGCCGCCCATGATCTTGCGGGCCTCCAGCGCCACGATCAGCGCGAAGCCGAGCGCTGCCATGATCGCGGGCCATGCCGTCAGCTTGCCATGGGTCACCAGCGTTGCGGGGTGCGCCGCAACAATGCCCGCGTTCTTGAGTGCGATCAGCGCCAGGAACAGGCCGATCCCGGCCGCGATCGCCATCTTCAGCGACATCGGGATGGCGTTCACGATCCACTCGCGGATCGGCAAGACGCTGATCACCAGGAACAGGACGCCCGAGATGAACACACAGCCCAGCGCCACTTGCCAAGTGTGGCCCATACCGCCGACCACGCCGAACGCGAAGTAGGCATTCAGCCCCATGCCCGGCGCCAGCGCGATCGGATAGTTCGCGAGGAACGCCATCAGCATGCAGCCGACGGCGGCCGCCAGACAGGTAGCCGCAAAGGCCGCTTCGAACGGCATCTTCGCGGCCCCGAGAATGTCGGGATTGACGAACACGATGTAGGCCATCGTGAGAAAGGTCGTGATCCCGGCGACGAACTCGGTGCGAACCGTCGTGCCGTTCTCCTGGAGTTTGAAAACCTGTTCGAGCATCGCTGTTCCCCCCTGGCGCCCGTGGAAGGCGAACGTTCCCGGCGGGCATTCTGGGGGATCGTCCTGTGCAAAACCAGACCGCCGAGTGTGGATTTGCCTTCGCGGGGGGCGTTCCCTACAGTCCGCCGCCACGCGGCCTCAGGGGCCGCAGATAGCCGGAGAATCGCCTGCGATGCGGATGAGCCAGTACTTCCTGCCGACGCTCAAGGAGACGCCGTCGGAGGCGCAGATCGTGTCGCATCGGCTCATGTTGCGGGCGGGCCTGGTGCGACAGACCAGTGCCGGAATCTACGCCTGGCTGCCGTTCGGTCTCAGGGTGTTGCGCAACATCGAGCGGATTGTGCGCGAGGAGCAGGACGCGTCCGGCGCGCAGGAGGTTCTGATGCCGACGATCCAGTCGGCGGAGCTCTGGCGTGAGAGCGGGCGCTATGACGCCTACGGCCCCGAGATGCTGCGCATCCGCGATCGGCACGATCGCGACATGCTCTATGGGCCGACCAACGAGGAGATGATCACCACGCTCTTCCGTGACGCCGTGAAGAGCTACCGCGATCTGCCGCGCAACCTCTATCACATCCAGTGGAAGTTCCGGGACGAGGTGCGGCCTCGCTTCGGCGTGATGCGCGGCCGCGAGTTCCTGATGAAAGACAACTATTCCTTCGACCTCGACAAGGCGGGCGCGATCCGCTCGTACAACAGGATGTTCGTCTCCTATCTGCGCACTTTCGCGCGAATGGGGCTGCGCGCCATTCCGATGCGCGCCGACACCGGTCCGATCGGCGGGGATCTCAGCCACGAGTTCATCATCCTGGCGGAGACCGGCGAGAGCGCCGTGTTCTGCCACAAGGGGCTGGTTGATCGCGACATTCTCGGCCGCAAGATCGACTACGACGGCGACCTGCAGCCGATCGTGGATGAGTGGACATCGCTCTACGCCGCAACCGACGAAAAACACGATGGCGGGCGCTTTGAGGCCGAGGTGCCCGCTGGCGAGCGGCTGTTGGCGCGCGGCATCGAGGTCGGCCACATCTTCTACTTCGGCACCAAGTACTCCAAGCCGATGAACGCGGTCGTGGCCGGTCCCAACGGCGATCAGGTCACGGTCGAGATGGGCTCTTATGGCATCGGCGTCTCGCGGCTCGTGGGAGCGATCATCGAGGCGAGTCACGACGGTGCCGGCATCGTGTGGCCTGAGTCGGTCGCGCCGTTCAAGGTGGGCTTGCTCAATCTCAAGCCCGATGATGCCGCCGTCAGCGCTGCCTGCGCGACGCTGTATGGCGCCCTCGGCAAGGCCGGCATCGATTGTCTGCTCGATGACCGCGACCTGAGGCCCGGTGCCAAGTTCGCCGACATGGATCTTGTCGGACTGCCCTGGCAAGTGATCGTCGGTCCCAAGGGCCTGGCGGCAGGCAAGGTCGAGGTCAAGAACCGCCGCACGGGCGCGCGCGAGGAAGTGCCGCTCGACGGGGTCGTCGCGCGGTTGGGCTGACCGCCGCATGGTCTTCTCGCCTGTCGAGCGCCTGCTGGCGTTCCGCTATCTGCGGGCCCGCCGCGCCGAGGGGCTGATTTCCGTCATTGCAGGGTTCTCGCTGGTGGGGATCGCGCTGGGCGTCGGCACGCTGATTGTCGTGATGGCCGTGATGAACGGTTTTCGCGTCGAGATGCTGCGCCAGATGTCGGCGGTGGGGGGCCAGCTCGGCATCCAGGCCGGGCGCGAGGGGCTGGATGTCACCGGGGATCTGGTGAGCCGGATCGGGGCGGTACCCGGCGTGGCCGCGGTCGCGCCGGTCGTCGAGGGACAGATCATGTTGGTCGCGGGCGACCGCGTGCGCGGCGCGCTTCTGCGCGGCATGCGCCCTGACGACCTGCGCAGCCGTGATCCGCTGGCTGCGGCCACCACCGCCGATCCAGCCACCCGCGAGCGTCACCGCGCGCTCTGCCTCGACGACGAAGGCGCCGATGCAGCGGATTGGGGGTCGCTGAGGCCATTCGGCGAGGGGCTGACGCTGGCGGTCGGGCGCCGCATGGCCGACCTGTTGCGACTCAAGGTCGGCGACACCGTGCAGCTCGTGACGCCGCTCCCCGTGGCGACACCGCTCGGCGTGATGCCGCGCACGGCGACGGCGCGGATCGTCGCGTTCTTCTGCGCCGGCATGTACGACTACGATGCCAACTTTCTCTACGCGCCGCTCTCCGATGTGCAGCGGCTGCTCGACATGCAGGGGCGCGCCACGCTGGTCGAGGTGTTCGTGCGCGACGGCGCCGATGCCGTGACGGTACGACGCGCTGTCGAGCGAGCCGCCGGGCCAGGGAACTGGGTGTTCGACTGGTTTCAGGCCAATGTCGGTTTCTTCCAGGCCGTGCAGGCACAGAGCAACGTCATGTTCCTGGTGCTTACACTCATCGTCGTAGTGGCCGCCTTCAACATCGTCTCCAGCCTCGTGATGCTGGTGCGCACCAAGACCGCCGACATCGCCATCCTGCGCACCATGGGCGCCAGCCGGGGCGCGGTGCTGCGGGTGTTTCTGCTCGATGGGCTCGCGATCGGCGGCGCCGGCGTGCTGTTGGGAGTGGCGCTGGGCCTGGCCTTTGCCCGCAACATCGAAGCGATTCGGCAATGGCTTCAGCGCTTCTTCGACATCGTTCTGTTTGATCAGACCCTGTATCTGCTGGCGGAGATGCCATCGCGCATCGGCGCGGGCGAAGTCGCCTTCATCGCCGCCATGGCGCTCGCCTTCGCGCTGCTGGCCTCGGTGTGGCCGGCGCTGGTCGCCGCGCGCCTTGATCCGGTCGAGGGACTGCGCCGTGAGTAGCGCCGCCACCGTCGAACGCTGGCTCGCCTGGCGCTATCTGGCGACACGGCAGCGCGAAGGCTTTATTTCCTTCATCGCAGTGTTCTCGCTGTTCGGTGTGGCGTTGGGCGTCGCGACGCTGATCGTGGTGCTGTCGGTTATGGGCGGCTTTCGTGAGCAGCTCGTTGGGCGCCTGGTGGGCATGAACGGGCACATCGTCCTGACGGCGCAGGAGGGAACACTGCGGGTCACGCCCGAGCTGCTGGCGGGTCTGGCTGCACGCCCTGAGATCCGCGCCGTCCGGGTGACGCTGGAGCGTCAGGCGCTGGTGCAGGCCGGGGGGCAGACCCGCGCGGTCTCCCTGCGCGGCGTGCGCAACGAGGACATTGCCAGTCGCGGCATTGTCGCGACCAACATCGTGGCAGGCGATGCCGCTCCCTTCGCCACCCGCGGCGGCGCGGTGATCGGAGATCGGCTTCGCATGTCGCTGGGTCTGCGCTTTGGGCGGCCGCTCACCGTCGTCACTCACCGAGTGAATCCATCAGGGAGCGTGGCGCCGCGCTATGTCGACTACGAGGTGTTGGCGAGCTTCCATACCCGCCGCTGGGAGTTCGACTCGGCGGTGGTCTTCGTGCCGCTGGATTTGCTCCAGGAGGACCTCGATCTGCCGGCCGACGCGGCGAGTTCGATCGACATCGATGTTCTGGACCCATCACGCGCCCCCGAACTGGCCGGCCTACTGCGGGACGCGACCGGCTTGCGCGCGGCGTCGTGGCAGGCACTCAATGCCCGCTTCGTTTGGGCACTCAAGGTCGAACGCGCGATGATGTTCATCATCCTCAGCCTGATCGTGCTGGTCGCGGCACTGAACGTGGTCGCGAGTTTCACCATGCTGGTGCGGGTGAAGCGCGGCAGTGTCGCGATCCTGCGGACCATGGGCGCCGCGCGCGCGACGGTGGTTCGCGCCTTCTTTCTTGCCGCCGCGGGGATTGGCACGTTGGGCACGATCGCCGGGGCCGCGTTGGGACTCTCGATCTGCGCAGCGCTCCCGGCATTGGGCCGCTGGTTGTCGTCGGGCGCGGTGCGGTCGTCACCTGAGCTCGACTTCGTGGCGACCCTGCCGACTCGGGTGAGTGCTACCGAGGTGGGGTTGGTGCTGGGTGTGTCACTTCTGCTGTCGCTGGCGGCGGCGGCCTATCCGGCATGGCGGGCGGCCGGGATCGCGCCCGCGGAGGCGTTGCGCGATGGTTGACGCGGTTCCCTTGGCACTGCGTGGCGTCACCCGGTCCTTCGTGCAAGGCGACCGGAGCCTCGATGTGCTGCGCGGGGTCGATCTTGAGCTGAGGGCGGGCGAGGCGGTGGCTCTGGTGGGGCCCTCGGGCAGCGGCAAGTCGACCCTCCTGCATGTGGCCGGTCTGCTGGAGCGCCCGGACGCTGGCGATGTTCTTGTCGAGGGCCGCTCGGCGAGCAGTTCGGGCGACGCGGAACGAACCCTGCTGCGTCGACGGCACTTCGGGTTCGTCTACCAGTATCACCATCTGCTGCCCGAGTTCTCGGCACTCGAGAATGTCATGCTGCCCCAGATGCTGAACGGGCTCTCCCGCAAGGATGCAATGGATCGCGCGCGCGCTCTGCTCGGCATGGTAGGGCTCACGCCCCGTGCCGATCATCGCCCGGGCCGGATGTCCGGTGGCGAGCAGCAACGCGTTGCGATCGTGCGAGCGGTCGCCAATGCGCCGCGCGTCCTGCTGGCCGACGAACCGACGGGGAACCTCGACACGGGTACCGCGGACACCGTCTTCCGCCAGCTCCTGACGCTTGTTCGAGAGACGGGCATGGCGGCCCTGATCGCTACGCACAATCCGGAGCTCGCGGCCCGGATGGACCGGACCGTCAGCCTGCGCGAGGGCGTGCTCTCGGGCTGACAGTCCACAGCGCGTCGCGGGATGATGGCTGATGCCATCCGCCGACTTCATCCATCTCAAGGTCCGCTCGGCCTATTCGTTGACCGAGGGCGCCATCCGGCCGGACAAGGTCGTCGCTCTCGCTTCGGGCGCCGGGATGCCGGCTGTCGCCGTCACGGATCGCAACAACCTTTTCGGCGCGCTGGAGTTTGCGCAGTACACGGCGAAGGGCGGAGTCCAACCGATCATCGGCTGCGATCTCGGCATCCGTCGCGAGGAGGAAGGGGGACTTGCGACGGGCCAGCGGATGCCCTCGGCAGATTGGCTCACTCTGCTGGCACAAACCGAAGCGGGCTATCTGAACCTGATGCGCCTCGTCTCGCGGGCACATCTCGAACACAAGACCGGGGCGCTGGCGGCGCTGCCGTTGGCTGAACTGGAAGGGCAGACCGAGGGCTTGATCGCGCTCAGCGGCGGACCCGCGGGCGCGCTGGGCCGCTTGCTCGCGGCGGGGCAGGGGCCGGCCGCGGACCATGCGCTGGAGAAGCTTCTCCGACTGTTCGATGGCCGACTCTATGTCGAGCTGCAGCGCCATGGCCTCGACGTCGAGACCCGCATTGAAGAGCCGTTGATCAACCTCGCGATGAAGCGGGGGCTGCCGCTGGTGGCGACCAATGACGCGCATTTCCCGACGCGCAAGATGTATGAGGCGCACGATGTGCTGATCTGCATCGCCGAGGGCGCCCACGTCGACGATCCGAACCGTCGCCGACTGACCGAGGAGCACTACTTCAAGTCCGCGCCCGAAATGTGCGAGGCTTTCGCCGACCTGCCCGAGGCCTGCGCCAATACTTTGGCGATCGCGCGGCGCTGCGCCTACATGCCGGAGCCGCGCAAGCCGATCCTGCCGCGCTACAGCAAGCTGGAGGGCCGCAGCGAGAAGGACGCTCTGGCTGAGATGGCGGGTGCCGGTCTGGACGCGCTGGGGGCAGCCGGTCGACTCTCGCCGGAGATCGATCAGGCGCGCTATCGCGAGCGGCTGGACTACGAGCTCGCGATGATCGAGCGCATGGGGTTCTCCGGCTACTTCCTGATCGTCGCCGACTTCATTCAATGGGCCAAGGCGCACGACATTCCGGTGGGCCCGGGACGCGGCTCCGGTGCGGGCTCGCTGGTGGCTTGGTCGCTCAAGATCACCGACCTCGATCCGCTGCGCTGGGGCCTTCTGTTCGAGCGCTTCCTCAATCCCGAGCGCGTGTCGATGCCGGACTTCGACGTCGACTTCTGTCAGGACAAGCGCGACCGGGTGATACGCTATGTCCGCGACGAATACGGCCACGACCGTGTCGCCGCCATCATTACCTTCGGCAAGTTGCAGGCGCGGGCCGTGCTGCGCGATGTCGGGCGGGTGCTTGGCATGCCCTATCCGCAGGTCGACCGCATCTGCAAGCTGGTGCCCAACAATCCGGCCAAACCGGTGACGCTCGCCGAGGCGATGCAGAGCGAGCAACTGTTGAAGGAACAGTACGACGCCGATGAGGAGGTGCGCCGGCTGATCGACCTCGCAGTCCAACTCGAGGGGCTTTATCGCAACGCCTCGACCCACGCCGCGGGCGTGGTGATCGGCGACCGACCGCTCGCGGATCTGGTGCCGTTGTTCCGCGACACCGACGACCAAGAGTCGTTGCCCGCGACCCAGTTCAACATGAAATGGGTCGAGACCGCAGGGCTGGTGAAGTTCGACTTTCTGGGTCTCAAGACACTCACCGTCATTGCCAAGGCGTGCGATCTGATCGGCGGAGGCCAGGTCGAGATCGACAAGATCCCGCTCGACGATCCGGCAACTTTTCGGATGCTTGCCAAGGGCGATGCCTACGGCGTCTTCCAGATGGAAGGCAGCGGCATGCGCGACATCCTCGGCAAGCTGAAGCCGAACCGCTTCGAAGACCTGATCGCGCTGGTGGCGCTCTATCGCCCTGGACCGATGGATGACATCCCGACCTACATCAGCGTGAAGAACGGCCAGGAGAAACCCGACTATCTGCATCCGACGCTCGAACCGATCCTGAAGGAGACCTATGGCGTCATGGTCTATCAGGAGCAGGTGATGCAGATCGCCCAAGTGCTGTCGGGCTATTCGCTGGGCGGTGCGGATCTCCTGCGCCGCGCGATGGGCAAGAAGATCCAGTCGGAGATGGACGCGCAGCGCGCCACCTTCACCGCGGGCGCCGCGAAGAACGGGGTCGAAGGCGCGCGCGCGTCGATGATCTTCGACAAGGTCGCGAAGTTCGCGGGCTACGGCTTCAACAAGTGCCACTCCGCGCCCTATGCGCTCGTCGCCTACCAGACGGCCTGGCTCAAGGCGAACCACCCGGTCGAGTTCTTCGCCGCGTCCATGACGCTAGATATGGGCAACACCGACAAGCTCGGGAACTTCCGCCGCGAACTTGAGCGGCTGGCGATCCCGCTGCTGCCCCCCGACGTCAACCGCTCGATGGCCGAGTTCGCCGTCGAGGCGGATGTCTCGGGCAAGCCGGGCGTTCGCTACGCGCTAGCTGCCGTGAAGGGTGTGGGGCGAGAAGCGATGGAGCGGCTCGTCGAGGAGCGGACGCGGGGTGGTCCGTTCAAGACGCTCTTCGACTTCGCCGAGCGGCTCGACCCTCGGGTCGTGAACAAACGATTGCTGGAAAGCCTGGTGAGGGCCGGCGCGTTCGATTCGCTGAACGCCAATCGCGCGCAGACGTTCGCGGCCATCGAGGCGCTGATCCGGCACGCGCAGTCCGTGCAGGACGCCAAGTCGAGCTCGCAGGACAGCCTGTTCGGCGACGATACCGCGCAGCGCCGACCGACGCTTGGCAAGACGCCGGACTGGGCACCGATGGAGCGACTGCAGGGTGAGTTCCAGGCGATCGGCTTCTATATGTCGTCGCATCCACTGGCGAGTTACGAGCAGAGCCTCAAGCGGCTTGGCGTCTCGCGCGCCGCCGACCTGCAAGCGATGCTGGCGCGCGGAACGCCAGGCCGGATCCGGATCGCCGGCACGGTGATCGACCGGCAGGAGCGGACCTCCGCGAAGGGCAATCGCTTCGCCTTCGTCCAGTGTTCCGACCAGAGCGGGAGTTTCGAGCTCACGGTGTTCAGCGAGTTGCTCGGCGCCAAGCGCAACCTCCTGGAGGCCGGACAGGCCATTCTCGCCGGCGTCGACGGCCGGCTCGACGGCGAGCAGGTGAGACTGACAGCCCAAACGATCGAACCTTTGGAGACTGCGGTTGCCAATGCCGCCGCCGGTCTTCGCATCGTCATCACGGATCCGGGCGCGCTTGCGGCACTGGAGAAGGCACTCAAGGGCAAGCAGGGCCGGGGGCGGGTCACATTGGTCGTGGCGCTGCCCGACCAGACGGAGGCCGAGGTGACGTTGCCCGGGGCCTATGCGATCGGCGGGGGCTTGCGCGAGTCCGTGGGTCGCCTGCCGGGGATCTCCCAGGTGGAAGAGGTGTGACCGGCGCGCGCGACCTGTTCGGCGTCGCGGCGGCGGCTCGGCCGTCGCCACGCGCAAGGGCAGGTGATGTCGCTCCTGCCACGGAGTCGCCGCTGTGGTCGGCGCGGCCCTTGCCGGGCGAAATCAGCCTAGGCACCTCATCCTGGAGTTTCCCGGGTTGGCGGGGCCTCTTGTGGGACCGCGCCTATCCGGCGACGGCGCTCAGCCGCAGCGGGCTTGCGGCATACGCGACCTGTCCGTTGCTGCGCACGGTTAGTCTCGACCGGACGTTCTATGCGCCGCTCTCGACGGCCGAGTACATTCGGCACGCCGAGCAAGTACCGGCAGGCTTCACGTTCCTGGTGAAGGCTCCGGCGGCGGTCTGCGATGCGGTTCTGCGCGACGAGGGCGGCCGCGCGCGCGTGCCGAATCCGCACTTTCTCGACCCGGCGATCGCCGCGCGAGAATTGGTGGTGCCCTGTATCGAGGGGCTCGGCGCCAAGGCAGGCCCGATCGTCTTCCAGGTTTCGCCGCTGCCTGCTGAGGTACTGGACGATGTGCCGTTGCTTGCGGATCGGTTCGCGGCCTTCTTCGCCGCACTACCGGCCGAGGTCGGTGGCAGCCGGCCGGTCTATGCGCTTGAGGTGCGCGACGCGACCCTGCTGACACCCCGCATCATGAAGATGCTGGCGGCGGCGGGTGTTCGGCTCTGCCTCGGACTGCATGACCGCATGCCGGAGGCGGAGCGACAGATCGTGGCCCTGCGCGCGCTCGACGGGGCGGGCGCCGACGGACCCTATCGCGCGACCGGACCCGTGATCGTCCGCTGGAACCTGCATCGGGGGTTCCGCTACCAGGCGGCCAAGAACCGCTATGAGCCTTTCGACCGGCTGGTGGATGAGGATCCCACCACCCGCGATGTGCTGGCGCGGCTGGCGGTGGAAACGTTCAGGTCGGGGCAGAGGATCTGGATCACGGCCAACAACAAGGCCGAGGGCAGCGCGCCCTGGACCCTCGTGAGATTGGCGGAAGCGATCCACCGGGCCGGCCTCTAACCCCTTGATTTTCCACTAACTTGCAAAGCGGGGCCGAAGCCGCTAAAACCCCGCCACTTCGCACGCGGGTTTGCGGTCATCGGGGAGACATCCCGACGCCCGCTCCGGTGTCCCCGAGAGGGGACGACGCCCGCGGAGGACCAACCGGAGAAGAGGAGAGACGGCATGACCATGCCGACGTTCACGATGCGCCAGCTACTGGAAGCCGGCGTCCATTTCGGCCACCACACCCGCCGCTGGAACCCCAAGATGAAGTCGTACCTGTTCGGGGTGCGCAACGGGGTTCACATCATCGACCTCACCAAGTCGGTGCCGCTCCTGGAGCAGGCGCTTCTGGCGGTTCGCCAGGTCGTGTCCAACGGCGGCCGCGTGCTGTTCGTTGGCACCAAGCCGGCCGCCGCCGAGCGCGTGGCCGACGCCGCGCGCCGCTGCGGCCAGTACTACGTCAACCACCGCTGGCTGGGTGGCATGATCACCAACTGGCAGACCATCTCGGCCTCGATCAAGCGCCTGCGGGAGCTCGACGAGCGGCTGAAGGGCGATGTCGTTGGCATCACGAAGAAAGAGCAGCTCGACCTGACGCGTGAGCGCGACAAGCTCGAGCGTTCGCTGGGCGGCATCAAGGAGATGGGTGGCACGCCGGACATGCTGTTCATCATCGACACCAACAAGGAAGCGATCGCGGTGCAGGAAGCGCGCAAGCGCGGCATCCCGATCATCGCGGTGGTCGACAGCAACTCCGATCCGGACGGCATCGACTTCCCGATCCCGGGCAACGATGACGCGATCCGCGCTGTGTCGCTCTACTGCGAACTGATCTCGGGGGCGGTGCTCGACGGCATCCGCGCGGAGATCCACGCGTCGGGCGGCGATGTCGGCGCGATGGCCGAACAGCCGGCCGAGGATTTGCCGGGTGAGGCCGCGCAGGCTGAGGCCGCACCGGCCGCCTGATCCCGGCGATCCGGGAACGACCCTTCGGGGGCCGGTCCGCGCGACCGGCCCTTCTCGCACGTCCAAGGAGCACGACATGGCCGAGATCACCGCCGCTTTGGTGAAGGAACTGCGCGAGAAGACCGGCGCAGGCATGATGGATTGCAAGAAGGCGCTGGGCGAAACCGCCGGCGATCTTGAGCAGGCCGTCGACTGGTTGCGCAAGAAGGGGCTTTCGGCCGCCGCCAAGAAGGCCGGTCGCGTCGCGGCCGAGGGCCTGGTGGGCGTCACCGCCTCTGGCACCCAAGGCGCGGTGGTCGAGATCAACGCGGAGACCGACTTCGTCGGCCGAAACGACAAGTTCCAGGGCTTTGTGGGGGCGGTCGCGAAGATCGCGCTGGGCAATGCCGGCGACACCGCGCGCATTTCCGCCGCCGCCTATCCCGGTACCGGCCGGACGGTGCAGGAAGAGCTCACGCAGCTGATCGCAACGATCGGCGAGAACATGTCGTTCCGACGCGCCGCCGCCCTCTCGGTGTCGGATGGCGTGGTCGCGAGCTACATGCACAACGCGGTGGCGCCCGACCTGGGCAAGATCGGCGTACTCGTGGCGCTCGAGTCGACCGGCGACAAGGCGAAGCTCGGCGCGCTGGCCAAGCAACTCGCGATGCACGTAGCCGCGGCCAATCCGCTCTCGATCAACGCAGACGGTGTGGACAAGACGCTGGTCGAGCGCGAGCGGGCGGTATTGGCTGACCGCGCGGCCCAGTCTGGTAAGTCGCCTGACATCGTCGCCAAGATGGTCGAGGGGGGCCTGCGCAAGTTCTTCCAGGACGTGGTGATGCCCGAGCAGGTCTTCGTGATCGACGGCAAGACCCGCGTTTCGAAGGTGCTTGAGGACGCGGCCAAGCAGGTCGGCGCACCGGTCCGGCTCGCGGGCTTCCTGCGCTTCGCGCTCGGCGAAGGTATTGAGAAGAAGTCCGAGGACTTCGCCGCCGAGGTCGCAGCCCAGCTGAAGAAGGACTGACCGCAGGGCGAAGCCGCCCTCGAAACCGCGTGGTTACCCCCCGCCGGCTGGTGTAGGTAAAGGGCGCTCCGTTAGTGCAGGCCCCGAGGCGATCGATGCCGTCCGCTCCCCGTTACCGCCGCGTTCTGCTGAAGCTCTCCGGCGAGGGGCTGATGGGGGGCCGCGAGTACGGCCTCGACCCGGCCATGGTCCAGGCCGTGGCCCAGGAGGTGAAGACCGTTCATGACATGGGCGTTCAGGTCTGCCTGGTGATCGGCGGCGGCAACATCTTCCGCGGTGTCTCCGCCGCGGCTTCGGGCATGGACCGCGCGAGCGGCGACTACATGGGCATGCTCGCCACGGTGATCAACTCGCTTGCCATGCAGAGCGCGCTGGAGCGGCAGGGGCTGCAGACGCGGGTGCAGTCGGCCATCCCGATGACCACGGTGTGCGAGCCCTACATCCGGCGGCGGGCGGCGCGCCACATGGAGAAGGGCCGCGTCGTGATCTTCGCCGCCGGCACGGGCAATCCGTTTTTCACGACCGACACCGCGGCAGCGCTGCGCGCCGCCGAGATGGAGGTCGACGCGCTCCTCAAGGGCACGCAGGTCGATGGTGTCTATTCGGCCGATCCGCGCAAGGACAAGACCGCCCGGCGCTTCGATAGCCTGAGCTACATGGATGTGCTGTCGCGCGACCTGCAGGTGATGGACGCCTCGGCGATTTCGCTTGCCCGCGAGAACGGCATCCCGATCATCGTGTTCGACATCCACCGCGAGGGCGCGTTTGCGGCCGCGATGCGCGGCGAGGGCCCCTTCACGATCATCAAGGACGGAGACTGAGCATGAGCGCGGATCCGAAGGAGCTGGAACGCCGCATGGCCGGGGGCATCGACGCCTTCAAGAAGGACCTGGGGGGCCTGCGCACCGGCCGCGCCTCGGTCAATCTTCTGGAACCGGTCGTGGTCGAAGCCTATGGCCAACGGTTGCCGCTGAATCAGGTTGGGACAGTGAGCGCGCCCGAGCCGCGCCTGCTCAGCGTCAGCGTTTGGGACAAGGGCCTTGTCGCCGCGACCGCGAAGGCGATCCGCGACGCCGGCCTTGGCCTCAATCCGGCGCCGGACGGCCAATTGGTCCGCATTCCGATTCCCGAATTGACGGCCGAGCGGCGGGCCGAGCTCTCGAAGGTCGCCCACAAGTACGCCGAGCAGGCGCGGGTGGCGATCCGTAACGTGCGGCGCGATGGCATGGAAGCGCTGAAGAAGGCGGAGAAGGACGGCAAGATCGCCCAAGATGAGCATCGCCGCCGTGGCGAGGAGGTCCAGAAGCTGACCGATCGCTTCATCAAGACGGTGGACGACACGCTGGCCACCAAGGAAAAAGAGATCAAGACCGTCTGATGTCGATCGCGCCTCTCCCTGCCGGTCCCGACGGCGAAGCGGGCGGGCCCCGTCACGTCGCCATCATCATGGACGGCAACGGCCGATGGGCGAAGGCGCGCGGCCTGCCACGCAGTGCCGGCCACCGCCGTGGCGCCGATGCGGTAAAGCGCGTGGTAAAGGGCGCAGGCGAGCTGGGCGTTCCGTGCCTCACGCTCTTTGCCTTTTCGACCGAGAACTGGCAGCGCCCCGCCGACGAAGTGCGCGACCTGATGGGTCTGCTGCGGCACTATCTTCGGAGCGAGATGGAGGAGTTGCGCAAGAACGGTGCCAGGCTTCGGGTGGTCGGATCTCGCGAGGGACTTGCGGCTGACATCGTGGAGGATATCGCGAGAGCCGAGCAGTCGACGCGAGGCAATACACGCATCGATGTCAACATCGCGCTGAATTATGGCTCACGCGACGAGATCCTGCGTGCGACACGGCGACTCGCCGAGCAGGTCAAGCATGGCGAGATCGCGCCCGAAGCGATCGACGAGCGCGTGTTCGAGCGCGAACTTCAGACGGCAGGCCTTCCCGATCCGGACCTGTTGATCCGGACCAGCGGCGAGCAGCGCATCAGCAATTTCATGCTCTGGCAGTGCGCCTACGCTGAGCTGGTCTTCGTCGACACGCTCTGGCCCGACTTCGGCAAGGAACATTTGGAACGGGCGATCGGCGAGTTTCGCCGCCGCGAGCGGCGCTATGGCGGCGTCGGCTGACCGCCCATTGGGAAACCCGCGCTTTGTCGGGCTCTTGAAACGTACGGCCTCGGCCGTCGTGCTGGGGCCGATCGCCGTCGGCGCGTTCTGGTTCGGCTTCCCGTGGATCGACCTGCTGGTTGCCATCGCGGCGCCCTTCGCCCTGGCCGAGTGCTGGCGCCTCACGCGCGGCCGTCCAGCCGCACGGACGGTCGGCCTGATCTATGTTGCCGCCGCGATGGTCGGGTTGCTGTGGCTGCGTCATCAGCCCGCATATGGCCGTGAAACCGTCTTGTGGCTGCTGCTTTGCGTGATCGCCACCGACATCGGCGGCTACTTCGTCGGCAGTTGGATCGGCGGTGCGCGGCTTGCTCCCCGTATCAGTCCCGGCAAGACTTGGTCTGGCTTGTTCGGCGCGATGGCGGCCGCGGGGCTGGCGAGTGCGGCGGTCGCGCTCTGGCTGGAGGCCGGCGATCCCGTGGCACTGGCATTGCTCGGCGCCCTGTTCGCCGCAGTCGGACAAGCGGGAGACCTTCTGGAGTCGCACGCGAAACGGCGCGCGGGGGTCAAGGACAGCGGCCGCCTCATTCCGGGTCACGGCGGCATTCTCGACCGCATCGACGGCTTGGTCGCGGTTGTGGTGGCGGCGTGCGCGATTCGCCTGCTCGCCGATCCGGGCTGGCCTTGGTCGTGAGCACCCGGCTTGCGCCCGCGCCCGGTCGGCCGCGGCCGGTGACCGTGTTGGGTTCGACGGGGTCCGTCGGTCGCAGCACGATCGATCTCATTCAGCGTTCTCCCGAACTGTTTCCCGTTGAGGCGCTGGTCGCGCGCCGGTCCGTGGAGATGCTCGCCGATCAGGCGCGACGAGTGCGGGCGCGTCTTGCCGTCGTCGAGGACGAGGGCTGCTATGCCGCGCTGAAGGACGCGTTGGCGGGCAGCGGTGTGGAAGTAGCCGCTGGTCGTGCCGCCGCCATCGAGGCGGCTGAACGGCCCGCCGAATGGGTGATGGCCGCCATCGTCGGTATGGCCGGCCTCGCGTCCACGCTGGCGGCCGCGCGACGCGGCGCGATCGTGGCATTGGCCAACAAGGAGGCGCTGGTTTGCGCCGGCCATCTGCTGCTCGATGCCGTAAGACGCAGCGGGGGCGTGCTGTTGCCGGTCGATTCGGAGCACAACGCGATTTTCCAGGTGCTGGATGCGACACAACCCGACGCTGTGGAGCGTCTGGTCCTGACGGCGTCCGGCGGGCCTTTCCGCGAACGGTCGCTGGCCGAGATGGCATCGGCCACGCCGGAGCAGGCGATCGCTCACCCGAACTGGCGGATGGGCGCGAAGATCTCGGTCGATTCCGCGACGCTGATGAACAAGGGGCTCGAGTTGATCGAGGCCCGGCTGTTGTTCGACGTGACGGCCGAGCGGATCGAGATCGTGATCCATCCGCAATCCGTCATCCACTCCATGGTCGAGTACCGCGACGGCTCGGTGCTGGCCCAACTCGGCTCGCCGGACATGCGCATCCCGATCGCTCACGCGCTGGGCTGGCCGCGGCGCCTCGCGACCCCGGCTGCGCGGCTCGACTTCGCGGCGCTGGCGTCGCTGACCTTTGAACGACCGGACGGCGACCGCTTTCCCGCCCTTGCACTGTGCCGCGCCGCGCTTGGTGCGGGGGGGGCGGCGCCCTTGGTCCTGAACGCCGCCAATGAGGTGGCGGTCGCGGCCTTCCTCGAACGGCGGATCGGGTTTCTCGATATCGTTCGGATCGGCGAATCCGTCGTGTCGACGATGGCCGGCGAAGCCGCGCCTGGGGACGTCGGCGAATTAGCTGCACTCGACGGCAGGGCGCGCCAGCGGGCCAATTCAGCTTGTCAGAAGTGATCGCTAACCGATTGAGCTGAATAGATTTTTGTGGTCTACTGCCACCATGCAAGGGCTCATCAGCGTCTTCACCAACTACCTCCCGTACTTTTTGCTGGTCCTGACGCTTCTGGTGTTCGTCCACGAGTATGGCCACTACTGGGTTGGGCGGCGTTTCGGCATCCATGCCGAGGTTTTTTCGATCGGTTTCGGGCCGGAGCTGTTCGGTTGGACCGATCGGAACGGCACACGCTGGAAGTTCTCGGCGGTGCCGCTGGGCGGGTACGTCAAGTTCCTGGGCGACGCGGACGCGAGCAGCGGCACGGCGACCGGTGAGGAGCTCTCGGCGGCCGACCGCAAACGTGCGTTCTTTGCCCAGCCGGTCCATGCGCGAGCGGCCGTCGTGTTCGGGGGGCCGGCCGCGAACCTCCTGTTCGCGGTGTTGCTGCTAGCTGGGGTCTATCTCGTGGCGGGCGAGCCCTATTCGCCGTCCACGGTCGCGGTCCAGCCGGATGGGCCTGCGGCGAGGGCTGGCTTGCGCACCGGCGACGAGATCGTGACCTTGCACGGCAAGCGCGTCGAGCGCTTCGAGGATATTCACGACGCGCAATTCCTCTACCTCGCCCGCCCGATGGCGGTGGAGTACCGTCGCGGCAACCAGCTCCTGCGCTCCGAGATCGTGCCGCAGTTTTGCGAGCGTGTGGATCGGCACAAGAACACGATTCGCTACGGCGACATGGGGCTGGAGCAGCTGGTCCGTCCGGTGGTCGGTGGGTTCACGGCGAACAGCCCTGCGGAGGCCGCCGGCCTCAAGGTCGGCGATCTTCTGATCGCGATCGACGGCAAGCGGGTCGACCACTTCTCGCGAATTCCCGAGCTGATCGGGGATCGCGCCGGCCAGCAAGTGGTTGTCTCCTACGACCGCGACGGGCGGCGCCACGAGGCCACCGTGGTGCCGGAGCAGGACCGGGTCTTGGATTGCAATGGTGCCGAGCGCATGGTTGGCCGGCTTCGCATCCGTCCTGCGAGCGTGACGGAATTCCGCGACCACGGCGTGTTCGGCGCGCTTGGAGCCGGCGTGAAATCGGTCGTCGGCATGACCGGAACCTTCTTTACCTCGATGGGCCAGATTCTTGTGGCCAGCCGTCCGGTGGACGAGCTTGGCGGGCCGATCCGTATTGCCAAGGCAGCGGGCGAGGCCTCGTTCATCGGCTGGGTAGGGATCCTCAATCTGATGATCGCACTTTCGGTCGTGCTCGGGGTGTTCAACCTCCTGCCCGTGCCGATGCTCGATGGCGGCCACCTCGCGATGTACGCGATCGAGGCGCTTCGCGGCAAACCGCTCAGCCTGCGCATGCAGGAGTACGGATTGCGGCTGGGGTTCGCGCTGGTGATCGGGATGACGCTGCTGGCAACCTTCAACGACATCAAGCTTTTGCTGAAGTGAGCCGCCGGGCTGGCTCAGAATCGGGGACAAAAGGGGTGGCTAAGCCCCTGGTCGCAGTCTATGAAGTCTCGATTGGGGCGGGGGCGTCGGCGGGTTGGAAGGCCGGAGTGTGTAGGTGACGTATCGCTTTCCTGCATTGCTGTTGGCGGTGACGATCGGGTTCGGTGGCCCGGTCGGCGCTCAGCCGCGCCAAGCGCCCGCGGGCGGCACCATCCAGGCCGTGCAGATTCAAGGCAATGTGCGCGCAGAGGTCGATACCGTCCGTTCGTACCTGCAGCTCCGCGAGGGGCAGGCTTACGATCCGGCGGCGGCCGATCGGTCGCTGAAGGCGCTTTTCGGAACTGGCCTCTTTTCCGACGTGACCATTGAGCTGCAGGGCTCGACCCTTGTGGTTCGCCTGACGGAGAACCCGATCATCAATCGGGTGGCCTTCGAGGGCAACAGCAAGATCAAGGACGAGACGCTGCAGGCCGAGGTCCAGTCCAAGGCCCGACAGGTCTTCACACGCGCCCGCGTCCAGTCCGACGTGGAGCGCCTGCTCACGGTCTATCGCCGCGGCGGCCGCTACAACGCCACGATCGAACCCAAGATCATCCGGCTCGAGCAGGGGCGCGTCGATCTCGTGTTCGAGATCGAGGAGGGCGACGTCACCGGGATCAAGCGCATCACGTTCATTGGCAATGAGGCCTACAGCGACGGGTCGCTCCGCTCGCGCATCCGAACCTCGGAGAGCGCGTGGTACCGGTTTCTGAGTTCCGACGACCGGTTCGATCCCGACCGGCTCAACCTCGACCGCGAACTCCTGCGGAAGTTCTATCTCTCGGAAGGCTACGCCGATTTCCGCGTCGTCTCGGCGGTGGCGGAGCTGTCGCCCGATCGCGACGGCTTCTTCGTTACGTTCACGATTTCCGAAGGCGAGCGATACAAGTTCGGGAAGATCGACGTCACAACTCGCTTTGAGGGCCTGGACACCGACACGGTGAGGAGCCTGGTATCGACCTCCAGCGGCGACTGGTACGACGCCGACGAGGTCGAGAAGTCCGTGACCGCGCTTGCCGAAGCGGTGGGCTCGCTAGGGTACGCCTTTGTCGATGTTCGCCCGGTCATCCGCCGCAACAAGGATACGCTGACCGTCGATGTCACCTTCGACATCCAGGAAGGCCCGCGCGTCTACGTCGAGCGCATCAACATCTCGGGCAACTCCCGTACCCTGGACAAGGTGATCCGTCGCGAGTTCCGTCTCGCCGAAGGCGATGCCTTCAGCACTGCCAAGGTCCGCCGCAGTCAGCAGCGCCTGCGCAGTCTCGGCTTCTTCGAGAAGGTCGATGTGTCCACGGCCGCAGGCTCGACGCCGGACAAGACCAACATCGAGGTGCAAGTCGTCGAGCAGAGCACCGGCGAGATCTCTTTTGGCGCGGGGTTCTCGACCAGTGCCGGCATCCTGGGTGACGTCTCGATCCGCGAACGCAACCTGTTGGGCAAGGGGCAGGACCTACGCCTTGGCGTGTCCATCGGCACGCTCAGCACGCAAATCGACCTGTCCTTCACCGAACCCTATATGTGGGATCGCTCGGTGAGCGGCGGTTTCGACATCTTCCGGACGTCCAACGATCGCCAGAGCGTCGCGTCGTACAGCGACAAGTCGCTTGGTTTCGGCCTGCGCGCCGGGTATGCGCTCAGCGAGCACGTACGCCAGACTTGGCGCTATACGCTGCGCGAGTCCGAGATCTTCAACGTCCAGCCGTTTGCCTCGCCGCTGATCCAACGCGAGTCGGGCACGTCGCTGGTGTCGGAGGTCTCGGTCGTCACTGCCTGGGATACGCGCGACACGAGGCTGAACACGACCAAAGGCCACCTGTTGCGCGGCACGGTTGCCTTTGCCGGGCTGGGTGGTACCGAGAACTATGTGCGCACGAGCGTGGAAGGCGTGATCTATCAGCAGCTCAGCGAAGACTTCGTGGCGTCAATCGGCGGCACGACGGGACTCATCGTCAGTCCGAGCGGGCAGCGCATCCGACTCGGTAACCGGTACTTCGTGGGCGGCGACAATCTCCGCGGTTTCCGTGTGGCAGGCATCGGACCCCGCGACTCCAACACGACGGACTCGCTTGGCGGCAAGCAATTCTATACCGCCACGGCCGAGCTCAGTTTCCCGCTCGGATTGCCGCGTGAGTTGGGCATGCTCGGCAAGGCGTTCCTCGATGCCGGATCGCTCTGGAGTCCAGAAGATGTTTCGGCATCAGTTCTGGACATTTCCAGCACGCGCGTCGCCGCTGGATTGGGAGTTTCGTGGGTGTCGCCGTTCGGTCCGATCCGCGTCGACTACGCCATCCCGATCCAGAAGGAAGCGTTCGACAAGACCGAGAATTTCCGCTTCAGCTTTGGCGCGCGGTTCTGAGACGGGGGACCAGGACATGAATGCGGTCACCGAGCAGAGCAGCGCCGCCGCGCTCAACGCGGTCGACATCAAGGGCATCCTGCGGATGTTGCCGCATCGCTATCCCATGCTGATGGTCGACCGCATCGTCGACATCCAGCTCGATCGTTCGGCGATCGGCATCAAGAATGTCAGCATCAACGAGCCGTTCTTCCAAGGCCATTTTCCCGCCGAACCCGTGATGCCGGGTGTGCTGATCGTCGAGGCGTTGGCGCAGACCGCGGGGGTCCTGGTCGTTTCGACCTTCGGGTCGGACTCCGAGGGCAAGCTTGTCTACTTCATGTCGATCGATGACGTGCGCTTTCGCCGGCCGGTAACTCCGGGCGATCGCATGGAGCTGCATGTCACCAAGGTGCAGAGCCGCGGCAACGTCTGGAAGTTCGCGGGCAAGGCCCTGGTTGACGGCAAGGTCGCAGCCGAAGCGACTTTCGCCGCCATGATTCGCGACCGATGAGGGAGGCCGCGATGGACGGCGTCGACAACTTCCGCATGCTCCACACGATGATCCGGGTCCACGACCTGGAGAAGTCGCTCGCCTTCTACACCGGCCTGATGGGTATGAAGCTCCTGCGCCGACGTGAGGTGCCGGAGGGCAAGTACACGCTTGCGTTCGTCGGGTACGGCGATGAGTCCTCGCAAGCGGTGATCGAACTCACCTACAACTGGGGCAACGCGCCGTATGAGCTCGGCAACGGGTTCGGCCATCTCGCGATCGGCGCGCCTGACGTCTACGGGCTCTGCGATCGGCTGGCCAAGGGCGGCGCCAAAATCACCCGCGCTCCGGGCCCCGTGAAGTTCGGCACGACGGTCATCGCCTTCGTCGAAGACCCGGACGGCTACAAGATCGAGTTGATCGAGCGCAAGCCCGTCGCTTGAAGACGCCGGCGGGTCAGTAGAGCCGCCACTCCAACATCGCCAGGATTGCGAAAACGAGCGCGAGGGCCAGCACGCCCACGCGGATCGCGGTGCCCGGCGCCCTGTCGTTGTCGTTGGCAGGACGGCCGAGGCGAACCACGCGCGGCCGCGTACGCGGCCGGTAGGCCACGGCCCACGCGGTCGCGCCGTGCCGGCGCCCGGAAGATCCTGCGGCCATGTTCCCCGTCTCCTGTTCAGGCCCGGAGATGCATGGGCTTGAAGTCGCGGGCGGTGGCGCCCGTGTACATCTGCCGCGGCCGGCCGATCTTCTGGTCGGGGTCCTCGATCATCTCGTTCCATTGCGAGATCCAGCCCACGGTCCGCGCCACGGCGAACAGGACGGTGAACATCGACGTCGGGATGCCGAGCGCCCGGAAGATGATGCCGGAATAGAAATCGACGTTGGGATAGAGCTTCTTGCTGATGAAGTACTCGTCCTTCAGCGCGATCTCCTCCATCTCCATGGCGAGTTCGAGCAGCGGATCGGAGTGCACGCCCAGCGCCGTCAGGACCTCGTGGCAGGTCCGGCGCATCACCTTGGCGCGCGGATCGAAGTTCTTGTAGACGCGATGGCCGAAGCCCATCAGCCGGGTGTGGTCGTTCTTGTCCTTCACGCGGGACAAGAAGGTCGAGATGTTCTTCTTGTCGCCGATCTCAACCAGCATGTTCAGCACGGCCTCGTTGGCGCCGCCGTGGCTGGGGCCCCAGAGCGAGGCGATGCCGGCGGCGATGCAGGCGAACGGGTTGGCACCCGAGGAGCCGGCGAGCCGGACGGTCGAGGTCGAGGCATTCTGCTCGTGGTCGGCATGGAGCATCAGGATGCGGTCCATGGCGCGCTCGAACACGGGATTGATCTCGTACTCGGCCGCGGGAACCGAGAACATCATGCGGAGGAAGTTGGCGGCGTAGCTGAGATCGTTGCGCGGATACACGAACGGCTGGCCGATCGAATACTTGTAGGCCATCGCCGCAATGGTCGGCATCTTGGCGACCAACCGGTACGACGCGACCATGCGCTGGTGCGGATCGTTGATGTCGAGCGAGTCGTGATAGAAGGCCGAGAGCGCGCCCACCACGCCGCAGCACACCGCCATGGGATGCGCATCGCGGCGGAACCCGCGATAGAACGTGCTGATCTGCTCGTGCACCATCGTGTGCATGGTGATGTCGTTCACGAACTTGGCCTTCTGCGCCTTGTTCGGTAGCTCGCCCTTCATCAGGAGATAGGCGACCTCCATGAAGTCGCTCTGCTCGGCAAGATCGGCGATGTCGTAGCCGCGATGCAGCAGGATGCCCTGTTCGCCGTCGATGTAGGTGATTTTGGACTGGCAGGAACCGGTCGAGGTGAAGCCGGGATCGTAGGTGAACATGCCCGACTCGCCGTAGAGCTTGCGGACATCGACCAGACGGGGCCCCGTGGCACCGTGCATGATCGGCAACTGGTAGGTCTTGCCGGTCTCGTTGTCGGTGAGGGTCGCGGTCAGGTTCGCCTTCATTTGCGGCTCTTTCGGCTCGAATGTGTCGGGGTTTCCGGAGCGCCGGACGGCGGCCGAAAACGGGTCGCGCAACCTAACAAGCCCCTTCCGGCGGCGCAATTGCGCCGGCGGCCCCCTATCCGGTCGCGGCCCGCCGCGCGAAAAGCCGGCCATCGACCAACGCCAGCCCAAGCCCGATCAGTGCCAGGCCGCCAAAGTGATGTGCCTCGAGGCGCTCGCCCAGGAACACCGCGCCCAGCGCGATCGCGCTGGCTGGAATGAGAAACGTCACCAACAGAAGGTTCGTGACGCCAGCCGCCGCGAGGATCCGGAAGTACAGCACGTACGCGAGCGCCGTGGACAGAAGCGCGAGACCAAGGATTGCCATCCAGGTAGCGGGTGACGGCATTTCCAGCCGCCACGGCGTCTCCGTGATCAGGGCAAGCGGCAGTAGCCACACGGTGGCGGCCACCAGTTGGCCTGCGGCGGCGACGGGCGGGGCGATGCCCATGCGGGCGAAGCGCCGGCCATAGACCCCGGCAAAGGCGTAGGACACGCAGGCCGCGATACAGGCGAGCTGGCCCAGTACGCTCACCCCGAGGGCGCCGAGCTTCTCGTGGCCAACCAGGACGACCACGCCGGCGAGGCCGGCCGCGAGGCCCGCCAACTTCCAACGACCGATCTTTTCATCGTCAGTGGCAAAATGGGCGACGAGCAGCGTGAAGAGCGGCGTGGTCGCGTTCAGGATGGCACCAAGACCGGAAGGGATATGTTGCAGGCCCCAGAAGATCAGCGCGAACGGGATCGCACCGTTCAAGAGCCCCATCACCAGAAACGCGCGCCAGGGCAGGGCAGGCAGGATAGTCCGGGTGATCGCGAGCGCGCTCCCCAGCGCCGCCGCCGCGATGGCGACGCGCAGGACGGCGATGGTGAAGGGTGGCAGCTCGGCGAGCGCTGCCTTCGAAAAGAAGAACGAGCCGCCCCACAGGACGGAGAGGGCGAGGAGCATCGCCCAGACGCGCGCTGACATGACGGAACTTCTGCCCGAGCCAGGGGGCGCGATCTATCCGCTGGCGGCCCGCAATCTCGCGAGCGACAGATCGGGCCCCAGGATCGCCAGCACCTCGAAGATACCGGGCGACACGGTCGAGCCGGTGAGCGCCACGCGCAGCGGCTGGGCGACCTGCCCGAGCTTGGTGCCGGCGGCCTCGGCGAAGGCGCGGACGGCGGCGTCGAGCGACGCTTCGGTCCAGTCGGTGCGCTTGCCGTCGAGGGCGGTTGCGAGGCCGCCCAGCAGCGTGCGCGCCTCGGGCGTGAGAAGCGCGCGCGCTTTGTCATCGACCGGGGCGACCGCGGCTGTCGCGTAGAAGGCGAGGCTCGAGGCCAGCTCCACCAGTGTGCGCGACCGAGCCTTGACCCCGGCGAGGCCCGCCGCCACGCGCGCCCGGGCGTCGTCGGCGAGTGGCGCGCCGAGGTTCTTCTCCAGCATCGGCAGAACCTGCGGCAGGAGCTCGGCGTCCTGCGTCTCGCGCAGATAGTGCGCGTTGAGGTTCGTCAGCTTGGCGATGTCGAATCGCGCGGCCGAGCGCCCGACGCCATCGAGATCGAACCACTCGATCGCCTTGGCGGTCGGAATGATCTCGTCGTCGCCGTGCCCCCAGCCCAGCCGCAGGAGGTAGTTGCGCAGTGCCTCCGGCAGCAGGCCCATGTCGCGATAGGCATCGACGCCGAGCGCCCCGTGCCGCTTCGAGAGCTTGGCACCATCGGCCCCATGGATCAGCGGGATATGGGCGTAGACCGGCTCGGCCCAGCCCATCGCGCGCACGATCTGCAGCTGGCGAAAGGCGTTGTTCAGATGGTCATCGCCGCGAATGACATGGGTGACACCCATGTCGTGATCGTCGACCACCACAGCCAGCATGTAGGTCGGCGTGCCATCGGCGCGCAGCAGCACCATGTCATCGAGCTGCGCATTGTCGACGCCAACGGCGCCCTGCACGCGATCGACGATTTCGGTCCGCCCCTCGCGCGGCGCGCGAAGCCTGATCACCGGCGCCACGCCAGCCGGTGCCTCGGAGGGGTCGCGGTCGCGCCAGCGGCCGTCATAGCGAATCGGTTGGTGCGCGGCGCGCTGCGCCTCGCGCATCGCGTCAAGCTCGGCGGGCGAGGCATAACAGCGATACGCCTGGCCCTGTCGCAGCATCTCATGCGCGACCTCGGCGTGCCGGGCGGCACGGCTGAACTGGTAGACGACGTCGCCGTCCCACTGGAGGCCAAGCCACGACAGGCCATCGAGGATCGCGGCGATCGCCTCATCGGTCGAGCGGGCGCGATCGGTATCCTCGATGCGCAGCAGGAACTTGCCGCCGTGGTGGCGCGTGAAGAGCCAGTTGAACAGCGCGGTACGCGCGCCGCCGATATGCAGGAAGCCAGTCGGCGAGGGGGCGAAGCGGGTAACGACGGTCATGGAAATCACGCGGACAAGGTGCGGCTTCGGCCGCATTTCGGCCCGAAAATCGCGCCGTACCTAGGGGAGGGTACCGGGACTGTCAAACCGGGCACGGAGGGGGCGTGGCGGCGGTACGCGTCTGGCTGTTCGACACGCTTCAGGGCGAACGCGGGCGCTGGATGCTCTGGCTTCCCGTCGCGATGGGGCTCGGCATCGCGGTCTATTTCGAACTGCCGGTCGAGCCGTCGATCTGGTGGGGCGTGGCCGTCGCGGGCGTGGCCGCGTTGGTCGCGCTCCTGGCGCCGGCGGGCTCGCTCGCGCGCGCGCTGCTGATCGGTGCCGCGGCCGCTGGCACAGGCCTCGGCCTTGTCACCTGGCGTACCGCCGAGCTTGCCGCCCCCGTGCTCACGCGCCCGCTGTTCGGCGTCAATGTCGAGGGACGCATCGCCGATATCCAGCGCCTGCCGACGGGAAAGCGCGTGGTGCTGGAAGCGGTGCGTCTCAAGGGCGCCAATGTGCCCAACCTCGAAGCGACCCCGCATCGGCTGCGCGTGACGCTGTCCAAGGGCGCGCCGCCGATAGGGATTGGCGATCGCATCCTCGTGCTGGCCAACCTCTCGCTGCCGGCCGGTCCGGCGGCACCGGGAGCCTTCGACTTCCAGCGCGTCGCCTGGTTCCAGCAGCTGGGCGCGGTGGGATACGCGACCCAGCCGGCCGCGGTCATTGCCAAGGGTCAACCGAGCGGGTTGGTGCGCACGCTCGACCAGCTCCGTGCGGAAGTCGTGGAGCGGATCCTGCGCGCGGTCCCGGGCGAGGCCGGCGGCGTGGTCGCAGCGCTTCTCGCGGGAGAGCAGAGCGCCATCGAGAAGGAGCTGGCGCAGGCCATGCGCGACTCGGGGCTCGCGCACATTCTTTCGATCTCGGGGCTGCACATCGTGTTCGTGGTCGGGCTGGTGATGGCGCTGGTGCGCTATGGCCTCGCACTGGTTCCGTTTGTCGGTCTGCGGGTCAACGCCAAGAAGATCGGCGCGGTGATCGCCGTCGTGGTCGCGCTGTTCTACACCGCGCTCGCCGGCGCGCCGGTGCCCGCGCAGCGCGCCTGCGCGATGGCCGGTTTCGCGCTCCTGGCAGTGCTGCTCGATCGCACCGCGCTCTCGTTGCGGCTGGTGGCCTGGGCCGCGATCCTGGTCCTCGCCATCGCCCCGGAATCGCTCACTGGTGCCTCGTTCCAGATGTCGTTCACCGCGGTCATCGCGCTGATCGCGGCGTGGGAGGTGACACGAGGCTGGCGCCGACGGCTCGCCGCGGAAGGCGAGGCTGTGCGCTTCCCCTGGTTGCGTCGCATGGCGCTCGGCTTCGGGGCGAGCCTTGCCACCACGCTGATCGCGTTGGTCGCCACCGGTCTGTTCGCTGCCTACCATTTCAATCGCGTCTCTCTGCTCGGAGTGGTGGCCAACCTTCTGGGCGTGCCACTCACCGGGTTCTGGATCATGCCCTGGGGCCTCGCGGCCATGCTGCTGATGCCGCTGGGCCTCGAAGCCTGGGCGCTGGTGCCCATGGGCTGGGGCGTGGACGGCCTCAACGCCATCGCCCGCGCCGTTGCCGCCTGGCCCGAGGCCGCAGCTCTCGTGCCGTCGATGCCCGGGATCAGCCTTTGGCTGCTGACCCTCGGTGGCCTCTGGGTCTGCCTCTGGCGCAAACCCTGGCGCCTCGCCGGCCTGCCGATCGTCCTGGCCGGCGCCCTCTTGGGACCGGGTCCCGCTCCCGACCTGCTCATGAGCGAGGACGGGCGGGTGCTCGGCCTCAAGGATGCACGCGGCGAGGTTCACATCGCCTCGGCGCGCACCGATCGTTTCATCTCCGACGCCTGGGCCCGCCGGGTGGGGCAGGAGGGTGCCAAGCGCTGGAACGCGTCGGCCGAACAACGCCAGGACGGGCTGGGCTGCGCGTCGGGCCTCTGCACCTGGCGCAAGGGGCCCTGGACGGTGGCGCTGGTCTCAGACCCCGGCCGGCTGACCGAAGCCTGCCGCTCCGCCGACGTCGTGCTCGCCACCCTCGACGCCCAGCGGATCTGCCGGGGGCCCAAACTTGTTCTGGACCGACGCGATGCCTGGCGAGAGGGGGCCCAGGCGGTCTGGCTCACCGAACAGGGGCTGGTGCGGCGGACCGCCAATGCTCACCGGGGCGACCGACCATGGGTCCCGAATAGCCCCTCCCGGGCCGCGCTGCCGATCCGGCCCCCCGGCGTGTAGCGCACGGTCGAACCGGCAAAAATCGACACTCGTTCCAGGTTCGCTTTTTCTCTTTGAGGAGGCTTTCAACCATCAGAAAGAAAACGATATTCCAGTCATCGGATGCAGGGTGGCGTGTTGCCTGATTCGCGCCACCACAGGATTTCAACACTTCGTCAGTTGTAGCGCCGGTAGAGGCCGGCCAGCCGACCCTGAATCTTGACCCGGTCGGGTCCGAAGATGCGGGTCTCGTAGGCCTGGTTGGCGGGTTCCAGCGCGATCGAGGACGCCCCGCGCTTGCGCAGGCGCTTCAGCGTCGCCTCGGTGTCGTCGATCAGCGCCACAACGATGTCACCGCTCTCGGCCGTATCGGAGGAGCGGATAATGACCACGTCGCCGTCCTGGATACCGGCCTCGACCATCGAATCGCCCTGGACCTCCAGACAGTAGTGCGCGCCGGGCCCCAGCAGGGCGACTGGCACGTCCACCGTCGTCGAGTTGTCGCGCAACGCCTCGATGGGGGTGCCGGCGGCGATCCGCCCATAGAGCGGGAGCGCGAGCGCCTGGGCTTCATTGGCGGCCTGAATGGCGCCGGCCAGCGGCACACGCTCACCCCGGATGACCTGAGGAACGAACCCCTCGCGCGCCTCGGCGAAAGCCCGGCGGCTCTCCGGCAGGAGCGGCGTCACGTTGGCGGCCGGCAGGGCGGCCGCATCGGGCAGTTTCAGGACCTGGAGAGCGCGCGCCCGATGAGCGAGGCGCCGGATGAACCCGCGCTCCTCAAGCCCCGTGATCAGCCGATGGATGCCCGACTTCGACTTCAGCCGCAGCGCCTCCTTCATCTCGTCGAACGACGGCGAAACACCTGCATCGTTCAGCCGTTTGTTGATGAACATCAGCAGTTCGTATTGCTTGCGGGTCAGCACCGTCTTCTCCCCGGACAGCTTCACCAGATTTGGGACCGCCTAAGCGAGTTCCACCCTTGTTCTAGTTTAGTTCAGGGAGAACGTCAAGTTTTGCACAGTTAAGCGGGGTCGCTCAGTCAGGCTTTCGCCCGCGCGAAGTGGACTGTCTTGAAGGGCCCATGCGCCGGGGCGGTGTGGAACCGTGCCGAGGTCAACTGCCACTACCCGCCGTGAGGCATCAACACGCCTCGGTGAGATCCGGTATGCACCGCCGCAAGTCTGCGCCGTCGTATGGGGCTCCGGTCCGAAGGCAATGGTCTTCAGTGCTCAGGGAGGGTGATACATGGTGCGGGCCTCTTTCCGACTCCTCAGTCAGGTGGACAAAGATGCGCCCCGAATTGCCCGAATTGTCGCTCGATGACGTTGCCAAGTCCGACGAGGATCCGTTCGCCGCGCTGAATGCGATCCTCAATTCGCACAACGCGGGTCATGTCGGCCCTGCCGCCCACGTGCCGCTCTGGATTTTTGCCCGTGATCCCTCGGGCAAGGTGCAGGGCGGGTTGAGAGGTCAGACCTATTGGTCCTGGGGGACAGTGGACGTGCTGGCTGTCGCGCCGGCCTATCGCGGCCAGGGAATAGGGGCGCGGCTGCTCGCCAAGGCCGAGGCGATTGCGCGCTCTCGCGGCTGCGTCGGCATTCGTCTCGACACGACGAGTTTCCAGGCGCCGGACTTCTACCGTCGGCAGGGCTACACGGAGTTCGGCCGCATCGAAGACTATCCGCCGGGGCATACGCGGATCTGGTTCATGAAGCGCTTCTGAGTCCGGCGCTGTCGGACCCGCCGCTACTGCGTGTGTGACGCCGGCGTTGACGCTAGCCAGGAACCGGGTAACGGTCGGGGCTCACGGAGGAGCGGTATGTCACTCAACTACATCATGGTGGGCTCGAACGATATCGCCCGCTCGCGCAAGTTCTATGACGCGGTTTTCGCGCACCTGAAGGCGCCGGTCGTCTTTCGGGTTGAGAACGCCGCCATCTGCTACGCGATGCCCGACGGCGGGCGGGTCTGGATCTCCCGCCCCTACAATCGTGAACCCGCCGTGCCGGGAAATGGGTCGATGCCGGGCTTCCTCTGCGCGAGCGAAGCCGCGGTGAATGCCGCGCATGCGGCCGGGCTGAAGAACGGGGGAACCAGCGAGGGCGACCCCGGCCCGCGACCGCTCTACGGCCCCGAATTCTATGGCGCGTATCTGCGCGATCCCGATGGCAACAAGATGAGCGTGTTCTTCAATCGACCGAAGTAAGGCCAGCCCTCGGTCCCAAGAACCCGATCATCCTCGCGCCGCGTGTAGGCTCCGTCAGCCACTTGGGTTGATGGCGGCAGGCGGGCCCCCACGCTCTGCACCGCGCGCGGTCGGCGGTCAGAATTCGCGTTGCTTTGGTGGTTCCCGCCGAACCCGCCTCGCGCTAGGCTCGCCTCACAGGGACCGCACCAGAAGGTCCCGCGACCAACGCCCGGGAGGCCCTAGTGAACACGACACGTCGCCATCTCATTGCCGGAACTGCCGGCCTTCTCGCAGCACCCGCGCTCGCGGGCCGCGCGTCCGCGCAGGCGTTTCCCGCGAAGCCGATCCGCATCGTCGTGCCCTATCCGGCAGGCGGGCAGACCGACGGCATCGCGCGCTCGTTCGGCGACTTCGTCTCGCGCAAGCTGGGGCAGTCCGTCGTGATCGAAAACAAGGGCGGTGCCGGCGGCACGATCGGCGTCACCGAGGTCAAGCGCGCGGCGCCCGACGGCTATACGGTGCTCTGCACCATCTCCTCGTCCCTGATCCAGAACCGCGTGACCGTGAAGGATCTGCCCTACGATCCGGAGAAGGACTTCACGTACCTCGCCATGACCTACAGCACCGGCGGGCCGGTGGTCGTGGCCGAGAAGACCAAGGCCACAACGCTCGCCGAGTTCGTCGCCTACGCGAAGAAAGTCGACAAGGTGAATTGGGGCGCCTACGGGCCCGGCTCCACGCCGCACGTCCTGATCGAGACGATGGCCAAGCAGTACGGCTTCAAGGTCGAGATCGTGCAGTACCGCGGCGAGGCCGCGATGTGGGCCGATGTGACCTCGCAGCAGCTCGATGGCGGCTCGGGCAGCCCGCAAGGCGGCGCGCCGGTCATCGCGTCGGGCAAGGGCAAGATCATCGCTGTGGTCGGCGATCGGCTGCCGGCCTGGCCCGATGTGAAGACCATGGGCGAGCAGGGCGCGGTCGGCGGCTTCTACGACACAAGGGCGTTCGCCGCTTTCGCGGTGCCGTCCGCCACACCGCCCGATGTGGCGAAGAAGCTGGCCGATGCACTTTTCGAGGCCGGAGGCGATCCGAAGGTCCAGGCGCTGATGGCCAATTACCAGATCAAGGGCCCGCTCAACGCCGCGCAGAGCGCGGAGCGCTTCAAGCGCGACACGGTCGTCATGCTGCAGGTCCTGAAGGATATCGGGCTGAAGCCGGAGTGAGGGCTGGCGCGCCTTACGTCAGTCGCGCCACGCGCACGATGTCTCCCGCCTTGCGGGCGGGATCGTGCGCGGGCCTGACCAGCAGCGCATTCGAGGCGGCCAGCACGGAGAGCATCGAACTGTCCTGCACCTTGTGCGGGGTCACCATCGCGCGACCGCTGGAATCCCGCCCGAGCGTGGCGCGGACATAGTCTTCGCGATTGTCGTTCGCCCTCAGATCGACGGCGAGCGTTGCCGGTTCGGTCGAGAGCGGCGTCGGTTCCAGCCCGGCGCGCTTTTCGATGGCGGGCTTCAGGAACAGGAGCGCGCAGATCATGGTCGAGACCGGATTGCCCGGGAGTCCGAGCGCGCGCCGCTCGCCTGCGGTCGCGAACATCAGCGGTTTGCCGGGCCGCATGGCGATGCGCCAGAAATCGAGGCTGTAGCCCTCATCCCCGAGGCAAGCCTGCACCAGATCGTGGTCACCGACCGAGGCGCCGCCCAGGGTCACGAGCATGTCGAAGCTGGCGGCGCCCCGGATCGCCGCGCGGATGGTGTCGCGATCATCGGGCGCGAGCGGGAGCAGGGTCGCGGCGCCGCCCCAGCTCTCGATCGCTGCCGCGAGCGCCACACCTGAGGAAGCGACGATGCGGTTGCGGTCGACCAGCTCGCCCGGCAGCACCAGCTCGTTGCCGGTCGCGAGAACGGCGATGCGCGGTCTGGCGTGGACATCGAGCCAGGGAATGTTCATCGCCGCCAACAGCGCGAGATCGTTGGGCGAGAGGCGGCGGCCAACCGGGATCGGCGTTGCACCAAGATCGAAGTCGAGCCCGGCGCGGCGGATGTGGCGACCGGCGGTCGGCGCTTCCTTGACGGTCACCACGTTGCCATCCCGCGTGGTGTCCTCCTGGATCACGATCGCGTCGGCGCCTTGGGGCAGGGGACCGCCGGTGAAGATGCGGACAGCCTCGCCCGGCTTGAGCGCGTGGTCGTAGCTGCCCCCGGCCGGCGCCTCGCCCACGACGGTGAGACGCGCGGGCACGGTCGCGGCATCGGTGGCCTTGAGGGCGTAACCGTCCATGGCCGACAGATCGGCGGGTGGCGAGCGGAGCCGCGCGGCCGGCGCGCGCGCGAGCACGCGCCGATGGGCGTCGGCGAGCGGCACGGTTTCGACCGGTCCGGTCTCGATTGTCGCGACAATCCGTCTGAAGGCGTCGTCGACCGGCAGGAGCGGCGGCAGGGTCATGCGCGTGCGCGCCGCCACGAGAAGTTCCGCGCCGCGTTCGGGATGACATTCATGGCGGTGCGAGCCCTCACGGCGCGGCCCAGGTCCCGGACTTGCCGCCGGATTTGTGAACCAGCCGAACCTCGGAGATCACCATGCCACGATCGACGGCCTTCACCATGTCGTAGACGGTGAGGGCGGCGACACTGGCGGCGGTCAGGGCCTCCATCTCGACGCCGGTGCGGCCCGAGAGCTTGCAGGTCGCCTCGATCTCGACGGCATGTGCGGCCTCGTTGGCGCCGAGGCGCACGTCGACCGATGTCAGGGCTAGCGGATGGCAGAGTGGGATCAGGTCGGAAGTGCGCTTCGCTGCCATGATGCCGGCGAGCTGCGCGGTCTGGAAAACGTCGCCCTTGGCGGCGCGGCGATCGAGGATCAGGCGCAACGTGGCCGGGGCCATGGTCACGGTCGCACGGGCGACCGCGACGCGCTCGGTCTCCGGCTTGCCGCCGACATCGACCATGCGGGCGTTGCCGCGCTCGTCGAAGTGGGTGAGATCGCTCATGCCGCCTCGCGCACGAGGATCGCGCGCACCGCCGCCGCGACATCGGCCTGGCGCATGAAGCTCTCGCCGATCAGGAAAGTTCGGGCGCCGACGCGGGCCATGCGCGCGAGATCGGCCGGGCTGCCGAGCCCGCTCTCGGCGACCAGCAGCCGGTCGGCCGGCACGCGCGGCGCCAGCCGCTCGGTGGTCGCGAGGTCGACCTGGAGCGTCTTGAGATTGCGATTGTTGACGCCCACCAGATCGCCCGGGAAGGCCAGCGCGCGGTCCAGTTCGGCCTCGTCGTGGACCTCGACCAGCACGTCCATGCCGAGCCCGCGCGCCAGCGTCGCGAGCTCGCGGGCGAGAGAGTCATGGAGGCAGGCCATGATCAGCAGGATGCAGTCGGCACCGAGCGCGCGTGCCTCGACCACCTGATAGGGATCGACCGTAAAGTCCTTGCGCAACGCGGGCAGGGTGCAGGCGGCGCGGGCCGCGACGAGGAACGAATCGTCGCCCTGGAAGTAGGGCACGTCGGTCAGCACGGAGAGGCAGGTGGCGCCACCGGCGGCATAGGCGCGCGCGAGGGCCGGTGGATCGAAGTCGGCGCGGATCAGGCCCTTGCTGGGCGAGGCCTTCTTGATTTCGGCGATGAGGCCGTAGCGGCCCGCTTCGTGGGCGGCGCGGAGCGCGCGCGCGAAGCCGCGCGGCGGGCTTGCGGCGGGGACTCGCGCCTCCAGCGTGGCAAGCGGCGTCCGCTCCTTGCAGGTGGCGATGTGGCGCCGTTTGTCGGCGACGATGCGATCGAGCGCGTCGCTCATGCGCAGATCCTCTTGAGGGTCTCCAGCGCCTTGGCCGCCGCACCGGAGTCGATGGCACTTGCGGCCATCGCCGCGCCGTCGCCGATCGAGCCTGCCTTGCCCGCGACCATCAGACCGGCCGCGGCATTCAGGATCACGATGTCGCGGAAGGCGCCGGGCTTGCCGGCCAGCACGTCGTTGATCGCTGCCGCATTGTGGGCCGCGTCGCCGCCCTTGAGATCGGCGAGCCGCGCCCGCGGGAGCTTGGCGTCCTCGGGCGCAATCTCGATCTCGGTGACCTGGCCGTTCTCGAGCGAGGCCGCCCAGGTCGGTGAGGTGGTGCTGATCTCGTCCATGCCGTCCTTTCCGTGAACGACAAGCGCGCGTTCGAGACCGAGTTGGCCGAGCGCCTCGGCGACCGGGCGGACCCAGCGCCGGTCGAACACGCCGACCAGCTGGCGGCTCACCAGCGCGGGGTTCGACATCGGTCCCAACAGATTGAAGATCGTGCGGGTGGGGGCGAGCTCGACCCGCGGACCCGCCACGTTGCGCATCGCGCTGTGGTGACGCGGCGCCATCAGGAAACAGACGTTCGCTTCGGCGAGCGCGCGCTCCAGCGTCGGGATCGGCAGGTCGAGACCAATGCCCAGCGCCGCCAGAACATCGGCCGCGCCCGACTTCGAGGTAAAGGCGCGGTTGCCGTGCTTGGCGACCGGAACGCCCGCACCCGCCACGACCAGCGCGGCGCAGGTCGAGACGTTGTAGGTGCCGTGATGGTCGCCACCGGTGCCGACGATGTCGATCGCGCCGGGAGGGGCCTGGACGCGCTGGACTTTGGCCCGGAGCACTCGGGCGCCGCCCGCCAGTTCGCCGGCGGTCTCGCCCCGCACCCGCAGCCCCATCAGGAAGGCGCCCATCTGGGCGGGAGTGGCGTTGCCCGAAGTCATGATGTCGAAGGCCCGCTCGGCCTCGTCGATGCCGAGCGGCTGGCCGGTGCCGACCTTGGCGAGCAGCCGCCGGAAATCCTCGATGTCGCCGCTCACCGGCCCAACCCCGTGTCGATATGGTCCTTGCCCGCGCGTCGACGGGCGGCGAAGCTATAGCACATGAGCAACGCCCCGATTCTCAAGGTGACCGGCATGGTTTGCCAGGGCTGCGTCACCGCCGTGACCCGCGCCGCGACCGGCATGGGCGTCCCCCCACTCTCGGTCGATCTGACGAGCGGCGAGATGCGCTTGCCGGAAGGCGCCAACCTCGCCGCCGTGAAGCGTGCCGTCGAGCGTGCCGGGTTCGGCGTGGCGGAGTAGGCCGCCGCGCGCGCTATAGGATGCCTGGGACGGTTCCTATCTTCATTCCTGAAGGTAGTCTAACCAATTGAGATATTGAAACATTACAAGCATCGCTGTTTGCTGTTTCAACGCCGCCGCGGTGGCGGCGTCGAGCGCCCGGGTCAGGCGGCGCGCTTCTGCTGGCTCGGGTGATCGCCGGCGATCTTCAGGAAGTTTTCCAGGATCTTGTGGCCGTGTTCCGAGGCGATGCTCTCGGGGTGAAACTGCACCCCGTGGATGGGCAGCGTCTTGTGGCGAAGCCCCATCACTATGTCGCCGGTTCGGGCGACGATCTCCAGGGCGTCCGGCATCGTCTCGCGGCGCACGATCAGCGAGTGGTAGCGCGTGGCCTGTAGCGGCGAGGGCACGCTCTCGAAAACCCCGGCGTCGGTGTGGGTGACGGGCGACAGCTTGCCGTGCATGGGCACGGGGGCCCGAATGACCTCGCCGCCGAAGGCCTGCCCGATCGCCTGATGCCCAAGACACACGCCGAACAACGGCACTTGCTCGCGCGCCGCGGCGGCGATCAGGTCGAGACAGATGCCGGCCTCGTTGGGCGTGCAGGGGCCTGGCGACAGCACGATCCCGGCCGGCTTCAGCGCCAGCGCGTCGGCGACCGAGATCTTGTCGTTGCGATAGACGGTGCAGCGCCCCCCGACGTCGCTCAGATAGTGGACGAGGTTGAAGGTGAAGCTGTCGTAGTTGTCGATGAGCAGAAGCATGTCAGGCGGGTAACCACATCACGGCACGAATGTCACTCAGTTCCCGCTTGAGCTTGGTCCAGCTTGAACCGCCATCGGTCGAGCGGAAAAGCTGACCGAGATTGGTAGCGGCGAACAGCAGCTTCGGGTCCGCGGCGTTGCCGGCCATGGTCCAGACGGTGCTGTTGGTGGGCTGCGGGATCTGGATTTCGGTGAAGGTCTTGCCGCCGTCGCGGCTGCGATGCAGGCGGCCCCAGGAGCCGGGTGGCCCATCGCCGTTGGTGACGAACAGGTCGTCCGCCGGTGCACCCGGCGGGGCGAACACAGTGCGGGTATAGGGCGAGGGCGAGTCGAGTTTCACTGGCGTCCAGCTCTCGCCTTTGTCGGTGCTGCGGTGCAGGCCCATGTTGGTGGTGGCGAAGACCGTCCCGCCGTCGATGCCGGTCGGCAGGATGCCGTGAATGTCCTCGCTCAACAGGCCCTTGCCCACCTTGCGCCAGCTGTCGCCGCCGTCGGTCGACCGCCAGACACCGTCGATCTCCACGCCGGCATAGATCGTCCGCTTGTCGGCCGGATCGAAGGCGATCTGGGTGACGCGCGGATGGCGCACATAGATGCAGTTCTGCGCGATGCCGGTGTAGAGCCGCGTCCAGGTGACGCCGCGATCGGTCGAGCGCCAGAGGTCGCAGGGCTTCTGCGTGCCCGCCAGCATCAGGTTGGCGTCATGTGGCGACTGGCGCAGCGTGTAGATCGTCATGCTGTCGAGGGCCGACGGCAGGTGCGTCCAGGTCTTCTTCGATTCCCGCCACAGGAACAGGCCGCGGTCGGTGCCGGCATAGACCTCGTCAGGATGATCGGGGTGCGCCGACAGGGTCCAGGCGCGGCACTCGCCCTCGAGGCCGCTCTCGGCGTAGGGCCGGTCCCAGTTTTCGCCCTTGTCGCGGCTGAACCAGATCGACTGCGAAGCAGTGGCGACGTGCAGGCGGGTAGCTCCCGACATGCGAACCTCCAAGGATAATCATATCGAAGCTCAGCCCAGCCGGGCGCCGCCGTCAATCGGCGCGGTGCAGGCGGTGAGGTAGCCGTTGGTGAGGAAATGCAAGGCTGCCTGGGCGATGTCGGCGGGTGTGCCGACACGACCCACCGGCAACGCCTTGGCGCGCGCTGCGAACATCGCCTCGCGCTCGGCGGCGGGCAGCGAGTCGTAGGCGTCGGTGCGCACCAGGCCGGGGCAGAGCGCGTTGACGCGGATCGGCGCCAGTTCCTTGGCGAGCTGCAGGACGGCGCCCTCGACAGCGGCGTTGAGCGCCCCCAGCCCGACATGGCCCGGGATGACGCGCTGGCTGGCCGCGCCCGACGTCAGCAGGATCGAGCCGTCGCGTGCCATTCTCGGCACCGCCTGGCGCACGGCCTCCAGAACGCCGAAGAACTTCACGGCGAACGCCTGATGCAGCGCGGCGAAATCCAGCGTGGCAAGCGGGGTGATCGTGGCGACGCCGCGCGGGGAGTGGGCGGTGCTGACGAGATGATCGATGTGCGCGAGCCCTGCGAAAAACCGCCGGATCGAGTCCGGCGCGGCGAGGTCGAGGCCCGAGCGGGAACTGCCGACCGTGACCTTCGCGCCGGCGTCCCGGGCGGCCGATGCGATGGCGGCGCCGACGCCGCTCGCGCCGCCGATCACCACGACATGCTTGCCGGCGAGCGGGCTCATCGCACGAGCATGTCGGCGAAAGCGGGGTCGCGCATCGCCACCCGCGCGAAGAAGCTGCAGCGCGGCTGGACCTTGAGCCCGCGGGCGCGAAAGCCATCGAGCGCGCCCAGCACCAGCGCGCGGCCGACGCCTTGCCCCTCGAAGGCCGGCGGAACCTCGGTATGCGGCACGATCGCGATATCGCCGGCCAACCGATAGTCGACGAACGCGGTGCCCCCCTCGAGGGCGAGTTCGAAGCGCGAGCGGGCGGGCACGTCGACGACGGCGGCGCGGAGCGTGGCGGCATCCATGTCAGAAGACCTCGCGCACGAGATCGCGGATCTGGCGCTTGTAGCCCTCGACCATCTCGGCGGTGGCGCGGCTGCCGAGGGGCGCGAAATGCAGATGCCGGATCATCTCGAGGCCGCAGAACTCCATGGTGCCGACGTCCTGCGCGATGCGCATGGCGTGCTCCTTGCCGCTATCGGTCCAGTGCTGCTGCAGCGAGCCCGAGCTCGTGATGAGAACGGCCTTGCGGCCCGCGATCTTGCCGATCGGGCCATTGGGGCTGTAGCCGTAGGCGAACCCGAGCGCCATCACGCGATCGACCCAGCCCTTCAGGATCGCCGGCCGGTCGATCCACCAGATCGGATGGACGAAGGTGAGAACATCGCACCACAGAACGTGATCCTGCTCGACCTTCACGTCGGCCGCGACGGCTCCGGTCATGTTCCCGCGCAGATCGTCGGCCGAGGCGACCGGATTGAAGTTCATGGCGTAGAGGTCACGCAGCACGACCTCGTGACCGCGCGCGCGCAGTTCCTCGATGTAGAGCGCGCAAGCGTCGCGCGTGAAGCACGTCTCCTTGGGATTGGCGAGGACGACCAGATGTTTCACGACGCAAGCTCCGCGATTGTCACGAGACGAGGAAGCCGCCGTCGATATCGACGACGGCGCCGGTGAGGGCGCTCGCGCGCAGGACGAAGAGATAGGCCTCCGCCACGTCGGCCGCGCTGGCGACCTCGCCGGTCGGCAACTGCCGGCGCACCTCCGCGAAAAAAGCCTCGCGGCGTTCCGGCGGCAGGTGATCGTAGGTGGCGGTCGAGGTGAGGCCGGGTGAGACGACGTTGACGCGACGCGGTGCGACTTCGCGAGCGAGTTGCTTGGCCATGGCCTCGAGAGCGGCATTGTTGGCGGCGATGACAGTATGGCGCGGCATGATCTTGCGGCTGGCGACGCCCGAAGTGAAGGTAATGGTCCCACGCGCGGAGAGATGCGGCAGCGCGGCCCGCGCGGCGCGATACTGCGTCCAGAACTTGCCGGCCATGAAGCGCTCTGCGTTGGCCATGGGCATGTCGGCCATCGACGCCGAGACGCCAAGCAGCGACGACGAGGTGGCGGCTGTCGTCACCAGATCGTCAAACGGGCCGATGGCCGTGAACAGCCGCGCCGCCGATGCCTCGTCGGAGACGTCGCCCGCTTCGGCGCGCACCTTTGCCCCCAGGCGCTGGCGTGTTGTCTCCAGACGTGCCGCATCGCGGCCGACGATAGTGACGACGGCGCCGACGTCCCGCAGAGCGAGGGCGACGGCCTCGCCGATCCCCGAGCCGCCCCCCACGATGACGACGCGCCGGCCCCTAAGGTCGCTCATGCACGAAATCCCTGTGCGCGGGCGTCATCGCGCTGTAACTTTTCTGCAATGGTCGTTGAACCCGTCATCGTCGCCTTGCTTCTGCTCGCGGCGCTGTTCCACGCTACCTGGAACGCCATACTGAAGTCCGAGGGCGGCGACCGTCTAGCGACTTTCGGCGTCATCATGGCGATGGGCGTACCGATGGGCGCGGTCCTGCTGCCGTTTCTGCCGCCGATCCAACCGGAAGCCTGGAAGTACCTCGCGACCTCGGTGACGATCCATCTCGCCTACTACTATTGCCTGCTCAAGGCCTACAGCTACGGCGATCTCAGCCATACGTATCCGATCGCACGCGGGCTGGGGCCGCTTCTGGTGGCGCTGGTGTCGGGCCGGTTCTTGGGGGAGGAACTGCGCGTTCAGGACATCGTCGGTGTGCTGCTGCTCTCGGGCGGACTGATCGCGCTGGCGCTGCCGCAGCGCGGTGCCGTCCAGAGCGGCCAACGCTTCGGCCTCGCCACCTTGTTCGCAGTCCTGACCGGCCTCACGATCGCGGGCTATCTGGTGGCCGACGGGCTTGGCGTCCGCGCCGCCGGTCCCGACTTCGCGCACCGCCTGTCCTACATCGCGTGGCTGAACGTGATCGAAGGGCCGTGGCTTCTGGTCCTCGCCTTCGCGCGCCGGCCACAAGCGACCTGGACCTATGTGCGCACCCGCTGGCCGCGCGCGGCGGGCGGTGGTGCCATCGCCCACACCGGCTACGGCATCGCGATCTACGCCATGGCGCTCGGCCCGCTCGCCCATATCGCGGCGTTGCGCGAGACCTCGGTGCTGTTCGGCGCGCTGCTCGGCACGCTGGTTCTGGGCGAGGCCTTCGGCAGGCGGCGGATCGCGGCGGCGGCAGTGATCGTCGCAGGGCTGGTGCTGATGAACGGGCCCAGGCTTTACTGAGCGTCCCGACCGCGTCGCCCGCGGTTGAGAACGTTCGTGGACTGAAGGGACGTCGATGTCGACCCGCAATCTCGACAAGCTGCTGCGCCCAAAGTCGGTCGTGGCCATCGGTGCGAGCGCGCGCGCGGGCTCGGTAGGGGCCGCGGTCACCGCCAACTTGCTGGGCGGCGGCTTCGCGGGCGAGATCCATCTTGTGAATGCCAGAGGCGGCGAGATCGCCGCACGGCGGGTGCATCGCAGACTCTCCGGTCTGCCGACGCCGGCGGATCTCGCCGTCATCATGACGCCGCCCGCCACCGTGCCCGACCTGATCCAGGAACTGGGCGCGATGGGCACGCGCGCCGCCGTGATCATCACTGCGGGTCCGGGAACAGGGGCCGACGCGACCGAGTTGAACCGGCGCTGGCGGCAGGACATCCTGGATCAGGCGCGGCCGCACCTGCTGCGCGTCGTTGGCCCCAATTGCATCGGCTTCGCGGCACCCCGCATCGGCCTCAACGCCGGGTTCGGCCCGCCGGGGGTGAAGCCCGGGCCGATCGCGGCGATCGCCCAATCCGGCGCGGTACTGGCGGCGCTGGCGGACTGGGGGGCGGCGCAGGGCGTCGGCTTCTCCACCATGGTGTCGATGGGCGACATGGCCGACGTGGATTTTGGCGATGTCTTGGACGCGCTGGCACGCGACACCGAAACGCGCGCAGTGCTGATGTACGTCGAGGCCATCACGCAAGCCCGCAAGTTCATGTCCGCAGCGCGCGGGATCGCGCGTTTGAAACCGGTGATCGTACTCAAGGCGGGCCGCCACGCCGCGGCCGCGACCGCCGCGATCTCCCACACCGGCTCGATGGCAGGATCGGCTGCCGTCTATGACGCCGCGTTTGCGCGCGCGGGCCTCGTGCGTGTGGCCGGGCTGGGCGAGCTGTTCGATGCCGCCGAGACTCTGGGCTATGGATTGCGCCCGCGAACCGAGCGTCTGGCCATCCTGACCAACGGCGGCGGCGTGGGCATCGTGGCGACCGATCTGTTGCTGGACCAGGGCGGTGAAATGGCGGCCGTGGCGCCGGCCACCATCGCCCGCCTCGACGCGACGCTGCCGCGAGCCTGGTCGCGCGGCAATCCGGTGGACATCGTGGGCGACGCCGATCCCGCGCGCTACGTCGCCGCGCTCGCGGCCCTCGCCGAAGACAAAGAGGTGGGCGCGGTGCTCGCGATGAATGTGCCGACAGCGCTTACGCCGCCTCTCGATGTTGCGCGCGCGATCGCCGAGAGCGCAGCGTCCAGAGCTGTGCCCGTCCTGGGGTGTTGGATCGGCGGGCCGTCGGCCGCGGCGGGCCGCGACGCACTGCATCGCGCGGGCATTCCGGCATTCGACACGCCCTTGCGCGCGGTGCGCGGGTTCAGCCATGTCGTTCAGTATCGTCGCGGCCAGCGCGCGCTGATGCGCACACCGCCGTCCATCCCCGAGCGACCGCGCGACATCGAGCGAGTCCGGGCGATCGTTCGCGCGGCGGCCGAGGAGGGTCGGCGGCTGCTAACTGAGCCGGAAGCCAAGGCGGTGCTGGCGGCCTACGGCATCGCGACGGTGCCGACCCAAACGGCGCGCGATCCCGAGGAGGCCGGCGTGATCGCGGCACGTCTTGGTGGGCCCGTTGCGCTCAAGATTCTGTCGCGCGACATCGCCCACAAGAGCGACGTCGGTGGCGTGGCGCTCGATCTCCTGGGTGAGAGGGCAGTGCGCGAGGCGGCGCGCGCGATGGCGGACAAGGCACGCCGGCTGGCCCCGACCGCCCGCCTCGACGGGTTCGTCGTGCAGCCGATGGTGAAGCGGGCAGACGCCGTCGAACTGATCCTCGGCGCGGCCGAGGATCCGGTGTTCGGCCCCGTGGTGATGGTTGGCCATGGTGGCGTCGCCGCCGAGGTGATCGACGACAAGGCGCTGGCCCTGCCGCCGCTCGATCCGGTCCTGGCCGAAGAGGCGCTGTCACGCACGCGGGTCGAGCGCCTCTTGCGCGGCTATCGCGGTCGAGCGCCGGCAGATCGCGCGGCGGTAGGCGAGGTGCTGGTGCGGCTCTCCGATCTGATCGCGGAGACCGATGAGATCGCCGAGCTCGACATCAATCCGTTGCTGGTCGACGCCGCCGGCGTGATCGCCCTCGACGCGCGCATCGTACTGGGTGCCGCGATTCGCGGGGAGAGGGCGGCGCGCTTCGCGATCCGCCCCTATCCGATTGAGCTCGTGCAGGAGATCGACCATCGCGGCCGCAAGCTTGCAGTGCGTCCGATCCGGCCTGAGGACGAGCCGCTGCTGCAAGAGTTCGGCCGGCGACTGTCGCCGGAGGACATCAGGCTTCGCTTCTTTGGGCCGCTGCGCGAACTCAGCCACGAAATGGCCGCCCGCCTCACGCAGATCGACTTCGATCGCGAGATGGCGTTCCTGCTGTTCGACGGTGCGGAGCTTCTCGGCATCGTTCGGCTGGCGGCGGATCCCGGTTTCGAGCAGGCCGAGTTCGCGTTGATCGTGGCATCGGATCGTCAGCGTCATGGATACGGCGCGCTGCTGCTCCGTCATGCAGTCGACTACGCGCGAGCGCGCAGCATCAAGCGCGTGATCGGTCATGTTCTGCGCGAGAACGATCGCATGTTGCACCTTGCCGAACGCGTCGGGTTTGTGCGCGTCTCGACGCAGAGCGGCGGCGATGTACGCGTTGAAATCGCGACGGGGGCTGCGTAACGATTGTTTTGACCGCGCGACCGAATAGACCGACAATAACCGCGTACTTACAATAGGTTACACTCGGCATCTCAGATGGCAGTTAAGAAGAACAGAAGCAGGAAGTCGAACAGAAGGAGTCCGAAGCCGCCCCGCGTTGCCGCGACCCGGCTCGCGGCGCTGCGCATGATGGTTGCGGCGACGCTGCAACGACACCGCAAGCTCACGATCGCGCTCGGTGTCATTGCGCTCTTCGGGGCTGGCGCGCTGGGAGGACACTGGCTCGCCGCGCGATTGGATGCGATCGACACCGAGCGATCCGCGCGCGATGTCCTGGAGGAGATGAAGCGTGAGCGCGCGGCCGCGCCGGAGTCGCGAGAGCCCGCAAGACCCGCAGAGCCGACACCGCGCTATGCCCGCATCGACGATCTGCCCGATCTGCCGAAGTACACCGAGGTGGAGCCGGGCAAGCCGCGACAGCCGGTCGTGGAGCGTGCGCGACCCGTTCCGGCACCACAGGTCGCGGCGGCGGCCTCGTCGGACCGGACCTGGCGTCGCAACGCGGTCGCTTTACGCGATCTCCACAGCAGACCTCTGGTCACGATCGTGATCGACGATGTCGGCCTCGATCGAGCGCGCTCGAAGCGGGCCTGGGAACTGCCGGGACCGCTCACGCTTGCGTTCCTGCCCTATGCGAAGGATCTGCGGGAGCAGACCCGCGCGGCGCGGGCGCGTGGCCATGAGCTGATGGTGCATCTGCCCATGGAGCCGTCGGGCCGGAACGACCCAGGCCCCAACGCGCTCCTGACCAGCCTCGCCGACAGCGAGATCCGGGCCCGCACCGCGGCGGCGCTGGACAGTTTCGAAGGCCACGTCGGTTTCAACAACCACATGGGCAGCCGCTTCACGGCATTCCGACCCGGTATGGACACGACGCTACGGCAGGCGCAGGCGCGCGGCTTGATGTTCCTCGATTCGCGCACGACGCCGCAGAGCGTGGGCGAGGCGGCGGCGCGCGATCTCGGTGTGCCGGCGCTGGTTCGGCATGTCTTTCTCGATGACGAGGATTCGCTCGAGGCGGTTCGCCGGCAGTTGCGGCTGGTCGAACGGCTGGCGCGCGAGCAGGGTTTCGTAGTGGCCATCGGCCATCCGCACGAGGCGACGTTGCAGGCTTTGGCCGAGTGGTTGCCGATGGCGGCGCATCGCGGCCTGACGCTCGCCCCCGCCACGGCCGCCTTGCGCAAGCGATACGGCTGGGATTGAGTTCCGGAACCCATCGACGGAGGAGCGGATGAAGCGCAAGGCGCGGGGCACCATCGTGGCGGCGCAGCCGGAGGCGGCGGAGGCGGGCGCCGATGTGCTGCGCGAGGGCGGCAACGCTGTCGATGCCGGCATTGCCTGCGCGCTGGTGGCGGGCGTCGTCGACCCCCTGATGTGCGGCATCGCGGGCTTCGGCAGTTGCGGACTCTACCTGCCGGGCAAGGGCTTCCACGGCTATATCGACGCGCACGCCCCGGCGCCGCTCGCGGCGCGGCCCGACATGTGGGCCAATCTGATCGAGGGCGAGGCGCGCGACGGCTACGGGTTCGTTTTGCGCGGCCGGGTGAATGACATCGGCTATCGCTCGATCTGCGCGCCGGCGAACCTGCGCATGTACTTCGAGGCCCATGCCGAACACGGCAGCCTGCCATGGTCGCGCATCGTGGAGCCGGCGATCCATTGGGCCGAGCAGGGATGGACGGTCCGCCCCCACGTCGCCTTCTGGTGGTCAGATGACGGCGACTTCGGTCGCGCGCCCAATCACGCGCGGCTGAGCCACACCGCCCCGGCCAAGGCGCTCTATTGCCGCCCCGACGGCACGCCAAAACGTGTCGGCGACGAGGTGGTCAATCGCGACTACGCCCAGGTCCTTCGCACGATCGCGCGCGGCGGCGCCGACGCCTTCTATACGGGCGAGATCGGGCGGGCGATGGCCGAGGATCTGGCGCGCAACGACGCGCTGTTGAGCGCTGCCGACCTGGCGGCGTGGCGCACGGTTCGCACCGAGCCCCTGCGTGGCACCTATCGCGGCTTCGAGGTGACGACGAATCAGCCGCCCGGCGGCGGTGTGATGTTGCTGGAGATGCTGAACATTCTGGAGAAGTTCGATCTCGGCGCACTGGAGCATGGGGGAGCGGAGCATCTGCGCATCGTCTGCGAAGCAATGAAGATCGCGACCGCCGACAAGGACGCCCATGTCGGTGATCCGCGCTTCATCGACGTTCCGCTGGCCCGTCTGATTTCCAAGGAGTACGCCGCGCGACACGCGGCCGACATCGCGGCAGGTCGCAAGGCGAGCGTCTCGCGCTTCAACAGCGGCGCAGTGTCCAAGGACACCACCCACGTTTCGGCGATCGACGGCGATGGCAACTGCCTCACCATGACCCATTCGCTCGGCATGCCGTCCGGCGTCGTCACGCCGGGGCTGGGCTTTATGTACAACGGCTGTATGGGCGTGTTCGATCCGCGGCCCGGACGAGCGGGCTCGATCGCGGCCGGCAAGGCGCGGTTCAGTTCGGTCGTGCCGTCGATCCTCTTCCGGGAGGGGCGGCCCGAGATCGTGATCGGCGCGCCGGGGGCGACGCAGATCGCAATGGGCGTCCTGCACGTGATCCTGAATGCTATCGATTTCGGCATGAGCATGGACGAGGCCGTGGGCGCACCGCGCTTCTCGGCGACCTCGGACATGATCGACGTCTCCAATCGCGTTTCCTGGAGAACCGAACGCGCGCTTGGCGAGATGGGCTATGAGGTGGCGCGGAGCCCCTACGGTTTCGGCTTTGCGGCGGTTCACGCGCTTCGCGTGCTGGGCGATGGCCGGATCGACGGTGCCGCCGACCCCGGCCACGACGGGGTGGCGATTGCGGTATAGCGAGGACGGCGCAAATCCGCCGTTGACCCCGCACCGGCGGGACGCGGTACACTTGGCGCCAACGAGGAGAACGCAATGGACCTGACATTCGGCGCCCAAGAGCTTGCCTTCCAGCAGGAGGTGCGCGGCTGGCTGAAGGAAAATCTGACGCCGGAGCTCGTCGGCGAGCTGAAAGTTTCCCGCAACGCCTACCTTCCGCGCGAGCGTCTGCTCGACTGGCAGAAGCGGCTGGCGAAGAAGGGCTGGCTCTGCACCGGCTGGCCAAAGGAGTTCGGGGGGCCTGGGTTCACGACGACCCAGAAGTACATCTTCGAGATGGAGATGGCTCGCGCGGGCGCGCCGACGACGTCGCCGTTTGGCCCCAAGATGTGCGCTCCCGTCATCATGAAGTACGGGTCGGCGGAGCAGAAGGCGCGCCACCTGCCGCCGATGCTCAATTCGGACCTGATCTGGTGCCAGGGCTATTCCGAGCCGGGCTCGGGTTCCGATCTCGCAAGCCTGCGGACCAAAGCCGAACTCAAGGGCGACCACTACGTCGTGAACGGGCAGAAGACCTGGACGACGCTGGCGCAGACCGCCGACTGGATTTTCTGTCTGGTGCGCACTTCCAGCGCGGGCAAGCCGCAGGAAGGCATCTCGTTTTTGCTGATTGATATGAAGACCCCGGGCATTTCCGTCGAGCCGATCGTCACGGCCGACGGCAACCGCTCGGGCATGCAGGAAGTGAACTCGGTCTTCTTCACCGACGTGAAGGTGCCGGTCGAGAACCGCGTGGGTGAGGAGAACCAGGGCTGGACCTACGCCAAGTACCTGCTGGAGTTTGAGCGCGGCGGAAATCCTTACAGCCCGCGCCTGCGCGCGAGCTACGAGCGTCTGATGCGGCTCGCCAAGGGTATGCCGGACGGAGAGGAGTCGATCACTGACGATGCGAGCTGGCGCGAGAAACTCGCGCGGATGGATATCGAGATTTCCGGCCTCGAGATGTTCGAGCAGGAATTCTACTCGCGTCTCGCGTCGGGTCAGAACCCGGGACCACTCTCGTCCATGATCAAGCTGCGCGGCACCGAGGTGATGCAGCAGGTCCAGGAGTACGCGGTCGAGGCGGCGGGCTACTACAGCCAGCCGTTCCCCGAGAAGCGGGTGTGGAACGCCAACGTCGAGCCGATCGGGCCCGAGGGCGCCGATGTGCTCGCGCCGCGCTACTTCAATGGCCGCAAGATGACGATCTACGGCGGCTCGTCGGAAGTGCAGCGCGGCATCATGGCCAAGGTGATGCTGGGCCTTTAGCGCGGGAACGGACCGATGGATCTCGCCTTCAACGCCGAGGAACTCGCTTTCCAGAGGGAAGTACGGGACTGGATTTCCGCCAATATGCCGGTGGAGGTGGCGGAGGAGAGCCGTCGCAGCCGCTCGAGCCACGTTTCGCGCGAGCGTCTGATCCAGTGGCAGAGAAAGCTAGCGGAGAAGGGCTGGCTCTGTCCCAACTGGCCGAAGGAGCATGGCGGTACGGGTTGGAACTCGACGCAGAAGTTCATCTTCGAGATGGAGATGGCGCGGGCGGACTCGCCCTACCTCTCCTCGTTCAGTCTGAAGATGGTGGCGCCGGTGCTGATGAAGTTCGGCAGCGACGCGCAGAAGAAGCGGTTCCTGCCCCGAATCGCGGCGGCCGAGGAGCTGTGGTGTCAGGGGTACTCCGAACCGGGCTCAGGATCGGACCTCGCGAGCCTGCGCACGCGGGCGGTGCGCGACGGCGATCACTATGTGGTGAATGGCCAGAAGATCTGGACGACCAACGCGCATTGGGCCGACTGGATGTTCTGTCTCGTGCGGACCTCGACCGAGGGCAAGCCGCAGGAAGGCATCTCGTTCCTGCTGATCGACATGAAGTCGCCCGGCATCAAGGTCGATCCGATCTATCTCGCTGACGGAACCCGAACGCCGATGCGGCACGAGGTAAACCAAGTGTTCTTCACCGACGTGCGCGTGCCGGTGGCCAATCGCGTGGGCGAGGAGAACAAAGGCTGGACCTACGCCAAGTACCTGCTGGAGTTCGAGCGCGGCGGCCAGGCGCACGGCCCGCGGCTCCGCAAGGCATTCCGGCACCTGCAGCTCCTCGCGCAAAGTCAGTTCGGCGATGGCGTGCCGCTCGCCCAGGACCGCGACTGGCGCCTGAAGGTTGCGGCGCTCGAGATGGAGCTGGACGCGGTCGAGATGAACGAGCTGATGTTCTATTCCAGCCTCAAGAGCGGCGATTCGCCCGGCCTGATGGCGTCGGTGGTGAAAATGCGCGGCACCGAGGTCGGCCAGAAGATCACCGAGCTCGCTGTCGAGGCGGTGGCCTGGTACGGCGTGCCGTTCACCGAACTGCGCAACTACGACAGCAACGTCGTGCCGGTGGGTGGCGCCTATGTCGACGACGTGACGCCGCGTTACGTCAACAACCGCAAGACCACGATCTTCGGCGGATCGTCGGAAGTGCAGCGCAACATCATGGCCAAGGCGATGCTGGGTCTCTGACGCTCTGCGGCGTCACTCAAACCAGTGTGGCACGAACCGGCTGGTGTTGCGGGTGATGCGGCGGTCGTCCTCGCGCATGCCGATGCCGGCGGCCTCGCCTGCGATCACCCACGATCCAACCAGCGCGTGGTTGCCGTCGAACACCGGCAGCGGACAGTAGCTCTGCCAGACATAGCCCTCGCCCGAATAGGTGCCGCCTGCCGTGTCGAAGAGGCCGGGGCCGGAGATGGTGACGTTCTGGCCTTCGCGACCGAACACCGGCTTTTTCACGCGCGCCGGACCCAGCGCCTCCCGCTCCTCGCCAAAGGCGGGCAAGAGATTCGGATGGTCGGGAAAACCGTCCCACAACAGCGCCAGCAGGAGCTTGTTGGACAGGATCATCTTCCAAGCGGGCTCGATGAACGCCGTGGTGTCGGTGAGCACGTGCCGGCCGAACTCTTCGCGCGCCATCCACTCCCAGGGATAGAGCTTGCCCATCACCTGGATTGGCCGGTCGTCGGGATCCATGAAGCGACGGCCGTTCCAGCCGACCTCAGGCACGGCCATCGGCCGCGTGCCTAGTCCGGCCTGGATCGCGGTGTCTCGCAGATACTCCGAGGTCGCGAGATCTTCGGGATGATCCTCGAAGCGCGCGAAGTGGATCGTCGACTCCGGCGGCAGTTTGGCCGCAATGCCGCGCCAACCTTCGATCAGCCGCTCGTGAATGGAGTTGAACTGGTCGGCGTCCGGCCGCACGTCCTTCAGCCAGTACCACTGCACGACGGCGGCCTCGTAGAGCGAGGTTGGCGTGTCGGCGTTGTACTCCAGAAGCTTGGGCGGCGAGCGGCCGTCATAGACAAAGTCGAACCGTCCGACGAGGGAGGGGTCCTGGCGCCGCCAAACCCGCTCGATGTAGTCGCCCCATTCCTCGGGGATGTGCATCGACTTCCAGAGCCGGTTGGAGACGATGTGCTCGACGGCCTTGAGGCAGAGGGACTGCAGTTCCTGCGTCGCCGCCTCCAGCTCGTCGATCTGCGCCGCGTCGAAGACGTAGGCAGCCTGTTCGGTCCAGTAGAGTTTGCCGTCGAGCGTATGGAAATCGAAGCCGATTTCCTCGAGCTTGGCCTGCCAGCCGGGGCGCGGATTGACGGCGACGCGGCGCATCGCTCAGCTGGAGACGGCGCCGCCGCCCGACGAGGAGTGGCTCTGTGCTGTCGAGCCGAAGCCGCCGCGCTGCGTGGTCGTTGTGCCGCTGGGCGGTGGCGCGTCGACGCGGCCCGGTGAGGTTGTCGGGCTGGTGGAGGTCCCGGTGCGGCCGGTGAGCGCCGATCCAGGCGGTTCCGGAACGGGCGCCGCGATCGGCCCGCGATAGAACGGATTTCCGAAGAAAAGGAGATGCGGCATCCCGCCGACGGTGCTGCCAACGGTCGGGGCGCAGGAATAGAGCAGCGCCGCGCCCGCGACGCCCATGATCGCGAGCTTCACGCCGGTGGACATGCGGCGCGCCGGCGGCTGGACCGGAGCGGGCGGGACCTGGGCGGACGACGACGGATCGTAGGTCATGGCGCGCTCCCTCAGGCGGTGAGACAGGCGGCGTTGATCAGGCCGAAACCCAGCGCCAGGCCGCCGGCGGCCGTGCCGGCGGCGGTTTCGCCATACTCGATCTGGCGGCGCAGATCCGGGAGCAGCAGGCGGGTCGCCAGGTGGACGGCGATCTGAACGACAAGCGCCACGCCGGCCCAGAGCGTGACGTCGACCAGGCTATGGGACTGCCGGATGGTATTGGCGAGCGGCAGGCAGAAGCCCAGCAGGGCACCGGCGAAGGCCAGTGCGGCGGCAGGATTACCCGCGCGGATCAGCGTGATCTCCTTCCACGGCGTCACCAGCGAGTAGATCCAGAGAAACAGGATCACGAGCGCGAATCCTGCGATCAGATAACGCAGGAAGTTAGGGAACGCCGAGGCGAGCCACTGCAGTTCGGGCATGGACGCAGTGTCCGCCGCTCAACCGTGCATGGTCAAGCCGCCCGATACGCTGATCGTCTGGCCGGTGATGAAGGCGGCGTCGTCGCTGGCAAGGAAGCACACGGCGCCCGGGATATCCTCGGGCTGGCCGACGCGCTTCATCGGGATGGCGCCGACCAACGCGGCCCGCACCTTCTGGCCACGCTCGTCGTCGCCGGCGACGGCGGCCAGCAGCGGCGTGTCGGTCGGACCGGGGCAAACGCAATTCAGCGTGATGCCCGAGCGGGCAACTTCGCGGGCGACGGTCTTGGTGAAGGCGATCAGGCCGCCCTTGCAGGCGGAGTAAACAGCCTCCTGCGTGGAGCCGACACGACCGGCGTCGGAGGCGATGGTGACGATCCGCCCGCGTCGGCGCTGGACCATGCCTTTCAGGACGCCATGCGTGACGTTGAGCGCCCCCTTGAGGTTGATGCCGATCAACCGGTCCCAGAGCTCGGGTTCGGTGTCGACGAAGTTCTGGAACTTGTCCCAACCGGCGTTGTTCACCAGTACGTCGGTGGGCCCCAGTGCCGCCTCGCAGCGGGCCAGTGCCGCCTGGACCCCGCCATGGTCGGCGATGTCCACCGCCTCGGCATGCGCGCGACCGCCGGCTGCGGCGATCTCCGCCGCGACGCGCCGCGCGCTCTCGCCATTGAGATCGAACACGCCCACTGCCGCGCCGTAGCCCGCGAAGCGCAGGCAGATCGCGCGCCCGATCGCCCCGCCGCCGCCGGTGACGATGACCGCTTTGCCGTCCAGTCCGCGCATCGGAGCCTCTTCAGATCGGTGAATAGGGATCGAAGCGCGGCTTGCGCTTCTCGAGATGGGAGGCGAGACCTTCCTTCACTTCGGGTCCGACGAAGCCCAGCATCTCGAGTGCGAGCGACGCATCGAAGCTCGGCCCCATCGCGCGCAGCCAGTTGTTGAGCGCGTACTTGGTGAAGCGGATTGAGGTCTGCGCGCCCTCGGCCAGCTTGGTCGCGACCTCGAGCCCCTTGGCCTCGAGCTGATCGTCCTCGACGCAGAGCGAGACGAGCCCGATACGCTCGGCTTCCTCACCATCCACCGCCTCGCAGAGCAGCAGATAGTACTTCGCCTTGGCCATGCCGCAGAGCAGCGGCCATACGATCACCGCATGATCGCCCGCCGTGACACCCAGTCGGGTGTGGCCATCGATGATGCGCGCTTTCTTCGACGCGATCGACACGTCGGCGAGGATGCCTGCGACCAGACCCGCGCCGACTGCCGGGCCGCGCATGGTGCTGACGATCGGCTTGGAGCAGTTGATGACGTTGTAGACAATGTCGCGCGCTTCTTTCCATGTCCGCAGCAGCGCGTTGTAGTCCTTCATGTTCTTTTCGATGATGTCGAAATCGCCGCCGGCCGAGAACACCTTGCCGCCAGCGCCCTGCAGGATCACCGAGTTGATGGTGTCGTCGCCGTCGATGTCGCGCCACACATCGACCAGCTCGCGATGCATGATGGCGTCGGTCGCGTTGTACTTGTCCGGCCGGTTCATGGTGACGCGCAGCACCTTGGGGTGCGGGCGGTCGAACACCAGCCGCTGATATCGTTTCTGCCACTCCGACATGCATTTTCTCCCTTGCCCCGCGAGACTACGCGGCGCGGTAGGAAGGCTCAACGTCGGGCGTTACCGGCGTTCCACTGGCGGGAACTGGCGAAACGCACCGCCTCGTCGGCGGCTCGTACCAGCGCGCGGGCCTTGAGCACGCTCTCCTGGTACTCGGCCTCCAGGTCGGAGTCGGCGACCACACCGACGCCCGCCTGGACGTGCAGGGTGCCGTTCTTCACCAGGCCGGTGCGCAGCAGAATGCAGGTGTCCATCGTGCCGTTGGCGGCGAAGTAACCGGCGCAACCGGCATAGATGCCGCGGCGCTCGCTCTCGACCTCGTCGATGATCTGCATGGCGCGGACCTTCGGCGCGCCGGAGAGCGTGCCGGCAGGAAACCCGGCCTTCAGCGCGTCGATCGCGTCCAGACCATCCTCCAGCGTGCCCTCGACGTGGCTGCTGATGTGCTGGAGGTGGCTGTACTTCTCGATGGTGAATTGCTCGACCACGCGCACGCTGCCGAGCTTGGAGACCCGGCCGACATCGTTGCGGGCGAGATCGAGCAGCATCAGGTGCTCGGCGTGTTCCTTGGGATCGGCCAAGAGCTTGTCGGCGAGCTCCTTGTCCTCTTCCGGCGTGGCGCCGCGCCGGATGGTGCCGGCGAGCGGGCGGATCGTGACGGTATTGTCGCGCAGACGGACCAGGATTTCCGGGCTCGAACCCACGATCGTGAAGTCGCCATAGTCGAAGAAGATCAGGAACGGCGAAGGATTGATCCGGCGCAGCGCGCGGTAGAGCGAGAGCGGCGGTAGCTTGAACGGCAACGAGAAGCGCTGCGACGGCACGATCTGGAAGGCATCGCCCGCGCGGATGTACTCCTTGCAGGTCTCGACCATGCGCTTGAACGCATCGGGCGTCATGTTCGCCTGCGGTTCCGGCAGCGCGTCCAGCGCGTCGTCGGCATCCCGACGGAAGGGGAGCGAGCGTTCGAAATCGGCAACCGAATCGGCCAGCCTCTCCAACGCCGCATCGTAGGCGGCCCGCGCGCCGGCGTCGGCCGACGGCCACACCGGCGTCACCAGCGTGACGTTGTCTTCCAGCCGGTCGAAAATGCAGACGATGGTCGGGCGCACCATGATCGCATCGGGAATGCCGATCGGATCCGGATTGGTATCGGGAATGTCTTCCATGTCCCGGACCATGTCGTAACCCAGGAAGCCGAACAGGCCGGATGCCATGGGCGGCAGGCTGGGCGGCATGTCGAGGCGGCTCTCGGCGAGCAGCGCGCGCAGCGTATCGAGCGGGCGTCCCTCGATCGGCTGGAACGAGTGGGCGTCGCTGCGGGCGCGGCGGTTGATCTCGGCCTGGCCCTTGCGGCAGCGCCAGATCAGGTCGGGCTTGAACCCGATGATGGAATAGCGGCCGCGGACACTGCCGCCCTCGACCGACTCCAGCAGGAACGAATTGGCGCGACCGTCAGCCAACTTCAGGTAGGCCGACACCGGCGTTTCTAGGTCCGCGACCAGCTTGGTCCAGACAAGCTGCGGGTGGCCGGCGGCGTAGGTGCGCGCGAAGGCGTCGAACTCGGGCAGGACGCTCATCGCTCTTGCGGCGCCTGCTGCGGACGGAAGGCGGCGGCAAAGACGGCCTGATCGATCGTCACACCGTAGCGCTGGCGCCAGGATTGCAGCATCTGCCCGACCAGATCGTTGGCGAACTGCGAATCGAGCTGGCGCCCGAAGGCCTGCATCGCCTCGGCCTCCCGGGTCAGGTCGGCGGCCTGGACTTCCTTCACCCGAACGAGAACCGTGCCCTCGGAGGCGCGCACCGAGGTCGCGCGGGCGGGGGCCAGCGCAAACAACTCGCGGACGGCGCCGCCGGTCAGGTAGTTGCCGACATCGTTTTCGTTGCGGGCGACCGCGCGCGTGGTCCGCATTTCCAGGCCGAAGCTTCGGGCCTCGGCGGAGAACTCGCCGCCGCCATTCACGCGATCAAGCGCGGCCTTCACGCGCTTGTCGACTTCGGCACGGCGCTCGCTCGCCTGCCACGCCTCAACGACCCGGGCCTCGATTTCGCTCAGCGCCGGCACGCGCGCCGGCACGATCCGGTCGGTGCGCACGGCGAGGAACTCGCCTTGCGGCGTGTCGAGCACCGCGCTCTCCATGCTTTCGCGGGTGGCGAAGGCAGCCTCCACCAGCGCCGCCGCGGCGGCACCCACCACGACCTGCCGGCCCTCGGCATCGGCGCCGCGCGCGTCGACGCCGTCGACCCGGTGAAGTTTCAGTTTCAGGTCCTCGGCAGCAGCGGCGATCGATTGCGTCTTGCCGAGGGTGCGTTCGAAGTCGGTGACGAGCCGGATCAGCAGGTCCGGCGCCGCCTGCTGCTTGATGTCCTCGATGATCCGGGCGCGGGCCTCGTCGAGCGGGATTGTGTTGCCCGCTTCGATCTTGACGACACGCAGCACGTGCCAGCCGAGCGGCGTCCGCACCGGCTCGGAAACCGTGCCGGCGGCGAGGTCGAAGACCGTGTCCGCGAGGGCGCCGGGCGGCAGGTCCTTCTTCTCGACCGTACCCAGCGAGATCACGCCGTCGGCGTTGCCCAGCGCCTCTTTCGCGGCATCCTCCAGCGACTTGCCGCCACGAACCGCCGCGACGACGGCCTTGGCCTTGTCCTCGGTATCGAGCAGGACCTGATCCGCCTCGCGCTTCTCGGGCGTGGCGAACTCCGCGGCGCGGGCGTCATACTCCTGCCTGATCTGCTCGGTGGTGGGCTCGATCTGGCCGATCACGTCCTGCACCGTCAGCAGGACGTAGGAGAAAGCCCGGTACTCGGGAATCTCGAACCGCGCCTTGTTCGCCTCGAAATAGGTGCTGAGCTGCTCAGCCGTCGGCTTGCCGATCTCGGTCACGATCGCGTCGGGGACATAGATCGTCTCGGCGACACGCCGCTCGGCGTTCAACTTGAACAGGGTCTCGCGCAGGCCGGCGGGGGCGAGGCCGTCGGTCCGGATCACGCCGGCGAGTTGGGAGGCGGCAATCTCGCGCCGAAGGTCGGCGACATATTGCGCCTCGCTCAGCCGAACGTTCTGCAGGCGGGCGCGGTAGACATTGGCGTCGAACTGGCCGCCGATTCCGAAAAAGGTGGGATTGAGCGCGATGGCCGCGCGGACCTGCTCGTCACTTACTGACAGCCCGAGATCGCGGATCGCCTGGTCGATCAGGGCGCGTTGGATCGCGTCCTCAAGCGCGCGGAAATGTAGGCCGAAGCGGATGGCTTGCTCGGCATCCGGCCTCGGGCCTCCCTGGCGCTGGGCGGCCTCAAGCTGCCGGTTGAAGCGGTCACGAACCTCCTCGACGCTGACACTGGTGCCCCCGACCCAGCCATAGAGCGGGATGCGCGTGCCCCCGACATGCGCGACCTCGACGGCGCCGCGGCCCATCCGCAGCATGTCGCCCACGCCCCAGAAGGCGAAGCTGACGATCAGCATGCCGAACAGCACGACAAGGACGGTGACTCGGACGAGTTTACTGACGGATGACACGGGATCGCAGACCGGAATCAGGGGGAGGGCGCTCTGCCTACCATCGGCCCTCTGGGCAGGCAACCGGCAGCAGGTCACCCCGCCGGCCGACACCCATGTCTGGTTCCAAGCGCCGGCGAATTGCCGTACAGAGCCGCCCGAACGGGAGACTACCGATGGCATCGACGCGTCGCCCCCTGATCGCGGGCAACTGGAAAATGAACGGCACTCTGGCCGACGGCGTCGCGCTCGCCCGGGCGATCGACGCAGGCGCGCGAACGGCCGGCTGGACGGATCGCGAGTTGCTCGTCTGCCCACCGGCGACACACGTTGCCGCCGTTGCCGAAGCGCTAAAGGGGGGACCCGTCCACGCGGGAGGCCAGGATTGCCACGCCAAGGCGAGCGGCGCGCACACCGGCGACATCGCGGCCGAAATGCTGGCTGCGGTCGGTGCCCGCTTCGTGATTGTCGGCCACTCCGAGCGGCGCACCGATCATGGCGAAACCGACGCCGTCGTACGGGCCAAGGCAGAGGCGGCCTGGCGGGCCGGCCTGATCGCCGTGATCTGCATCGGCGAGACGCTCGCGGAGCGCGACGCCGGTCGGACCCTCGAGGTGCTGAGCCGCCAGATCACCGGTTCTGTGCCGGGCGCGGCGACGGCGGCCAACAGCGTCCTTGCCTATGAGCCGGTGTGGGCGATCGGAACCGGCAAGACCCCGACCGTGGCCGAAGTAGCGGCCGCCCACGCCCATATCCGCAAGGCCCTGGCCGCGCAGATGGCGGAGGCCGCCGGGGTCCGGCTGCTCTATGGCGGCTCGGTCAAGGCGTCCAACGCCGCCGAACTGCTGGCCGTCGCGGATGTCGACGGCGCGCTGGTCGGCGGTGCCAGCCTGAACGCCGCGGAGTTTTTGGCTATCGCCAAGGCCGCCCAAAGCGGGTAGAAGCCCGCCCGTCGCGAGAAAGCCCAAAGAACCATGGACGCCGTCAAGGAACTCCTGCGCGCCGGCATGCCGGTCCTGCTCGCCATCCACGTGATGGTGACCGCGGCGATGATCGTCGTGATCCTGCTCCAGCGCAGTGAAGGCGGTGGTCTCGGGATGGGCCGCACGGATGCGCTGTTCTCGGTGCGCGGTCAGTCCAACATGCTGACGCGGGCCACCGCGATCCTCGCGGCGGCGTTCTTTTTCCTGAGCTTGCTGATGGCCTGGTCCGTCGGCACCCATGGGCGAGGTCCGTCCTCGATCATGGACCGCGCGCCCGCCGGCACCACGGCGCCGGCAGCGCCCGCTGCGCCGGCTCAGCCCGCCGCGCCCACTCGCTAGTTCCGGTCTGCGGCGCGGGCATCGGTCGCACCGGCGGCCGATATCCCCATGGCCGCGACCTACACGATTTAGTAGTCTGTAAGCCCATGACGCGCTTCATCTTCATAACGGGCGGCGTGGTTTCCTCTCTGGGCAAGGGTCTCTCGTCGGCGGCGCTGGGAGCGCTGTTGCAGGCGCGTGGCTACCGGGTGCGACTTCGCAAACTCGACCCCTATCTCAACGTGGATCCGGGGACGATGAGCCCCTATCAGCACGGCGAAGTCTTCGTGACCGAGGACGGCGCGGAGACCGATCTCGATCTCGGCCACTACGAGCGCTTCACCGGCGTCGACGCGCGCCAGAGCGACAACATCACCACGGGCAGGATCTATTCGACCGTGATCGCCAAGGAGCGCCGCGGTGACTATCTCGGCGCCACGGTGCAGGTGATCCCGCACATCACCGATGCCATCAAGGAGTTCGTGCTGGCCGACGACGGCAAGGAAGAGTTCGTCCTGGTCGAGATCGGCGGCACGGTGGGCGACATCGAGGGTCTGCCGTTCCTGGAGGCGATCCGCCAGATCGGCAACGAGCTGGGCCGCGAACGCACCATGTTCGTGCATCTGACCCTGCTGCCCTGGGTGCAGACGGCGGGCGAGCTCAAGACCAAACCGACGCAGCACTCCGTGAAGGAGCTGCTGAGCGTCGGTATCCAGCCCGACTTGCTGGTCTGTCGCAGCGGCGACAAGGAGATCCCGCCCAACGAACGCAAGAAGATCGCGCTGTTCTGCAACGTGCGGCCCGAGCGCGTGATCGAGGCCCGCGACGTCGACACGATCTATGATGTTCCGGTCGCCTATCACGAACAGGGCTTCGATCGCGAAGTCTGCCGGCATTTCGGCCTGCCCGCCGACGAGGAGCCGGATCTGTCGCGATGGAGAGGCGTGGTACGGGCCGTCCGCGCGCCGGAGGGTCGGGTCACCATCGCCGTGGTCGGCAAGTACACGGTGTTGCTCGACGCCTACAAGTCGCTGAGCGAGGCGTTGACCCATGGCGGCTTCGCCAACAGCGTCAAGGTCGGTCTGGAGTGGATCGACTCGGAGGTCTTCGAGCGCGACGACGCCGTGAACCATCTCGAGGCGGTGCAGGGCATCCTCGTGCCCGGCGGCTTTGGCGAGCGCGGAACCGAGGGCAAGATCGCGGCCGCCCGCTTCGCACGCGAGCGCAAGGTGCCGTACTTCGGCATCTGCTTCGGCATGCAGATGGCGGTGATCGAGGCGGCGCGCAACCTGCTCGGGATCGAGGGTGCCTCGTCGAGCGAGTTCGGTCCCTGCGACCACGCGGTGGTCGGCCTCATGACCGAGTGGGTCAAGGGCAACAAGCTGGAGAAGCGGGCGAGCGACAGCGACTTGGGCGGCACCATGCGGCTTGGCGCCTACACCGCGCATCTGCGGCCCGGAACCAGGGTTCACGAGATTTACGGCGAAACCGTCATCAGCGAGCGCCACCGGCATCGCTATGAGGTGAACGTCAACTACAAGGATCGGCTGGAACAGGTCGGCTTGCGCTTCTCCGGCATGTCGCCCGACGGCATCCTCCCCGAGATCGTGGAAATTCCGGATCATCCCTGGTTCGTGGGTGTCCAGTTTCACCCCGAACTCAAGTCCCGGCCATTCGCGCCGCACCCGCTCTTTACCTCGTTCATCGGCGCCGCCAAGAGCCAGAGCCGTCTGGTCTGAGCGCGGGGACGAAGCGGTGGCTCGCGTCGTATTTCCGTCACCTTCCTCGTTTCATATCTGGGTCATGGCGCTTCGCCGTCTGCTACTCTCAGTCCTCTTCGCGGTCGTCGCCGGCGCGCCGTTCGCCGCACCCGCACAGTCGCCGTTCGCCTCGCCGCACGGCAATGTCGAGCGCCGCGATCCGCTCTTCCTGCGCTACGCCGAGATGTATGACCGCTACTTCGAGCAGACCGAGACGATGGTGGCCGCCAACAAGGCGATCGCCATTCCGATGCCGAGACAGTGCGCGTTCATCTACGCAGACGAGTACGCGCGCAACCAGGTGAGCGAGCGCGAGGTTCAGGAACTGGCGCTCGGCAGGTGTCAGCGCCGACTGCAGGAGTTGGGTCCGATCGGCGAGAACTACGGCTTCGAGTGTCGCTGCCAACTGGTCGTTAGCAATGACCGTTATCTGGTCCCGAGGAGCTCCTTGCCCGATGAAGCCTATGGACCCGCCAGCATTTTCTTCCGCGACGACCGCGGCGGCATGGCGAGGCTGAATGGCTACGCACGCTACGGCGCGCTGATCGGGCGGAATCGCTCCGTGACATTCACGGTAAACAATCCGCGCAGCGAACAGGCCTGCGACGGCACGTTGACCACAGGTGGTGGCGCGAGCGGCGAGTTTTCGCTGTCGTGCTTCGGCGGTCGCCTCGCCGCGCGAGGCACGTTCCAGAGCAAGACGGGCCAGCCCAACGATCACATCGTGGCGCGCGGGCAGACCCAGCGAAACCTGCCAGTGGTGCTGGTGATCGGTCTGCCGTCACAGCTCGCGGCGGGCCACTATGGCGGCATCTGATATGCGTGCCCTTGCTGTGACGGCGCTGCTGGTCGTGATCGCGGGTCAAGCGGCCGCGCAATCCGCCGGCGACATGGAACGCTGCTTCCGCGATCCGCGTGCCTGCGCGGGCGGCGGGGCCGCGCCAGCTCCCGCGCCGCCGCCAGGCACCGGAGGCGTCGCAGCCGCGCCAGCCGCGCGCGCGCCGGATCACACGAGCGTATTGCAAGCACCGGAGGCCGAGCGTCGCAAGCTGCAGGAGTCGTTGAAGGCTCTCGACAAGTACGCGGGCCCCATCGACGGCAATCTGCAATCCGACGCGTCGACCAAGGGCATCGCGGACTGGCAGAAAGGGAAGGGGTTGCCGCCCACAGGCAAGCTCACGCCCGAAGAGGCCCGCGCCCTCAACGCAGACGCCGCGAATGCGCCGATCAAGCGCATCGAACCGGCGCCCGCACCCGCACCCGCGCCTGCTGTCAGTACGGCCGCCGCAAACCTGGACGCGCTGAAGGCCGCTGAAGCCAAACGCGCGGAGCGACGCAAGGTGGCCGAGCCCAAGGCGCAGGCGGCGCTCGATCTCTTGTTGGCGGACATGAAGAAGTACGCGGCTTCAGGCGGCGCCGATGGGCCGTTGGCTGGCGAGTTCAAGGATCTCAAGGCGCTCTACGCGGCAACGGGACTGGGTCGGAGTTCAACTCTGCGCGTCTCCGGCACGACCGAGGATTACGGCGCGTCGAAGTCGGGTGTCGCCCACGTGGTTGAACTGCGCCTCGCGGCCGACCCTGACGCGAAGAAACCGGCGTATTGCGTTGTTCTGGCATGGAATTCGGCCGCCGCGGCAGGGCGCAAAGACGGCGCCGCCGTGCCGTGCGGCGACGTCGCCGGACTAGAAACCTGGAAGACATCGCAGGGCCTGCGCAGCGATTGGCGGTGAGGAAAGTTTGTAAGGTTCATTGCGAAGTCCCCGGGAAGGGCATTGCAGAGAAGGCCCGAATTAGAGAAGGCCCGAATTGGAGTATGGAAGCCCCATAGGGGTTATTGATTGTGGAGCATCGTCCAAGGGGTTGGGCGACGCGACCTAAAGTGAATTTTTACTTTTCGGGCAGGATTCCGCCCGGGTCGCATCAGCATCACAGTCAGACGAACACGTGTCGTTTAGCGGGTGCCGTGCGTTCCACGGCCGGGAAGGGATAAAATGACCAATGATCGGCCCCCATCGAGTGGTCCAGATGGAATGCTAGTTCAGAGTTGGCCGTTGCGCTAGTTGGAGCGTGGCCGGCGAAGCCGATCGGCGTAGCGCAGCCGGCCATGCGGCGAATGCAGGCACGAACACTTCCGGTGCAGGCGGTTTGTAGCCGAGCGATTCATGCGGCCTGATCGCGTTGCAGTGACGCCGCCAGCTTTCGATGATGATCTGAGCCTCGCGCAGCGAGTAGAAGATTTCGCCATCGAGCAATTCATCGCGCAGGCGTGCGTTGAAGCTCTCGACGTATCCGTTCTCCCAGGGGCTGCCTGGCGTAATGTAGGCGGTCTTGGCACCAACGGCTGTGATCCATTCCTGCACAGCCTTGG